>Ga0209723_1000862_pt1 | contig 52185 bp, 43 predicted proteins | sample BiotimSIPDNA_2_FD_185750 | JGI IMG/M metagenome (GOLD analysis project Ga0209723, IMG submission 185750) | Anaerobic biogas reactor microbial communites from Washington, USA - Biogas_R2 time_0 SIP DNA (SPAdes) (version 2) | ecosystem: Engineered > Bioreactor > Anaerobic > Unclassified | place... | reverse complement strand
TTAGGGGCCGTTGGCTCTTTTGCCACTGAGGCCTTGGCCAGATCTGCGATTGGAACTTTGCGCTTGGTAGACTTTGACAACTTGCAGCCAAGCAACCTGAATCGACAGTTGTACGCTTTGAAAGAAACCATGGGCTGTTTCAAGGCAGATGTTGCTGCACAGCGGGTCAAATCAATCAATCCAGCTTGTAACGTCCAAGGAATGCGCGTGTTTTTTGACGCCACGCAGGTTGATGCGGTGCTCGAAGGAATGGATTGGTGTGTTGACGCGATTGACAGCCTGAACTCGAAGGTGGAGCTGTTAGCAGCATGTGTTGCGCGAAACATCCCAGTGGTGTCAGCCATGGGCGCCGCGGATAGAACAGACCCAATGCTGTTGCGAATTTCTGACATATCTGAGACAGATGGCTGCCCTTTGGCGCGCCTAGTCAGAAAGCGGCTGCGCAAACGCGGAGTTCAAAGTGGCCCAATCGCGATATGGTCGACCCAGCCTGCTGTTAAAGTGCCACCAGAGCTTCAGGAAGAACCTGACGAATCAGCAGACCAGGGCCGACGTGGCAGAATAAGACGCCCCCTACCAAGCCTAGCCCCAATGCCTGGGATCTTTGGTTTAGCCGCCGCAAACGTGGTGATCATGGACATTGTTGGTGGTCGTAAAACTCCTAGCTAGCCCCCTCGCACGTCATTTCAAGCCTTTAAAATACTCCATAAAAAGCTTGAAAAATGGTACCGCCGTGTTGCCTCCAGTGGCCCCTTTCATGGACATTCTATCGTCATATCCCACTAAGAAACTGGCCACAATCTCTTTTTCACCCCCAACAAACCAAGCCTCGCGTGCCTTGTTTGATGTCCCAGTTTTGCCCCATATATCGTAAGGTAAATCTGCTAGTTCCTTTGCAGACCCTTCAGTTACAACCTGCCGCAGAAAAGTCCTTAAAGAAGCAGCCGTTTTCCTGGAAATTGGCTGAGATGGCCTTGGTTCATGTCGCAACAACACGCGACCACTGGAATCGATGACCGTGTCGATCATATGGGGGGTATCAAATTTGCCTCTGGCCCCAAATATTGACATGGCGTTGGTCAAAGCCAAAGGACTAGCCTCCACACTGCCAAGCGCTAACGACAAATCCTTTGGGGCCCCAGGAATTCCAAGCGTCGACAGTAAATCCACCAAGCGACCTGCCCCAATCTGGCCCAGCACCTTAACCGCAATCACGTTGGTTGATTTGGCCAAGGCCTCCCCAATCCCGTAGGTGCGCCCGTCATAACCCCCACTGTAATTTCTGGGGCACCAGCTGCGACCTTTGGCCCCACGAAAACAAATCCTGTCATTTACAAAGGTGTCTGACGCGTTCACGCCGTTTTCCAGCGCCGCGGCATACAAAAACGGCTTCACCGTCGACCCAATCGGCCTTTTCGACATCACCGCCCTATTAAAGGGCCTGCTTGTAAAGTCCTCCCCCCCGACCAGCGCCAAAACGCTTTTATCCTTGGCGTTTAAAACAACCGCAGCCACTTGAGGGCCTATCTCAGCATTAACTGTCAAAACTTTGCTGCCATCTTCTTGAACGGTTTCACTGGAAAGGCTTACCCACAGATCCTGTTTTGGGCAGAAACTGTCCAAATCCTCGCCCCTGGCCAGAGCCAGCCGCCTTAAACTGGCTCGATTCAGGAACGCCTTGCGACCTGAAACCTTAACTTCGATTTTGCCATCAGCCAAACAGGCAACCGGCTTTGCCAAAACAGTCTGAGGAGGCGGTGGAATTTCTGGCTCCTCGTCATCATCTACCTTTGTCCGACCGCCAGCCTTTTGCTTGGCGGCTATCTCATCACCATCTCGGGTCCTTTTGCTGGTGTAAAGATCGACAATCCCTTGATCAACCGCCTTTTGTACAGCGTCTGACACCTCCAAATCCAACGTCGTGTAAACGGTAAGGCCGTCATTCAACAACGAACCTGAGCCATACAGGCGCAACACTTCCCTACGCACAGCATCTGTAAAGTAAGGCGCCACCCCCAACGTGGGTGGGCTTCCACCATAGATTTTCACAGGCGTGTTCCTAGCTTCCTCAACCTCCTGCTCACTTGCAAGCCCAGTTGCAGCCAACTGGCCCAACACATAGTGTTGGCGCTGCGCCGCCTTTTCCTGCCTGCGAATTGGCGAATAACCCTCAGGACCAGCAACAATTCCTGCAAGCAAAGCCGCCTCTGCCAAATTCAGGGACGATACAGGCTTGGCAAAATAGAAATTGCTTGCCTCTACAAAGCCATACTGGCCGTGTCCCATATAGATATGGCTTAGATAAATCGACAGAATTTCATCTTTTGTAAGTTTCTTTTCCAGCAACCTAGCCAACAGCAGCTCTCTGAATTTTCTTTCATAGGTACGCTCAGATGAAAGCAAAACCTGCTTTACCACCTGTTGTGTAATGGTGGAGCCCCCCTGTGAAATCTTGCCGCGCCACATGTTTACCAACATGGCCCTGGCGATGCCAAGATAAGACAACCCCGCGTGTTGATAGAACTTTGCGTCCTCTGCGGCCAAAATCGCCTTTTTAACATTCTCGGGACAATCCTTGGGATCCAACACCGTTCGACGTTCAACAAAAAACTCTGCAATTACAGAGCCGTTGCTGGCAAACACCCTGCTAATCTTTGGAACCCGCTCCCTATATTCTTGAAAGCTTGGAACCTCAGGCAAGCCAGCTTCAACCACCTGAACCACAGCCGCAGCCACCAATATCCCCACGGCCGCCACGATGACCATCACAAGACCAGTAACCTTAAGCCACAACCACTTGCCCTGTGCTTTCGAATTTTTCTTACGAGCCATTCACCACCATCCCGCCGGATGATATCCCCAAAAACACGATCAAGCCGAATTGGTGCAGCTGTAATCACCGCCACCAACGCTAATCCCAGCTGCCCACAACAATCCCGCAAGCCACCGCATAGCCAGACCCAAGCAGGCGATGAAATCTGAAGCACCCAGATGTTGACTTAACCTTGAGTTCCGGTTTCAATTTGATACCCATCCCAAATCAGGCAACCATCCGTTGGTAAACGGAGTATTCGTTTGCAGGCTTTCGATGACAGGCATCAGAAAGATGGCTATGTCGGCTATAACAGCAGATAGATCGTCAACTAAAACCTCAGGCTTTGACCTTTTGATAAATGCCCTCCACTGCACCAGTTTTTGAGGATCCGTAAAAAATGCAGGAGTGAACGCAAAGGGAATCGACATCGGAAATGTTGTGCGCCGGTGACCAAAGGTATTCTCCAAAGCATTTCGTAGTGCGTTTCCCTCAAACGAGAAGAGCCTAGAGACCAACCAAAGATCGTAGAAGTCCTTCATACGACTGTTCGCTAAACCAAGTTTGACCATTGCTTCTACCTTCTCGGCAACCAGCGTATATCTGGGATAGGCCTTCAAGTGCAACGGCGGTGCATCAAAAAGAGTCGGATATTCGATTTTTTCTGGTGCTGGTGTTATCACATCCCCAAAGCCAATATCAAGCTGGAGCGGGATCCGGGCCTCATTAAGCATACCGACCAACGTGACTCGTATGCCATCGTATTTCTGGCCTTCACGAATCTCTTTTGCATTCAGGGAGTGTGGAAGATAGATCATACCGTCCACTGCACACTCGACCAGACAGATCTCACGAAACAGTGCGGCGAGCTCTTCGGTATCTGCATTGCATAATCCCAATAAATCAGCATCCCTAGTGACCCGATAATTCTGTCCTTTCCAAGCCAGAAACAGACTAGCTCCTTTTAAAATAAACCGCTCGTTATACGATGAAATACTGAGCCGGTAGAGGAATCGCTCCATACCATACCGTAGGAGCAGATAATTAAAGTCTTCATTGTTGGTTTTAGACCGTTTAAGAAGACGTTGAAAGATTGAATGACCGACGTTTTTCTTGTCCTGCTTCATACAATCGCCTCCAAATATGGGCGTATGATTTTGGCTACTCTGTTGACTTCGGCGGCTTCTACCAGCTCGTCAATGGTGACTTTGCCAAACCGCCACGCCTCTCGTAGGGCTTCGATAGCCACATCAAGCCCCACTTTGTTACGAAATTTGAAGCAGTCGGCCACAGTCTTTGCGGGACTGTAGATTCTGACGGCAACGCCGCTTATGACATGCTCCTGAATACCGAATGAATAAGCCGGTTCCGATACATAGGACACGTTAAGTGGGGGATATTCCACTGTAGGCCGCCAAGAGCCTCTTGGAATGCTGAGCCATATCTCATGGGGAATCTGTGTGGTAATCTCGTGGTAACTCAGTGCGGAAATCAGACCAACAACGCTATGAGGCAGTCTTTTAGCGACCTTTGCCAAAGACCAGTTTTCTGTAATTGTGGTCTTAGGCAAGGTATAGAGCCCCACCGCGTTTCTTTGCAAAAGGCCTTTCCTATGCATCTGATACAGGTAGTTTCTGGAAATACCCACTGCCTCGACGTCCTTTGCCTGAATAATCCCCATTTTCCTAATAAGTTCGAGTATCTGTTGTTGCCGACTCATGCCACGCCCTTGTTGCAAATCCTCTACAATTATAAACAAGTGAATAGGATCTGCAACACAACAACCGAAAATCAAGGTCCCTTCAATCAACACAAGCCCAAAACGCACTCCACCCTCGCTGATTGCGGTTGATCCAGGCGCAATTGTTCTATCGATGCTAGTCACTAAAACATTTCAGTGATGCCTGAGCCGAGTCGTTCAATTATGCTAGCCCCTTATAATCACGGCCTGTTTAGCGTCTCAGGCTCGCGATCATGGCGTTGATCATTTTGGCACAAAGTGCACCTTGACCAGGTCAGTCTTAGTCGATAACATCCGGGTGTCACTTTCGGGAGGGTTTAATGGCGCAGATTATTGATGGTAAGGCAATCGCGGCTAAGGTCCGCCAAGAGGTGTCCCAGGCAGTCGAATCACTGAAGGAACGCGGCGTTGAGATCGGCCTGCATGTTGTTTTAGTGGGTGATGACCCGGCTTCTCATGTGTACGTGCGCAATAAAGAGCGTGCAGCGGCAGAAGTTGGGATCCTTTCAACTACACATCGTCTTCCACAGGACGCGACTGAGTCTGAGGTGCTTACCCTGTTGGCAAGCCTAAACAGCCATGCAGGCGTTGACGGCGTGCTTGTGCAGTTGCCTGTACCCCCTCACATCGATACGAATCGCATTACGGACGCACAGGATCCCGCCAGAGACGTTGACGGGTTTCATCCTGTAAATCTGGGGATGCTGGTTTCTGATAGACCAGGCCTGCTGGCCTGTACTCCGGCTGGATGCCTGCGTTTGATTGATGAAACAGGCACAGACCTGAAAGGCAAACGCGCAGTTGTGGTTGGGCGCAGCTTGATTGTTGGCAAACCCATGGCCCACCTGTTACTGCAACGACACGCCACCGTGACTGTGTGCCACTCCAGAACTCAGGATCTGCCTGCGCGAATCGCCGAAGCAGACGTTTTGGTGGCTGCCATTGGGCGAGCGGACATGATTCAAGGTGACTGGATTAAGGAAGGCGCCGTAGTCATCGACGTTGGCATGAATCGAAATGCCCAAGGCAAGCTCACAGGAGACGTCGACTTTGAAAGCGCCTCCAAGAAGGCGTCGTTCATAACTCCTGTTCCAGGAGGAGTCGGTCCAATGACGATAGCCTATCTGATGCGCAATACTGTGATTGCAGCATGTGCACGCAGAGGGTTGCCGTTTCCCTTTTAATGGGTTTTACACGGGCAAGGAACTACAGAATACTAGTTCCGGTTAATTTTGCTTGACCCGCTGGATCGCTTGCTATATTACCAAGCACGGGCCTTTGATGTTGGAGGCAGAAATGAGTCATACAGGAGATCTCAAAAAAACAGCCCTTTTCGATGATGTCGTCAAAGCTGGTGGCAAGATGGTTCCCTTTGCAGGGTACTCAATGCCTGTCCAATTTGAGGGGATTATTAAAGAACATCACAGAGTTCGCACCCACGTTGGCATATTTGATGTCAGCCACATGGGCCAGATTCTTTTTAGGGGACCGAACGCTGAAAAAATCGTCCAAAAAGTCACCACCAACAACATGGCTTGTGAAGTTGGGCGAGCAGTCTATAGCCCAGTGTTGCTGCCCGACGGTGGCATCATCGATGACGTTATCTTCTATCGCACCGGTGAGACCGAGTGGCTTGCATGTGTAAATGCTTCCAACAAGGAAAAGGATTTTGCTTGGTTTGTAAAACAGGCTGATGGTGAGTGTGAGGTCATCGACCAGTCTGATTTGTACGCCCAAATCGCCATTCAAGGGCCAAAGGCGCCCACCCTGATTTCGCGAATTTTTGGGGCCAAGGCCGCTGAATTGCGACCGTTTTCCTTCATCGAGCTGGACTATAAAGGTGCCAATTGCATCGTCGCAGCAACTGGTTACACAGGCGAAGCCGGCGGTGAAGTTTACGTCCCCAACGAAGTGGCGTCCGACCTGTGGAAGGAACTACTCGCCAAGGGTGAGGACCTCGAAATTGCCCCAATTGGCCTAGGCGCCAGGGATTCTTTACGTCTTGAAATGCGTTACAGCCTGTATGGTAATGACATCGATGAGACCACCAATCCACTTGAAGCTGGCCTTGCTTGGACAGTAAAGTTTGACAAAGGCGATTTTATAGGTAAAAACGCATTGGTGGCCCAAAAAGAGGCTGGATTGAAAAGACGGCTGGTCGGTTTTGTGATCGACGGCAAGGGTATTGCCCGGCAGGGTTACAAGATTTTCAGCGGCGACGATGAAATTGGGGTTGTAACCTCCGGTGCTAACTCGCCAAGTACTGGGGTCGCGGTCGGAATGGGTTATGTTCCGGTGGATTTCACCAAAACAGACACCAGATTCGACATTGATCTCAAAGGGCTGCGCAGGGCACCAGCAGTTGTGGTAGCCGGTCCCTTTTACAAGCGCGAGGCATAAGGTTATGCCAAGACCACAGGACCGTGATTTGGTTGGTCGGGTTCGTAGGAATTTTAAAATTTAGGAGGCAGAAAATGTCGGTCCCGAAGGATTACAAATTCTCCGAAAGTCATGAGTGGGTCAGAGAGGAAGACGACAACATCGTGACCATCGGCATCACCGATTACGCCCAGGACAAGTTGGGCGACATCGTGGCCGTTGAGTTAAGACGCGTTGGCGACGAAGTAGAACGTGGCGAGTCGGTTGGAAACATCGACAGCCAAAAGTCTTCCAGCGAAATTATGTCCCCCGTTGCTGGTGTAATCATTGAGATTAACGAAGACGTGGAAGACGACGCTGGCTTGGTCAATTCAGGCCCATACGAAGAAGGCTGGCTGCTTCGCATCGAAATCGAAGACGCGAGTCAGTTGGAAGATCTGATGTCCGCCGAAGATTACGAGGAATACATCGGTACTTTGGAAGACGAATAAAGCATCGATATTCCACAGCGTCCTTGGCCCTGATAGGACTTTTGTAAGTTGTATTAAAGACGGGGGCGGTTTATGGATTTTACGCCACACACAGAAACTGAAATAGCTGAAATGCTTGAAGTCATTGGGGTTTCCTCCATTGATGAACTTTTCGGCGTTATCCCAGAAAAATTTAAGGTGCAGGACCAGATTAATCTGCCTGAACCGATGAGCGAGCCGGAAGTGCTAGCGCACATGCGTGACTTGGCTGCTAAAAACAAACTCGTCACATCGTTTTTGGGGGCAGGCGCCTACAATCACTACGTCCCATCGGTTGTGCATCATCTTGTTGGACGTGGCGAATTCCTTACCGCCTATACACCTTACCAGCCTGAATTATCTCAGGGCACTTTGATGGCCCAGTTTGAGTATCAGACGATGGTGGCCAGCCTTTTGGGGATGGATGTTTCAAATGCGTCCATGTACGAAGGCGCAACGGCGCTGGCGGAAGGATGCTTGATGGCTATCAAGCACACTAGGCGCGATAAGATTTTGATTGCAAGCACTGTCCATCCCCAGTACCGAAAAGTGCTTGGATCGTATGTTGGGCCTGAGAATCTGGTGCTGGCGCCATTTGACGAGACAGGCGCCATTGATTTTGCCAAGATTGGTGGTCTACTTGATGACACAATCGCTGCAGTAGTCGTACAGACACCCAACTTTTTTGGGGTGATTGAGGATTTTGGCAAAATCTCCGAGCTGGCTCATAACGCCGGAGCCTTGTCGATAGCCACCTTCTCGGAGCCGCTGGCCTTTGGTTTGATCGAGCCTCCTGGCAGTTTGGGCGCCGATATCGCTGCAGGTGAAGGACAGTCGCTGGGGCTGCCTCTTTCGTTTGGCGGCCCTTACCTTGGCATGTTTGCAGTTAAGCAGCCCTTCGTCAGGGGTATGCCTGGTCGTCTGATTGGTCGCACCGTTGATTCAAGGGGCAACACCAGTTACACCTTGACATTGGCCGCCCGAGAACAGCACATCAGAAGAGAGCGCGCCTCCTCGAACATATGCTCAAACGAGGGGCTTTGCGCCGTGATGTCGGCTATTCACATGTCAATGCTTGGCAAATCCGGGCTTTATAAGCTTGCTAAATTCAATCATTTCCGTGCTGAACGTGTAAAGAATATGCTGGTTTCTGCCGGATTAAAGATTGCCTTTAGCGGCCCCACCTTCAACGAGTTCGTGGTAAGCCTTGGCAAACCTGCAAGCAAGGTGGTTGAAACGCTATCCAAGGATGGACTGGTCCCAGGCCTTGCCTTGGATAAGACGGTTCTCAACATTTCCGACGGGCTTTTGATTGCGGTCACAGAAAACAACTCTGATAAAGATATTGAACGCTTGATTAGCGCCTTGAAATCAGCTTAATTCCACATGATATTCTTGACGTCAAATGTTTGTAATATACAATGTCGGGGTATCAGTTTCGGAGGTGGCACGTGTCCATCACTCGCTTTGGCGCTTTAGCTTTGGTTTTCGCATTTTCGTTTTTGGTGGCCTGTCAACCTGCACCGGACTTTGAGTCATGTGTCATGACCGAAAAAATGCTTGCTGACTGCAAAGCACAAATTGAGGCTGGCCAAGACCAATGCCGGGAAAGCGAGGTTTACTGTTTCGACACCTGCTTGGTGGGTGATCATCCATCATGCTACGAAGGCCCATGCGTAAAATTCGAAGGGCGAAAAATCACAGAGGCAGTCGTAGTCGATTCCGACCCAATCTGCGCCACCCCTTGTCACGGCATTGCCTGCCCTAACGGCTCTACCTGCCGTGAGTTACCCGCCGGCAAAAAGGCTTGTACATCTGATACTGATTGCGGCGGATTACCCTGGAGCGTTTGCGAAGACACCAGAAAATGCGGTGGCACCGGCCTGTTATGCGAAACTGCCGCCGACTGCAAAGACGGAAAGACCTGCGACGTCGTTCCCGACGCACAAAAATTCTGCACCTGGAAGTTCTGCATCCCAGATCCTGAATAAAAATCTCAAACATTGTTGTTGTCGTAGTCCTGGAGAAGCGGGAATGGTGTAGGGGCGAGGGGCGGGGTGAAGGGAGAAGGAGTCAGAGACAGGGACGGGGGCAGGGACGGGGTCAGGGACGGGGACAGGAGGCAGGTTCAGGGACAGGGGCAGGGACGGGGACAGGAGGCAGGTTCAGGGACAGGGGCAGGGACGGGGACAGGAGGCAGGTTCAGGGACAGGGGCAGGGACGGGGACAGGAAGATGATTGTGCTTTTTAGCAGAATTTGGAGCTAAAAAGAGGTCGAGAGGGCACCCTGCAACATGGTCCGGGGGCAATCCTGGAGGAGTGGTCAGTCGACGCTGCCGGGACCCGACGGTCACTTTTGCGACCATGCGCCGGCTCGGGCGTTGCTAAAGTGACCGTTGGGATGGCACGGCGAGCTGGCTCCCGGAAGGATGCCCCCGGACCATGTTTTAAAACTGTAACGAAGAGATCAAACGCAAAAAAGATCGAACAATCGGGAGCCAAAACAGACAAGTTAGCACGATCTGTAGCAGGGACAGGGCCGGGGACATCCGGCAGCTACTACAACCCGCCGGTAATGCGCCAAACATCGTCTTCTAGCGCGAATTCCAGGCGGTTAAAGTCGATTCGTTGCTGCCAACGATCCTTCCCATCAACAACATACAAATATCGAAACGAGTGCTCAAATTCAGCCACAGCCCTCGTAGGACTCTCAAAACGCACACGTTTCACAAATATGCCATACTGAACTTTCTTAATGTTTTGCTTCAAAAACGGCAAAATCGTCTGCTCAACCAACTCTGCAGCATAATCGTCTTCATCATCCGAGGTAGTCCCAGCGTTGGAAAAATAACTCCTGGAGATCATTTCCTTTAGAGCATTAATGTTACGCTCTTCAACAGCTAGGCGATAACGCTCCACCAACTCAACAATTTCACGATTCTTTGGATTATCCGGCACCTCAGTATTAGGAATATATTTGGGACCACAGGCAACCAGCGTCAGCATCAAAAGCGGAAATAATTTTCGGATATACATATAAAGCCTCCAAAATCGCAACAAGAATAGAGGCATGGGCCCCGCGTGTCAATTCTGCGATGCCCAACTTTACCCCTTGCGCTGGTGAATGCTACACTTGCCGCCTGTATTAAGGGCGCTTTTAACTTTGCCAGACCAACACACTAGACAAAACCTGCCCTGGGCCATTTCATTAGCCTTACTAGTCGCACTAGTACACCTGCCAATAATCCTTGGCCAGAGCATGTTTTTCAATGACATCACTGAATTCCACGTCCCACTGCGCCACTTCTTTGGTCAGGCCTGGGCAAAAGGTCAGTTTCCCCTTTGGGCCCCAGGAATTTACACCGGCTTTCCCCTGTTTGCTGAAGGCCAAGTCGGGCCACTTTACCCTCCAAACTGGCTCTTTGCCCTGCTTCCAGCATGGTATGCATATGGGATTTTATTTGTTGGGCACTTGGCCCTAGCCGCTGTTTGCACCTTTTATTTCCTGACAAATCACCTAAGTCGCCCTGCCGCTTTCATTGGAGGCGCCGTCTTTGGACTTACCGGCTTTTTGGCAGTCCACCACATGCACATCAACATCGTCCAAGCTGCAGCACTTACAGCAGCGGCCTTCGCCACCTTTGAAAAGATGGTCCAAACCAGACGCATAAAATACCTGGCCTTAACAGCCCTTTCCCTAGGTCTGATGGCCTTGGCCGGCCATCCTCAGACAACAATACAGGGAGGGATGGCGCTGGCAATCTATGGAATAGCAAGAATAGCCATCTTTCCCTCCAAACAGATCCCAAAGTTAGCCGCATTTTTTATGGCCGCCATCCTTTTGGGAGCAGCCATGTACATAGTCCATCTAATTCCAGCAATGGAACTAGCAAGGGATTCAGTCCGCGCCGAAGGACTAGCAGTCGCGGACCAGATGGGACAGCACATCACCTTGCAATCCATCGTTGCAGCAGTAGTTCCATCAGCCTTTGGTTCCGCGGGAATGGACACAGCCTGGCTAAATCCAGGTGGCCAATCAAGGCCAATGCTTGATATTTACATGGGAATTGCAGTGGTAATCCTTGGCCTTTTGTCTTTGCGCCAAAAATCCCCTTGGGTCATTTTTACCGCGCTATTCGTGTTGATAGCACTAGGCCCACTAACCCTTGGAATCAAAGAGATTTATCGCCTTCCAATCATCAACAGCCTGCGTTTTCCAGATCGCTTCAACCTGCAGATAGCCTTTTTTGCATCCTTTGCGGCAGCCGGTGGCGTCGAAGCGGTTTTAAGTAAGCGAATCAAGCCATTAGACATCATCTTAACAACACTAGCAGTGGTCATCCCAACATTGCTAGTCCTGGCACTTACATATCGAAATGGCATTAAAGGACCTTTAAAACAAGAACTAATCAGAGATCTTGTGATTGCGGCCGTGGCCTTAGGCGTACTGATAGCCGCAGCATTACTATCAAAGCCTCGCACCAGCTTTTTATTGCTCGCAATCGCCACCATTTTGCCACTTGCCGACTTTGGCCATCGTCAGGTCCCGACCATTGATCCAAGCTACTGGGACACCCCCAATACAGTTAAGGCGATTTTAGCCGCCAGAGACGCCCAAAAACCGCCAGATCAAGACCATCCAACAATCGAGCAGCGGATCGAACGGGTAGCCTTTAGAAAAGTCCCCACAAAATATCTGGCAAAGGGCTGGCTCCTTGATAAAACCCAATATCAAGGTACCATGGAGTCTTTGATTTACAACCAGGCAATGCTTTATGACTTGCACTCTGTTGATGGCATTGTTCCCTTGAGATCCCGTGAATTTTTAAATGTTTATCAGCCTATTTACTATGACAACAACGCCTCTTTTGGCCTTTTTGGCGCCAGATGGCTGGTTACAGCTGTTGCCCCAAAAGGTCCACAATTTCGCCAAGTGCTGGATGGCCCAATCTCGGTCTGGGAAGACAAAAGCGCGTTACCACGAGCTTATGCAGTCCATAGCTTCCAAGTGGAAACCAATCCAAAGCAGCGAGTTTCCAAGCTTTTAGCCAGTTCCGACCTGGCATCAAAGGTCTTTTTATCAAAGCAACCCACCCAATCTTTGCCACGGCAAAACCCAAATTCACCACCATCCACAGTCACAATAGACAAATATGAACATGATCACGTGGTGTTAAAGGCCTTAATGATGTCTGACGGCTTTGTTGTTCTGTCAGACCGCGAATACCCTAGATGGCAGGCGACTGTCGATGGTAACAAAACCGAAATTTTAAGGGCCAATCATATTTTCAGAGCAGTTTATGTGCCACAAGGCACTCACACTATCGAGTACCAATTTAGGCCAAGCAAAATCTGGGCATTTATCTCATTAATTGCCGTGTTATTGATTATTGCGCTGCTCATCTTTGATTTTACGACCTCAAGAAAGAACCGAGTGCCCCCACCAACTCGACCTGTCTTCAAGCCAGCCATTTTGCCTGCCGCACTGGCACTGCTGTTGTGGCTGACAATCTCGATAGCTGTCAATTGGAATCAGTGGTTATCGACGTTGAGGCTCTACACTGGCTAAGAAGCAATACCACAGCCGCTCGGTCCGGACATTACTTCGTGACCGCCAGATGCAACTCCGCCAACTGAGCCGGGTCTGCCTGGGATGGGGCCTCAGTCATCAAACAAGACGCCGCCGTAGTTTTTGGGAAGGCAATCACATCTCGAATCGAGCTGGCACCAGTAATCAACATGACCATGCGATCCAAGCCAAGCGCAACGCCACCATGAGGTGGAGCCCCGTACTCAAACGCGTCAAGCAGGAAGCCAAATTTGGTCCTGGCCGACTCTTCAGACAGCCCCAGTGCCTTGAACACGCGCTGTTGAGTCTCGCGACTGTGAATCCTGATGGAGCCGCCACCAAGCTCGGTGCCGTTAAGCACAACGTCGTAGGCCCTTGCCCTACACTCCAGCGGCGCGGATTCAAGCTTGTCCAGGTCCTCTGGGACCACGCTGGTGAAGGGATGGTGGACGGCGGTTGCACGGTTGGCAGCGGCATCCCACTCAAACATCGGAAAATCGGTCACCCACAGGAATGACCATTTATCATAGGGACGCAAGCCAAGGCGATCTCCAACTCTTAAACGAATCGCGCCCAAGGCCTGTCTGGCAGGACCGGCCGCGTCAGCAACCACCAAGATCAGGTCGCCCACTTCAGCCGACAGTGCGTCCATCATGGCCTGGCGAACGCCCTCGTCGAGAAACTTGGCAGCCGAGCCTGTCCAGTCATCCGCCCCAATCTTGAACCAAGCCAAGCCCTTAGCCCCGTTTTCAGTGGCAACCTTGGTGAGCCCATCCAGGTCCTTACGAGACCAGCTTTCAGCGTTTGGGACTCGCATGGCAGTTACAACACCACCAGCCTCTGCGACATCGCTAAAGACCTTGAATCCAGACTTTGCAACCACCTCGGTGATGGTGGTCAAAGGCAGATCAAAGCGCAGGTCTGGCTTATCTGAGCCATACTTTTCCATCGCCTCGGCATAAGGCATCCTTGGGAAAGGTGTTGGAATATCGATGTCAAACACATCTTTCCAAACACTTGCCAGCATGCCCTCGACGATCTCATACATCAACTCGGGAGTCGCAAAAGAGACTTCAATATCTATCTGGCTAAACTCAGGCTGGCGGTCCGCCCTTAGGTCCTCGTCCCTGAAGCAACGTGCTATTTGGTAATAACGATCCAAACCAGCGACCATTAAAATCTGCTTAAACGTCTGTGGTGATTGCGGAAGTGCGTAAAACTCACCTGGGTGAACTCGTGATGGCACCAGATAGTCTCGTGCGCCTTCAGGCGTGCTTTTGGTCAAAATCGGGGTTTCAACCTCAACAAAATCCTGGGAATCCAAATACTTGCGGACTTGCCTGACAATCTGGGCACGCAGCACCAGATTGCGCATCAAGGCCGGCCGACGCAGATCCAGATAACGATAGGTCAAACGGGTGACTTCATTAGCGTCGATTTCATTGGCGATTGGAAAAGGCACTGGCTTTGATGGGTTTAACACCTCAATTTCCTTCAGTTCTACCTCGACCTCGCCAGTTGGCATATTGGGATTGCGATTGGTCCCACGGTCAATTACAACACCAACGACTTTGATGACAGACTCTGGTTTGATCAAGGCAGCCGCTTGATACAGCTTGGCCGAATCGGCTTGGTCGGCTTTGATCTGGGTGATACCATAACGATCACGAAGGTTTATAAAAACGCAGCCGCCATGGTCACGTACATTGGCCGCCCATCCCAAAAGTACCACCTCTTGTCCGATGTTGGCTGCCCGCAAAGCGCCACACGTGTGAGTCCGTCTATCCCTGGACATAACTACCTCTTAATCTGTTTATTAATTGAGATTTGCCTACTCGATTGGTGAACATACTAATTGAATTGAGTCGATCACGTTTCCATGCATACCGCGGATGCCTGTAACGACCCAGCCTTTGGGACAAGAGTCTTCATAGGCCGTAGTACCACCTGGCCCTCCAACGCTTGCTCCCGCCTTTTTTGATGCGCCCACCTTGGACTTACCACCACCAGCACCAGCCTCGGTGGCGATTCGCCTAGAGACCTCTTCCAAGGTCATATTTCCAATGCGGTCAGCATTCTTGGCATGATCCGCCTCCACTGCATATCCTGCAGTGTCGGCATATCTTACGCTGGCGCCGGCCGGGTCTTTGCCGGCTGCAGGTTTAGCCACAACAGCTGTTGGTGTTGGGTCCAATACAAAGGGCTCCCGCACAATTTCACCTGCGCCACGGATCTCCACTGCCAATACAAGCGTTGACAGATCGGACTTAGGCAGAGGCTTATCATCACCTAGGGTCAGCACGAAGCTGCCCTTATCCACAGCCACCCAAAGTGAGTCGGACCACACAGGTTTTTTCGACCTAACTCCCGAATAAAGCTTGAATGTCATTGGATATATACCGCTGACAGGCTTACCAGCCTCATCAATAATCGAACCGCGGTACTTGACCATTTTGGCACCAGTATGCGTTGTAATAACGTCGCCTGGGGCTGCAAAGGCTACGGCCGAAATGAAGAAAAGCCCAATGAAAGCACTGCTGGCCAGCCAACGAAAGTTATTTAGCATCACTGCTCTCCTTCCAAAATATCCCGCCTTAATCGCGAACAGTTAATTCATCTTCCGCTACGTACGCAGCATCGCGAACCGTTAATTCATCTTCCGCTACGTATGCAGCATCGCGAACCGTCAATTCATCTTCCGCTACGTATGCAGCATCGCGAACAGTCAATTCATCTTCCGCTACGTATGCAGCATCGCGAACAGTCAATTCGGACTCGTCTGCTGCGACGTCTCCACCAAGCTCGCCAGATATCCCAAATTCTGGCGGCTTTGGACCGGCTGCAAACGGTCCCAAGCGTTCCCTACCGGGCGTGCTGGACGCCGCAGCTTTGGGGGCACCTACCACTACGTGGCAGCCGCTGATTGTATCATGGAGCATCCTGCGCCGTGGACTTACAAGCCCCCAAAGAGGACCTATCAGGAAAAAACCAGCGAAGATTAGGCTAAATACCGCCCTAAAAAAGGCTCTAAGGACGCCAATCCGCTTACCCTTACCGCTAACTACGCGATATCCAAAGAAAACAGCGACTGGGGTATTGCCAATAGCAGCAACAAATATGGTCTCCCAAATCACATAAAAGGCAGCGAAATAAAGCCCAAGTTTTCCAATTGTTTGGACATGAGTGTTTATGATATCAACGAAATAATCGAAATAATTCCAATATCTTGGCCCAAGCTCACCAAACTGGTCAGTCAGCAAGGCTAAACCAACTGTCAATCCGGCCGGCACAATCAGATCCAGCAACCCAGCTATCATCCGACCTGACCATGACCCAGCTTTTGCAAACAGTTTTGGACTACCCATCAGATGGTCCCCATATCACCAATAATGGTTTGACTAATGGCGACCGCAACTATACCAGCTGTTTCAGCTTTTAGCACCCTTGGACCCAATCCAGCTGGCTGAAAGCCCATTTTTTCCAAAAGCAGGCGCTCCCTGTCGGAATGTGCGCCTTCAGGGCCAACAGCCAAAACAACGCCTTTAACTGGCTTTTCCAAGTTGGCAAGCTGGCCGGCCAAGGAGTGTGCTCCACCGCGCTCATCCAGGACAAACCTTGGAAGAGCTGAGTTTACTTTGGAAATCGCCTCTTCGAGACTCAAGTCCAGCGAAATTTCAGGCTGGGTGGCCTGCCCACACTGCCTAGTCGCCTCCATGGCAACCTTTGCAAATCTGTCCAGTTTCTTTGTAATTTCAGCAGGTTTAATCCTCGGGATCGAGCGTTCACACATAACAACCCGAATCGCGCTTACACCCAATTCGGTTGCCTTTTGGATGGCGATTTCAGTCTTGTCACCCTTGAGTAAGGCGATGATCAGCTCGATTTGCAGCTGCGAAATCACAACTCTGGCCGATGGATTTGGCTCCAGAATCAAAAACTCCAAGCCTGCCGCACCCTCAACCAATTTTGCAGTCCACGGTTGGCCAGCCCCATCAACCACCAGTACAGACGCACCAGCCCCCAAGCGAAGCACATGGCGAAGATACCAAAGGGTGGATTCGGTGGGAATCAGCCTAGCATTGGGCAAGACACCCAAGTCAGGCACGAGGACTCGCGGGAACGTCACTTGGCCACTACCCAAACCTTGACATTGGCAACAACGTCGGTAGCCAGCTTAACCAAAACATCATAGGAACCCAGTGCCCTAATCGGGGTCTTTAGCTGAATCTGGCGGTGGTCAATCTGGACACCTTCATCTGCCAACGCGTCAGCAATATCACGGGCGGAAACAGAGCCAAACAACTTGTCTTCTTCGCCAGCTTCACGGGCGACTTTACAAGATAGGCTTTCCAATTTCGCCTTGATTGCCTCGGCAGTTTTCAACTCTTTGGCAATGCGGTCAGCCACTATGCGCTTGCGGTGCTCTACCTGAGCGATGGAGCGAGAAGTCGCGGCCATAGCCATTCCCTTAGGAATCAAGTAGTTGCGCCCGTAACCATCAGCTACTTCCAATATCTGACCAGCCTTACCAACACCTTCCACATCTTGCGTCAGGATGATTTTCATTTTCGATCCTCCTTCGTTGGCCTAGGCGGCAGCTCCAGTAGCCGCGTATGGCATCAATGCAATGTGTCTCGCGCGCTTAATGGCCAAGGCAACTTGCCGCTGATGCTTTGCACAAACCCCAGAAATACGGCGCGGCACGATTTTGCCACGTTCCGTAACCAAGCGCTTAAGCGCCGCGGGATTTTTATAGTCAATCTTTGCGTTTTTGTCGGCGCAGAAGGGACAAACTTTCCGCCTTGGTGGTCCACGGCGTTTTTTCTTGTCAGAACTGCGGTCGAATCTGGCTGCGCTCATGGTTAATCCTCCTCGCCATCGTCAATATAGTCGTCGTCCAAATCGACATCCAGATCTTCGTCGTCATCATCGTCACCTCCACCGGCGAACTCGACGGAAGCTGCGTACTCAGCATCCCATCCAGTGGTCGGGCGGTCGCGATCTGAATCGTCGCTGTCAGATGGCAGGTTGTCGAACTGAGATTCCTTTTCGTAATCAAAGGTATCTGGGTCAATTCCCTCTTCAAGGACAACGGTCATGTATCGCAAAACGATATTTGACAAACGCAGTGTCCTTTGGAATTCGCGAACAAAATCGCCATCCGCCAGATAGGAAAAGTACAGATACAGACCCTTTAGCGATTTCCCAATTGGGTACGCCAAGCGTCGTTTACCCCACACCACGAATCGCAGGTGACGAGCGCCACCCTTGGCCATCTGCTCAGTAAGCCTTTCATAAAGCTTACGCAGGGCTTCGTGGCCAGCGTCGGTCTTGGTGATTACCACCGTCTCATACTTTCTCATAGCCGTACTCATTAAACCTCCTCACGGTCTTTTGGCCCAGGGTCACGGCGTTCACCTGGGCAAGAAGGCACCCCTTCAGGGCGAACCTTGCGGTTTACCCGGTTCTGAGCTGTAAGGCACCCGCCTTCAGCCCAAGCCAAAATCCCCTTGACGGCTTCCTTGATGGTGTCGTCAAGAGGCTCAAGCTCCGATTCATGAAATCGCGATAGCACGTAGTCTGTAACGTCTCCAGCCCCTACTGGGCGCCCTACCCCAACCCGCAACCTAGCGAAATCTCTGGCGCCAAGCTGCTGAATTATGGAGCGGATACCCTTGTGACCCCCGTCTCCGCCACCTGATTTCAGCATAATGCGGCCAAACTCCAGGTCGACGTCGTCGTGAACGACCAAAATATCGTCTATCGCTACTTTAAAGAACTGGGACGCGGCCACCAAGGCGTGTCCGGATAAATTCATAAACGTCAAAGGTTCAACCAGCAAAAGCTCGCTTCCATCATGCAAGCCCTTGGCGACTCTGGCATTGAACCGCTCATTCCAGCTGGCACCCAAAAAATCGGCCACCGCATCAGCGATCATGAAACCTACGTTGTGGCGTGTTCTGCTGTACTTAGCACCGGGGTTTCCAAGACCACAAACCAGTTTCATCAAAAGACCCCACTATTCAGCGGCGCCTTCTGCTTCTTCACCTGCGGCACCCTTTTCAGCACGTGGCATCCGTAAGGTCACGACAGCATTGTCTTTAACGAACACAGCGCGGGCACCCTGAGGCAGTGGGAGCTGGGACAAGGTCATGACTTGGCCAACCTTGAAGTTGGTCACATCAACGACAATCTCGTCTGGCACGCTGCCGGCCTTACACAGCAGATTAGCCTGACGGACGGCCAGATTCAGCTTAGCGCCAAGCTTCTCGCCTTCAGCCTTGCCTGTGATTCGCACGGGGACTCTTACCTTGATTTCGGTATTGTCGTCCACCCTCATGAAATCGCAGTGAAGCAGAGTGCGCTTGAGTGGATGAACCTGGAATTCGCGAACAATCGCAATCGTCTCTTCTGAAGCCTTGCCATCATCAATGGACAAACGGACAACGCTGTTTCGTCCGCCCTTACCTTTCAGAACGTCTGTAACAGCCTTGGAATTAACAACCAGCCCGCGAGTCTCGCCCTCACCACCGTACAGCACGGCGGGAACGAAGCCCATTGCACGCAGCTTTCGGGCAACGCCTTTGCCCACAATGTTACGGCCCTTAGCCAAAATCAACGGATGTTCCATCGAAGCCTCCAACCTCAGGACGACGACCCTGCCGTCCAAAACACCTCGGTAATAACACCTGGATCCGCACTTCCTATCCTAGTGGCAGCAGCATCGGCCCGTTCGGGAGTATCAAAGACACCAAAAACGGCAGAACCTGCTCCGGTGACGCTTGCGGCATAAGCACCTGCATCAAGCAAAGCATCACGCAGCACACGGGATTGCAAAGATATTTCAAATACCACTTCAGCCAAGTCGTTATAAAAGACTGGGGCTTCGAACGAATCACCCCGGGCCAAAAGGCAGGGATGTATAGCACAAGTGCCCCTTTGAGTCAATAGCGAGTGATTGTTACTTCTTTGATCAAACAGGCGAAATATTTCAGCAGTTGAAAGGGAAATGTCTGGAATTGCAACGACTAGATAAAGGGGTGGCAAGATGCAGCCAAGATCAGTCAATGGCACCAGTTTTTCGCCTCTGCCAGACATCCATACAGGTTTGGGGTCGATGAAAAAGGGGCAGTCAGAGCCTAGCTGCGAGGCTAGCTTTATTAGGCTTGCGGTGTCTAGGGGCTTGCCTGTTAGTTCGTTTAAAACCCTGAGTACATGGCCGCCGTCTGCCGAGCCTCCAGCCAAGCCTGCCCCAATTGGGACTTTCTTTGTAAGCTTGATATGGATGTCATAATTGCTGCCAACGAGCTTTAGGAATTCGACGGCGGCCTTAAACGCAAGGTTGGATTCATCGCTTGGCACCTTGATGTGGGACTTGCCCAATTCCAAGCTAACGCGGCCGCTGCCCTTTTTTACATCTACGGACAATTCATCGGCCCAGGGGATTGGTACCACAACGCTTCCAAGCTCGTGAAAGCCGTCTTTGCGTCTGGGTCCTACGTGCAGACACAGGTTTAACTTTGCGTAGCAGTTATGCAATCCGTCACTCATTTTTAAATGCTTACAAGGTTTTTAAGCTGGTCCAAGACAACCATATCGTCGTTTACTTCAACGGTTTTCCACATTCCAGTACGAACCAGCACAAACTGCATCCCGGCGGCCTTGGCCGCAGCCGCATCGACCCAAGAATCCCCAACCATTACAGCTTGTTCTGCGTCGGCCCCCAAAACATCAAGGACCTTTTTCATGGCGGCAGGGTCAGGTTTCATGGCAGAAAACGAATCCGCCCCAAAGATGGCCTTGAAGTAGTGCTCGATGTTCAATTGTTTCAAGACCTCTAAAGCCAGCCCGTGTGGTTTATTAGTAAGCACCCCCAAAGCAAAGTCGCTTAAAGCGACAAGCGCTTGTTCCACGCCTTCATAAGGCCGGGAAAGGTCCACCGGATGCTGGGCATAGTATCCACGAAAGTCGGCCAAGGCAGCCGCGGATTCATTTTCACTCTTGGTTGGGATACAACTGTCAATGAGCACCCTCGCACCATTGCCAACAAATCCCATGACCTGTTCAATGGAAAGCTCGCTAAGCCCACGTTTTCTGCGAGCGTAATTCACTGATGCCTGGATATCTGGAAACGAATCTACCAAGGTGCCATCTAGGTCAAAGATGATAGCTTTCTTTCCGTCAAGAACCGGGTGCACTACGTTACCTCCTTGAATTATTGGCTTTTAGCGAGAAACTATTTCACCAATGAAGTCATTGTCTTTTATGTCTACAATCCGCAAGTCCAGCATCTGACCGGGTTCAATGTTCCGTGCCTTGAAAATAACTGAACCATCGATTTCAGGCGCCTGGAACCAAAACCTGCCAACGGCTTGATGCCGTGTTCGCCTTGAAAAATCAAGGTCTTCCACCACTGCTTGATGGATTTCTGAAATTTGGGCCGCCCTTTTGGTGGCAGCAATGTCACTTAAGACTTCCTCAAGCCTTTGAAGTCTTTGCTCTTTTATATCGTCTGGGACTTGATCAGGCAGACTTGCCGCGTGTGAGCCAGGCTCGGGGGAAAACACAAAAACCCCGGCCATGTCAAATTTGGCTGTCTTGGCAAAGGCTATCAGGTTATCAAAGGCCTGGTCTGTTTCACCTGGATGCCCTACTAGATAAGTCGTCCGCAGCATGGCACCAGGCACTTTGCCGCGGATTCGTTCTATGGTCGACAGCATCTCTTCTGCTTTGGTTCCACGCCTCATAGCTTTAAGGACGTTATCATCCGCATGCTGGACCGGCATGTCCAAGTATTTCAAAAGCTTCGTAGAGCCTTCATGGTTCATCAATTCAAGCACGCGGTCGTCCAGGTCTTGGGGATACAGGTACATCAACCTGATCCAGTCGATTTTGGGCAGTTCCTTTAGCATGCGGTCAAGCAGATGAAAAAGCGTCGTTTTTTCGGCCAGATCCACGCCATAACGCGACAGGTCCTGGGCCACCAAAACCAGCTCTCGCACCCCGGACATCGCCAAAGACGAGGCCTCGTTTAGCACATCGTCGACTGGCCTGCTGTACTGCGGCCCCTTGATGTGGGGGATTATGCAAAAGGAACAGCGACGGTTACACCCATCTGAAACCTTCAGATAAGCGCTTGGGGGCAGGGATGTAACCAAGCGAGGATTGGCCGCTGTTGGACGACTGGCAACCAGCTGATTTAATGGCGTTTCTTCAAGAATCTGACGCAACGTCAGCAGCTCATTTACCCCAACAAAGACATCAACCCTTGGAACGGCGTCCTGGATCTGTTGCTTGAAGCTTTGAACCATGCAACCTGCTGCAACCAGCTTGGCGTGTGGCGAAATCAAAGCGGCGATATCGCCTAGCACCTCAAGGGATTCTTGGCGCGCCGACTGCAAAAATCCGCAGGTATTCACCAGCACGACATCAGCATCTTCAGGCTCGTAGGTCCAGGCATAACCATTTGACAAGAGATCTCCAAGCATTACCTCGGTATCCACCCGATTTTTAGGGCAGCCCAAAGTAACGGCCCAGACCTTGCCAGCATAGCGAGTTTTTTTGGGAGATGAACGGTCGGCCATTACTTGTCAATATCCTCGACCTTTACACCTTTAGGCACTTTGAAGTTAAAACCAGATTCAGGCAGGCGTTTCAAAGAGGGCTTTTCAAACCAAAGGTGGGAAATGTTTCCTACTGGGTCTTCGACCTCAGTTTGATGTACTTGGCCAGTGGCCGGGTCCACAAAGAGGGTGACGAAACGATAGCTGGTGTCGTTGTCATCTTTTGGTGACATTTTCAGCGGGACCAACCCCTCGTCATTGGCGGTTCCAACCTCAATATTAAAAACATCAACCAAAGCGGCTGTTCCAGTCAAAAACCCAATTGAATAAAAGAGTTCCGACCCTTCAACGGACATCTTGTACGCGACGCCCTCGGTCACGTCATAGGCCCACAACACCGTACCATCACTGACATAATGAACGGCATCTGGCTTTTTATAGTCCCAGCGCATCATGCCTGGCTTCTTGAAATAGACAGTTCCAGACCTGGTAAATGTCCTTTTGGGGCTGCGCCGTTTTACCACCTGTTGGAACTTGGCCTTGTAGTCGGTCACGCCGTCATAGTAGGTCTGGACCGCCTGGATCAATGCAGTCCCGCCGTCTTCACAGTGGGCGAGGCTAGGCAGGGCCAGGATTGTTGCTGTAACGAGCGGAACGAAGATTTTTATCAGGTTTCCAGTTTTCATGGGAATGAAGTCTAATCTTTTCATAGGTCTGATTCCACAAAATAGGCTTAAAGGCCCATGCGCTTGACCAACCTAGCCACGCTGGCGCCAACATCTCGCGCCGAGGCACGGTGTCTTGCAACCTTGGGCAACCCATTGGCATCAAAGGATTTTGCCTGGGCATCAACGACCACAGCGCCAGGAATGACCAAGGCACCCGCCTGTACCAAGCAATCCCAGACGTGGTCAATCAACGACAAGTCCTCGGACTGCTTACGACTAACACCCAAGATGCCGACTATATTCCGAGACAACGGCCAATCATCATCCAAGCTAGCGATGGCCTCTTCAACCAAATCCCCATACTCGGGCTCTGCGGCTGAAAGGGCAATCAACAGACCACTGGCACCCAGCAAGGCGGTCTTCAGTTCCCCAATGGCCTTTTCATCCAACGTACCAAGCCGAGTCCCACGCCGCCCAGCAATCTTGACAGGGATGCAGTTGACCTGACCACCGGCCTCAACACAGCCTTCAATGGCCAAGTCCATCAAAGCCAACGCCCGTGGGTCGTCATGGACCAACACAATAGCGTTAACCAGCGTCAGCGGCTCGTCAACAACGCCCCCCAAAACCACCTCACAACAACAAAGTCGGCACCAAGCACCAAACCGGCAGTAAAATACCACAATTCGAGATCAAAGCTGAAACAAAGCGGAACTAGGGTACGGTCCTTGCTAGGCGGATGCCTAGATTGCTTTGGCGACCGCTAGGGGTGACGTTGCCACGATCAGCTAACCGTGTACCCCAAGCGCGGTGACCCCAACAGCCACCGCGTGTAGCCCGGGTAGAGGCTGACGAGGGGCCTTGTGGATCTGTGCAATCCGATGAACAAGTACTGTAATAGCTTGCATCATACCAGTCGTTCGTCCAAACCCAGACATTACCAAGCACATCATATAATCCCCAGGCATTGGCAATCGTTTCTCCCACGGGATGAGTTGTGTTAGAACTATTACCCAGGTGCCATGCTATCTGATCGATAGCACCATAGGTAGGGTCCGCACATCCAGCACGAGCAGCATATTCCCATTCCGCTTCAGTGGGTAAACGATACCCCTTACATTCGAGCCCCTCAAAAGTCACCGAACAGTTATCAAGATTGGAACCGGCAGTACCAGAACAACCACTGATTATGTAGCAACCCTCAAAGCCTTCTAACTCAGAAATGGCATTTGCATAATAAACAGCTTCGTACCAGTTCACCCTCTCAACCGGGCAATCATCACCACACGAACTAAACTCAGAAGGATTATTACCGATCAACGACTTCCATTCTCTTTGTGTAACTTCGGTTTGCTTAATGTAAAAAGAACGGGTAATCGTCACTGAATGAACTGGTCCTTCATCGGACTGGCGGTTAGACTCGTTATCTGGCGACCCCATCTGAAAAGTGCCTGGCGGAATCAAACACCAGCCACCAACACATTCCCCCACGGTGTTGGGCATACACTTACCATTCGTGTCGCAGGTCGCATTAGTACCACAATCGCCACAGGACTCACCACACACCGGGTCTGGACCGCAGAAGCGGTCGCCACAATCTGGATGGCAGTAGCATTGGCCAAGGGAATTGCAACTATGATTAGCGTCACAACTGCCGCAAGACTGCCCACAGACAGGATCAGGACCACAATCACGACCCCTGCAGTCTTTCACACACTTACATTGACCATCGGAATTGCACGTGTTGGGGGCGGTACATATGCCACAAGACTGCCTACAGACTGGGTCGGGGCCACACTCAAGGTTGCTGCAATCTGGTACGCAGCCATCTTCCTTACACTTACCATCTGAATCACAGCTGTGACCGGTAGTACATGTGCCACAGGACTCACCGCAAACAGGATCGGGACCGCAGACTCGATCAGTGCAGTCTTTCACACACTCGCATCGGCCTTCGGAATTGCACGTGTCGGCGGCGGTACATGTACCACAGGACTGGCTACAGACTGGGTCGGGGCCACACTCAAGGTTGCTGCAATCTGGGATGCAGCCATCTTCCTTGCACTTACCATCTGAATCACAGCTGTGACCGGTATTACATGTGCCACAGGACTCACCGCAAACTGGGTCTGGACCGCAGAGGCGGTTGCCACAATCTGGCTGGCAGTAGCATTGGCCAAGGGAGTTGCAACTATGATTAGCGCCACAACTGCCGCAGGACTCGCCACACACTGGGTCGGGGCCGCAGACGCGATTGCCGCAGTTTGGTACACAAGGTCGGTCGGTGCCGGAGCCTTTATCCGTTACTTTAGCGATATCTGAGCCATTATCGGGGGGGGGGGAATCCCGCTAAAATGTAGGCCCTGTGAGCCGAATCATCGCATCCAGTGATTGCAATGGTAACCAGAGTTAATGACAGGATTGCTAAACATCGCTGGACTTGCATTGACGACTCCTTTCAGAATCAATGGCCAACTCCACATGGGTGGGCCATTGATATCACATGTCAGCCCCATACTCCAGCAAAACTTGAACAATCGCCACATTTCAAGCCAACACGACCCTGTCTCTGCGCAGCAGATTCGTTAAAACACTCCCTTATGACGCCTAACGTTGACAGCCTTCCATTCAAGAAGGGGCTGGTGTTGAATTCGCCGCTGAAGAGATTCATCGGCGGTCAGGAGCGTTGGATCAATCACACCTCGATCCAGCAGCAGATCCAAGAAGCTCCGCTCGGAGTCTGTGAATGGCAGCACAGTAGAAAGACCTTCGCGGCATTCTCTTACAAGACGCCAACCGTATTGGGTTGGATCCGATTGCATCTCAAGTGCATTAACCCGCAGCATTGGAACCAACTTCCTTGCTAAATCCGCGGCATCAAAGTTCACATCATCTGCAGATACTGTCCTCCAATCTTTCCTGTTCATTGCACCGTAGACGACAAACCCAATGCGAAGGCTCTGGGAATCGAGATTCTTCATACGCAGAATCCTATGGCTATCAAAAAGGTCCCGAGCTTGTCTACGTGCTAACAACGCCGTGAGCTTCCCAGCCGCCAGTTCATGGTCGTCCAGCACAGGAATCCTGATAGCCTGCCAATTCCCCACTATATGAGAGTCACGGGTCGTCACTGGCCATAATGGGAGACGAAACATGAAGTTAATATCCACTTCCAGGTTCCCGCCTTGATCAGAGGCACTTGCATAACGTAGTAACCACTTGCCACCAGCGTGTTCTTCAGGCATCCGCCTAATGCTAAAGCCTTCCCGTGCAAAAACCGCTTGAACGGCCTGCTCGATTTGAGGACGCTCAGTAAGCATAACGTCACGCTCTACAGCGCCGACATAGTTCAAATCGATGTCTACGGAGAGCCGGGGAACATCAAAGACGAATAGATTCAAGGCAGTGCCCCCTTTGAGAACCAATTTGCCCCTAAGAAAAGGATGGCTTTGCATAGCATTGAGCAGGCTAAGCAGATGTGCGACCTTTTCCAGCAAATCACGCCGAAACCCCGTCGTCTGAGCCTCTGAGGCCAGTTTCTCGATGGAAATTTTCATGGCACTTCCTCCCATGTTCGTTGTTGCACTTCCTTGGGAACTACTAGGTTCCATTTGGTGATAAGGCGACCGGATGTTCGCTTGGCGCGGTCAAGATAATGCGGTTGCCGTGGGCGCATATCTTGTAGCGCTTTGAGATGATGGGGCTGTACCATCAATGGTCCGCGGTGCTGTTCAAGAAAAAACCCTACCTTGGCTATGGTAGTCGCGTTTCCAAGCAAAAGTGCGTACTCGACGACCCTGTCCAAGTCGAAGAATTCAACTGATTCAAGCGACCGCCAGATTTCCTCAAAGCTACCTGATAGGTCTGGCCGATCCAGGACATCTACCAAGGTCCGTTCTAGGGTCGTGACCCGCAGTTGCATTCCAGCTCGCTCTGACGTCACGGTGCCGAAATCAGTTTTCCCAGCACTTAGTAGAGCCTTTGGAAACCGCGTTCCGCGAAAAACATGGTCGCGAAAGGTGAAAAGCCCAAGCGGGCGAGACGCCGAGTACGTGATGTGTGAATAAACCGAGTAAGCCTTTCCATGAAACTCCAAGGCTGTATGGTGGGATAACACCGAATCTGGCGTCAGCTTTGCTGCAACAAGAAAGGGATCGACCTGATATGAATCAGCCTTGCGTGGGATGACAGCGTACAACCCGCGACGGACCCGAACTAGGCGACCAACCTTTTGGTAGTACGCCAAGAGCGCCTCCTGTGTTCGAGCACCAACTTCACCGCGAGATGAAAGGTGCTTGGCCAAATCTTCGACAGTAAAAACCGGATGCTTTCGAAAAAACTCATCATGTCGCATATTCAGGTCCCTTGACTTTGTTCCACGTTACCCATAGCATTATCCTGGGTATCAAGGATTAATGTCAAGTCAAAATTTGGAAGGCTGGCGAGATGGGCCTACGGCCGGGTCGCAAGGCCGTGATTTTATCCCCCAAACATCCGACGTTGACTGTTTGCTCCAAATCCGCGACTATGCTTTTCATGAAAACTTTTACAACCAAATATCAAATCCTTTTTACTGTTCCGCTGATTACATCCATCGCCATTGCAAGTTTGGTTGCAACTGCCGCTTGCGCTAAGCCGGTGGATAAGCAATTGCGGGCTAAGAAGATGGCCGAGAAGATGGGGCTTGCTATTCCTTTGTATGACCCGTCTGGGCAGGCTCTGGACCAGCTGCATAAGGCGCTTGAGAGGGTGAAAAAATCGAAAGGCCAGGCGCGGTTGGTATTTTATGGGGCATCGCATACCTCGTCTGACCACTATACTGGGGTTATCCGACGTGGGTTGCAAAAGCGTTATGGAGACGCAGGCCATGGGTTTATTGTGGCAGCAAGACCTTGGCGCTATTACAGCCATGACGACATTTACATGAATTCAACTAATACATGGCGTACTGACAGGATCGATAAGGCCGATGCAGTGCCTGATGGTTGGTATGGGCTGGCCGGTTCAAGTGTCGCGTCGTCAAACCCCGAGGATTATTCAATTATTGGCACCCAAAAGAAGGGTTCTATTGGCAAGAAAGTCGATAAGTTCGAGCTTTGGACCCTGGAACAACCAGGTGGTGGAACCCTACAAGTGCGCATTGATAAGGGACCATGGCGCGAAATCTCGACCGAGGCGCCACAAAAGCGCGGCGGTTATCACGAGTTTTTGCTGCGAGACGGCCCCCATTCAATGGAGATTCGACCAAAGGGCGATAGTGAGGTCAGGCTCTTTGGCGTCGTTTTGGAACGTAAAAAGCCTGGAGTCATAGTCGATAGCCTTGGAATTCCAGGATCAAGGGCGGCTTACCACCTTGATTGGGAGGACTCCCTTTACCGCGAGCACTTGGCTAGGCGCAAGCCTGATTTCATTTCGCTGGCTTATGGAACCAACGAGGCTGGAGATGATGACCAGCCGATTGAAGAGTACGAAGAGGCCTTGCGCAAGGTGATGGCTCGCATTCGGGAAATTGCCCCCGAGGCGTCGTGCCTGCTGATTGGGCCGTCGGATAGGCCGCTGCTTAACGAAGAGGATGGGACCTGGCAATCACGGCCCAGAACGGCTCAGGTTGTCGAGGTCCAGCGTAAGATATCCGTGGAGTTTGGGTGCGCCTTTTTTGACACCGTCGCCTTTATGGGTGGGGATATGTCCATGCCATCGTGGGTTAATGCAGACCCTCCGGTGGCCTTGAAAGATCACATCCATTTTACAAGAGTCGGGTATCAGCGAATGGGCGAGGTGATTTTAAACCTGCTGCTGCCACCTAAGGCGAAAAGCCCTGCAAAGAAGAAGTAGCGTTGCCAAAATCAACAGTTAAATCAAAAGCTAATTGATATCCAGGATTGTAGCTGAAAACTCTGGAAACTCAGTTCGACCGTTTCAAATAATCAGAAAAGCCCTTTAGCATCGCCTTGTAGAGCATGTTTCCGACGACCTCATAACCAGCTGGGGTGGCGTGGCGATAGTCTCCCCAACCAAGGCGAGGCTTGGCGTTATACCAACGCCCCATGGCACCTTCTCCTCCCATGGCCTGGAAGGTGTCAAAGAATGCACAACCTTGGGCAGCGGCAATCTCACGCTGGGCCGCCACAATTTGCGGCACGTTTGGCATGGTTCGAATCCTGCCACGGCTGTCCTTTTCACCCTGGTCCAACGGAGCCATCACCATGCAAGACGCGTTCGGATTACCAGCACGCACGCGGGTAATCACCTGCGTTAAAACATTGCGGTACCGCTCGAAATTCATGCCTTTGTCCGACGCCTCATTACCACCAAAGGCAATTACCAGCAGGTCCGGAGACCTGTGCGCTATCTGCCCGGCCAGGTGCCCTTCATCAAAGTTCAGCATCCTTGAGGCTCTGGCCCCGACTATCCCAAGAGAATCATAGACAACACCAGCCTGCGGCCGCTCCATGGCGATGCCATACATGATGGACTCGCCGCCACTCAAAGTACGCAGTTCCAGGGTATGTGGCCCATCTTCAAGAGTAATAAGCTCCCATGCGTCTTCCAAAATTTCGCTCTTCGAATCGATAACCACCGGAGTCCCGCCGTCGACTATCATCTGGAACTTACCGCCGCCGGGATGACGCTGGTAGAACAGCTCAAAACTGCCGACGTTCTTCCCAATGGGTCCTTTACTGACCGTTTGATATTTTGCCTGGCCGCCACCACGGCTTTTGTGAACGACTCCGCCAAAACCATAACGCCCGTTGGCGATGCCTTTTCTGATGACCGAGTGCTCGTTCCAAGAGCCTGTCTGCACAGAAACCACGTCTTTGTGGCGGTAAGGCATGGTGCCCTTACCAATTAGTTGGAAACCATGGCCAGAATCGCCAAATCGCTTTTGAAAACGCCGCCTTAAAGTCGAAGTAACGTCATCGGCAGCAATCGTCGAATCACCCCAATGAGCAATCCTGGTGATTCTTGTCGACTCTTCAGATGCAGTCTCAGCAAGGGCCTTGTAAAAGGAATCCATGGCTACACCAGAAGGGTCTTCCAGTTCCAAAACAAGCCCTTCAAGCTCGCTTTCATCTATTTCCAGATTGACGACAACCTTCTCATCACCAGTATCAGCCTCCTCGACCCCTATGGCCTCTTGCCCAAGGTTTGCAGCCAAGCCCTCTCCCAACGTCTGGGCGGCTAATTCCTGTGCCTTTTCGAGAGTATCGATTGGGGCACTATCCGCAGTACTACTTTGGCCCACTGAAGGTTTCAAACTTACCATGCTGGCCAAAGGTATTTTTTCACCTGGAACCCAAGGACGCCAGTCTTCAAGTCCTGGAATTACATATGTTAAACCGGCTGCTATAACAATCGTTCCAAAAATTATAGCCAACCGCCACAAGCCCAGACGATAGGATCCTGGGTCTTGAAGTTTAGCTGGGTCGCTAGGTGGCAAATCCCACCACACGGTAACCTCCATGTGGGCCAGTTACAAACCGGCCATCCTAGAACTGGAAATAAATATATGGCACAACCTGAGTTGCGGCCAATTTAACCATAACAGCTGCAGCTGCCACAAAAATGAGCCCTTGAACTACGGCGGGCATCCTTATGTACAAAGCCTTTAAGTTTTCAGTCCATGACACAGGCAGCCAGTGAATCAAATAGGTGACACCCAAAAGCACCCACAGGCCAGTCGAAATCTGAGCCAACGAGGTAGTCCCCTTGGCAAGTTGCTTGACGATAGTCCAAGCCGACGACAGGCTGTCAGCCCTGAAAAGAATCCGTGAAAGAACCACAAAGTGGAAAGTTCCCAAAATCTTTAAAAAGATCATCCACTTGGGGTCGACAGTATCCTTCGTCCTACCAGAGCGCTTGTAGAAATAACGGTGAATCACCATGGCCAGCCCATGGATAGTTCCGTAAATGACAAAGTTCCATCCGGCACCATGCCAAATACCAATCAAAAACAGGGTCAACCACAGATTGAAATACGTCCTAGCTGGGCTACACCTAGAACCGCCCAGCGGGAAATAAACGTAGTCACGCAGCCAAGAAGACAAGGTCATGTGCCAGTTTCGCCAAAAAGCGGCCGGACTGGTTGCCTTGTATGGGCGCTTGAAGTTTTCAGGAAGCTTAATCCCCATCAGCATTGCCGAGCCACGAGCAACGTCGGTGTATCCTGAAAAATCGCAATAGATCTGCATGGTATAAGCGTACAGAGCCACCAGCATCTCCAGTGAAGTGAAAGCCGCCGGGTTATCAAAGGCGCGATTAACCAAGTTTAAAGCTAGATAGTCCGCAACTATCACCTTCTTTAAAAGCCCACGCATGATTAGAAAGACGCCCTCACCGACCATTGCTTGGCTGAGACCAGGCTTGCCTCGCAGTTGAGGCAGCAAATCCGCGGCCCTGACAATGGGGCCAGCCACCAGTGGCGGGAAAAACAAGAGGTAGGTTGCGTAGTTCAACAAGCTGGGCTCTGGCTGTATCTTGCCTCTGTACACGTCAATCGTGTAAGACATCGTCTGGAAGGTATAAAACGATATTCCAACTGGCAGCAACACATTCAGAAATGGCATTGAAACCGAAATTCCCAAAAATCCAAGGGCGGCTTCAACAGATTGCGAAAAGAAGTTGAAATACTTGAATATTCCCAACACCCCAAGATTCCACAGAATGCTTATAGAAAGAACAGCCTTCTTTTTCTTTGGGTTTTGGACCTTTGGAAGATTTCTACCAACCAACCAGTCGATTACAGAAGACGCTAGTATCAAGCCGACATAAGCCGGATGCCAGACCATGTAAAATCGGCAGGAAGCCAAAAACAGCCATATAATTCGAGCCTTACCGTGGCGAACCAGACTCCAAAACCCAATCACCACCAACGTAAGAAATAAAATGTAGTCAATACTGTGAAAAAGCATCGTTTCATCCAATACTGAAAGTACCCTGTTCCCCACTCACATGACCACCCTGCACACAATGGTTGGCCTGTGGTTTAGCGGAGAATTTAGGGGGCGTCAGCGCCAGTGAGCCGACACCTGAAATATCGCTTGATAGTACCAGCGACCCGGCTTTTATCAAAAATTTTAGCAGCAACTTTTTTTCAATAAATGCAGCAACATAAAACGCCTTAAAAATCCATGGGTTCCTGCGCCCACAACAAACAGAATCAGATCTTTCTGGCTAACAAATCCCTAATCGACTCAGAGGAATAGATACAAAAGCACGCCAACCACAACAACTCCAACCACAATCACAGGCACCCATTTCAACCGCGACTTGGGTGGCTCCTGCGGAACATCTCGAATTACTGGAAGAGAATCCGTATGCAAAACATGGCGGGTTACTTGAGCCGCCAATTCTGCCCTAGGTAAAACCTTAAACTTCCCTGTATCGATACGATTTGTGTCAGGTCCAAAAGCCACTTCCAAACTTTTTAAAATGTTGGCCGCTAAAGAGGGCCTCTTCGCAGGGTCCTTTTGCAACATACTGTCGACTATCTTTTCCAAAGCTGGTGGCACGTCTTTGCGAAACTCACTCAGCTTCTCGGGTTGAACGTTGATGTGCTGATCCAAAATGGCAACCTTGCTTCCCACAAACGGTGGGCGGCCTGCGATGGCCTGATACAAAATCACCCCCAGGCTATAAAAATCCGAGCGAGCATCTGCAACAAGGGAACCTCTAGCCTGCTCTGGTGACATGTAGGTGGGGGTTCCAAAAACTGTTGCCGTCTGGGTAAGGCGAAAGGGGTCCCCCTTGTCAGACTTGCTTGACCTGTCTGAAAGCAGGCGGGCAAACCCAAAATCAAGGATTCGCACCTCTGATTTGCCATCAGGCCCAGGCATCAGCATCAGGTTTCCAGGCTTTAAATCCCGGTGAATCACCCCCAATTCATGAGCCGCACCCAAGGCCGTCAACACTTGTCTGGCAATGCCAATCACAACATCAAAATCTAGCTGTTTTTGGGAGGCCAAAACCTGTTCAAGGCCAATCCCTTGTACGTACTCCATGGAAAAGTAAGGGCTGCCATCAGGCAAGGTCCCCCACTCATAGGCCGGCACAATGTAGGGAATCTGCATGGACCTAGTAAGCACCGCTTCTTGGCGAAATCTGCGGGCCAGTTCCGGGTCGCCAGCTAACTCGCGCTTCAAAACCTTAATCGCGACAGGGTCTTGGCCTGCTTCGCGTGCCGCTAGGTAAACGCTTCCAGTCAGCCCAAAACCGAGCCTCCTTGTTATGGTTCGCCCATCCGGCATCACCAGCCCTAGCCTTGGGTCTTGCCGCCATCCAGCCGCTGGGCGAACGGTTTTGCACGCTAGGCAATCTGGCTCCATCTGCTCAACAGGCGAGCCACAACCGGTACAAACCACCCCTAGTTCCACAGCCCCTCCAGCTTGCTCAGACCATGGGAGTATTTTCCAAAATCCATAAAAAGACAACCTGAAATCACAGCCCAATGAGCCCCGCCTAATTGATGTCAAAGACTGACGAGACAAGCCCGCCTAGCCTGTTTTGCAGTTTCTAATACCATGCACTACTATGGCTCGTTGTTCATTCAGTTGGGAGGGCTGGGTGCGTTTTAGAGTGCTGCTAGTCGAATTTGCTGCTACTACTGGCTTTCACCGCGCCGAGTGGTTTCCCTTCATCAAGGGGCGCCTCAACAAAAAGCACCAGGTTCAATGGGTGAGATTTGGCGTTGAGCCATCCAACATGCTCCAATTTCAGGCAGACGGAGTTGCGTTAAATCACGATGACATCAATGTATTAAGTAAGCTTTTGAAAGGCTGGAACCCTAGCCATATCCTCTTTAGTTTGAACCCCTCTACAGCCCTTCTTGAGGCATTGTCTTTGCCATCGCCTGGATGTCAAATGCTGCATGCTGGCCCAGCTGACAGCTTGAATTCAGGCCGCGTGGCCAGCCTTTGGGCTGATGGTCCTGCGTTTCCAGATTCAGAAAACAACGTCCGCCTACTTGCCAATCTGGCTGGCCAGATCCCAGATTATGGCTGGATTCCTGGAAATACGGCCGCGACTACTACAAACCCGCTACCTTTTGTAATTGCTGGCGATCCATGCCAATACAACAAGGCATTTTCATTAAACCCTTTCCTTAATCTAGGTCATCAGGATGCTTTAGTTCGACATGGAGGCTGCGCCTTCTGTACTCGCCCTGAAGGTGATGAACTTGCCTGGAAAGCGGTGGACCCAAACTTAGCGATTCAAAATCAGTTAGAGGCAATTGCCCTGACATGTCCAACAAATAACCAACGTCTAATGATACGGATGCAAGGCGAGACGCCAATAAAACACCTCGGTACCACCGTAGAAAGCATTGTTAAATCGGGCTTACCTGGTTCGGATTTTTTGTTTGACTGCCGCTCCGACATGCTAGTCAGGCGACTTGAGGAATTTACAAGAGCGCTTCCTGCGCTAAAGGGTACTAGCCATAGAATCGAAATTAGTCTGGTAGGTGTAGAGAATTTCTGTTCCAAAGAACTGGATAGATTTAATAAGGATTTCGACGGCATAACCAATTTAAAGGCGCTTTGGGCCCTCTTTCAGCTTGAACGACAGTGGCGCGACTACTTTGGTTTCAGGCAGCATGGTGGATTAAGCCTAATCACCATGACACCGTGGACCGAGCCAGAGGAACTTACCCTTAACCTTTCGATAAGCAGCCTCCTTGAAATCGAAGATATAGCTGGAAAGCTTTTATCGGGGCGACTGCGGCTTTATCCGAGCTTGCCTTTGTACTGGCGTGCAAAACAAGATGGACTGCTGACTGACGGTTATGACGACCCCGTCCTTTATACCGCCTCACTCAGTCTTTACGACCATGAAACACCGTGGCGGTTTGCCAATCCGGTCTTGGAAAATGTAAGCAAAATCCTTCTTCGCATTGAAAATGACAGAGTGCCTGCCGACTTTGATGAATTGACGGCCACAATTGCTAAGCTTGCCTTGAATTGCCGGTCTTCTGGAGATTTAGTCGTTAACTTAGCTAGGCACATAGTGCAGATGGCTGTGATAAAGCAAAACCTCAACCAAGCAGTGCCCTCCATAAAGGATTTATTGAACGAAGGACACCGTTTCGTGGGAAAGCCCAATATCAGCCACCCATCTGACGAACCACCACTGTCAGCCCCGCAGGACTTTATACGCGATTGTAACCAAGGACAGAAAGTTCCAATTGAGTGCATCCTTGATGTAAAGCCAGTCAGCATAATTGAGTTGATTGAACCCCAGTTGGTGGACGAGTGGAAAGCGTGTGATTCACTGCCTAATCTGCAGCTAATTAAAAGACATGACACTGATTTTTATGAGGCCTTTTTTGGCAAAAACCCGAATGAAGTGTCCAGAGCCATTGAATTAACCCTACGCCTGAACGAGTTGGCCCAATCCGGGAGCAATACGGATATCGTCATTAAAGAAAGACAGGACACCATTTCCAGGATAGGAGAGCTCCTTGGCTACCCTAAATGCTGCTCAAAGGCAATGGCCTTGGAAGCGTCGGCCCTACAAGACTCGACCTTTTGGATGCATATCACGCGAAGACTAGCGGCCCCTGATGAAATCCCGTTTGAGTTACATCCAACTTCTTTGGGCCTCGAATACATTCCTTGCAAAGCTAACTGTGATGTCGCACTGGCTAGGGCTAGGTTTGTGCTGGGACGTTTAAAGGAATCTGCTCCTGAGGAATTTGAACGCCATATTGGACGGCTTCAAAATCCAACTCTGCTATTCAGTGATGAACAAGGAGCCATGGTTGAGCTGATTCCACTTGAAGACCCACTGGGCAGATCAACCGTTGTGCCTGGAAATGACGACGCAAAGACCCCAGACACAGAGCCTAATTACCGTTTTAGATTTCAAGTTGGAAGCACTTCTCTTAGAACGGCATTGACCAAGTACATAAAGCTGGCAGATGAAATCGTGATCGAACGGGAATGCGTCACTTTGTATCGTGAAGGCAGACCTTTTATCCCCCTATCGGGGCAAGTCTTTGTATGGTGGCATAAACACGTATTTCAGAGGGATTTCTGGCAAGCCATGGTTGAAGCAAAAAGGGCTAATCCCCATGCTTCAGCAGCTGCTAATACAACCACAGAAGTCTTGGAAATCGATCCTGCAACCGTCAGGGCTGGAGCCTTTTTGACACATGTGTTTAAGCAAGTCCCAGACAGGTCATTCTCGGGATACAAGATAGTGACGGTAGCAACCATAAGCCCAGGAGAAATCCATGTTGGCTTGAAAGGCAGCGACAAACCACTGGATATCATTGTTGACATTCGACCTAATCAAGCGGCGGCACTGGCCAAAATTGGCCGAATAACGCTACGCCATCCAGAAGATTCTCCAATCAAAAGTCCCGCACAATGGAGAGGATTCAGATCATTTAGGGATTTTATCGGACAGCTTCTAACTGAAAGATCTCGCCAGTCTTAGGCATTAATTTTGAATGGCTTAATTTGTCACGGGTTGACGTGGGCTTTTGCTAAATGGATACTGTGACGGGCAGTTTTATTGACCACACGCCCCAAAGGAAACTGAAAGATAGATTTGCCTGTTTGGAAGCTTAGTCAAATCGACTAGCACCAGGAGAAGTAATGGAAACGATAGCAATCTACGGTAAAGGTGGAATTGGCAAATCCGTGGTTGCCACCAGCCTTAGCGTTCACTATGCCCAAAACGGGAAAAAAGTACTTCACGTTGGGTGTGATCCGAAACATGATTCGGCCATGCGCTTATTAAAAGAAGGCCAGGAAATTCGAACAGTTTTGGACGTGTTGCGGGAAGACCCCGAGGCGATGGGGACCGAGGAGATCCTGACTACTGGCCGCTATGAAATCGACTGCTGTGAGGCAGGTGGCCCTACCCCAGGAGTTGGTTGTGGAGGTCGCGGTGTTGCCAGAATGATCGAGACCCTGGATGAAATGCAGCTTTTGCAGTCTGGGCGCTATGATGTAGCCCTGTTCGATGTCTTGGGAGACGTCGTTTGTGGTGGATTTGCGGCGCCGCTGCGCGATGGCTTTGCGAAGAAAGTGATAATCGTCCTGTCTGAAGAACCCATGGCCATTTTTGCAGCCAACAACATTGCTAGGGCCATTGATATTTACCGCAACAATGGGGTGTGCTTGGCTGGACTTGTTGTAAACCTGCGTTCCAACGAGGCAAACGTGAATCTGCTGCACGCTTTCGCGGACCGCTTAAACAGCAAAGTGTTGACTGTAGTCGAACGAGACCCACGCATCCAGGCAGCAGAAAAGCTCCAGCGGACCATCCTGGAGTATGAACCAAATGCACCTGCGTCGCTGGCATTTAAGGAGCTTGGCGAAGCTTTGCTTAAAATTGACCCACAGGAAGTGCCGTTACCGACACCTATGACTGACGACGAAGTGTTTGCATTCCTTAGGGATCACGGTGGATAAGAATGCCCTTTCAGCACATTATGCTACTGGATCCTGAGGAGTGGGCGATAGATACCCAGGGGATTTACCGAAGATGAACGATTCTGCCAAAACTTCCTGGCTTTCTCGCTTGGCAGAACTGATGCGGCGAGCTGGGGTTCCAGTTAGCTTGGTTCACGCTAGAGCCGGGGTTTTGACCTTTGAGCTTGGTGACAATGGTGCCAGCATCTACATGTCACGCCCTGATTCGACAGAGCCCTGTTACAAATCAACCAAAAACTTCGCTTATAAATACAAGATTTTCCAAGAAAATACAGGCGATTGGATGTCGTTGATTAACCTAGCAATCGCCATTTTGACAAGGCTTGAAGAAAAGCTTCCGATTGATTGGACTGCAGGTGGCCCCGAGATGGCCGTTCGGGAGTTTTCACGTAGATTTCCTTTTGCCAGTGTGGATATGGCAGATGATTCCACTGGTGCCACAAAGGCCCAGATTTTGTTGCGCCTTACACCTGTTTGTAATCAAAACTGCCCCTTTTGTAGCGCACCTGACTGCGCCGAGCCAGCGGATGCAGAGCTGCAAACCTGCATCCAGGCTGCAATAACTGAGTTTCCAGGAAGCCTGATTACCCTTACAGGTGGTGAGCCAACCCTGCGAAAAAATTGGGCCGAAGTTTTGCGCCAAATATTGGCTTCACGCGAAGTTGAAGGAGTCCAAGTCCAGACGAATGCTGTTTCATTTGCAAAATCCGGCCCTGCTATACAACCAGACCCCAGGCTTTTGTGGTTTGTCTCGTTACACGCGATTGACGAGGACTTGTACGATGAAATCACCCAGACAAAAGGACAGATGTCGCTTGCAATCAAGGGCTTGAAAAACCTCCTTGGGGCTGGGCATCGTGTGATTGTCAATGTTGTCGTTGGTTCCAGAAATGCTGCACATCTAGCTGTTTTGGCGCGAAATCTGCCTGAATTGCTGATGGGCCTGCCACTTCCAGAACTGCATGTTTCAGTCCTGATGTGCCCTCCCCATCGCCCAGAGTCAGACCAATGGCTGATACCATATGAAGAGCTTGTTCCACTGCTTGAGTTGGCCGTTGAAAGTGCTGCAAGATCAGGCCTTCCAATGGCGCCTTTGGTCAGCAGCACCCATGCGTCAATACCACCGTGTTTTGTGACGCCCGAGCAGCGGGCAATCATGGTTAATCGCCCTAAAATTTCTAAAGAAGAAACCGGTTATGAAGATTTTTCTAAGCCTTGGGTGAAATCATTAACCTGTAAAAACTGCGCCCAGGATGACACTTGTCTTGGGGTGCCGGCGCCATATGCTAGGCGGTTTGGGATCCAGAATTTGCACCCTATTCCGTTGATTGAAGGGTGGCGACGCAGGGACTTGGAGACGCCGGGGCAGGGGCAGGTGCGGATATCCCTTGGAGAATTGGTTGGGGCTGATAATTTGCCGGCTATTTTGTGTACCAGACCTTGGACCCGTCTTAAGCTGCACGATGAAAACACCTTTGGTGTCACTCTCGATGACCAGCGGTCGCCTGAGTTTTGGAATGACATCGAAAAGTTGATAGAAAATGGCACTACAGTGGACATAAATGGTGGCGAGCCTTTGACTTCGCCATACTTTCGCCAGTGGATTGAAAGGCTGGCTACCCTTGATTTAAAGCCATCTATTGGGCTGGTTACAAATGGCTCTCTACTGACGCCAAAGTGGATTGAGTCACTTCCTAAACTGCCCTTTAAGTCGATTACAATCAGCTTGAATGCAGCCTCACCCAAGACATTTGAAATGGTAAATCGTGGGGTTCCTTGGACCACAATACGCAAGAATTTAGAGGCGTTGCAAGCCGCAAAATCCCAGGGAAAGTTTGACGGAGAAATCGTCTACAGCATGGTAATCCTTTTGGCCAATCTCCATGAAATTGAAGACTTTGCCAGACTTGCTCTAAAAGACAACGTTTCATGCCGATTTTTGCTACCCCAGCATAATCGTAACAATCAAAGCATAATGACCTCTGCTGCTACGATGTCTGCAGCCGAAAAAAGTTTAAGAGCTGCCGCTGACATGCTGAAAAAGCTACCTAGATGGTCGCAAGACGCCACTGCTTCGGCCGATATCCTTGCAAAACGATTGGAAATTGGAGAACTTAGCCCAATTGGAAACGATTGATATGCACCAACAGTCACGCGAAGCTTTGTTGAAACGGGCATCCTGGATTGCCATAGTGGGCAACTCCATTTTGGCCCTTTTGAAGCTGGGTGCGGGCTACTTTGGTAATAGTCTTGCGGTCTTGGGTGATGGCATTGATTCCAGCACCGACGTTGTAATCTCGTTGATGACCCTGTATGCAGCCGTGGTTGCAGCAAAGCCGAGTGATCGTAAGCACCCCTATGGACATGGACGCGCAGAAACAGTTGCGACAACAGTTTTGTCATTCGTCATATTCTTTGCGGGCGCTCAGCTTCTGTGGGGTGCCGTTTCTGGTCTCATCAAAAACACCCAACATGAAATGCCGTCGACTTTTGCGCTGCTTGCCACAGGGATTTCCGTCGTTGGAAAGCTCATTTTAGCCTCTACACAACGCCACTATGGTAAGCGAGCCAATTCGCCCATGCTGCTGGCCAACGCGAAGAACATGCAGATGGACATCCTGACCTCAGTCTCAATCCTAGTGGGCCTAGGCATCACTTTCTTGTTGGGTATACCGATGCTGGATCGTGTGCTGGCCGCCCTAGTAGCTTTGTGGATCATCAAAAATGCCTATGAAATCTTTAAGGATGCAAACACCGAACTAATGGATGGCGGGGCTGAACATCAGCTTTACACATCAGTATTTGCTGCCGTAGCTTCAGTACCAGGGGCTATGAATCCACACAGATGCAGGATTAGACGGCTTGGCTCTAACCTGATGATCGACCTTGATATTGAAGTAAAGGCTGAAATGACAGTGAAAGAAGCTCACAAAATTGCAACCGCTGTTGAGCAGGCAATCAAACGTGACCTTCAATCCGTTTATGACGTGATAGTACACGTTGAACCAGAGGGTGCCGGAGCTCACGACGAGCGCTTTGGCCTAAGTGCTGACAACCACTAACCTCAACGATTTAACACTATTACAAGTTACAGGAACCCATCCTCAATCAAGGACCCTTTTTGTAATTGATTAAAAATTAGCAACCTGAAAGCTTCTAGCTGGCGCTGTCCTTCTGGGAAGCCTGCTTTTTAGCACGGAGCACATTGACAATACCACCGCCAAACACATAGACGGCAACACCAAGCGTCATAAGGCCTAACACCACGTTTGCAATTACTACCGCTGTCAACATTCCGTCTGACATGCGCCCCTCCGACAAACCAGCCATGATAGCCGGTCAAACTCAGTATGGCTACCAGTTGGCAACATCGGCCAAAACATCACAATCCACAAATGCAGCCCCAGCTGGGTTCTTAAATGGGCTGCTGCAATATTCGAAAATGACTGCAAAGGCTTCAACTTCGACCGCATCATTGTTGTTCGGGGGTCTAAGCCGATATTCGCCATCCGGAACTGATTCATCCCATAGGTCCCAGTTAGTCCAAGTCTTCAGATATTGCGCAGTCTGAAGCCAGTATTTCTGAATGTGGCGGGCTTCATGGTCAGTAAGTGGCAGCCCCATGGACGCCGCCTGAACCAGAAGTTGAGCCATATCCCTGTTCCATCTAGCATCCTTGGGACCAGGCTCATATTCGTCAGGGAACATGTAACTGTCAATCCGCTCAGCCAGACCAACCAAGGTAAACCAAGCGTCTCTATACTGCTTTTTCAACAATGACGACCCAAGACCTGCCATGTGATAGTCCCATATAATTGGGATGTTATAGTAGTGGGCCGCAGAGGCGAATGCATCAAATAAGCTGCCAGTACAAGTTCCGCAATCGTTGGTTTTGCGATGGCCATAGGCGAGCATGTCGGCAGACAGCCTTGCGCAGCACTCACTTTTCTCATCAAGCACGCTAAAGCAGTTATAAGACCCTAAATCCTTTTGGTCATCACATGGGAGAGTATAAGCCACACCATTGGAGTCCTTGGTCCTTATGGAGTAGTTGCTGTCAACGATGTCCTTGTGGAAACCAACCATTGTGTCCCAAGTTTCCTGGCAGGCTTCCCGTACCCAGTCGTCATTGGCGTCTTCAATCAGGTAAGGCAGGAAAACGGATGTTCTGGAAATGGATCGAACGTCGTCCTTGGAGCGCATGTTGGTGACCCAAATCGAGCCCCACGTTGGGTTTTCAGGCCAAGCAAAGGTCTGGGCATTCCAATGGTCCTCGTCCCTGTAAGCAGTGGTAAACTTTACATTCTTTCTACGCCCATCGTCTTTCCAAAAGTCAGCATCAAGCACAAACTCTTGATCCATAGGGAAAATTGCTCGTGCCATCAAGTAAGGCGCTGGGTCGTCTGTCCCCCAAACAAACCCTTTGACCACGGCGGTCAGCCCCTTACAATACTGCTCGGTTAAACGCGCCATTTCCCAGTCCCCAGTATGCAGATAACCGTTCAAAACGGAGGTCAGAACCACTCCACCAGGAATCCACATGTTGTGTTCACCGTCTCGCTGCTCGATTGTGATAGTGCCAGCCTCCTTGACAGCCGTTGCGCCGTTGTACCAGGCCAGGAAGTCATCTTTACCAGTTGAGTGATCAACGCCGATGCTGGTACGTAGCAGCCACCTAAAAAAGCCAATCTCTTTGTACGCTGCAGCAATCGTTTTGGTGAATTCCGTTATTTCCGCCTGATCAATTGGCTCACCAACTGGTGGCCTTACAAAGGCAAAGGGAAGTTCTCTTGGCAGTTTGCCGTCAACAGGATGCTCACGCTCCAGCGCCTCAAAATCTGGCTCCTGATTTATCACGCCCTCGTCAGTTGTTACGTCTTCATCAATTGTTACGTCTTCGTCAGGGGTTACGTCTTCGGTTGGCTCAGCATCAGCATCGGAAACGTCAGCGTCGTGGTCTAAATCGGGTGCTCCGTCATCAAAATCCACATCTTCGCCGTTTACATCATCAACATCCTGGACGTCCCCTTGGTCCCCAACATTGTCCATACCGCCCAAATCGTCTTTGGGGTCAGCCGGATCTGAACAGGCTATCATGCCAAAAACGGCCAAAAGCACTAACAAACGTCGCATCCCTGCCTCCTTAAACGCAGTTTCGTGGCGGTCATTATAGCCTGATGGGAGATAAATGCCAGAATCACAAGACCTTGAGGAATCGAGAAATGACTAGTAAGTACTACAAACCGTGAGCCGTGATAATGTCTGCAGAACGGCCTTGGCCGTGGCAGAGGGCACATGTTTCAACCGAGCTGCCCATGTCGCCCCTTGTGCCATAAACAAAAGCGCCATTCTGAGCCATATGCGCTGCGGCCAAAGGAGTGTCGTGGCATGCGATACAGGATGATGCGAACGGGGAAACAACCAGATCCAGCGCGTTTGGAACAGTCGCACGTGCTGCGGTGGCAGTATCTAGGTCAGTAATGTTTCCATCGTCAGTCACAAAGTTGGTGGCCAAGGCACCGGCTGGAACGCTGGTGAATGTACCTGGTTTGTGACACATCAAGCAATTGTTAGGCTTGGCAGGATATCCAAAGTCTGCAAAGTTGTAGTAGTTGATGCCACGAGTTCCAGCGTTACGAACAAACTCGTATGGGGTGGTTCTCACAGAAGCAGCATGGATCGCGTGAGTCATTTCCTTCATGTTGTTCGTAGATTCCGGATAGGTCAAGGGGTTATCTGGATCGTAACCATTGGCCGCAAGTGCATCACGCATTGCTGGCTTCAAGTTGGCGATATTAGAGCTGCGACCGCTGGTTGACAGGTTTGGTACGTGACACATTACACATACGCCAACTGCGTAAACGCGGTTTCCACCGTGGCCTTTGTACCACTCGTGGCAGTTAGCACACTTGGCATCATCAACAACCACACGGCGCTGTGCGTCACCAGTGACAGCAACGTGGGAAGCTGGTGTGTGTCGAGCCAGCGAACGACCAGTTAAAACCTGAGTAAAGTAGCCTTGGAGACCAACTGCACGCAGGGTAGCACTATCTGGGAAAGCATACTCAGCGTTTACCTTGGCAAGATAGAAGCCCTCCTCGGTATCCGCGACAATGCTACCACGTGAGTTATCCCGAAGATTAGCCAAGGAAACACTGGAAGGCTGAGCCGCGGTCCTACCCAAGTTGTTGTAATCAGCAGGCTCGGCAATCCCATCTTGAGGCATTGCATAAGCCAGCAAGAAGGATGGGCCACCAGTCAAATCAGCTGGTAGATTTACCAGGTCCATTGATTCGCCGTCCCTGAGAATCTGGAAGACGATATCAAGGCTGTTGTCCTGATTTACAACTGCACTCTTTACGTTGTAAACAAAATTAGAAGCTCCTTCGACCACGCCAACAGCGTTTGGAGAGTTGTCCACACTTGGGTGAGATTTCATGGCGCTTTTATTACCAGCCGGATTGTGACAGCCAGTGCAGTTGGTTGTGGGGGTCAGCTCTGCGTAGCTGTGACCGGTCCATCCAGCAGCACCTTCGTGACAGCCCTTACAACCAGCATAAGTGGGCTTGTCATTCCAGTGCCCACCCTCAGATGTCACTTCAGCGTCATGGCACTTTAAGCAGTTGGTCACTGCTTGAGGATAGACAATATCGCCAAACTTATAGGTTTTCTTTGAGTATGACGAATAAACCTCATACTCAGGGCCGCCATTAACAGCACGAACCGACGCACCGTGGATAGCGTGAATCATGTAGCCCATATCAACGTTGTTACCCAATGTGTCCTCGACACCACGGGAGTGACAGGTGACGCAGTAACCCATTTCAGTACGGCTGCCATGGAAGGCCATCTTGTCATGACACTCGTTGCAGGCGGCTGTGCTTGAAACTTCGCGAGTCAGAGTTACCGCCCCACCGTTTGGAACAAAGTCCTTGACGAAGTTCAAGCCTGGAAGGGACCTACCGTTCACGTTGCCGCTTAATTGGCCACTAAGTCTGGTGGTGGTATTCGGGTCCCAAGTCACTGCCACAGGGTTGGTCACGTTGGTTACATCAGTACGGAAGATATAAACATAGGTTCCGTCACCATTGTCAATAAACATCCCACCAGAATCGGTGGTGGGTATACCAGTATTGGCATTACGGTTGTACGCCACCCAATAGGTGGTCATGGTGGCAGTGTCATCATCGACCAACTTCGCCATAATCCAGCGAATCGCATTGCTTGGCAGACCAACCACTCCACGATTGAATTCATCAGTAATCGTGAATTGGACCTCTGGCTTTCCGTCGAGGATGATATTGTTGATGGTCATGAACAGTTTGGCAGGCATTTCGACAGCCAAGTTCACAACATTGAGAGGGACACCATCAGCGCCGTCATACACGGTAACAGAGGTGCCATCGGTGCAGGAGATGGTTTTGGAGCCATTGCCGTTGTCAGCTACGGTGCAAGATGTGCCATCTTGGCCAGGTTCGCCAGGTCGACCGGGTTCACCATCAGCGCCAGGTTCACCGGGCTCGCCAGGGGCGCCAGGTTCACCAGGAGCACCGGGTTCGCCGGGGAGGCCGTCTTCGCCGGGCTCACCAGGATCACCTTTCTCCCCATCGACACCATCCTTACCTGGTTGACCTTCGCCACGGGGGCCTGTAGGTCCAATCAAGCCCTGGGCGCCGTCATAAATGGTTACCGATGTACCGTCCTCGCAAGACAGAGTCTTGGTCCCATCTTGATTGTCGATAACGGTGCAGGATTTTCCGGCTTCTCCGGCGATGCCCTGTTCGCCATCAAGCCCTTCGCAACCAGCCATTGAGGCCAGTGCCAAAACAGCAACCGCAACCTTAAACTTCATAAGATTCCTCCCATGCGCCCATAAGGCGTAGACGAGCAATTTTCGGACGATTGAACTCCTCGTGTCAACAACAAATATCACCCTTAAGGACTCTTCAATTCCGGAATTGAAAGTACGATTTATGTACCTGTCCCTGCCCCTGACCCTGCCCCTGTTCCTGGCCCTGTCCCCCAAACTTGCAGGGGATGGGTTGCGGCTGTTAGAATGACGGCGTCTTGTGTTACGAGGGTTCATGGCACGAATTTTGATCGTCGAAGACGATGATTCCTTGCGACAGGTACTTTCTATGTTCTTGGTCAAGAGTAATCACGATGTGACTAGCGCCTCTAGTGGCGAGGACGCGCTTTCTCTTATTGACTCAGAGCTTGAGGATTTTGACCTGATACTTACCGATCTGATGATGGGGCGGATGTCAGGCCTGCAAATCCTGAGTCATGTGAAGGAGAAATACCCTCAGACCGAGGTTATTTTGATGACAGCGTTTTCCACCGTGGAGACGGCTATCGATGCAATGCGTCATGGGGCTTTTGATTATGTGGAAAAACCTTTCAAGTTGGAAGAAATAAGCATAACCATTGAAAAGGCCCTGGAAAAACGTGAATTATCCTTGGAAAACATCAGGTTGAAGCAGGAGCTTTCTGAACGCTACCGTTTCGAACATATCATTGGGAAATCCTCGAAGATGCAACAGGTTTTTGACCGTATTGGTCGAGTTGCGCCAACTAAAACAAGCGTCTTGATTACTGGGGCCAGTGGAACTGGTAAGGAGCTGGTTGCTAGGGCGATTCACTTCAACTCTCCTAGGAAGGACAAGCCCTTTATTGTGGTTAACTGTGGGGCCATTCCTGACACGCTTATGGAGTCGGAGCTTTTTGGCCACGCTAAGGGAGCTTTCACAGGGGCTCATACGACAAAAAAGGGACTTATTGAGGCAGCAAATGGGGGCACGATTTTTTTAGATGAGATAGGTGAGATTTCGCTGCCTATGCAGGTAAAACTGCTGCGCTTTCTTCAGGAACACCAGATCCGAATGGTAGGTGGCATTTCAGAAATAGCCGTTGATGTTCGAGTTGTTGCGGCGACTAACAAGGATTTGGCCGACGAGGTGGAAAAGGGGACTTTCAGAGAGGATCTTTACTACCGTTTGAATGTCATCAGGATTCACCTACCTCCACTTAGGGAGCGCCGCGATGATATTCCCTATCTTGCCAGGCATTTCCTTAACAAATACAACCAGGAATTGGGCCGTGATATACAGTCCTTTAGTCCAGAAACCATGGAAATTTTGTTGTCACAGCCTTATCCAGGCAATGTTCGCGAACTTGAAAACCTGATTGAACACGCGGTAACTTTTGCTACAGATGGCGAGATAACCCCAGATGCTTTACCAGATCACATCCGTGGCGGAAGCCAGGATTTAGGAGGCAAACAGGATCTGGTCACGATCCCGCCAGATGGAATGGATATCGAGGCACATCTGGCTGAAATCGAACGAAAACTGCTGTTGAACGCGCTAAAGAGAACCAACGGCATTCGCAAGGATGCAGCAGAACTGCTTGGAATTTCTTTCAGGTCCATAAGGTACAAGCTTGCAAAATACGGAATAGACGAAAACGACTCGTAGTTTTTGATAATAAAATTAATAGCTTGTGCCCAGGGACGGACTTGAACCATCGACACGCGGATTTTCAGTCCGCTGCTCTACCGACTGAGCTACCTGGGCCCGCAAAAGCAGACGGAGTTCTAGCCTAAGCTAAGAACAATGTCAAGATTTATCCCCAAATCACCGCCTGATATATTAAAAAGGCGCCCCTGTTCATGCCCCTGTACCTGAACATGCTACGGATCCTGTCAATTAGCACGTTTTGATGCCCGATTGTTTGTTCTTTTTGGCGTTTTATCTCTTCGTTATAGTTTTAAAACATGTCCGGGGGCATCCTTCCGGGCCCAAAATCTCCCGTAGCCACCCCGACTGTCTCTTAGTGACATCGTCCGGGCGAAATATACGATTGCTGACGTGCACGTTTATCCTTTTGGCCCGGACGGGCCGCTGCGCGGCCTTCATGTCAACCAAAAGACGTCGGGTCCCGGCAACTCCCGATAGCGCCCTCCAGGATTGCCCCCGGACCATGTTGCAGGGTGCCCTCTCGACCTCTTTTTAGCTCCAAATCCTTCAGATCAGCACAATCGTCTTCCTGCCCCTGTCCCCGCACCCTGCCCCTGCCCCTGCCCCTGTCCCTACCCCTGTCCCTGTCCCAGTCCCCGTTCCTGTCCCAGTCCCTGTCCCCGTCCCTGTCCCTGTCCAGAACCGATCATTTCCGACTTCCCATGTGCCTACAAAAACCCTAAAATATGTTGAATTTTGCCTACGGAGGCTATTTATGCGTCAACTTAACCTAGCTTTGGCATTTATCTCGGCCCTTGCCCTCGCTTGTGGAGGAAACGGCGGTGATCATAGGGAAGTCATCAACCCCGACGAAATTCCAGATGGCGTAACTGTTGTGGTCGAAACTGAGGTCTCGGAAACAGAAGTGATTTCCGGCACTACAGTCAGTGTGACCTGTACAGTTTTAGCTGGGGAATTCAGGGTTGCTACTACCACCGAAGTGGAGGTCTCTGGTAATTCTGGCTATGAACAAGATGGGCTACTGATTACATTCGTGAAACTGGGTACTTATGAGGTTGCCTGCACAGCACCCGACCTAGATGTGAAGGACGAAACCCCCGTAACCGTGACAGTGACTGGTGGCCGCCCGGTGACGGTTGACACAGTGGTGGAGCCAAACAAGATAACCACTGATGAAACAGCCACGGTCAGATGTGTGGGACTTGATGATCAAGATAACGAGATCGAGTTTGATTACAAGATCAGCGTGACTCCTTCCGAGCACACCAAGCTTGAAAAAGCTGAAGATGGCTACACTTTCTCGGCTACATTGGCCGCCAACTATCAGATAGCCTGTGGGTCATCTGATGGTTCCATCCAGGACACCTCCCCGGCATATGTCAGAGTGGAGCCCGGGGACTTGGCGCGTGTCAAAACCACACTAGCTGACGAGACGATTGTTGCTGGTGAATCTACTACCGCGACCTGTAAGGGTTATGATGCCTACATGAACGAAATTGCAGGAGCTGATCTTTGGATAGATGCTGACCCTGAATTAATCGTGAAAGGCGCGACAATCACTGGTCAAACTGCCGGTCTTTGGGATGTCACATGTAAGCCTAAAGATGAAAATGACGATGTCGAACTGGAAGGTGCAAAACTTAAGGTCGAAGCGGGCGAGCCGGCCGGTCTTGAGCTTTTCATGATCCCGTCAAAACCAGCATATAAGCTTCGTGAAACAGCCAAGCTTGGTTACAGCCTTGTAGATGCCTATGGAAATCGAGTTCCTGGTGGTAGTATCACTGAGCCAACCTACGTGCCAACTGAAGGAATTGAAAAGCGAGACGAGGAAAATTATCGTTTCCTAGCGGAAGGTAAATATGTATTTTCTGCCTGCGTTGTGGACCATCCAACCTGGTGTCACGATTTGGAAGTTTGGTGCGATGGCACGGCTCCACTGGTTGTGATTGACTTCCCAGAAAGGGGCGCGACCCTGAAGGGTAACCATCAGGTCAACGTCACAGGCTCGGTGTCTGACGAGACCTCCTTGGTCCAGCAACTGATGGTCAACGGAGTAAAAGTGCCCTTCGACGCCGAAGGAAACTTCGCCCACCCAATGAACGTTGGCATTGGAATGAACCTGATCGAGGTCATTGCGACTGACCGTTTTGGCAATGAGGCTAGGACGCTTCGCTCATTTTTGTTCAGCGACGTCTGGTATGAGCAAAACACCGGGCTTCCGGCAGACTCGGCCATTCCAAATTCGGTCCGTGCATACCTGGATGACAAGCTTTTTTACAACAGAGACCCCACCGATGAAGGAAATCTTTCTGCCATTTTGGAAATGATTCTCCTTGAATTGGATGTACAAGCGCTGCTGCCTCAGCCAGTTGCTGAGTTTGATTACAATTATTTTGGCAAGCCATGTGAATATGAGCTTAGAATTCCTACGATTACCTATAAAGATCCCAAGGTACTGATTCCACTGGCAAATGGCGAAATCCCCATCCAGATTGAACTAAACGACTTTTATATGGAATTGAACGTGACAAAGATAGGCGGACCAGATGGCTGCATTGGTGACGTCACTGGAAATGTAACGACAGACACCTTAAGAGTGAAAGTCCGGGCATCTATCTCTGTAGATCCGGCAACTCACAAATTTGTCATTTCCACCATCGGTGGAACGACGGTTGAGTTTTTGCCTGAATTAAAGATTCACATTGATGTCATTGGTGGCGATCTGTTAATGCGCGCCTTACGAGGCACAATCGAAAGGATTGTAAGAGACCAGGTCCAAAAGCTGCTGACTGAAAAAATTAACGAGTTGGACGATAAAATTAATGAAAAGCTTGAGGAACCAATTGATGTGGCTCTCGATGACCTTCTGCCTGGAATGAATAACATCCTGTTGCAGATAACCATAATTCCAGAAATTGTCGACGTGAAAAAAGAAGGCGTCAATGCTGAGGTGTCGATGGCAATCACCTCCCCGAAGGTGGTTGATCGCACAATTTTGGGCTCAATGGGACGGGCAGGCTGTCTGTCAGGCAAACCAGAAGTCTTTGAAATGAATGTTACTAATCCCGAGAAAATCCAGGCCGCTGTATTTGAGGACGTGTTAAACGAGTTCCTGTTTGCCTTTTGGAATAACGCTGGTTTGGAGTTCAACCTGACTGAAGCAGGTTTGGCTGAAAAAGACATTAGGCTTTCAGATTACGGAGTCACAGACTTTACTTTGACGACTTACGCCCTAATCCCACCAGTCATTACAAGCTGTAACCCCGAGAACAATTTAAACGTTCAAATCGGTGACCTATATATGGAGCTGGATGCAAATATTCTTGGTAGGCCGACCGATGTTGACTTCTTCTTGTTCCTTGAGCTTGATGCAGAACTGAGTGTGGTTGACGATCCAAAGAAGGGACGGGCGATATCTATCAAGGTCAATCAACCAACTCTTAAAGACATGGATATTGTGTCAATCAACAGAGAAGAGTGGGGGGAACAGGAATTTAAAGAATTCCTCCTCGACGGGCTGCTCGACATAGCTTTCGAGCAACTAAAGGATCCGTTTGTGGTGGCCATTCCACATATCAACTTGAAGGATGTCGCGGGCGAGCCAAAACAGGGTGAGCCCCAGATTAATCTGCCAAATAAGGACCTAGTGATTTTCCCAGAAAGCATCGAGCAGGTTCTTGGTTTTACTTACATTCAAGCGGATCTCAAAGTTCAGGATCCTGTCCCGAAATAAGCAACTTCAATCCCGTAAAATGACCACATTATAGAACTGGTTCGCGCACCCACACTGGATATGACCACATCACCCAACCAAACTGTGGTCCTGCGAATCTGTGCTTCACAAATCCAGGGGCCCAATCAACGGCTGGCACATGGCTGGAAACCCTCAACCACATTGGTTCTTTCGGCGCAGATGGATTGGCAACTAGCAATGGTTCAAGCCCCATTGTTTTGAATGCGGCAGCCAATTCCAATGCTTTCTGGCCAATAGCATCTTGCTGCTTTAAATCCAGGACTGGTGCTGCTGGGTCAGTTCTTGGCGAGACAGCAAGATAAACCCTGCGGCCTTCGGAAGCCTTTAACTGCTTGGCTAGCTCCAGCACTTGTGCGGTGTCAAAACCGACCGTTCGATCATCAAGCTGGTAGTTGACTACCACAAACAAGGCTGGTCGAACTGGGCCATTGAAATGGGCAAACATAGAGTTGATTTGATCGACATTTCCAAGCTCCCAAGCTTGCACTCCGCCGGCCTGCCTAACAGTTGGGCGTACCATCAACACCAGCTCATCAAAACCGTGTTTTTCACAAAGTCCAACAATCTGGTCATTTCTGGTGCGCCCTACTCCACCCCACAGCAAGATACGCTTTGCAACTGGTTGACTCTTACAAGCTGCAAGAACCTTGTCGATGGCTTTAACTCCAAGTAGATCCAGCGAACTGATAATCAATTCGCCTTCAAGCGCCTTTTCCAGATCTTTTACAATTAAATCCGCCAGTTTTGCATCCGAAATCAATTCAATCCTTACACCTGGGCATAAAAGGTCACACCCATCACAGGCAAAATCCTTGAAAAACTGGGAACTAACTTGCTGATTTCTATCATCAATGTCTGCATACTGCTTGACTGTTTTTAAACGTTTTTGCTGGTGCTCAATAACGTCTCCAAGTTCATCAAAGTCGCAAACAGGCAGGTTGTATGGCTTTACCCTGCCACCATGTGGCAAAGGCTCTTTCACGGCGTTACTGATGGCGGTCTTTAGCTCCTGTCGTGTCATCAAAAACTCTGAGCTTTTGGCCAAAGTGTCTCTGGAAACGATGAAAGGTTGGACTATGTGCAGCTTGGCGCCAAGACTGCCAGCAAGGACTAAGGTATCTCGTAAATGGGCTGAATTTGAAGGCCACACCACAGTAATGGTTGTGATATCAATTAAAATCCCGCGTTGGGCAGCTCGTTTAACCAACGTGGCTATGCCAGAAACTGCCTGCTTAAAAGACCCCTGCACGCAGGTTAAGGCCTCGTGGGT
>Ga0209723_1000861_pt1 | contig 52214 bp, 49 predicted proteins | sample BiotimSIPDNA_2_FD_185750 | JGI IMG/M metagenome (GOLD analysis project Ga0209723, IMG submission 185750) | Anaerobic biogas reactor microbial communites from Washington, USA - Biogas_R2 time_0 SIP DNA (SPAdes) (version 2) | ecosystem: Engineered > Bioreactor > Anaerobic > Unclassified | place... | reverse complement strand
GACGCAGCGTCTGCACCCGGCAGCGTCACGCAGATTCGCGAATGCGCGATGACACTTTTACAGTACGCGAAATCCGTCGGCGTTACGGTCTTCCTGGTGGGGCATGTCACAAAGGAGGGGACACTCGCGGGGCCGAAGGTGCTTGAGCACATAGTAGACTGTGTGCTTTACTTTGAGGGTGACCGTCACGCGAGCTACCGGATTCTGCGTGCGGTAAAGAACCGCTACGGCTCAACCGACGAAATCGGCGTGTTCGAAATGAGCGCGCGTGGACTGCTGGAGGTGCCGAACCCATCGCAGGCACTGTTGTCGGGACGTCCGAAGGATGTGCCCGGAAGCTGTATCGCGTGCGTAATGGAAGGGACGCGTCCGCTGCTTGCTGAGGTACAAGCGCTCGTCACGCAGTCGAGCTTCGGCAATCCGCGCAGAACGTCTGACGGGTTTGACTACAACCGTGCGGTGCTGCTGCTGGCGGTACTGGAAAAGCGTGCGGGGATTTCCGTCAGCAACTGCGACGTATATCTGAATGTAACCGGTGGTCTTAGCCTGACGGAACCGGCGGCAGACTTACCGGCGCTGCTGGCAGTCGTGTCAAGCGTACGGGAACGTCCGCTGCGGGAAAAGATGGCAGCGTTCGGCGAGGTCGGTCTGACCGGAGAACTGCGGACGGTCAGTGGAGTGCTGCAGCGTCTGACGGAGATCCGACGTCTTGGATTCACCGAGTGCGTCGTACCGAAGCGTTCATGCATCGGATTGAAGCCGCCTGCAGGACTGACGCTGCTTGCGGCGAACAACGTTGCACAGGCTATAGAGCTGGCAATAATTTAACACTTTAGACACTATGTCGATATTATTTGAAAGATTTTCGACATAGTGTCTTATATTATGCAATCTAATCAATTATTGCCGACACTGTGTCAATATAGAAAGGCATATTTTCAACACTATGTCTTTTGCTTGAAATGCGTGTACAATAAAATGGAAGAGTATCGCACAGAAATGCAGCGACGTGTTATAAGCTCGAAGATACGGAAGAACTGAAAAGTTGTGTCGAGACAGGGAAGCTATTCAGCGCAGACTGATCGCTTGCTGACCGACAGCGTAGTGTGCGTCATCATCGGTCTGTACACTGTCGCTGATTATGAAAATAGACAAAAGGAAGGACTGACCGCACATGTACGATATCCGACCGCTTGATCCGAAGGTCTGGCGCGGGTATTTACTCGATTTCACCTACACCTCCGATTTCTATTACGATGTCAATCTCGTCGGCGACATCAACGGCTTCCGCGTCACGTTTGAGAAGAAGCCCTTCGAACAAACCTTTATCAACCGGAACGTCACCAATGACCGGCTTTTTCAGCCGTATTGGGACGACATCATCGCATACGGTGTGGTAGAGAACGGGACGCTGATCGGCGTCGCGGAAACATGTGTGGAAAGCTGGAGCAATCGGCTGCGCGTGACGGAGATGTGGGTGGATGCGGCGCACCGGCGGATGGGACTCGGACAGAGCTTGATGGACGCCGTAAAGGAGCGTGCAGTCCGGGAGAAGCGCCGCGCGGTGATTCTCGAGACACAGTCGTGCAACGCCGGCGCCATCGCGTTCTACCTCTCCCAGGGCTTTACGCTCATCGGTTTTGATGCCTGCTGCTACACAAACACCGACCTTGCAAGACGTGAGGTACGTATGGAGATGGGATACTTTCCCGGGAAAGCTCAGGGTCAAAGCTGATCGCTCGCGTTTTATCGGCACATCCGGTACGCGGTAAGTGCATGTTGTCCATTACGCGGAACATAATACACGAAAATATTCTTCTGAAAACGTGAAAAAACACTTGCTTTTTTACGCATAATATGGTATCATAAAAGGCACGTGCTAAGAGCTTGAACGACGGTTTTACCATAAACCTTCCAGGACGTTGCAAAAAGCTGTAAGCAAACCAACAAAAGTAACAGGGGGTGTCAACGATGAAGGAAGGAATCCATCCGAATTACCAACCGACCACCATTCGGTGTGCCTGCGGTGAAGTTATCGAGACCGGCTCCACGAAGAAGGACATTCGCGTCGAAATCTGCTCCAAGTGCCATCCGTTTTTTACCGGTAAGCAGAAGCTGGTAGATACCGGCGGCCGTGTCGACCGCTTCAAAAAGAAGTTTGGTCTGACCGACAAGTGAGTCTTGCCTTTTTCAAAAGCCCTCCCGTTTTCTCACGGGAACGATAAACCTGCCGCTTTCCATAGACGGCAGGTTTTTTATCTTTATAACGCATCACACGGGCACAACCGCCTTAAATGAACAAAAAGGGGTCTGTGTCACCTTTATGAACACACCAACCGTACACGAAAATAATGAGCGCGCTATCCTCGCGGGTGTCTGCTCGAACGTCTTCACACATGAGGAAGACGCCACCTGGGAGACTCTGGACGAGCTGGAGGAATTGCTGAAAACCGCCGGCGGAATTTGCACGGCAAAAGTCCTGCAAGAACGCACGACGCCCGATCCGCACACAATGATCGGCGCCGGCAAGCTCGCCGAAATCAAAGCGCTTGCCGAGGCAAACGACGCCACGCTGCTGATCTTTGACAACGAGCTGTCGCCGTCGCAGTTCAAGGCCATCGAGGATGAAACCGGGCTACGTGTCATGGACCGTGCGGGTCTGATCCTCGATATCTTCGCATCCCGCGCACGTACCGCCGAGGGCAAATTACAGGTGGAACTCGCGCAGTACCGTTATCTGCTGCCCAGACTCTCCGGTATGGGTAACGTGCTGTCACGTCTGGGCGGCGGCATCGGGACACGAGGTCCCGGTGAGACCAAGCTCGAGACCGACCGCCGTCACATCCGCTCCCGCATCACCAAGCTGGAACGTGACATCAACGACCTCAGCCGCGTGCGCGACGTCGGACGTAAGCGCCGCGCCAACGTCGAGATTCCCGTCGCCGCGATTGTCGGCTACACCAACGCCGGGAAGTCCACGCTGCTCAACGCCCTCACCGACTCCGATATTCATACCGGCGACCGGCTGTTCGATACGCTCGACACGACGCTGCGGCGTATGGACGTCTCCGATACGCAGGAGATTTTAATCTCCGACACCGTCGGGTTTATCCACAAGCTGCCCCATCTGCTCATCAACGCCTTCCGCGCAACGCTCGAGGAGCTTGCCTACGCAGACCTCCTGCTGCATGTGATCGACCTCTCCAACCCGCACTGGCAGGATCAGGCCTCCGTCATCGACGAGCTGATCACAAAGCTGCAGCTCGAACAGACACCGATACTGCGCGTGTTCAACAAGTCCGACCGCGTCGACGCGGATATTCTGCCGCGCGGCAATGACGTGGTCATCATCTCGGCGAAGACCGGCGACGGACTTCCGGAACTGAAGCGTGCAATGGCGAAACTCCTTGACCGGGGACACCGGCGTGTCCGGATCGCGCTGCCGTACGCCGAAGCCGGACGCCTCGACGTTCTGTATCGTGATGCGAAAGTGGAGAAGGTCGAGTACACCGACGATGCAATCCTCATAGACGCGGTCTGCGACAGCCGTACCTACGGCTGGGTGCGCGAGTTCGTCACTGATGTGAAATTCCTCAGCGAGATCGACTGAATCACAGGAGGCGCGTATGGAAGTCTACTATGTTCCCTTCGAGCCGTCCGAGGTTGAACTGATTGAGCGTAAGTCGCGTTTCATCGGCAACGTCTTCCTCATCCAAAGCGAGGACGAGGCGCAGGCGCACATCCGTGAGCTTGCAGAAAAGCATCAGCGCGCGACCCACGGCGTCTACGCCTACGACATCCACACAGCAAACATCACGCGGTTCTCCGACGCCGGAGAGCCTAAGGGTACCGCCGGATTGCCTGTGCTCGACGTCTTCCGTAAGCGCAATATTACAAACTTCCTCTGCGTCGTCACACGCTACTTCGGCGGCATTCTGCTCGGCGCCGGCGGACTGGTACGCGCGTACTCCGGTACCGCCGCCCTCGCACTCGATGCTGCCGGGGTCGCAAAGATGGCGCCCTATGTCACGCTGGAGATTCTCTGCGAGTATCCGTACTTTGAAAAGCTCAAGTACCTTCTGAAGGACTATCCGGTACGTGAGGCGTCGACGGCCTATGACCTGGACGTGACGCACACCGTCCTGATTCCCGAGGCTATAGAGCTGCCGCTGACACAAGCGGTCTACGACCTCACCGGCGGCCGCGCGATCGTCAGCCGGGCAGGGGAGTCGATGCTGCCCGAGCGGATATAAAGGAGATGGCTGCGACGGATATGCAGATTGTGAAGCTCGTTCGCAGTGTACTGCCCGATTGAAAGAGTCTGAAGAAATTCATAAAAACTTTGAGATAAAAAGAGGGTTTCAGCCCTCTTTTTGCGTATAGACTTATAGAAGACAATATGGGAGGCATTGGGCTATGACCATCCGGGAACGTCTGGAGCAGGAAGAGCTGCATACGCTGTCGCCCTACGCGGTACCGGCGGCACGTTCGACGGGACGTTTGCGTCCGAAGGAGCCGTGCGACGTGCGCACGGACTTCGAGCGTGACCGCGGAGGCATCATCCACTGCTCAAGCTTCCGGCGGCTCAAGCATAAGACGCAGGTCTTCCTGTCCCCGGAGGGCGACCACTACCGCACGCGCCTGACCCATACGCTCGAGGTTGGACAGATTGCCCGCGTCATCGCCCGCGCACTGCGGCTCAACGAGGATCTCACCGAAGCCATCGCAATGGGGCACGACCTCGGTCATCCGCCGTTCGGTCATGCCGGTGAGGAGACACTCCATCAGCTGTGCAGTGAAGGCTTCCGGCATAACGAGCAGAGCCTGCGCGTGGTCGACGTGCTTGAAAAGGGCGGACAGGGTCTCAACCTCACAAACGAGGTGCGCGACGGCATCCTCTGCCACACCGGAGACAGGATGCCCGCAACGCTCGAGGGGATGGTCGTGCGCGTCGCCGACCGCATCGCGTATGTCAACCACGACCTCGACGATGCCGTTCACGCGGGTGTCCTGACTGAGGAGCAGATACCCGAGAACGTCAAGCGTACGCTCGGGACAACCTATAAGCAGCGCATCAACACGCTGGTGATTGACATAATCGACAACAGTTTTGACCGCCCCCGCGTGTCACTGTCGGACGAACGCTCGCGGGCACTTGATGAACTGCGGGACTTCCTGTTCCTGAGCGTTTACCGCAACCCCGTCGTCAAGGGTGAGGAAACGAAGGCGACCGAGATGCTCACAACGCTCTACCGCTTCTTCGTCAAAAATCCTGAGCGGATGCCCGAACACTTCCGCGACTTTTCCACTGCAAGCGTTGAGCGGCGTGTGTGCGACTATCTTGCGGGAATGTCCGACGTCTACGCGGTCAATACCTTCCGTTCGCTGTTCATCCCGATGGGATGGAATAAAGTATAATATCACTGTATGGTTGTTCATATCGTGCTTTACTGTGAAGTATCCAGTATAAAGAGTGCGTAATCTGTGTAAGATTTGGATGAAGCCGCACGGCTTATGTAAAAGGAGGGATGCGCGTGGCGATACCGAACCAGTTCATCGACGAACTGATACACCGCTGCGACATTCTTGAGATTGTGTCGCGGTATGTAACTCTCAAAAAACAAGGCTCAAATTATGTTGGACTTTGCCCGTTCCACAACGAAAAGACGCCATCATTCAGTGTCAATGCCGGCAAGCAGCTATTCTATTGCTTCGGTTGTCATACTGGCGGCGGAATCATTCAATTTATTATGAAAATTGAAAATATCCCGTATCGTGATGCTATTGAGGTTCTGGCAAAACAGGCTGGGATGACAATTCCGGAAGATAAAATCGGTTCCGAATACCGAAAAAAACGTGAACGGCAGAAAAAGCTCAACCGCGATGCCGCACGCTTCTTCTACTCCTGCCTCACCTCCGAAGAAAGCCGCGAAGGATATGACTACCTCCGCCGCCGTCAGATCTCTGACAACACCATCCGACGCTTCGGGCTGGGATTTGCTCCTAACGCCTGGGACAGGTTAATGAGCGCGATGATCAGGGAAGGTTACGAAAAAAGCGAGCTTCTGGACGTTGGTTTGATCGTTGAAGGGAAGGGGGGGCATGTCTACGACCGCTTCCGCAACCGTGTGATGTTCCCGATCATCGACCTGCGCGGCGATGTCATCGGCTTCGGCGGCCGTGTGATAGACGATTCGCAGCCAAAGTATCTCAACTCGCCGGAGACGGCGGTGTTTTCAAAAGGCCGTAACCTGTTCGCGATGAACCTTGTCAAGAAGGAGCGCACCGACGAGCTCCTGTTAGCCGAGGGGTACATGGACGTCATCGCGCTGCATCAGGCAGGCTTCCGGACGGCGGTCGCATCGCTCGGCACGGCGCTGACGTCCGACCAGGCGAAGATGATGCGCCACTACGCGTCCGCCGTAACCATCGTATACGACGCCGACGCCGCCGGACAGACCGCCACCGCCCGCGCCATCGATATCCTCAGGGCTGCCGGGCTGACCGTCCGCATCCTCCGTGTCCCGGACAGCAAGGATCCAGACGAGTTCATCAAGAAGAACGGCGCCGACGCGTTCCGGAATCTGCTGTCCGGTACGCAGGGCGACCTGACCTATCGGCTCTCACGGCTGATCGGCCCGGACGGACTGACGACCCCGGAGGCGAAGACGAAGTATCTCACCGACGCCGCCGCACTGCTGTCCACCGTCACCGAACCCGTCGAGCGCGACGTGTACATCCGCAAGGTCGCGCAGGATACCGACAGCTCTGCCGACGCACTGACGCTGCAGGTCAACAAAGCGATCAAGGCACGGCAGAAAAAGGCACGCGGTGAGGAACTGCGGCGGGTGGCGAACCCGGTACGAATGGTGCAGCCGAAGGCAAGAGAGCTGCGCTTCGATAATCCGAGAGCCGCGCGCGCGGAGGAGAGAATCCTCGCTCTGCTGTTCCATGACCTGACGCTGTGCAAAACACTCAGATGTGAGAACATCGACAGCGCATACTTCACGGTCCCGCTGTACCGCAAGACCGTAGAACAGCTGCTCGAGTACTTTGACCGCAATGAGAGCGTTACGCTCGACGGGCTGTCGCAGGAGATGACCGACGCGGAAACCTCGCAGCTCGCGGCAATCCTCGCACAAACTCCCGTCACCGAGGCCGAGCGCGTCATGTCCGACTGCATCGATGTGCTCAAAATGGAACATATACAAGAGAATCTATCGCTGGAAGAGCTGATCCGCACGAAGAAATAGCGCTTTGGAGGAATCATTATGGCGACACTGGAAGAAAAAAAGCAGGGTTTGAAAGACCTCATCGAATACGGCAAGAAGAAGGGCAAGCTGAGCTATAAGGAGCTGATGGACGTCCTCGAGGAGCTGGAGTTCGAGTCCGAACAGATCGATAAGCTCTACGATACCTTCGAATCTCTGGGCATCGAGATCGTCGTGGATGAGTACCCGCCCGACACGATCATTGAGGACATTCCGGCGGACCTCGACGAGGTGGAGGAGGTCACGCAGAAGGAGCTGGACGAGACCGCAACACTCGCGGACAACTACGCGCTCGACGATCCGGTACGCATGTACCTCAAGGAAATCGGCAAGGTGGATCTGCTCGACGCCGACGAGGAGCTGGCGCTCGCGGAGCAGATGGCTGCCGGCGATGAGACCGCGAAGAAGCGTCTGGCAGAGGCAAACCTCCGTCTGGTCGTCAGCATTGCCAAGCGCTACGTCGGCCGCGGAATGCAGTTTTTAGACCTCATCCAGGAAGGCAACTTTGGTCTGATCAAGGCCGTCGAAAAGTTCGATCATACCAAGGGATACAAGTTCTCCACCTACGCGACCTGGTGGATTCGCCAGGCAATCACACGTGCCATCGCCGACCAGGCGCGCACCATCCGCATTCCCGTGCATATGGTCGAGACGATCAACAAGGTCATGCGCGTCTCAAGACAGCTTCTGCAGGAGCTGGGACATGACCCGTCGGCCGATGAAATCGCCGACGAGATCAATATGCCCGTCGATCGCGTGCGGGAGATCATGAAGATCGCGCAGGAACCGGTGTCGCTCGAGACTCCGATCGGCGAGGAGGAGGACTCCCACCTCGGCGACTTCATCTCCGACGACGATGTCCCAGAACCCGCAGAGGCCGCGTCCTTCACACTCCTTCGTGAGCAGCTCGTCGACGTCCTCGGAACGCTGACATCGCGTGAGGAGAAGGTCTTAAAGCTGCGCTTCGGCGTCGAGGACGGAAGGACCCGCACGCTCGAGGAGGTCGGCCGCGAGTTCAACGTCACCCGTGAACGCATCCGACAGATTGAGGCGAAGGCGCTGCGCAAGCTGCGGCATCCCAGCCGCTCCAAGAAGCTCAAAGATTTCCTCAACTGACGGAGGGCACTATGTACAGGGACATCTTCCAGAACGCTTACCGCGTCATCGAGCAGGACGGCACATATACCCCGACCCGTTTCACTGACCGTCAGCTTGCCGCACTCGGCGCGCTGCATCCAAACTATGAGCGCTTCGGACGCTGCGCGGCGGGCGTGTCTCTCGCGTTTTATACGTCGTCACCCGAGGTCTCCTTCGACCTGACCACCGACGGCTTCTACACCCGCTTCACCGGCGTCGATTTTTATGAGAACGGCGTCCTCATGCACAACCTCACACTTCCCGAAGAACCCGCAGTGACCCGCGTCTCCTACGAGAAGCGCACGGCAGGCGAAACGCTTCTTGAGATTTACCTTCCCTCCAACGCCCGGGGCACGCTGACAAACCTCACGCTCGGAGACTTCCGTCCGGTCGACCGTACCCGGCTTCCGCTGATATTGTACTACGGCGACTCACTCACACAGTCCGCCTACACCCCGACGCCGTCGCTGGCGTTTCCGTCGATTCTCGCGAGGGAGACGGATACACGTTTTGTCAACCGTGGCATCGGATCGATTTACTTCGATGCCTCAACGCTCGACCCTGACGACGGTCTGCAGCCAAAGGTTGTGTTCGCGGAGTTCGGCGGCAACGATCTCGTGCGGCGTGTGAACCATCAGGTCGTCTATCGTGACGGCGTCGCCGAGTATTATACACCCGCCGAGGTTCCCGCACTGATAGACCGTGCCGAAGCGTACCTGACAAAGCTGCGCAAGATATACCCCGGCGCGGTGATTATCCCCATCACGCTTGTGTGGTGCTATACCACAAGTCCCCGTGCGGATGTCGAAGCGGTACGCGCAGAGTATTATACACAGCAGACCGCACTCTGCCGCCGCATGGGGCTTGACTTCATCGACGGCAGCACAGTCATCCCACACCTTCCGCAGTTTCGTGTGGAGGACGGTACGCACTTCAACGCACTCGGCGCCTATGCCGTCGCCGCGTCCCTGCTTCCTAGGCTCCTGAAAGCCATCCGATAAACATTACATAGTCAATGGAGGTATCTGCTATGTCGAACTTTCCGAAAATCGGTATCCGCCCCGTAATCGACGGCCGTCCCGGTATACGCGACAGCCTCGAGGCTCAAACGATGAACATGGCGAAGTCCGTCAAGGCATTGTTTGAGAGCACGCTGCGCTATCCTGACGGTACGCCCGTGCAGTGCATCATTGCTCAGAGCACCATTGGACGCGTTCCGGAGGCCGCTGCGTGTGAGGACTACTTCACCCGTGAAAATGTCGGCGTCTCCGTCACCGTTACACCCTGCTGGTGCTATGGCACCGAGGTTATGGACGCCAACCCGCAGCGCCCGAAGGCCATCTACGGCTTCAACGGCACCGAGCGTCCCGGCGCGGTCTATCTCGCCGCCGCGCTCGCGTCTTACGCACAGAAGGGTCTGCCCACGTTCTCTGTCTACGGCCACGATGTCCGTGATATCGACGACACCAATATCCCTGCCGATGTCGCGCAGAAGCTGTTGATCTTCGCGAAGGCCGGGCTGGCTGCCGCACTGATGCGCGGCAAGTCCTATCTGTCGATGGGCGGCGTCGCGATGGGCATCGGCGGCTCCATCGTCAAGGACGACTTCTTCAAGGATTACCTCGGCATGCGCAACGAGTACATCGACATGATTGAGTTCGACCGCCGCATTAACAAAGGCATCTACGACCATGAGATGTTTGAAAAAGCCTACGCCTGGACGCGTGCCAACTGCCCGGAGGGGAAGGACTATAACCCCGCCGAGATTCAGCACTCCCGCGCGCAGAAGGATGAAGAGTGGGCGTACTGCGTTAAGATGGCGATGATCGCGCAGGATCTGATGCACGGCAACCCGAAACTCGCCGAGATGGGCTTCTTCGAGGAATCCTTAGGACATAACGCGATCCTTTCGGGCTTTCAGGGTCAGCGCCAGTGGACGGACTACCTCCCAAACGGCGACTTTATGGAAGCGATATCCAACACTACCTTTGACTGGAACGGTCCGCGCGCACCGTTCGTCCTCGCGACCGAGAACGACTCTCTCAACGGCGTCGCGATGCTTTTCGGAAACCTCCTGACCAACACCGCGTCCGTGTTCTGTGATGTGCGTACCTATTGGTCGCCCGATGCCATGAAGCGTGTGACCGGACATACGCTGACCGGACACGCTGCCGGCGGACTCATCCACCTGATCAACTCCGGTGCGGCTGCGCTCGACGGCGCCGGTCAATGCGAGCGTGACGGCAAGCCCGTAATGAAGCCGTTCTGGGAGCTGACCAAAGAGGACATCGACCGTACGCTCAAGGCGACGACGTGGGGGCCGGCGAACCTGCCGTACTTCCGCGGCGGCGGTTTCTCCTCCACCTTCAAGTCCCGCGGCGGAATGCCCATGACGATGGTGCGCATCAACATCGTCCACGGTTTAGGCCCCGTACTGCAGCTTGCCGAAGGTTACACCGTCGACCTGCCGGACGACGTACACGATATCATCAACGTCCGTACCGACCCGACTTGGCCGACGACCTACTTCGCGCCGACCGTCACCGATAAGGACGTGTTCACCGACGTCTACACCGTCATGGCGAACTGGGGCGCGAACCACTGCTCGCTCTCTTATGGTCACATCGGACGGGAGCTTCTCGCGCTCGCGTCGATCCTGCGTATCCCTGTCAGCATGCACAACGTCGCGGACGCCGACATCTACCGTCCGGCGGCGTGGTCGGCGTTCGGTACCAAGGACCTCGAGGGTGCCGACTACCGCGCCTGCAAAGCTTTCGGGCCTCTGTATGGCTAAAAGACAGCGGGATGCTGTCATCCTGCCGTATTTACCGGAAGCCGCACATTTATCATACAAGGAGACGTAACTTATATGGAACAGAGCAAAAAATTCGCGTGGACCTGGAAGGTCAAACCCGAGTGCCTGGATGAGTATGTAGAGATGCACCTCAATGCGTGGCCCGAAGTGCTCGAGGCGCATCGTAAAGCCGGATACCGCAACTACTCCATCTTCCAGAACGGCAACCAGTTCTTCTACTGCTTCGAGTGTGACGATCCGGCAGCGGCGTTTGCGTATGTGAACGACGACCCGGCGTGCAAAAAATGGGACGCGATCACATCCAAGATGGTTGAAGGCTCTTTTGATTACTCGAAGGCCGACCCGATCAAGCCGATGCGGGAAATCTTCTACCTTCCGTAAGCGATGAATGAGAACGCGCAAACGGGTCATCGGGAGCGAATGAGGGCGTGCTGCTGAAACAAGGGGCTGGAAAACTTCCAGCCCCGTGAGGTTTTGAAACTGCTGCTGCAGTGACGATCTCTTACTGCCTCAATCCCATCGGAATCCGTCTGTTCGACCGCATCTGTGTATTGACTATAAGGAGTGCTGTCTATGAGCTTTCATATCATCGACGCGCATATGCATCCATTCTATACGAAAGATGAAATCATATGCAATTACGACCTTGGCACGGAACCGCGCGGGATCGGCGACGACCTGGCACGCTGCGGCATCGACCGCTTCGCCGGTTCCGTGATCGTGCGCAATGTAACGTCTTTCGATGACGTAAAACGCGCCAACCGTGACGCGCTGAGGCTGCGCGATATCTACGGCGAGCGCTACATCCCCGGCATTCATATCCACCCCGACTTCGTACGTGAAAGCTGCGAGGAGCTGCAGGAGCTGCACACGCTGGGTGTACGCTACATAGGCGAGCTGGTGCCGTACATCATGGGATGGCAGACCTACACCTGCCCGGGTGCGATGGAAATCTTTTCCGTGGCGCAAGAGCTGGGCTACACCGTCAGCATCCATCCAACGACGCATGAGGATATGGATGCCCTGTGCGCGGCGTTCCCAAAGCTCAGCTTTATCATCGCGCATCCGGGCGAGTATGACAATTACATGCGCAACCTCGAGCGTGTGGAAAAATACCCCAATGCCTATCTCGACATCTGCGGCACCGGTCTGTTCCGCAACCGGATGCTGTGGTACGGTGTCAACCGTGTCGGGGCGGAGCGGTTCCTGTTCGGCACCGACTACCCCGTCTGTGACCCTGCAATGCAGGTCGCCGCGGTCAAATATCAGCGCATCACCGACCATGACCGCGAGCTGATCTTCTCCGGCAACTTCCTGCGACTGCTCGGAATGTAAAGCACAAAGATACACCGAAGTGGGGGAAACCCCGCGTATAAAAAACGCCGTAACCTGAACGTTACGGCGTTTTTTGTGGTCGGAGTGGCGCGACTTGAACGCGCGGCCTCTTGGTCCCGAACCAAGCGCTCTACCAAACTGAGCCACACCCCGGAGTTTGTCATCGGCTGATTGACTGTCAACGAGTATATATTATACCTCAGTCCCCGCATTTTGTCAAGGGGTATTTTCAACTTATCCCAGGAAATATTTTTACGCCGCCTCTTGCATCCATCGGGAAAAACTGTTATGATAGGGGAGTAAAGGAGGCGTACTTTAATGGAAAAACACTACGCGTTTCGCGATCGGCTGCAGCAGGTACATATACCCGACCGCGTCAACCCCGACATCTGGACAAAAAAGTCCGGTGTCGTCGTCACTGAGGACTGGACGATTGCCGTTCCCGACACCGCGGGTGAGCTGCTGCGTACCGCCGCAGACGATCTCGCCGATTACTTCAAGGTTTCCATGCGCGTCACGCTCGGAATGAACGGCACGCGAAAGATCACCATCTCCGTTGACCCCGCACTGCCCGAGAGAGCCTTCCGCATCCGGGTAGGGGAGTCGGGTATCTTGATCACCGGTCACAATGAAAAAGCCGCGGCGCAGGGTATCTATGCGCTCGAGGATGAGATGAACCTCAATGAAGGCCCCATCGCCGCCGTCCAGGATACCACCCGCCAAATGCGCTTCACGCCGCGCGTCATCCACTCCGGACTCGGCAGCGGTATGTACCCCGACGCCCACCTCTCCATGCTCGCCCATGCCGGCATGGACGCCATCATGCTCGGCACCAGAGCTGTACTGTCCAACTCCGCATCTATGGAACGGGTCAACGACGTCATCCGTCGTGCCGCCCGCTACGGCATCGACGTCTACACTTTCTCACCCTTCCACAATGCGCGCCATCCCTCCGATCCCGACGCGTGGGAGCACTACGACGCCATGTACGGACGGCTCTTTACGCTTTGTCCCGGGCTGCGCGGCATGTTCATCGTCGGCGAGAGCTGTGAGTTCCCGTCGCATGACCCACGTACGACCGGTAAGACCTGGCGCGAATCGCTCAATGACGAGAAGCCCAGCCCCGGTTGGTTCCCGTGCGATGACTATCCCGAGTTCATCTCTCTGCTGCGCGATGTCATCCGCTCCCATAAGCCCGACGCCGATATCATCTTCTGGACGTATAACTGGGGCTATATCGACGAGAGTTTGCGTGTGAAACTGCTCGAGAACGTGCCGGCCGATATCACGATAATGGCGACGTTCGAGATGTTCCAGGAATTCGATATCAAGCCCGGTGTACGCGAGGTCTGTACCGACTATACGCTGTGGTTCATCGGCCCCGGCACCTACTTCCGTTCCGAATCTGAGGTCGCCGCGCGCAGAGGTTTGAGGATGTACTCGATGACCAACTCCGGCGGGAACACCTGGGACATCGGCGATGTGCCGTACCTCCCCGCGCCGCAGCGATGGATCGAACGCTGGAAGGCCATCACGAACGCGCAGGATACATTGCGTCTGGACGGCGTTATGGAGTCGCATACCTATGGCTTCTGGCCGTCAATCATGCCTGAGCTGGAGAAGTATGCCTACATGATCCCGACGCCCGACCTCAACGAGCTGCTGCGCAAACTCGTCGTGCGCGACTTTGGGGAAGAGAATGCCGATACAGTCCTCAAGGCATTCGCGCTCTACAGCGAAGGTATGGCACACTGTGTCTCGACCAATGAGGATCAATACGGGCCTTGCCGCATCGGGCCGGCGTACCCGCTGTTCTTCCGCGACCATGAGCCGCTGCCGATCGGACCGGAGTCGAAGAAGAACCCCAACAATACCTGCAACCCCGTCTACCGCTACAACCTTGATCTCGCAGACAAGCTCATTTGGGAGACGGGGGAGTATGAGACTATGGCGAAGCTGTTTGCCGCCGGAAATACGCTGCTCGAGGGCGTTGTCTCCGGGATGAGCGGGCAGAAACGTGCGAAGGCTGAGCGGCTCTTAGGCGTCGCGAGATTTATCGAGCGTACCGCCAGGACAACGGTCAACGTGAAGAAGTGGCATCTGCTGAAGGGAAAGCTCGGGATCTACGTCGATACGGTTGCGATCTGGACGGGCGGACGCAAAGGGATGCCGGATGCCGCGAGTGCTAAGAATCCACCGGTCGCAGTCGAGGATCCGCGTCCGGTTCTGCTGGAGCTGCTTGACGTAGCGTACGACGAACTTGCCAACGCAGAGGCGACCATCCCGCTGGTGGAAGCCGACTCGCGCTTGGGGTATACGCAGGAGCTTGACTACTGCGGCTCGGCAGAGCAGATACGCTGGAAGCTTGAGAAGACCCGCCGCGCGATGGACGAGGTCGCGGCACTTCTGTAAAGTCATTGAATCGGAGGGGACATTCTCTCAGATGTCCCCTCCGAGAAATAATTGAATAAAAGAGAAGATTTCCCTTGACAAATCGTGCTGGATCGTGTATAATAAATTTTGTCGGTTGCGGGAACCGAGGCTGACAACCAGATTCTTGCATGGAAGCATAGCTCAGCTGGGAGAGCACATGCCTTACAAGCATGGGGTCACAGGTTCGAGCCCTGTTGTTTCCACCACCAAACGGCCCGGTAGTTCAGTTGGTTAGAACGCTAGCCTGTCACGCTAGAGGTCGTGAGTTCGAGCCTCATCCGGGTCGCCATATGCCTCTGTAGCTCAGATGGTAGAGCAGGGGACTGAAAATCCCCGTGTCGGTGGTTCGATTCCGCCCGGAGGCACCATTTTTTTCGGTTTAGAAGTTTGTCTGACACACTGACTTCTATCCGCGGGTTTAGCTCATTTGGTAGAGCGCCACCTTGCCAAGGTGGAGGTAGCGAGTTCGAATCTCGTAACCCGCTCCATCTTCCCCTCTGAATATGACTTCAGTCTTTGAGGTCATCATCCGCGGGTTTAGCTCATTTGGTAGAGCGCCACCTTGCCAAGGTGGAGGTAGCGAGTTCGAATCTCGTAACCCGCTCCATGAAAGCGCACTTTTGTCTCCGGGGACGAAAGTGCGTTGTGTTTTATGACGTGAGGTGTGGTTATGGACGCAGGTACACGCGATTATTCGATCGATCTGGTCAAAACCGTCGCGATCACCGGAGTGGTGGTCATCCATGCCTGTGCACCGGGATTCGGCACGGTACGTACAGGCTCCTTCGAATGGGGGAGCACACTGCTGTGGGGGAGCCTTGCAAGGGCGAGCGTCCCGCTGTTCCTGATGTGCAGCGGCGCACTGCTGCTCGACCCGGAACGCCCGCTGACCTTCCGGAAGCTGTACACGCGCACCCTCCCGCGCGTCCTCCTTGCGCTGTTCTTCTGGGCAGCAGCATACCGGCTGCCCGAGCTGCTGTGCGAAGGATTCAGCGTCGGCTCGGTCGTCCGGGTGCTCAAAGACCTGCTTGCGTTCCGGCATGAGCCGCACCTGTACTATCTTCACATCACGCTGCTTTTATACGCGTTCCTGCCGCTGACACGGGTGTTCGTACGGCATGCGACAGAGAAGGAGCTGCGGTATGCGCTGGGGTTGTGGTTTGTTGTGGGGATTCTCTATCCAACCGTCCGCCCGTTCTGGCCTTTTACGCTGCTCGACGGTATTCCCGCACAGTGGATGATGAACATGGCCTACGCCAGCATCGGTTACAGTATGTTGGGATACGCTCTTCGGAAATCCCCACCGTGCGTGTGGATTTCACGACTGCTTTTCCTTTGCGGCTTCCTGGGGGTCTTCGCAGGAACGTGGATTCTATCCGTGCGCGTCGGGATATACAACGAACACTTCCTCGAAGGTATGACTGTCGGCGTCTGTGCGATGGCCACGGGAATCTTCGGACGGTGCACGGCATTAAAAAAGACACCTTCGAGAAATACGCGCGCGGTGGTCGCGTATCTCTCGAAGGCGTCCTTCTGTGTCTACCTGACGCATGTGTTTTTTCTTCGGCTGCTGATGCGTCTGAGTTTTCTGACCTCACCCCCATACGCACTCACCATCCCTTTTCTCTCTGTATTGACGCTGCTGTGCGGCATCGCGGCGTATACCATCTTGTCACGCATCCCGTGGGTACGACGCTGGTTGATTTAACGCGTCCGTACGGTGAACTCCACCAGCCCCGCCTCATACTGATCGATGGCAAGCGTCCCGCCGTTCGCAAGAGCTCTCAGCCGCCGGAAGTCCGCACCGACATAGGACGGCAGCACATACGCCGCCGCAGAAATCGGCAGCTCATGCGTCGTGTAATAATCGCTCGCGAGCACCACATCCGCGTACGTCACGCCATGCGCATCGAGAAGCGCCGCATACTCGCCCATGACACTGCCGGTTATCAGGAACCGCACGCCCGCCGCTTCCGCGAGAACGGACAGCCGATTTGCGTCGCGTCCCTCCGCGTCCGACAGCATCAGCCGCAGTTTCAGCCCGGGCAGTTTCGCACACGTGTCAGCCGCAATGACCGTCCCGCTGACCGGAAACATCTCGCCCTCTCTGATGGGAGGCAGCAGCGCCGCCGCGATCGGGATATTACCCGCCAGCTCTGCAACGCCGCCCGCGCTGCTCTTTTTGTAGTCCGTCACAACCAGCAAGTCGATGTCGCGGATACCTCTATGCTCGAAGAAATCCCGCAGACTCTCCGCCGCTCCGATGCCGCCGCAGTTGACCACCACGCAGTCATCGCCGCATGTGAAGACTGCGCACTGCCCGCCGCGTGTGTTGAGCGCCGTGACATGCCATGTTCTCTCATCGTCGATGTACCCGAGCATCGCCGTCAGAGACAGACAGATCGCGCATGACGCCGCAAGAATCCGCACAGCCTCCCGCGTCCGCCGTATAAACAGCAGCGCCAGATGTCCGTAGAGGGTCACCATGCTGATGAGTACGTATGGGTCGTCGCCGCGGAGTGTGGAGAAGGGGAGTGCCGCAATCTTCGGCACCATCCACCGCTGGTATGCCACCAGCCATTTGAGAACCCATCCGAGCACCTCCGCGCCCCACGGCCATAATGTGAACGGCAGTCCGAAGATGCCCAGCCAGAACGTCAGTACCACCGCCCAGACGACAACTACGTTTGCGATTGGTGCAATCAGCGAGATCGTCCCGAAGTAGAAAACCATCAACGGCAGGATAAACACCTGAGCGGCCAGCGTCGTTGCAATCAGACTGACAGGGATACCAATGACCTTACGGAACATGCGGCTGACGTTGAGAAACGGACGCATCAGCAACCTTTGCAGCTTATTCCCGTACAGAATCAGTCCGAGCGTCGCGGAGAAAGACAGCCACAGCGACGCGTCCTGGACTGCGTACGGGTTGACCAGCAGCATCCCGCCAAGGGTCAAAAAGAGTGTATTGATGGGGTCGCTGCGTTCATCGAGCAGGTTCGCAGTCAGCAGAACACTCTGCATGACCGCAGCGCGCGTGACGGACGCGCCGGCGCCGACCATGTACGAAAACAAAAGAATCGCGGGGAAAGCGAGTGCACTGCCCAGTTTCCGGCGGAAGAGCAGCAGGAACACGCCCGCAATCAGCGAGACGTTCATGCCGGAGACCGCCATCACATGCGACAGCCCGACGGTACGCATATCCGAGACGTAGGTCTCTGGAAGCTGTGTCTTATCGCCCAAAACCAGCGAGACGATGATCGCGGCGTCCTCCGGCGTACAGATCTCCTTGTAGCGCCGGGCGACCCAGTGTGCCCATCGCGCGGGTGTGACATGGCGCAGGAAGGTGTATGCGGTCAGGCGGCCTTCCGTGAGTGTGTACTTCTCCAGCGGTTTGGCAAGCACGTAGACCCGCTGGGCGCGATAGTAAGTCTCGCGGTCGATGTTTTCCCAGCGCGTCGGGACGGAGAAATGGACGCGGCCGGTAAATCGCTGCCCAGGCTCGAGCGATTCACCGGCGTCGAGGTAGATATAGGTATAGAAGTTCCGCACACCGCGGCCGTTGACCTCCTCAACGCACAGCCTTGTGCGGATGCGGTCATCATAGGCCGTACCGTAGTCGAGCACCGTCGCGCGGATGTCGACGTTGCGTCCGGCGACGCTCAATGTTGGGCGGTAAAACCAGGCGTCAAATCCGAGCGCGGCGATTCCGGCCGCGAGCAGTCCTATGCAGACGGCGGTCAACACGCGCGTGATTCCGCCGTATTTGTGCTTTTTTTGACGCAAATAGATGCAAACGGCACATAAACATAATCCCGACGCTGCACAAATCCATTTGGCAGCGTCAGGCAGCACCGTGAACGCCAGCATCGCCGCCGCGACCGTCCCGCCGAACCAGATCATCGGCCGCAGCCCAAGTGCCGTGTATTTTTCAGGCGTCGTCATCCTCGTCCGGCTCCTTCGTGTCGTCCGTACGCGGCACATAGTCGGAAAGGGGATTTGCGCGTGCCGCCTCACGGATGCTGTCGCTTGCCAGATGTGTATAGATTTGTGTCGTGGAAAGGTTTTCGTGGCCTAAGAACTCTTGAACCGTGCGGATATCGACGCCGTTTTGATACATCAGCGTCGCTGCCGTATGCCGCAGCTTATGGGCAGAGTAACCGCGCCCTGAGAGTCCCGCGACCATCAGGTGCTTTTCTACAAGCTTTTTAATATTTTGTACGCTGATGCGGTTTCGCTGACGGCTGACAAACAGCGCGTCCTTATCCTTCACGGAATCCGGTATCAGACGCTCCGGGAGATACTGTTCAATTGCGTCGATACAGGCGTCGTTGAGATATAATAAACGTTCTTTATTACCTTTTCCGCGCACTCTGAGCGTATCTTCCTGGATACTCGAACGGTTGAGCGCTGCCAGCTCCGATACACGCAGGCCGCAGTTTAAGAACAGCACCAGGATACAATAATCACGCGCGCGGAACTGACCGTCGACGGCGTCGAGCAGCGCGTGAGCTTCGTCGATCGTGAGGTATCTCGGCAAGGACTTTTTGATTTTAGGCGATTCCAGCTCAGCGGCGGGGTTGTAGTCCAAGTAGTTGCGTTTGACAGTCAGGAACTTGAAAAAAGTGCGCAGCGACGCAACCTTACGTGCAAGGGCTTTGTCGTCGTCGCCGAGGGGCGAGTCGGGGCTGCGGTGAAACTTCGGACGCTCACGTGCGGCAAAGCTCAGATAGTCGTAGAGCTGTCCGAGCGTGACGGTACGCAGCAGATTCGCATCGACATCGGTAATGGAAATTTCGTTGAACGGCGTCTCGTCCGGTGTCAACTTGCGCGCGCGCTTGAGATAACGAAAAAACGTCTGCAGATCGCGACCGTATTCAGCAACGGTCAGCGGCGACAGGCGGCGGATGGCGGATTCAAAGTTAAGGAATTCTGATAAGATCTCAGGATATTCGTTTGGGAGCGCAGGCATGTATAAAACCCCGTTTCAATGGTGTACCTTGATTATACACCATAAAACAGGGTTTTGCAAGGGGAATTTCGGAAAAGGACTCCCCCGACTTATACAAAATCTTTATTTTGTATAAGTCAGAATCTCGCTTTCGAGTGTGCTTCTCTACTCCCACAGGTCTCCCGCAGGTTTCGATTGGCTCTATCGCAGCTGCCCTGGATTCCGGCACGGCACCAAAGATCAAACCGCAGCCCGTACATGAGCGGTCTTCCTTCCTCACGTATAGTTTCATCGTCAGCAACGGCGCGCGGCACCGGCGTTCCAACCTGCGCGGTTTTTCTCGGCGATCGTGATCGTAACATCCCATCTGTTATTTCACATTGCATTCATTATACCACGGTGATTTGAAAAAAACAACCTCCATTATATCACAGCTGCGTTACGCGTCTCCCGCCCCCGGACCCTGCCGCATTTGTATTGCAGGTATGTGATAAATATCTGCGCAAATGTAAATTTTCTGTGAGACGGTAGACAAGTGTTGACCGATGTGGTATGATGAGGTCAACAGTTGTTGACCTATAAATAGGAGGACACGGACGATGAAAAACGGAGTCAATCTCTCCGACGGCGAGTGGAAGCTGATGAAGCTCTTATGGGAGCAGCCACGCACGGTTGCGGAACTGGTGCAGGCATGTGCAGACGACACGGGCTGGAAGAAGAACACGCTGTTCGTGATGCTCGGACGGTTGGAGCGGAAGGGTGCGGTACGGTGTGAAGACGGCACGGTGAAACGCTTCTACCCTGCCGTCACGCGTGAGGACTGTGAAGCGCTGCAGACGCGGGGTTTCCTCGAGCGAGTCTACGATGGCAGCGTCGGGATGATGGTCAGCGCGATGGTCTCACGGCAGGCTTTAAGCAAACAGGATATAGACGAGCTGCGCAAAATTCTCGAGCGCGCAGAAAGGACGCAGGAGCATGCTTGAACTGATCGTCACCTCATCGGTGCTGATTGCGACGATCCTGCTGGTGCGGTGGATCTTCCGGGAAAAGGTCAGCCGGAGGTTTCTCTACGCGCTGTGGCTGCTCGCGACACTGCGGCTGCTGCTGCCGTTTCCGTTGCTCGAGAGCGGTTTCTCGGTGATGAACGGCCTTCCGGAGATACCGAAAACGCAAGAGATCTATTCCCTGCCGGTCAACCGTATGCCTGTTAAAAATTCCGGCGTCGTCGTTTCCGATAACGGGACAATACACGACACCAACAGCTTCGGCTATGCGCAGCTCTCGCCGGACGGCACAACGGTTACGCGCTACGCTGCAAAGTTGGACGTGAAAATACTCACGGGTATCGTCTGGGCATCCGGGAGTATCCTTGTCGGTGCGTGGTTTGTATTCTGCAACGTCCGCTTCGCTCGAAAGCTGCGGCGTACCCGGCAAGCGATATCTGCGGATTGTATGCTGCCGGTCTACATCAGCGACAGTGTGCCGTCGCCATGCCTATGCGGAGTGTTCCGTCCAGCAGTCTATCTGACCCCGAAGTCCGCACAGCCTGAGATGCTGCCGTATGTCCTCACACATGAGCTGTGCCATTACCGCCATAAAGACCACCTGTGGAATCTGCTTCGCGGAGTACTGCTGACAGCGTACTGGTGGAACCCGCTGGTATGGCTGGCGGCGGTGCTGTCAAAAAGTGACGCGGAGCTGGCGTGCGACGAAGCGGTACTTGCGCAGATCGGAGATGACCGCCGCATCGCCTATGGGAAAACGCTGCTTGAGATGGTACACGTGCAGCCGTCTGTCGGAACGCTCGCGCTGCAGGCGACCGCGATGGTCTCCGGCAAGCGGGAGCTTCAGGAGCGCGTCACACGCATCGCAAAGCGGCCCCGGATGCTGCTCTCGGCGCTGTTGATCGCGCTGCTGCTCATCGGAGCGAGCGTCGGGTGTACGTTCACCGGCGCACGAACAGACGGTTACAGCATAATCATCACCACCGCGTGCCGTGCAGAAGGTCTTCGAGAGGACGGCGACGATGTGTACCTAGCCATTGTCGCGGACGGGAACGCCGACCTCGCGGGCGTATCGGACGCCCGGGAGTACCGGCTGACGCGGGAGCTTGCAAGGGAAACTTTCGAGGCGCAGCTTCCCCGCATCATTGGCGTGACGCTGACAGTTGAACTCCCGCGCGACGTCTACCGTAAACTCGACGCATCTGCAAAAAACGCGCTGAAGCGTCAGCCGCTCGAGACGGTGGTCTACGGCGGACTGTACGGCGAGTATGTGACCGTGACGGACATCAGTTGGGATGACTCCGACGGCACGGAGTCGACGCTGACCTCCTGCAACCTGACGCTCTTCAGCAGCGGTACGGTTACGCGCATGTTCTCGGCGTTTGAATCGGACACCGGATATCAGACGATACGGGATGTGTGGATGAGCTACATGTTCAGCTCCTATGCCGAGCCGGGACCTGAGCTGACGGAGTATATCGAGGTACGGATAAACTATGAAAACGGCGAGACGCACAGCTACTACGCGTATGAGGAGGACGGACGCTGCTGGATGCAGCGCAGTGAGAATGGGATGCGCGGGCCGCTCAGTCAGGAGAACTACGGGAAGCTTCTGGCGCTGCTGGATGTATCTCCTGGGAAGGTTCCGGCAACGGCATCTGCACAGACGACTGAAGCGCCGACCGCGTCAAACGGCGTGTACACGTGGAAGGAAAACGCCGGGACGCTGACGGCGCCCGCGCTGACGGCTGACATGACAGCCGGAGTGGACGTATTGGTGGACTATGCGGACGCGCATACGCTGGTGTTCCACGGGTACTTCGGGCTGTTCGTGTACGACCTGGACGAGGGATGCGTCATGTATGCGTATGACCTCGGGCAGGCGCTGGGTACAACGACCGTCCAGGGCAGCAACTGCGCACTTGTTGGCGTCAGTGAGGACGGTGTAACCATCCAACTCCTGCGGATGACCGACACAGGCGCGCTTCCGTGGATGTACGAGATCGACACGCGAACCGGTGTGTACGCGGTCGTCCCCACCAGTCAGCTCGACGCGTATTTCGATGCCGAAAGTGTGACAGACGGCATCCTCTATGGAGACGGCGGTACGGTCGGCACGCTGACCTATCAAGGCGTAGCGCTGTTCGAAGGGTATCCATGGGCATCACAAGAATAGAGAACGGGCGGTGGTTTGACCACCGCCCGTTTCTTTATCCTGTTCAGTCGTCCATATCGTGGAGGCCCACGACGTTGTCCACGGGAAGCGTGAAGACAACGGCGTTCGCGGAGGACTTCTCCCCGGCTTTCTCCGTAATTACCCGAACGATGTCGTCGCGCAGACGACGTTTGGTGATGATGTAGAGCAACTCTTTCTCTTTGGCAATGGACACGCCGAAGAACTTCGGGGACTGTGTGCTCCCGATTCCTCTGCCATGTACGACGGTACCGCCCGTCGCACCGGCGCTGCGGGCGAGGTCCATGACCTGCTCGGCGCTTCCGCGCTCTGCGATGACCGTAATCAATGCGTAAGGATATTCCATATCTTTCGCCTCCCGGCTGTCCGTGTTGATTTCTTCGGCAATCGTGAATGCGATGCCGGTGTTCGGTGCGTCGATGCGAAACTCGCGCACCATCTTCTTCATCAGCGGGCGCGGATCATCCGGTACCACGCAGCTCACAAGCGCCATATCGCGGCGTTCAAGACCCAAAAGATCCAGGGTCTTTTTCTTCGCCGTGCCTTCACACAGGCACGCGTAAGTGTATGCCGAACCGTTCCTCTGGAAGAATGAGATGTAGTTCTCGCAGTATTCCCGGTGAACGACCGCCATCAGAAAACGAGGCTGGTTCATTTGCGCTCACCCTCTCTTTCCCGTCTTTACCGACGGACGCAGTTTCCTGACAATGCTTTGTATTCTGTCTTTTATATTCAGGTTGTCGGAAGTTTCTCTTGTTTTGAGTTTGTAGTAAAGCCCCAATATCTGGATCGTGATCGGCGGGGTCATCGTGACGAACGCCACAACGCCGAACGCGTCAACCGTTACCTCGCCGCCTGTCGCCGTGCACAGCCCAATCGCCAACGCCAGCAGGAATGTCGCAGTCATCGGTCCCGATGCAACGCTGCCGGAGTCGAACGCGATCGCCGTGAACAGCGGCGGTACGAAGAAGCTCAGAGACAGCGCGAGGATATACCCCGGCACGAAAATCCATAGGATCGGCACACCGACCAGGATCCGCAGCATCGACAGTCCGACCGCAATCGCGACACCGATGGAAAGGCTGATGCTCAACGCGCGCTTGGGGATGGCGCCGGCAGTCATTTCGACAACCTGTCTGGCCAGCACAGGCACCGTCGGTTCCGCCGCGACAATGAAGAAGCCCATCACCATGCCGATCGGGATTATGATCCAGTTATACGGAAGCTCGCCGATAAGCCGGCCGATGTAATCACCCACGGGCATAAAGCCGACGTTTACGCCGGTGAGAAAAAGCGTCAGACCAATGTAGGTATATACAAGCCCGATGGCGATTCTGCCAAGCTCTCTCCCATGCAGCCGCAGACGAAATATCTGGAACAGCCCGAAGAACACGATGATGGGCAACAGCGCGAAGGCGACTTCGCCCATATACACGGGAATCTCAGACATGAACAGCGTCCAAAGGTCGCGGGAAAGCTCGATTTGCGGGATGGCAACGGGCGTATAGGTGCTGCCTTCGGTACGGAAGACAAGACCCAGGATGAGGACGGCGAGAATAGGGCCGATGGTGCACAGAGCAACCAGACCAAAGCTGTCAGCCTCGGCGCCGGCGTCTGTACGGATGCTTGCAACACCGACACCCAATGCCATGATGAACGGTACGACCATGGGGCCGGTCGCAACGCCGCCGGAGTCGATTGCAATAGATAGAAAGTCGGTCGGGACAAAGGCCGCAAGGATAAAGATGACGGCATAAAACCCCAGCAGCAGGTAGCGTATGGGTACACGGAAGAGGATGCGCAGCATGGCAATGGTGAGAAAGAAACCGGTGCCGAGCGCAACCGCACCGATGAGGACGTTGCCGGGGATGTTGGGCACCTGTTTGGCAAGCACCTGGAGGTCGGGCTCCGCGACGGTGATGAATACGCCGACGAGGAAACTGACGAGGATAATCAACCACAACTTCCGAGAGCGGGTGATGGACGCGCCGACATTCACGCCGATGGGTGTCATGCCGAGGTCGGTGCCCAAGGTGAAGAACGTAATACCGAGGATTACCATACAGGTGCCGATGATAAACGCCATCATCAGGCTGTTTGGTATGGAGATAATGGAGAAGCACAGCACGAATACGATACCTGCGATCGGCAGCACGGATATGAGCGCTTCGCGCAGCTTATCCTTAAGGATGGTATGGGTGCCCTTAAAGATGGTTGAGACCTCCCCTACTTTTGGATGCTATATTATAACATACCAAACATGCCCGCGTCAACCAAGAACCGGAAAATATCAGAAATGTTCACATTTATTGGAAACTCTGCCGTACCGGGATTGACACGCTTCAGCCGATATGCTAAAATATTCATAAAAATGGAAGGATAGCTCTGGAGAGCGTACTATTCACAAAGGAACACATAGACGAGACAGCTCACGGAGGATATTAGATGGAGTATATCAAGCGCGCGGATGCCGATGAAATTGCCGCGTACGGTGCGGTCATCCGAGAGAGCTTCGCGACGGTTGCACGGGAGTTCGGACTGACACGGGAGAATTGCCCGGGACATACGAGCTTCCTGACTGACGACCGGCTGCGGAAAAAGTGTGAACATGGCGAGCTGTACGGGCTGTACGCGGACGGGATACTCAAGGGGTGTATGCTGCTATTGGACCGCAGCGCGGGGAGATATGAGATGGACCATCTGGCAGTTCTGCCGTCGTATCGACACATGGGATACGGACGGCGACTGGTAGAATACGCGCAGGAGATGGTTCGTGCACGCGGCGGAACGCGGATAAGCATTGGTATTATCGAGGAGAGTGCGGTTCTCAAAGGGTGGTATCAGACGTGTGGATTCATCCCGACAGGTACAAAAAGATTTGCTTTTCTGCCGTTCACCGTCGGATTTATGGAATGGAAGGCATAGAAATGAAGAATGTCCACATGGACTGCCCGTGAAATTGCCGTGTATGGTGCGGTCATCCGAGAGAGCTTCGCGACAGTTGCACGGGAGTTCGGATTGACGCGGGAGAGTGTTGTCTTTATATCCAAAACACGGAAGATATCATAATGGAGGAACTATGTCAATTACTTTACGCCCTTTATCTGTGTCCGATGTTCAATGTCTTCACGCGCTGCTGAATCATCCCGAGATCATGCGCGCGCTGCATATGCCCGCGACATCACTCGCCGACTGGGAAGTCGCTATCGCTGCCGCTGACCCGGACGAGGAACACTACCTGCTCACCGATAGAAACACGCCTGTCGGGTGGATAAAGCTCAACGGTCTACAGGATAAACCGGACGCGTGGGTATCGATGCTCGTCATCGCGCCGGATCATCAGCGTCACGGCTATGGCACCGCCGCGCTCATGCTCGCGGAAGACCTGCTTCGTACACGCGGCTATCGGACGCTCAGAATCCACACGAATGAGGACAACCTCGCCGCGCGAGGCTGCTACGAACAGCACGGCTATCGGCAGACCGAGCGCACCCCCTGTACCGACGGCGACGGTGCGGCGCGCATCGGCTATACGTATCGAAAGACCCTCACGCCGGACAACGATAGCATCCGGTCATACTGGTACGCGTACGCATACGACAAGTTAGAGAATAACACCGACGACGCGGCGTGTCTGCTGCGTCTGCTGGGAGATACGGGCGGGCGCGCATTGCGCATCCTCGAGCCGTGTACGGGCGGCGGACGGCTGCTCAAACCGCTGGCAGACGCCGGACATACCGTCACCGGCTTCGACCGCGACGAAGACATGCTTTCGTATATCGCCGGACGGAAACCGCGAGATGCCGTGTGGTACCGTGCCGACGCTTTGGCACTGAAACACAGCTGGGGTGACGGATACGACGCGGTGGTGCTCGGCTGCAACCTCCTGCTCAACATCGAAAACGCCGATGACTATACATCCGCACAGAAAGCCTTCATCCGGAAAGCGTACGGCGCGCTGCGGGACGGCGGGCGGCTGTACCTCGACTTCAACCTCTTTGCACATCCCGAACGCGCCTTTACATCCGACACACCGCGTGAGGTATTCCGGATCACCGACGACCACGGCGTGCGCGGCGTCTACCGTATTCTCCGGACCACGTATGATCTTGCATGTCAGATATGTGTCAGCATCTGCGAGACGGCACTCACCTACCCCGACGGCACGGTGCATACGCATCAGGCCGCACGGTACAAGCATATCCCAACGCTCGCGGATGTCCATACATGGCTTCACGACGCCGGGTTCACGGTCGAGCGGGAGTACGGCGGCTATGACCTGCGGCCGATCAGTGAGGATACCACACGCGCGGTGATCGTCGCGGACTGTACATAAAATAAAGGGCGGTGTATCGTGAAAGAATACCGAATCCGGAGCTTTTCAGACTTTCGCGCAGCGCTGATGGAGTGCGGCTTCACGATGGCTGGAAACGCTCACGGCATCTTCACGCTACTTCCGTGGGGATGGGATGAGGATGCACCCTACCCTACCCCGGTGCGCTGGCACACGGACGACCCGGAGACAGACCCGTGGGAGTGGCGGATACGGCTGCTGGAGGAATATCACGATGTCGCATACGGAAAGGTGTTCTTCGGCGTCGCAGGGTTCATCACGCGGGAGTGGTACCCATACTTCCTGGCGTGCCGGCGCGAAGGCGCGGACTTCGCGGATATTTACGCGGAAGGTAAGTTGACGCGTACGGCAAAGACGGTGTACGAGACCGTCGCTCGGGAGGGTAAGGTCGCGTCGCACGCGCTGCGAAATTTCACGGAACTTCCGAAGGAGGACGCGGGTAAGATCGACCGCGCGGTGACGGAGCTTCAGCGGCAGATGTTCCTTACCATCTGCGGACGCACGCGGAAGGTCAATAAATACGGCGAAGAATACGGCTGGAACTCGACCGTTTTCTGTACGGTTGAGGACTTCTGGGGCGGCGACGTTGCGATGGATATATCCCCGGAGGATGCCGAGCGGAAGATCACCGCGCGCATCCGAGAGCTGAACCCGGACGCCCGGGACGCGGATATCCGGCGGTTTATCTACGGCTGACGGGTTTACAAAACCTTCAACAGCTCATCATACGCGCCGTGCGCGCATCACCTGGATGAGCGGCGTTTCTCCCACTCATCGCGCAGAATGCTGTAGTGGACGCAGTCACAGATGCCCCGATTATTCCATAAAGACGCACGGAGAGTGCCCTCGCAGGTCATCCCGCACCTGCGCATAACCATGCCGGAGCGGAGGTTTTCTGCGTCATGGCGCGCCGCAACACGGTTGACACCGACCTCCGCGAAGAAGAAGTCCGTCACCGCCGTAAGCGCTTCGGTCATGACGCCCATGTGCCACCACGTGCGCCCGATGCAGTAGCCGATCTCCACGGCTTCTATGCGCTCGTCGACATGTACCGCCGAAATGCAGCCGATCGGTTCCCCTAAAGGTTTGTAGACGATCGCCCACTGGTAGTAAGCGGGCTTATCGTAGTTGTTCTCCCAGTCGGACGTCACCGTCCGACTCACCGAGATGTCGGTATGCGTCGGCCAGGACAGATATTTCGTTACCTCCGGGTCGCTTGCCCAGTTGCGGTACATCGCATCCGCGTCGTCTATGGAAAAGCGCCGGAGTGTCAGGCGTGTAGTCTCGATCGTCTGCGTACCTTTGTGTGTCAGCATACTTCCAGTCCAAACCTTTCGATGATCTTCTCCGCCGCATCGTCCGGCGTGAGGTCGGTGTTGTCGAGCTTCATGTACTCCTCCCACGGCAGCGTGTCACTGTCGTTTGAGTTGAGCCGGTGCCGCGCCTCGGTCGTACGAAGACCGCCTCCGACGCCGCAAGATCGCGCTTGGAGGGTTTGTTTCGAAGCCGGTTCTCGGTCTTGTTCCGCTCGATGCGCACGTCGAAGTCCGCGCACAGATCCACCACGCAGATACGCGCGCATGCTCCCGAAACGGCGCCATCATGTGATCGTGCAGCAACTTGTAGCCCGTCCGTTTCGCGACCGCTTGCCCGACGGTCATCTTTCCCACTGCGTGCGGGCCGAGGATCAACAGCAGCGTCATGGGGTCCCCCATCCTCCCTGTGTTTTTCATTACAATAACACATCGGGTTTGGCTTGTCAACAAAAATCGACAGAAGAATGAACCGCTGCCGTCTTTCAAGCGACTAAACAGATGAAACGTTACAAAACACGCGGGGAGGGAACACGGAGATGGAGCAGCCGACCGACGATGCTGTGTTTGAGCGTATGATGCGTCCGCATCTCCCCGTGCTCTACGCCTACCTCAGATGTCGTACGCGAGAACCCGACGACGTGCTGCAGGAGACGGTGCTGGCAGTGTGGCAAAACCTCAAGGCATACCACGGCGACAGCTCCTTCCGTACCTTTATCCTCGCGGTCGCCCGCCGCAAGCTCGCCGATGCCTATCGAAAGGAGTACCGTAACCCGACGCTTCCGCTCACCGACGACATCTCCGACGACGACTTTTCCGATACCATCTGCGAATGTGTCGACGTTGGCAGCGCACTCGACACACTCACCCAACGTGACAGAGAGCTGGTATTTCTTGTTTACAACGCCGGTCTGCCGCTCGCGGACATCGCACGAATGCTGGGGATTCCCGTGGGAACGGTCAAGTCACGGCTGTCTGCAATCCGTGCCAAGCTCAGAAAATATTTAGAGGAGGATGCTTAATGCGCTGTGAGGACTTTATCGACGCGCTGCCCGACTTTATCAACCGTCACCTGCCGCATGAGGACAGTTATGTGATGCTCGACCACCTCACGGCGTGCGGAGACTGCCGTCACGCACTTACCCTGGAGCTTGCACTGCGCAGACTCGCCGAAGGGTTCGTTACGGATACCCTGCCCGCGCATCCGTTTGCGCTGCTTCCGTCAGTACGGCCTATGAAGCCTGACCCGTACGCCGCGATCATCCGGCGCGGAGGTCTGCTGATGCCGCTGGAATTCATACGCGCAGCTATAAGACCGCTGATGGATACCATCGAACTGGTACAAAAAATTATATAGGAGGATACAACAATGGGAGATATTCCCGTGAAAGAAATCTCAGAACTGCTCGACATGGCATCGGCGAAGGTGCCACAGCTGGCCGGAAGATTGATCGCGCAGATCTTCTCGCGTGAGGCGGGTACGAACATGGGTCAGGCTGTTGGCAGCCTGTACCGGGAGTTGGTCGAGGCCGGCGTCCCGCAAGAGGATGCCCTCTCGATGGCGAAAGAATATCTGCTGTCCATCAACGAGATGATTAAAAGTTTTGGTGGTAATATGAAAACCACACAGGATTCCGGTGAGGATGACGTAGGATGAAAGCACTCGCGTGGGTAGGCTTCATCGTACGCATCCTGCTGCTGCTCATCTTCCTGCCGCTGGTGTTGATTTTCGGCGGGTTCTGGTTTCTCGTCCGATGGCTCGTGTATCGTCTCAGTTTCCGCATCGCGCTGCGCAGAGCCGTTGGACCGGAGCTATGGGGAACGCTCAGAGGCATGCGGATATGATAACAGACGCGTGGAGGAATATCTCCACGCGTCTTCTCATACCGCGCCGCATATCCGGAATGCGTTGAAGTTTCTATACACGAGACAGCATTGACACTTTTAACGGAAAGAAAAAATCCAAAAGAGCGCCAGAATCAGGAGATACTCTTCTCATCATATGTTTTTTCGATGCGTCCGTGACCTTTTCAGCGGTTGACAGCAGGTCGGAATCCGGTGTATAATAACCGTGTGACTTAAACTCCGTGCACGTTTCAACACCATAACCGACAGGAGGAATCTCTATGATTGAACGCATCCGCCTGAGCGATCGGATCTGCCGTATCCGCGCATGTGCGTCCGCCGGTGAGCCGCTTCTGACCCGGTATGGCTTCCTGCGCGAAACACTCGATGAACCGGTGGAAACTGTACATCTCGACACCGACCGACTGACGCTGGAGGCGCCGTCGTATACGCTCGGCCTCAGCGTCGCGCAGAGTGAAAACGGCTTCACCGTGACGCTTCCGCTCGCACCAGGTGAACGGCTGTTCGGACTGGGCGATGAGTGTCGCGATCGCGTGCAGAAGCGCGGACACATCGCGCAGATCAAGCAGGCAAACGTCAAAAGCTACGGTCCCATCCCCTACCTGATGTCGTCGCGCGGCTGGGGCATCCTCGTCAACTGTACCTGGGCGCATACCTTCGACATCGGCGCGACCGACCCCGACACTTTGGTCATCTCATCGGCGCACGGAACGGCGGATGTGTATGTCTTCCTCGGCGGGAGTATGCGTGAGTGCCTGAAGCTGTACACCGACGTCTCCGGCAAACCCGCACTGCTGCCGAAAAGCGCCTACGGGCTGACCGTCGTGCTCAATGAGGAAGCAACCGCCCGGACGCTGCTTGATGATGCGCTGCGCTTCCGTGACCGCGGTATCCCCTGCGATACCTTCGGGCTGGAACCAAGCTGGATGTCCAAACGCTACGACTACTCCACGGATAAGACCTGGGATCCCGCGCGCTTCCCGTTCCCATCGTGGCAACCAAAGAACTACTACGGCGGCTGGACGTTCGTCAACAGTCTCAACCGCATGGGCTATGGATTGAGCTTATGGCTGTGCTGTAAGTACGACCTGTTCTGGAAAGAGGAGCAGGACGCTTTCTCCGACGAGAAGCTCTCCCATACCGGCGGCGAGATCGACGACGCGCACTTCAAGCAGGGCATCCGAATGGATACGGTCACGAAGCCCGGCGAGGACTGGTTTGAGCATCTCAAGCGCTTCGTGGACAATGGCGCGGAGGCGTTCAAGCTCGACGGCTCCGACCAGGTGATTCCGTTCCCCGACCGTCTGTGGGCAGGCCGCTACACCGACGCAGAAATCCGCAACCTCTACCCGCTCGTCTACGCCCGACAGATGCAGCAGGGCTACACCGAACACACCGGCCGCCGCGCGATGATCTACACCTGCGGCGCATACCCTGGCATCCAGAGCTATGCCGCAACCTGGGCGGGCGATACCGGCTGTAACCTGGGCGTCGCGGTCTCGCTGATGAACTACGCGATGTGCGCGCATACGAACGCATCGTTTGACTTCACAAATGAAAGCCCGGAAAAAATACACTTCGGCTTCCTCGCACCGTGGAGCCAGCATCAGGGCTGGGCCAACTGGACCTATCCCTGGTACGCTGAGCCGGAAACTGAGGAGACCTACCGCTACTACGCCCGTCTGCGCTCGTCACTGTTCCCCTACCTCTACTCCTACGCCCGCGTCGCGTATGATACCGGCATGCCGATCCTGCGGCCGCTGTGCCTGAGCTACCCTGATACCGACCGCTACGACGGCGTCCTCAATGAGTATATGCTCGGCGACAGTCTGCTCGTCTCGGTCATGGATCCGCACCTCACGCTGCCGGAGGAAGACGACTGGTACGACTTCTATACCGGTGAGCGCTATACCGGCCCGCGGGAGTTTACCTACACGCTGCCTGAAAACCGGGGCGGGGCGGTCTTCGTACGCGCCGGATCGATTATCGTCACGCAGCCGCCGGCACCGTCGCTGCGGAATGCGCACCCCGACGTACTCTACGTCCATGTCTACCCGGGGAAAGACGCTGATTTTGTGCTTTATGAGGACGACTATACAACGCCCGCGTACAAAAACGGCCAGTGCGCGCGGACGCTGATCACTCTGCGCGGCGATACGGTCACGATCGGCAAGCGTGAGGGCGGTTATGACGGGATGCCCGAACAGCCGCGCTTCGAAATCATCCGCCATGGATAAAGATCGTAAGCGCTGACAGGACAACGGATGCGGACTGTGGTATACTGTATTGCGAAAGGAGGCTTTATGATGGAAAATCAGGAGCTTGTTACCAACGCAATCCGCTATATCCAGTCCTCGTCTGACACTACCCTAACGCTCGCGGAGATCGCGGAGCACGCCGGCTTTTCGCTCGGTTACTTCGACACGCTGTTCACCCGTCACACCGGAATGCCGGCGGTTGAGTACGCACGCGTCTATAAACTGACCCGCGCGGCATTATCCCTGCGCGCGTCGGACCGAAGCGTGCTCGATCTTTCTCTTGACTTCGGCTATGCGAATCCCAAACCGCGCTCGCTCTCCCGGATGTACGGACTTTGCGCGGACGTGGGTTCTCGGACATCGGCGACCTGTACGCGCTGCCAGGTTGTGAGGACGCCGCCCGGACACTTTGGAAGTATATCCTCGCAGATGCCGACGCGCATGGGCTGACCTCTGTCCTTCTGCGGTGCCCGCCCGACCACCCGCTGCTCCATCCGGAGGAGATGGGGTATGTGCGCACCGAGACGTATCTGACGGTCTGCGTGAACTGAAAAGACTTCGGAAGCCTTCCGGGTGAAGGCTTCCGAAGTCTTTCATTATGGCATGTCACAGATGCGAAAACAGGCATCATCCAGAAGATCAACACGTCCAGCCTGTGGAAGAACTGTACAAAGCCGATGCCGGGGACGTTTCTGCCGGAGCTGTACCTTCGCGCGGGCGGTACCTGCGTCACCGTAGGAGTCGGACGCGCATATGCCGACGGACCTGTGCCGGATATGACGCGGTACAGGCTCTTTTAGTATACATAACTATGGGCACGTAATCTCTTTTAACGGAAGCCGTGCGGTTCAAGGATATCCGCGACGGTCTGAGCAAAGTTCTCCTCGGCGCCCCAGGAGAACGAAAACAGCGCGCCCTGACCGCCGCCCGAGCCGATCGCGTCGACGGTCACGACATCTCCGCTGCTGCTGACAACGACGGTCAGGCTCGCGCGGCTGCTGTTGCGCATGTAATACTTCTCAAACACCAATACATACACACCCGCACGCTCGACCGATTCGACCAACTCGCAGCTCAGACCGCTGTTCACAACCTCACTTTTCAGAATGCCCGCGATTTCCGGAGTGTTCCCCCGTCCTCTCACCTGTACCATGCTGTCAGCCCTCCTGATGAACCGCCGCCGCGATCTTTCTGCACAGCATGACCGACCGGCGGAGAATTGTCGCACAGCGCGACAAGCTCAACATCCCGACCTTCTTTCTTCAGCCGGTCATATGCACACATATGACCGCACGCAATGGTTCCCGCGCCGATCATGGCGATCTTCATCAAACCCACTCCCTTTATCTCTTTAGTCTCCGAATGCGCGGATGCCCGTCAGGAACCTGCGCCCGGAGTCTCGCTTCACCATTCACCCGCATTACACCGAGCGTCTCCTCAAGTGGGACAAACGAGGCTTGTATGTTACATAATATCGGTAACAGTAATCGTATTGGTTCGACTTCTGTTATCTCCTCTGCCTCCGCGAGTATCGACGCCATCCGTGATACAATCTTTTTCTATACCTTCAGTTCCATATCGCCGGACTCCTGTCCCGCGTCTCCCAGCTTCTCCTGCAGCAATGTGAGGAACTCGTCGACCTGCTCGGGTGCACGTCCTATGTAGTCACGCGGATCGCAGTGTGCAAGAATCTGCTCCCGGGACAGCCCGAACGCGGGATCTGACGCGATACGGTCGATCAGGTCGTTGGGCAGTCCCAGTTCTTTCACCTGACGTCCTGCCTCCATCGCATGGGAACGGATGCGCTCGTGCAGCTCCTGACGGTCTCCACCCTTCTGTACTGCGTCCATCATGATGTTCTCGCTGACCATGAACGGCAGCTCCTCCATAATGTGCCGGTCAATCACCTTCGGGTAAACCACAAGTCCACCCGCAACGTTCGCGTAGATGCTGAGGATTGCGTCCACCGCGAGGAATGCCTCCGGGATACTGATGCGCTTGTTCGCGGAGTCGTCAAGCGTCCGCTCGAACCACTGTGTCGCGGCGGTGATTCCGGGGTTGATCGCGTTCACGATCACATAGCGTGCAAGCGACGTGATGCGCTCGGAGCGCATCGGGTTACGCTTATACGGCATCGCCGACGAGCCGATCTGCGACTTTTCAAACGGCTCCTCAATCTCCTTGAGATGCTGCAATAAGCGCAGGTCGTTTGAAAACTTTGACGCACTCTGGGCGATACCGGAGAGCGTCGCGAGGACGTACGCGTCGGTCTTTCGCGAATAGGTCTGTCCGGACACCGGTACGCATGCGTCAAAGCCCATTTCACGGCAGATCAGCCGGTCGAGTTCTTTGACCTTCTCGTGGTCTCCTCCGAACAGTTCAAGGAAGCTCGCCTGCGTCCCGGTCGTGCCTTTCGAGCCGAGGAGCTTTAACGACGCGATGCGAAAGTCGATCTCATCGAGGTCCATTAGAAGTTCATTCGCCCACAGTGTCGCACGCTTGCCGACGGTCGTGAGCTGCGCGGGCTGAAAATGCGTGAATCCGAGCGTCGGACGCGCGCGGTGCTGCTGCGCGAACGCCGCAAGTTTACGCAGCACCACGCAGACCTTCTCGCGTATGAGCTTCAGACCCTCGCGCATCTGGATGATGTCGGTGTTGTCGCCGACATACGCGCTGGTCGCTCCGAGGTGGATGATCGGCTTCGCGGTCGGGCAGACGAGTCCGTAGGCGTAGACGTGCGACATCACGTCGTGGCGCACCTCACGCTCCCGCTTCGCCGCGACCTCGTAGTCGATGTCCTCGATATGCGCGGCAAGCTCGTCTACCTGCTCCTGAGAGACCGGCAAGCCCAGCGTATGTTCCGCACGTGCGAGGGCTACCCACAGCTTTCTCCACGTTCTGAACTTGAAGTCGTCGGAGAATATGAAAAGCATCTCGCCAGACGCGTAACGCGAACCGAGGGGGCTTTGATAAGTGTCACGCGCCATTATTGGCACTCCTTTTCCGCAGCCGCAAGCTTCACGCATACGCACAGTACGTTAATCGCCTGCTGCAGCTCCGCGCAGGTCGGGTACGTCGGCGCGATGCGCAGGTTGCGGTCACGCGGGTCATGTCCGTAAGGATAGGTTGCGCCTGCTTCTGTGATCGTCACGCCTGCTTCCTTCATCAGCGTGTAGACCCGCTTTGCGCAGCCGTCCGGAACGTTCAGGCTGATGAAGTAGCCGCCACGCGGAGACCCCCATTCGGCAATGCCGGTCAGTTCGCGCGCAAAGGTGTCGAGCACAATGTCGAATTTCGGGCGCAGGATCGCTGCGTGACGCTGCATCTGTGCCCACACACCGTCAGCATCGCGGAAATAGCGCACATGCCGAAGCTGATTGAGCTTGTCCGCCCCGATGGTCTGGACGGACAGTACACTCTTAATCTGCTTGAGGTTCTCGGGGCTCGCTGCCATGATTGCAACACCCCCGCCGGGGAAGCTGATCTTCGAGGTCGACGCGAAGTAGAAAACGCGGTTGGGGTTCCCGGCGCTCTCACACGCCTGGAAAATATCGGTCAGCTCCATGGGTTCGTAGAGATCGTGGACACCGTAGGCGTTATCCCAGAAGATGCGGAAGTCGGGCGCGGCGGTCTCCATGGATGCGAGCCTGCGGACAGTCTCGGGCGAGTAGACAACACCGGAGGGGTTTGAATACTTCGGCACGCACCACATCCCGACGATCGACGCATCCTCTTTCACAAGCCGCTCGACTGTATCCATATCGGGACCGTGCTCGTCCATATCGACGGGAATCATCCCGATGCCGAGCGATTGGGTGATCTTGAAGTGGCGGTCATATCCCGGTACCGGACAGAGGAACTTCAGCTCACGGCGTCCCCACGGCGCGGGTGAGCCGACGACGCCGTAGAGCATCGCGCGCGCGACGGAGTCATACATCATGTTGAGTGACGAGTTGCCGCCGACGATGATGTAGTCACGCGGGATGCCGTAGGTCTGGGCGAAGAAATCTTTCGCTTCGGGAATGCCGTCGAACAGCGCGGCCGCGTAGGTACGGCAGTCGACGCCGCCCTCCGTGTGACAGTCCTCGGCAGTCAGCATCGTTGACAACATCGGCTGCGACAGGTCGACCTGGTCGGTGCACGGGATGCCGCGCGCCATGTTCAGCTTCAGATTCTTCGCGCGATACGCGGCGTATTCCTCACGAAGAGCTGCGATATCTAAGTTTATGGACATTTTTTCATGTTTCCTTTCAGTTAAAAATCAGCGCTCTTGGTCGTACGCGGGAAAGGCAGCACGTCGCGGATGTTGGCAATGCCCGTCAAATACATAATCATACGCTCGAACCCGAGACCGAACCCCGCGTGACGGGTACCGCCGTAGCGCCGCAGATCGAGGTACCACCAGTAGTCCTCCTCTTTCAGCCCGCACTCCGCTATGCGCGCCTTCAGCACATCCAGACGTTCCTCGCGCTGGCTGCCGCCGCACAGCTCGCCGATGCCCGGCACCAGCAGGTCAGCCGCCGCGACGGTCTTCCCGTCGTCGTTGAGCCGCATGTAGAATGCCTTGATCTCCTTAGGGTAGTTGATCAGAAACACCGGGCCCGCGCAGACCGTCTCGGTCAGGTAGCGCTCATGCTCGCTTTGCAGGTCACAGCCCCAGTACACAGGGTACTCGAACTTGTCCTTGACCTTCTGTAAAATCGCGATGGCCTCGGTGTATTCCATGCGCGTGAAGCGGGAGTCCAGGAGCTTTTCCAGACGCTCGCGCAGTCCCTTGTCCGTGAACTGCGTGAAGAAGTCGACCTCAACCGCGCATGTCCTCAAGACATGCGCGATGATGTACTTGACCATGTCCTCCTGCAGCTGCATATTATCCGCAAGGTCTGCAAAGGCGATCTCCGGTTCGACCATCCAGAATTCGGCAGCGTGACGGGCGGTGTAGGACTTTTCGGCGCGGAAGGTCGGCCCGAAGGTGTAGGTTTTCCCAAATGCCAGAGCGAAGGCCTCCGCATTGAGCTGCCCGGAGACGGTCAGGTTTGCCTGCTTGCCGAAGAAATCCTCGGAGTAGTCGATCTCGCCGTCCTCAGTACGCGGAAGGTTGTCGAGGTCAAGGGTGGTGACGCGGAACATCTCGCCGGCGCCCTCGCAGTCGGACGCGGTGATCAGCGGGGTATGGGCGTAGACAAAACCGCGGTCATGGAAGAAGCTGTGGATGGCATAGGCGGCCTCGGAACGGACGCGGAAGGCGGCATTGTAGAGGTTCGCGCGCGGACGCAGATGGGCAATTTCGCGCATGAACTCGACGGAGTGACGCTTCTTCTGCAACGGGTAGCTCGGGTCGGACGCACCCTCGAGCGTAATCTCACCGGCGCGCAGCTCAAAGGGCTGCTTGGCTCCGGGGGATTCTACAAGTGTCCCGCGTACGATGATCGCCGCACCGACATTGTACTTGATCGCCGTGTCATACTCCGGCATCGACGCGTCGAGGACAATCTGCAGGTTCTTCAGATACGAGCCGTCGTTCAGCTCGATAAAACCGAAGTTTTTGGAATCGCGGACGGTGCGGATCCAGCCGCCGACGGTGATCTCCTGTCCGAGATAGGACGCGGCGTCCGTGAATAGTGACTTCACGGAGGTGAGTTGCATATATAAACCCTTCTTTCGGGATGGCATCAAAGTTTTTCCTCACGCTTGAGTGCTTTTTCCAATGCAAGTGCCAGTTGATCGGGGCAGGACGTCCCCTTATAGCCGCAGCAAATACCCTTCATCCGAGAGATGGCTTCGTGAATCTCCATCCCCTCGACGAGCCGCGCAACGCCCTGGGTATTGCCGCTGCAGCCGCCGTCGAAGCGCACGTCATGGACAATGCCGTCCTTTATGTCAAAGGACACCCCGCGGGAGCAGGTGCCGCGGGTGGGATAGTTATGCATGTTCGTTCTCCTTATCGTCCAGCATCAGTTTATATTCGATAGCGTCCTCAAGCGCGAGCCGACAGGCCTCGAGAATATCGCCCGAGACGCCGATGGTGCTCCAAGTGTTGGTGCCGTCCGTCGAGGTCATTAGTACGCGCGTAACTGCGGCGGTCGCGGCCTCGGGGTTGAGCACACGGACCTTGAAGTCCGACAAGTTGCTCTCATCGACACGCGGGTAAAATTTCACCAGCGCCCGTCTCAAAGCCGCGTCCAGCGCGTTGACCGGACCGTTGCCTTCACCGGCTTCGATTGTCTCACGCTCTCCAACCCGGATCTTTACCAGCGCAGCCGCCGGATTGTCCACGGGCGCCGGATATTCGCCGATGGTCTTGTAAAACATCATCTCAAAGTGCTTTTTATAGCGCCCGATGATGCGGCGTGCCAACAGCTCAAAGCTCGCTTCGGCGGCTTCATAGGTATAGCCGCCGCTCTCACGCTCCTTAAGCAGCTCAAGAATGGCAAGCGTCTCGGGAGAATCCTTCGTAAGCTCGGGCGCGATGGATTGCAGCTTACGAAGGATGACGTTTCGTCCCGACAGCTCCGACGTCGGGAGTTGTCGGTTATTGCCTACACGTGCGGGCTCGATGTGCTCGAAGGTGCGCGTATTTTTGTACACGCCGTCCGCGTGCATTCCCGCCTTATGTGCGAAGGCATTGGAGCCGACATAGGGCATGTTCTCGTACAGGTTGATATTTGCGACCTCCGCCACACGCCGCGCGCAGAAGGTCAGGTTTGCAAGCGCGTCGTCGGGAATGCAGACATACCCGCGCTTTAATTGTAAATTCGGAATAATCGTGCTGAGGTTCGCATTGCCGCAGCGCTCGCCGAACCCCAGAAGCGTCCCCTGCACATGCCCTGCTCCCACTTCGACCGCCGCGATTGTCCCTGCGACTGCCATCCCGCAGTCGTCGTGGCAGTGGATGCCGATGCAGTCTCCGGCATGCGCGTACGCCAGCCCGGTCAGGCGGGCGATCTCGTCTGGGAAGGTGCCGCCGTTGGTGTCGCAGAGTGTAAGCGTCCGGGCACCGGCGGATTTCGCGGCGTCGAGCACCGAGAGCGCATAGCCGGAATCGTCGCGCGCACCGTCAAAGAAATGCTCAGCGTCAAAGATGACCTCCATCCCGCGCCCGCGCAGATAGTTCACACTGTCAGAGATCATACGGAGATTCTCGTCCGGCGTCACACCGAGAACCTCGTGTACATGCAAAAGCCATGCTTTGCCGAAGATTACCGCAACGGGCGCGCCGCTGTCGGCAATCTCCCGTAAACGCGGGTCGGCGATCATATTCCTGCGCCGTGTGCTGCCGAACGCACACAGCCGTGAGCGCGTCAACGGACTCTTGCGCAGCTTGCGGAAGACCTCGCTCTCCCGCGGCGACGAAGCGGGATTCCCAAGCTCGATAAAGTCCACGCCCAGTATGTCAAGCGTCATCGCAATCGCACGCTTGTCCTCCACCGAAAACGAGATGCCCCTCGACTGCGCGCCGTCCCGCAGCGTCGTGTCGAGTATCTCGATATGCCGTTTCACGCTGAAAATCCCCATTTCGTGACAGTCTATATCGTTATGTGATTCACCATGCGCGCGATGCAGCTGATTGACCCCGTTGATATATGCACGGATGCTTGCCTCCAACACGTCGGTCGAGATGCCGCGTCCGACAGCGGTCTCGAGCACCTGCTGCGGCGTCATGCGCAGCTTGTACTCCATATGGATGGGCGAGGTGGCAATAAAAACGTGCAGCCCCGGCGACACCCGGCTTCTCCGGCGACCGCGTGACCTCGATCTTCCCGCTGAAATCCATGCTGCATCCGGGACTCTGTTCCCCGTCGCGCAGCGTTGTATCCAAAATGCGGATTGTTTTCATGTTGTCCCTATATTAAAAGCCCGACTCCAAGCCCCAGCACCGCGCCCGCGAACACCTGCACCGGCGTATGGCCTAAAAATTCCTTAAGGTTCCTTTTGAACATCTCGGGGGCGTTCTTCCAGTTGTCCATCATATAATTGAGTATTTTCGCCTGTTCACCCGCCGCACGCCGTACACCGGCCGCGTCGTACATCGTCACCATCGCAAACACCATCGCGATTGCGAACATTGCGGAGTTGACACCCACGTACTTTCCCACCGACGTCACCAGCGCGATCACCAGAGATGTATGCGAGCTGGGCATCCCGCCCGAGCCAACCAGCCGCTCAAACTGAATCCGGCGGTTGCGGATCAGGTCGATGACGACCTTCAGCACCTGCGCCGCCGCCCAGGCGACCACGGCCGCCAGCAGCATCCGGTTGTTCCACTGTTCCACAGCCGCGAAGCCTTTTATCATAAGCACCTTTGTCTACAGCTCCCTGCCTGCCAGATACTGCGCGAGCCACACCAGAAAGTCCGCGTCCCGGAACTCATGCGCCGCCGCGATCGCCTGCCTTGTCAGCTCATCAATCCGCACGCGTGTCGCCGCGATGCCCATCAGAGCCGGATACGTCGTCCGCGCGTCTTCCGCGTCACGGTCGAGGTCTAATAAATCATCCCGGATCTGGAACGCCAGCCCCACGGCCTGCGTATACCTGTCCGCCGCGCATGTCCTCTCCATGGCACCCGCCGCAATACATCCCAGACGTCCCGCCGCACGGATCAGCGCGCCGGTTTTCATCGCGTACATCTCCAGCAGCGCCTCGGCGTTCGGCAGCTTCCCGTCCGTGCGGATGTCGACCGCCTGCCCGCCGAGCATCCCATAGACACCCGCTGCGCCCGCAAGCTCCCGTACGGCGGCAAGCACCGTATCCGCCGGCAGCGTCGACGTCAGCGCCGTCTCGAACGCGGCAGTCTGTAAGCCGTCGCCGCTGAGCACCGCGAAGTCCTCACCGTAGACGACATGGTTTGTCGGACGTCCCCGGCGCATAGCGTCGTCGTCCATGCACGGCAGATCGTCGTGGATCAGCGAGTAGCAGTGCACCATCTCCAGCGCACAGGCAAACGGCATCGCTGCAGCGGTATCTCCTCCGCAGACGCGGCAGAACTCCAGCGTCAACATCGGGCGAATGCGCTTGCCCGGCGACAGCAGCGAATAGCGCATCGCCTCCTGCACATACGCCTGCGCCGTATCAAGCGCCGGAAGATAGGTATTCAGCGCCTGTTCGATTTCCCTGACGTATACGTCAAGGCGTGTCCGGTGTTCCATCGCTGCCTCCGAATTTCTGCTCCACCACGCGTCCGTCGTCCTGTTTCTGCAGGATCGTGACCCGCTGCTGCGCGTTCTCCAATGCCTGCGTACACAGACGCACCAGCTTCGTGCCTTCCTCAAACAGCGCCAGGGACTGCTCCAGTGGTGCATCCCCGCGCTCCATTATCTGTACGATCTCCTCCAGGCGCGCCATCGCCTGCTCAAAGGTCTGTTCCTGCGTACTCATCGGTTATCTCCCTGTATTTCCTCGACGCGGCTCAACAGCGTCCCATGATAGAGCGTCAGCTTCAGCAGATCGCCCGGCTGCAGCGTATCCGCATTGGTGACGATCTCGCCCTGCGCATCCCTCGCGAATGCGTAGCCTCTCGCGAGCACCTTCATCGGACTGAGTGCTTCGAGCTTTGATACACTGCGCAGATAGCTTTCCCGTTTTTTCGCAAGTATCCGCTGCGCCGCGGACAAAAGCCTGTCCGTCTTATGGTCTAGTGCGAGCCGGCGATCCTGCAGCGTATTCTCCGGGCTCTGCAGCACCCGCGACGCCGCGAGTACCCGCAGCCGCTCGGATGTCTTCGAAAGCCGCGTGTTCATCGCACGTATCAGCCGGGCGTCAGCCGTCCGCAGATAGGCAAGCAGCTCCGTACGGTCGGGAACAGCAAGCTCGGCGGCGTTTGACGGAGTAGCCGCGCGGACATCCGCAACAAAGTCCGCAATCGTGACATCCGGCTCATGTCCGACCGCCGAGATCACCGGTATCCGGGACGCCGCGATCGCCCGTGCCACACGTTCATCGTTGAACGCCCAAAGGTCCTCAATCGAGCCGCCGCCGCGTCCGCAGATGATCAGTTCGGCGATACGGTAGCGGTTGGCAAACGTGAGCGCGTCGGCGATCTCCCCTGGCGCTTCGTCACCCTGTACGCGTACCGGCAGAATCCGTATGCGGGCGAGCGGGTAACGATGTCCGAGGATCCGCAGCATATCGCGCACCGCCGCCCCGGTCGGCGAAGTGATCAGCGCGATGCGGCGCGGAAATACGGGCAGCTTCTTCTTGCGTGACACAGCAAATAAACCCTCGTCGCCGAGCTTCTTCTTTAACTGCTCGAACGCGAGAAACAGCGCGCCGATTCCGTCAGGCTGCAGCGAATCCATCACAAGCTGGTGCTGACCCGCTCCGCCGAAGACCGTGACGCGCCCGTGCGCGATGACCTTCATGCCGTCGATCAGCTTGAACGGCAGCTTCATCGCGGACGGCTTGAACATCACCGCCCGCAGCACGCTGTCCGTATCCTTTAGCGTCAGGTAGACATGCCCGGAGCTGTGGTACCTGAGGTTGGAGACCTCGCCCGCGACATACACGCCGGCAAGCATCGGGTCGGCTTCAAGGATGCCCTTGATGTGGAGGGTCAGCTCGGTGACGCTGTATACCTGATTGCCAGGCTCCGAAAGCGCGATGGTCACAGTGTCGCTCATTTTAAGACTTACCGGGCTTGACGGCACGGACAAAGGTGCCAAGGATGCCGTTGACGAAGGAGCCGGCGTCGGTGCCGTCGTAGGTCTTGGCGAAGTCGACAGCTTCGTTGATAGACGACGCGTCGGGGATATCGTCCATATAGAGTACCTCATACATCGACAGCCGCAGGATGGAACGCGTGACGCGGGCGATGCGGGAGAGCTGCCAGCCGACGGCATACTTCGTGATGTACCCGTCAAGCTCGGCGCGCTTCTCCGAGACGCCGCACAGCAGTTCGCCGATATACGCCTGCTCCTGTTCATTGGGCAGCTCACGATAGAGTTCATCCTCTTTGGCAAGCGTCTGGAAGTTGTGGGCGGATATCTCGTCGAGCGTCTCCCTCAGAAGCATGCGGGCATCGCAGACAGGGACGGCGGGTTTCGGCCCACCGCCATCCTTCTCTGCTTCTGCCGCCAGCTCTTTCGCGAGAACGGTGTTGACATCGGCGTTGACGTCGGCGGCATAAAGGAGCCGCAGCGCCAGTTCTCGCGCGGTTTTTCTGCTCATTTCTTTACCGCATCCAAGCTTACGCCTACCACATTGATGTTCACGTCCGCAACATGCAGCGCGGTCATGCTTTCGACGGCGTTGACAACATTGTCCTGTACCAGCTTCGCCTGCTCCGCGACCACAAGACCGTAGCGGATGAGCACCTGCATGTCGATGGTGATGCCGTCGTCGGAAAACTGAATCTTGATGCCGCGGCTGGGTCTCGCCTTTTGCATCAGCTTGCGGAAGTCAGTCGGATTCACCGCCGGTACCAGCGTCACGCCCTCGACCTCCGAGACCGCAATCGCGGCGATCGTCGCGATGACGTCGTCGGAAATTTTGATGCTGCCGATCTCCGCGGTGTGACGCGTGCCGGCTTGTTTTTCGCTCATGTTCTTACCCCCGGTTTGAAACGTAATATTGTTCAGTATAGCATATCTCAATCGAATTAGCAAGGATTTTATTGCGCAGCAAAAATTATTCACACACATTTTATTGAACCACCACATTCTCCGCGCCCAGAAGATTTCTCAGCGCGGTATACAGGATTGTGCTCGGCATGAAATACTGCGGCCTTTCCGCGTCGGTATACTTCGATGTCGCCGTGTCGTACAGGCTCACCGGCAGCGTCCCGTGGAATACCCGCAGCGTCGCCATCGCGCGGTCGAAGTGCTGCCGGTTGTCGTCATTGAAGCGGATAAACAGCTTCTTCGGTATCTCCGGATCGACCGGCGCGGCCGGCTCGTCCGATGCCTCCGACATACCCGCGGACCTGAGTTCAATCAATGCGCTTATCTCGTCCGCTATGAGCTTCGGCTCCTCCTCCTCGCGTCCGCTGATTCTGCCGCGGACGATCACCGTACCACCCTCTCTCAACAGATGACCGGCACCGGTCAACAGCCGACTGAACACCAGCGTCTCGATGCTGCCGCTCATGTCCTCGAGCGTCACATACGACATCATCGAGTTGTTCTTTGTCGTCTTCATCTTGATCGCCGCAATCATCGCCGCCACGCGTACATAGGCTCCGTCGGAAAACTCCGGCACGTTCTCCGCAAAACCCGACAGCACCTGCCCGATCGTCGGCGTCCTGAGCTTGCGTACGGTGTCGGCGTACTGCTCCATCGGATGACCGGAAAGGTACAGCCCTGCGGCCTCCTTCTCCATGTACAGCAGCTCCAGCCGCGGCAGCTCCGGCACGTCCGGCAGCTCCGCCTCACCCTCATCCGACGGCGCACCCATCAGCTCGAACATTGAAAGCTGCCCCGACAGCTTCCTCTTCGCCGTCGCAATCGCCCCGTCGAGCACTTTGTCGTAGCCTCTCAGCAGCTGTGCGCGGGAGAGGTTCATCCCGTCGAACGCACCCACGCGAATCAGGCTGTCCAGCGCACGGCGGTTCAGCTCGATCCCCGCCATCCGTTCGCAGAAGGATTTGAACGTGCGGAACGGCCCGCCTGACGCGCGTTCCTCCAAGAGTTTCTGCACGAACGTCAAGCCGACATTCTTTACCGCACCCAGCCCGAATCGGATGCCGCTCGGCACCGGCGTGAACCCGACGCCCGACTCATTTACGTCCGGCGGCAGCACCGGAATCCCAAGCGCGCGGCACTCGGTGATGTACTCCGAAATCTTCCCCTGTTCATCGAGCACAGATGTCAGAAGCGCCGCCATATACTCCTTCGGGTAGTGGCACTTCAAATACGCCGTCTGGAACGAGATGAACGCGTAGCTGACCGCGTGACCTTTCGGGAACGCGTACTTCGCAAAGTCCTGCATCTCGTCGAAAATTGACGACGCGGCTTCCTCGGTCACGCCGCGCTTTATGCAGCCGTCGACGCCGTGCTCCGGGTCGCCGTGGATGAATGCCTCGCGCTCTTTCAACAGGACATCATATTTCTTCTTGGACATCGCGCGCCGTACAATATCCGCACGGCCCAGAGAATACCCCGCAAGCCGCCGGCAAATCTCCATCACCTGTTCCTGATAGACGATGCAGCCGTTGGTCTCGCGCAGAATGCCCTCGAGTAACGGAGTCTTATAAGCAATCTGCGACGGGTCGAACTTGCACGCAATGTAGCGCGGAATCGACTCCATCGGCCCCGGACGGTACAGCGCAATGACCGCCGTGATCTCCTCAATCGTGCGCGGCTTCAGTCCCACGACTACGTTCGTCATCCCCTGCGACTCAATCTGGAAGATGCCGGATGTGCGGCCGGTCGCAAGGTAGTCGTAGGTCTCAGGGTCGTCGTCGGGTACCTTTTCGATGTCGAAGTCCGGTTCGTGTTTTCGGATCAAGTCGACCGCATCGGCAATCACCGTCACGTTGCGCAGGCCTAAAAAGTCCATCTTCAGCAGCCCAAGCTGCTCGACCGTGACCATGCCGAACTGTGTTACGATGACCTCGTCGTTTTTGGCAAGCGGTACATACTCCATCACAGGCTTGTCGGTGATTACGACGCCCGCCGCGTGTGTGGACGCGTGGCGCGGCATGCCCTCGAGCCTCAGCGCGGTCTCCACAACACGTCTGGCAACGGGGTCGGCGTCGCAGCGTTCTTTCAGCTGCGGGTTCGCCTCGAGCGCGCCCTTAATCGTCATGTGCAGCTCATTGGGTACGAGCTTGGCAAGCACATCCGTATCGGCGTAGCTGACGCCCAGCGCGCGTCCGACATCGCGAACCGCCTGACGCGCCGCCATCGTCCCGAATGTGGCAATCTGCGCAACATGGTCGGAGCCGTATTTCTCGATGACGTAGTCGAGTACCTCCTGCCGCCTCCGGTAGCAGAAATCCATGTCGATATCCGGCATGCTCACACGCTCGGGATTCAGAAAACGGTCGAAGTACAGGTCAAAACGCATCGGGTCAACGTTCGTGATGTGCAGACAGTAGGAGACGATCGAGTTTGCCGACGACCCTCGCCCCTCGCCTACCGGTATTTTTTTGCTTCTGGCGTACGCGATGAAGTCCGCGACAATCAGGAAGTAGATCGCGAAGCCCATCTTGTTGATGACACCCAGTTCATAGTCGCAGCGCTCGCGAAAGGAATCTGCCCGCTCGCCGTAGCGTTCGGATAAGCCTTTATAAACACGCTCCTTCAGATAGTCTGCCGCCTCGACGCCCTCGGGCAGCGGAAAATTCGGAAGATGGTAGTGCCCGAACTCGAACTCCACATGACAGCGTTCGGCGATGCGGACGGTATTGGCAATGGCTTCCGCGTCGTCCGGGAACAGCGCTGCCATCTCGTCGCCGGATTTGAGGTAGAACTCCTCCGTCTCGAACTTCATCCGGTCGGTGTCATCGACCGTTTTATTGGTCTGGATGCACATCAGCACATCCTGAATTGCCGCATCCTCCCGATTGAGGTAGTGTACGTCGTTGGTCACAACCATCGGAAGGTTCATCTCACGGGCAATCTCGCGCAGGGTACGGTTCACGGTCAGCTCATCCGGCAGTCCGTGATCCTGCAGCTCTATGAAGAAGTTGTCCGCGCCAAAGATTTCTGAAAGCGTCTGTGCCCACCTGCGCGCACCGTCGGGGTTGTAGTTGAGAATCGCGCTCGACAGCGGCCCGGACAGACATGCCGAACAGCAGATCAAACCCTCCGCGTATTGGCGCAGAAGCTCCAGATCGACGCGCGGTTTGCTGTAGAAACCCTCGATGAACCCGCGGCTGACCAGCGCAATGAGATTCTGGTAGCCGGTCTGATTTTCGGCGAGCAGGAGCAGGTGCATGGGGTTGCCGGCTTCCCGGTCGCGGTCGATCCGGGAACCGGACGCGAGGTAGACCTCACACCCGATGATCGGCTTCAAACCGGCATCCTTCGCCGCGCGGTAGAAGTCAACCGCGCCGTACATCACGCCGTGGTCGGTGATTGCGACGGCGGTCTGGCCGAGCTCTTTTGCGCGCGCCATCATCTCCCCGATGCGGCATGCGCCGTCGAGCAGGCTGTATTCAGTATGCAGATGCAGATGCACGAAATCCGTCATTTCTCATCCTCCCCCGGTGCCGGTTTGTCCGCCAGCTCCACGAGCTTCAACAGACGGTAGTTGAGCGTTGCGCGGCGCATCGGCGGGTCAAATGTCTGCGCAAGCGGCGTCAGCGCGTAGTCCGGGTACGCCGTCCGCGCGTCCGCGACTGTCCGCAGCTCATCCGGCAGCCCGTCGAGACGTCCCGAAGCCCGCAGACGCTCAATCGCGCGGAGCTGGTTGTACGCCGCGTCAACGGTCTTCCCGATGTTCGCCGCTTCGCAGTTCACACGCCGGTTCACCTGGTTGCGCACATCCTTCTCCACCTTCGCAGACATCACCCGCATCGCGTAAATCGGCGCGCCGATCAGCGTCAGGAAGTTCTCGATGCTCTCGCTGGATTTGTAGTAGAGCACGTAGTTCGCCCTGCGCAGTGTGATCTTCGGCTCCAGCTCCATCTCCTGCAAAAGCGACACCAGCTCCCGGCTGAGGTTATAGTACGGCGTAACCAGTTCCAGATGATAGCGGCGCGCCGGGTCGGCGACGGAGCCTCCCGCCAGAAACACACCCCTGAGAAACGCCGAACAGCAGCAGTCGTCCTCGAGCATCGCGCGGTTGAGCCTTAAAGCCGATACGCGCGTGACGTCCAGTCCCAGCTTCCCGAAGACTCTCTCGAGCTGCACCGGATTGGTCAGCGTGAAGATCGTCCTCCCGCCGGTTGCGCGGGTTGAGCGCGTGTCAAACGTCACGCCGAACGCTCGCTGCATGATCATCGAAAACCTGCGCTCCATGGTCTCCTGCTCGGTGATGTGACGGATGCCCCGCGGCGTGAAAGACGTCGCGAACAGCAGGATGCCGTATGCCTCCGCGAGCGTGCAGCAGGGACGTTCGGCCGGGATACGGCAGAGTTGCTCCTTCACCGATGCGGTAAATGTGTGTTTCATGATGTCACCCCAAAGAAGCGGATCTCACATTCCAGATCCACGCCGAAGCGGAACTTCACCTTCGCCTGGATGTGCTCGATCAGCCGCTTCACGTCGTCACACGTCGCACCGCCTACGTTTACGATGAACCCCGCGTGCTTCTCCGAGACCATCGCGCCGCCCATCCGGCAGCCCTTCAGACCCGCTTCCTCGATGAACTTCCCGGCGTAGCCGCCCTCAGGACGCTTGAACACACTTCCGGCACTCGGCAGCTCCAACGGCTGCGACGCAGTGCGGCGGTTCCTCAGCGCGTCCATATGCGCCGTGATCTCGTCCGGGGCGCCCGGGTTCAGCCCGAACGTCGCGGAGAGCACCGTCAGCTCCGGATGCGCGGTGAACGGGCTGCGGCGGTAACCGAACAGCGCCGGATGGCAGTGCAGGATCTTACGGATACCGTCTGTATCGCAGTAGTCGACGCTGCGGATGACCAGCCGCACTTCTCCTCCAAAGGCTCCGGCGTTCATTACAACCGCGCCGCCTACGGTTCCGGGGATGCCGTGAGCAAACTCGAAACCCGACAGTCCCGCGTCACGTGCCGTGACCGCGGCTCGTGACAGCAGACAGCCCGCATCCGCCGTAAGCGTATCGTCCTCCGCCCATGCGCCGGCAAACGATACGGCGGTCTTGATGATGACCGCGTAGATTCCGTCGTCCGGGCACAACAGATTGGTGCCGTTGCCCATGACAAGCACGCGTTCACCGGCTTCCTGCGCGCAGCGGAGCAGTTCCGGTATGTCATCGGGCTTCCCCGGCAGCACCATGGCCCGCGCGGGACCTCCGATTTGGAACGACGTGTGCTTTGACAGCGGTTCATACTCGAGAATCCGCGCTGACGGCACCTTTGCGGACAGATACGACAGGAACGACTGCATTGAAGAAACCTCCGCTTGCCTTGTAATCTCCGTGTCAGCGCCCGAGCATCGCGGCGCCGATGATTCCCGCGTCGTTGCCCAGAGCCGCGATCTTCAGTTCGGTCTGTGCGCAGTAGCGGGTATAGCGCTCTCTTTCAACAAACTTCCGCACGGGAGTCAGCAGGTACTCGCCTTCCTTGCTGATTGCGCCGCCGACACAAAGCACTTCCGGCTGGAAGATGTTGACCAGGTTGGTGATGCCGATGGCGACATAGTCGCAATAACCGCGCACGACCTCGAGCGCAGCGGGGTCATTTTTCTTTGCGGCGATGAACGCGGTCTTGCCGGAGACGTGGTCGATGGAACCTTCCTGAATCTCCCACATCAGGCTGTCACGGTTTTTGAGCATCGCCTCGCGTGTATCCAAAATCAGCCCGGTGACGGACGCGTACGCCTCCCAGCAGCCGTGACGTCCGCAGGTGCAAGGACGGCCGTTCGCGACGATGACCGTATGGCCAAGCTCCGCACCGTTGGAATTAAAGCCCGCGTAGATTTTACCGTCGATGATGATGCCGCCGCCGACACCCGTGCCGAGCGTGACCATGATCACGTCGCGGCAGTTCTTCGCGGCACCCGCGTAAACTTCACCTAACGCGGCGGCGTTGGCGTCGTTGTCTACGTAGATCGGGATATCCCAATGGCCGCGCAGAATTCCTGCGAGCGGCGTGCGGTTGAACGGCAGGTTGTTGGCGTAGAGCACCATGCCCGTCTCACGGTCGATGGAACCGGGGCTTCCGATGCCGATCCATCCGACATCCTTTATGTCGACGCCAGCCTTCTGCGTCACATTGCGGCACAGCTTTGCCATATCTGCGACAATCTCCTCCGCCGGTCTCGACGCGCCGGTCGGCACACTGTCCTTATAAAGGAGTTCACACTGCTCATTGACCACGCCCGCGGCAATCTTTGTTCCGCCGAGGTCCACTCCGATGGTAACCATATGATGTTCCTCCTGTTTTCATTCGTTTATGCAGGATCGTTAAGAATTCTCTCGTACGCGACACGCGGACTGCCGTCCTCAACAAGCATGCGTACTTCCCTCATCCCTTGACTCCTGGTAACCTGTCTTCTATTGGTCGTACGCGTCCTGCATCCGCTGGGCAAGCTCGGACGCGGGATTAAAGCCCATCTTGCGATCACGGTTGTTCATCGCCGCAACCTCGAAGATGACCGCAAGGTTGCGTCCAGGCTTCACGGGAATCGTCAGCAGCGGACGGGAGATATCCATGATCTCGATGGTCTGCTGCTCCATGCCGAAGCGGTCGTAGTTCTTGCCCTCGCGCCACAGCTCCAGCTGGACGACAAGGTCGATGCCCTGCGTGGCTTTGACCGCGCCCACGCCGAAGATGCGCCGCACGTCGATGACGCCGATGCCGCGCAGCTCGATGTAGTGGCGGATGACCTCCGGCGCGGTTCCGACAAGCGTGTGGTTGGAGACTTTGCTGATCTCGACCGCGTCGTCGGCAATCAGACGGTGGCCGCGCTTGACAAGCTCGATGGCCGTCTCGGACTTTCCGATGCCGGAGTCGCCGAGAATGAGGATACCCTCGCCGTAGACCTCGACAAGCACGCCGTGGCGCGTGATCCTGGGTGCCAGCCATACCCGCAGCGTGCTGAGCATGTCGCCCATCAGCGTGCTCGTCCACTCCGGCGAACGCAGGACCGTCACGTCGTACTTGCGCGCTATCTCCAGACACTCGGGGAACGGCTCCATGTTGCGCGAGAAAATGAGCGCAGGAATTTTCCGTTTGAACAGATTCTCAAACGCCGCGCGCCGTCGCTCCTGAGTAAAGCGTTCGAGAAAGGTCTCCTCGGTGCGGCCGATGATCTGGAGGTTCCCGGCATCGAAGTGATCGAAGAAACCCGCAAGCTGCAGCCCCGGCCGGTTGATGTCGTCGGAAGAGATGACAATCTTCTCAATATCGTCCGAGGCGTAGAGCACCTCCAGGTTGAATTCGTGCATCAGTGCGGACAGCAAAACGCCGCCGCCGTTGCTGGTTGTCGTTGTCATAAGCGCTGCCCCTTATAGCGAGATTCTGTGGTCAATCATTCTCTTTATTATGCCACAGTTTCCCGTAAATGTCAATCGTCAATGCGCAGAACGTCCGCGGTGTAGTGTAGGATTACAATAGAAGTGTTACACTAGTGAAAAAAGGATAGCAATTGAGAGCCGGATGTGTTACAGTTAAGTTACCACACAAAAAAGCAACAGAGGAGGCTCTCAATTGCCATGAATAGTATAACACAAGATATGAGGTTTCGTCAATCCCTATTGAAGTAT
>Ga0209723_1000860_pt1 | contig 52245 bp, 39 predicted proteins | sample BiotimSIPDNA_2_FD_185750 | JGI IMG/M metagenome (GOLD analysis project Ga0209723, IMG submission 185750) | Anaerobic biogas reactor microbial communites from Washington, USA - Biogas_R2 time_0 SIP DNA (SPAdes) (version 2) | ecosystem: Engineered > Bioreactor > Anaerobic > Unclassified | place... | reverse complement strand
GGGCAACACGCTGCCACGCCGTCGCCGACGCGACAAAGTTCAACGCCCGATCTATCCGGCTGACGGCCAAAACGTTCTCCCAACCGTATCGTTTCCGTTCCCCTACAGGCCTTCAACGCTACCTGAAGGACTGTCAGCCGGATAGATCGCAATTCGTTTTCTGTGCGGCAGAGACATTTCATGGCCACTATCTACATCGAGACAACGATTATCGGTTATCTGACGGCCAGATCGGCGAATGACATCATCTTCTTGGCTCGCCAAAAACTCACTCGGCGTTGGTGGGAAGGACGCCGATCGGAATACGATTTGTACGTGAGCCAGTTTGTTCTCGAACGATGAACGAGCCAATCTATAACGACCCGGTGGTCGCCGAAATACACAGTATCCGCCAGGCTCTGCTTGACAAATGCGGTGGCAAAATAGAGGAATACCGTAGGCGTACTCGCAACCGCCAGGTGGCATCCGATCACCGGATCGTTACGTCGCCGTTCAAGAAACGCCTAGAACAGTCGGATGCGCGCGAGGACGCAAACGTCCTGCAGAATGGATAGTCTGCTGCACGCCGCGTGATCCGTGTCGTTCGTCCCACTGACCCCCAAGAAACGAACCCGGCGCCGAGCGGCGGTCCGCACCGCCAGGCGCCGGGTTTCTCTGAAGGAAGGGCAGTGTGATCGCGTGGGAGAGAGATGCCACCACTGCCCAGGGGGATAGGTCACTCGGCTGCCTCAAAGGTCGGCATAGAGGCAGAACTCGTAGGGATGCGGGCGGAGGCGAAGCGCGTCGACTTCGTTCTCCATCTTGTACCAGATCCACGTGTCGATCACGTCCGGCGTGAACACGTCGCCGCGGAGCAGGAAGTCGTGGTCTGCACGCAGAGCGTTGAGCGCCTCTTCGAGCGAGCCTGGCGTCTTCGGCACGCTTGCCAGCTCTTCCGGCTCGAGGTCGTAGATGTCCTTGTCGAGCGGTTCGCCCGGATCGATCTTGTTTTGGATCCCGTCGATGACGGCCATGAGCAGGGCCGAGAACGAAAGATACGGATTGCAGCTCGGATCGGGGCAGCGGAACTCGATACGCTTGGCCTTGGGGCTCGGGCTGTACATCGGAATACGCACCGACGCCGACCGGTTTCGCTGCGAGTAGGCCAGGTTCACCGGGGCCTCATAGCCGGGGACCAGGCGCTTGTAGCTGTTGGTCGTGGGATTGCTGAAGCCCAGGATCGCCGGGGCGTGCTTGAGGATTCCGCCGATGGCATACAGGGCCGTTTCGCTGAGTCCCGCATAGCCGCCGCCTGCGAACAGGGGCTCGCCGCCCTTCCAGATGGAGATATGGGTGTGCATGCCGGACCCGTTGTCGCCGAACAGCGGCTTGGGCATGAAGCTGACGGTCTTGCCGTGGCGGCGAGCCACGTTCTTGATGATGTATTTGTACATCATCATGCTGTCGGCCATGGTGACCAGATCGTTGAACTTCAGGTCGATCTCCGACTGTCCGCCGGTCGCCACCTCGTGGTGCTGCGCCTCCACGTCGAGCCCGCAGTCGATCAATGTCTGCATCATCTCGTTGCGCAGATCCATCAACTGGTCGGCCGGCGGAACCGGGAAGTAGCCTTCCTTGTACCGCAGCTTGTAGCCGAGGTTGGGTTTCTCGTCGCGCCCGCGATTCCACTGGCCTTCGATGCTGTCTACCGAGTAGAAGCATCCGTTCGGCGTGTGATCGTAGCGCACGTCGTCGAAAATGAAGAACTCCGCCTCCGGGCCGATGTAGCAGGTGTCGCCGATGCCGGTGCTTTTCAAATAGTTGACCGACTTGCGGGCGACGTTGCGGGGGTCGCGTGAATAATCCTCTCGGGTGATCGGGTCCTGGATGTTGCAGATCATCGACAACGTGGGCAACTCGGCAAACGGGTCGAGCGTGGCCGTTTCGGGCTGCGGGACGACCAGCATGTCGCTCTCATTGATCGCCTGCCAGCCGCGGATGCTGGAGCCGTCGAATCCCAGGCCGTCCTCGAAGACATCCTCGTCCAACTTGCTGACCGGAATGGTGAAATGCTGCCAGAGACCGGGAAAGTCCATGAATCGCAAATCGACCGCCTTAACGTCCTTTTCCCGACACAGTGCCAAAACCTCTTTCGGAGTCACAGGCTACTCCTTCCTGCAAAAAAAGTGAAAACTGGACGACCGGACATCAGATGCTTGAGCCCTCCGCAAGCCGGTCGCCTTGGCTCCGGAATCTCACCCCCGTCTTGGGGAAACCATACGCCACACCATTTCCTATCGTGCATCGCCGAAGCGAACTGCCTTTACTTGCTGGCGGAATTCGCGAACGGCATACCATCCCCGCTTCCCTGAATGCAGGCAGTCGATCCAAATGGTTTCTGTAAAACGACTTATGCGAGGTAGTTGGACGTCAGAAGAATACGCAATCCTGCCGTAGCTGCTCAAATCTCAGGCAAAGAATGCTCCAAAACACGGCAGGGGCGCGTAAGTCCTTTCATAATCACGCAATTCTGCCGCCCCAGATTATGCACGAACGTCACATGCGACCCGCACGTCGTTCCCGCTACCCCTTCCGTCATTCCCGCGCAGGCGGGAATCCAGAAACAACATCACGTGCGATTCTTGGGCTGGATTCCCGCCTACGCGGGAATGACGTGGTGTGGCAGGACTACCGCGAGGTGCACGGAGAGTCAGCGCGGATGGACGCTTTTCAAGAGAGCGCAGGTGCCCACACGAGTCAATGCATCCGAGGGGGTACCTTTGTCCGCTTAGGATCGCCGTGGAAATGACTGTCACAGGATAGACTGGCAACATGCCTTGGACAGGTTGCAGGAACTGCAAACCTATCCTACCGTGCGACACTCAACCCTCGAACGATGCTTACCTCAGTGGAAGATCGAGGCGACGTCAATGTTCCGGCTCCTCGGCTCCGTGCCGTGGGCATCCTGCTCTTCGGGTTGGCCGTCTTTGCCGCTCGCCCCTCCGCGATGCCAGAGCACCAGGGCCGCCGGGACCACCACCGTGCGGATGACGAACGTATCGAGCAGGATTCCCAGAGACAGGGCGAACCCCAGTTCATACATGGCGAGCAGCGTTCCCGTAGCCATCGAGGCAAAAGTCCCGGCCATGATTACGCCGCAACTGGTAATGATTCCCCCGGTTCGGATCAAGGCGACACGCACGCCTTCGGTTGGACCGTGAATCTTCTGCTCCTCGAAAATGCGAGTCGTCAGATAGACGTTGTAGTCCTGCCCCACGGCAATCAGGATGACGAACAGGAACATGGGCACCTTCCAGTCGAGTCCGTGGTAGGCGTCGCCGTAAATCCACTGGAAGAAGGCCTCGGTCACTCCGATGGTCACGAAATAGCCGAGCAATACCGACAGGATCAAGTAGACGCAGACCCAGGGCCGTTTGAGGATCACGATCAATACCGCCAGGACCGCGATCGGGACGAGCCGTTTGATCAGGATCAGGTCGCCGGCCGTCACCGCTCGAAGATCGCGGATGCCGGCCGTCGTGCCCACGTAATAGAACGACGCTTCGTGCCAAGGCGATTGGGGGTCCTGGGTCATGGCGAAGAGATAATCCCCCACGTCGTCGAGCAAGTGGATGCTCTCGATCGAGAACGGATCGTGGTCGAAGACAAGGTCGAAGCGAGTGACTTTTCCCTCGTACTGCGGCGACTGGGCCAGGTAGGTGCTTTGCGTCTTGTCGTGGCGGCGGATGAGCGTGTCTTTGATGGACCCGAAGATCCCCGTCTTCTGCCGGTCGCCAAGCGGCGCCGTCAGGCATCGCACCGTACTGATCGGCGGTCTTGCATCGGACGGGTATCTGCTCGGTCTGAACTGCCCGAGTTGTTCGGCCAGAGGTTGAATCCGTTGCCACAGTCCGTCGTCGGTATCGAGCCCTCCCTTGGGATCGTAGGCCAGCACGGTAACCGGCCCGATCTCGCCACCCGGGAAATACCGCCGAAGCAACTCCGTTCCCCTCACGCTGGGCCGTTCCGACTGCAGCTCGCTCAGCAGGTCGTAAGTCTGCTCCGTTCGAAGTCCCAGCACGGCCAGCGGGAGCAGCAGCGCCAGGCTCCCCACCAGAATCCACCCCGGATGGGCGAGAATTCGTCCGCCGATCCACTCCCAGAACCGAGTTGTCAGGCCCCAACCGCCGCTCGATGCCGCCGCTTCATCGCGCGGTTCCCGATGGTTTCGGCGGCCAACGCCCCACGGCCAGAATACCGCGCTTCCCGCGGCTCGAAGCATGGCAGGGGCAAGTGTCATCGAGGCAATCAACGCCACCACCAGGCAGAGGGCAATTGCCGGACCGCTGTTCCGGAACTTGCCGAACGAACAGAAGATCATCATGCCCAACCCGAGAATCGTCGTCAGAGCGCTCGCAACCAAGGCGTCCCCGACCCTCGCCAGCGCCCGCCGGATCGCCGACTCCGGACCGACGCCGCGCTGCAACTCCTCTCGGTAACGGGCGATCAGGAACAGGCAGTAGTCGGTGCCGGCCCCGAACAGGATGACGACGACGAAGATTCGCGTCGTCTTGAAGATCTTGAAGTCGATCCCCGCGTCGGCACTTGCCTGCGCCGCCCAGGCCACCAGGCCCATCGCTACGGCCGCCGACACGCCGATGGTGACGAGCGGCACGACCACCAGCCCGGGCGCCCGGTATACGCACAGAAGGATCAACAACACCAACGCGATCGTCGTCCATTCCGTGTTCCGAATGCTCTCCTCCGCGGCCCACAGCATGTCGGAGCCGATCGCGGCAGAACCCGTCAGTCCCAGTTGTAGGCCCGCGGGAAACTGCGGATTTGCCCGCACGCCGTTTAGCGTCTCTTCGACTTCGTTCAGCAACCGCATGTTGTCGATGGCCATGAACTCGTTGCGGAGTTGAAGCAGAATCAGCAGAGCTTGTCCGCTCTCAGCCGGTTTGCTGACGAGCTTCTGCCCCACAGCTTCGGTTCGATGGCTCAACAGGCCCACCACCGGTCCGTCCGCCGATTCCTTCGGCGTGAAGTGGGCCACCAGATGGTCGGCAACACCGAAATCGGCGGGGGTCAGCGGTTCGCCTTCTCTGGCCACCACCAAGACGATCTGGCTCTTCGACAGAGTCTCCGGAAATGCCGATGCCAGCAATCGCTCGCCCTGCGAACTGGGCATTTCCCGGGGAAGATAGGCGAAATCGCCGTCGTGGGTAACGTCGTCCCAACGCGGTGTGCCCACGCGCACGGCGACCACCGCACACACCCAGAGGGCCAGCACGATCATCCACCAGCGGGATATGGCGAAGCCAAGGCGTGAGAACATCGCGTCGGAGAGTCCTTCCAAGCACAGATCGCGGCACCGGCCTGTTCAAGGAAGGAGCCATCACTGCCATGATTTCGCAGCGATACCACCAGACCAACAGCCTGATAGAGCAGGCCGCGACCGCAACTCTTTCATCGTAGCAGATCGATGATGCGGCTCAAGTGCCGGAAAAAGCTGCCACCATCCGGGCGCGTCTCACATGACGGTTCTGCGTGCCGGTAGAGTCAGCCTAATCGTCAAGAATTGACCGAAGGGGCGGGGCGGCGATTGCCGAACCGCTCCGGACGGACGCTGTTTGCGCGTGCGTCAACGAGATCCTGACTGCAGTTGGGCCACGGAATGACGTGCAACCTGGATCGCCGCCTCGAAACACTCATCCTGCTCTGGTTGGACGACCGACTCGTCTCCCTCCGCGACCCGAGCCACGCGGTGAATCGTGAGTGCCGGGTCCGGTTCCACGCCGACGAGACTGTAGGGATACCCTAGAGGCGAGTAGAACCGCGCGGTCGTCAGTCTCACTCCGGCCTCCGAGGAACTCAGCGGGAAGATGCCCTGGACGGAGCCCTTGCCGTAGCTTCGGGTGCCCATGATGGTTCCGCGGTGATGGTCGCGAATCGCGCCCGCGAAAATCTCCGCGGCGCTGGCACTGTTCTCGTCGATCAGCACGATCAACGGTACGGACCATGTGCCCACGGCGTGGGCCGAGTAACTGAGATCCTCCTGCGGCGTTCGGCCTCGCGTGGTCACGATGACGCCCTGCTCGACGAACTTGTCCACCACTTCAACGGCCGTGATCAGCAGGCCTCCCGGGTTGCCGCGCAAATCCATGATCAGGCTTCGCATCCCGGCTCGATGCAACTCCCAGAGTGCCGCATCCAGATCCCGGGCCGTCGTCTTCTGGAAACAGACCAGCTTGAGGTATCCGATGCCGTAGGTCGAGTCGACGATCCGGGCGCCGTCGATACTCGGCACCTCGACCCGCTCCCGGCACACGGAAACGTTGCGAGTCTGGCCGCCGGCAGAGACCACGACGAGTCTCGCAATGCTCCCAGCCGCACCCTGCAGCAGACTGGCCGCTTTGTCGGTGGCCAGGTCGCCCGTCGGTTGGCCGTCGACGACCACAATCTGATCGCCGCCGTGCAACCCGGCCCGTTCGGCCGGACTGCCGGGAATCACCCGGACGATCGACAGAGCCCCTTCCTTGGCCTTGATTTCGATCCCCAGACCGACGAAGTTCCCTTCGATCTGCGAGTAGACGTCGTTCAATTGATCGGGAGTCAGGTAGGTCGAATACGTATCGAGCGAATTGGTTGCACCGCACATGCACTCGAGCACCACGGCCACCGGCTCCGCGCCGATCTTTTCCCGCGACAGATTTGCGATTCGCGACACCGCATCAATCGCCGCCTCGCGAGACTGAACCATCTCCGTCGCCATCATTCGCCGAACGGAGTAGCGGAATTCGTCGATCCGGGCGTTGTCAACGGCAGGGAGATTGCGATCCCGGAACATTTCTTCCGACAACGCCGCTTCGAGCCCGTTGACGCCCTCAACCACCAGCGATTTCCAGTTCGGAGCCTCGACGTAATGGGTTTGGATCTTGCGGAGAACCTCCGAGTAAAGGCTCACGGCCTCGTCCATCGACATCCGCTCGAGCATGCGGTCGTAGCTCTGGTCGCCGCACCGTCGCACCACGTCGTAGTGCAGCCGCGAGTAGTCGAGCCGCCGCCGGAAGGTCTCATTCGACGGGAATCTCCGCAGCGCCGACTCATAGTGGGTAAGAGCTTCCGCCCAGCGCCTCTCTAATTCCAACTCGCGCCCGCATCGAAGCAGCTCGCCCACCTCGGCCGACTGCTCTTTGATCTGAATCGTGGTCTGCGCGCGAACCGACGGTGCGACGGCGAGACTGAATGCGGCTGCCGTCAGCCACAACAAACCGGCATAGAGAAGCTTTCGTCGCATAGTCCCTTCCATTGCGGGTCGTTGCTTCGCGAATCCTTGGGGCCGTACACGCTTGGGACAATCGAGTCGGATCATTCCTTTCCTCTCAGGCCCGCCGACACAAGCTCTCTCGCTCGCCGCTCCGCCTTGCCTTTTCGTCCACGCGGGACGGCGCAACGCCGGGTGTGGAAAGCAAGAAAAACCTTCGGCCAGTGAGAATATAGGACACGTTTTCGACCCGGTCAAACGGCCGGTTTTTTTTGCTGCCGTCCCATCTGCAATAATCCGTACACACCTACTACCCCCCGACGCATTGCACCGCCGACAACCGCGGGCGCGGAGAAATCGTGTCGCGATGATCGCGAGGCTCATTGCACCTGATCCGGCTTGTGCCGGTCATGCCGGGGTCCCCGCATAACCCGCACGATGCGAATCAGCCCTTCAGGCAGATCTCCCACCACAAATCGGGTGGCAGCCGTACACCTCCGGTCGCCCTGACAGTAGAATGCGACTTTCGTCCCACACGCGGCATGGCCGGCCATCGTCGGGCCCAGCTGCCCTGCTCGCAGACCGGAGCATCGGATCCTTGAACTGGCTCAATCTCGTTGGCATCTCTGTCGGCCTTGCCATGGATGCCTTCGCCGTTTCGCTCGCGGTTGGGCTCGTCCTGGCGAAAGTCACCCCCAGGCACGCCTTCCGCATGGCCTTCCACTTCGGACTGTTCCAGTTCCTCATGCCCATCCTCGGCTGGTTGCTTGGCCGCGACACGGCGGCGATCGTGGCCGCATTCGACCATTGGCTGGTCTTCGGATTGCTCGGTTTCGTCGGCGGCAAGATGCTTTGCGAGGCCGGCGAGCGCCGAGAGTTCGATCCGGCCAAGGATCCGACTCGAGGCCTCAGCCTGGTAACCTTGTCGATCGCCACGAGCCTCGATGCCCTGGCCATTGGGTTGAGCATGGCCTTCATCGGCGTCTCTGTCTGGTTTCCCAGCGTGCTCATCGGTCTGGTGGCTTGTGCGCTGAGCGCCGTGGGCATCGTTCTGGGCAGCCGGATCGGGCCACGCTGGGGGCCATGGGCCGAACGGCTGGGCGGTGCGGTGCTTATTCTGATTGGTCTGAAGATCCTTGTTTCCCATCTTGCGGCGTCGTAGGTCGAGCGCGGTTGGCGAGCCTGTTTGGCGAGACTTCGCCCACGGGACGCATGCGCCCGGCCGAAGTGGAAAGGGACAGGCGGAAGGTCCTGCTCGTCTTCTGCGACGAAGAACTCCACCCTTTCTTGAACGAATCTCAGCTTTCTTTTGTTCGCAGCGTGTGAAACCGCCGCGCCAACGCACAGTCGTCGGCTAGCAGTTCGTCCAGCTTCGCCTTGATCTGGCTGTTGTCGCCCGGCTGGTAGCCCGCCAGTCGCTGGCGGTAGTCCGGCAGACGATAGAGAAAATCGCCGATCGACTGGCCGTCCACTTCGGTAACGTTCTTCCCGTACCCCTCCTGGGCAAGTTGGAACGCGTTCAACTCCTGCTCGAACTGGCCCTGCATCGGCATGGCCAGATACGGCTTGCGCAGGCAAAGGGCTTCGCTGATCAGCGTGAATCCGGCCGTTGCGATCCCGGCTTTGGCCGAGGCCAGATCGTCCAGGAATCCGTCACGGCTGAAGGGCCGAAACGTCAGCGGACCGTCCTGTTCCGACCGATTGTATCCATAGACCCGAAACGACTCGCGCCGGAATTTCCGCAGCTCGTCAAGGCACGAGTCGAACCCGCTGGTCATGTAAACGAGAATGTGCTCACCGTCCGACGGCCTCTTCTCCAGAACGGCTTGCCGCAGAATCGGCGGAAACAGGAACGTCCGTTCGTTCTTCGTCTCGCCGAAACAGAAGACCGTCACCAGCGAAACATCGGGCCGCGGTACCATGGCGCGGATAATCGTCTTCGTCGCCTGGGCATCCATCTTCGAATGAGGCGGTTTCTCGTACCTCACATAGCGCATCCGATGCTGGTTGTCGATGGTGACGAGCGGCAGGTCGTAGTGGTTGGCCAGATAGGCCGTCATCGGCTCGAAATCGGTAATCACACAGTCGGGCTGAAACTCCTTGAACACCTCGTGCCGAAGTCGCTGAAGGCTGCGGTACCCCTCCGGCAACCGCTTGATGTTCTCCGTAAACGTCTTGACGATCGAGACCTTGTTGTCTTCGCTGGCAATGCACAACCCCTCCGTCTCGAAGACGTCGAAGTCCTCCTTCAGGTTCTTGTATCCCCGATCGTAACTGACCAGCTTCAGTGCGTGACCCTGCTCGCGGAGATGACTCGCCATCTCCCGAGCACGAGACGAATGCCCCGAACCTTCACCCGAGACGCCGTACACGATTCTGGCCATGCTGCTGTTCTCGCTGATTTCCTGTGATAGACGGTCTTCCCGATCGGCGATTGTGGCAGATTGGGCGGGAATAGCAATCCCTCACTTGACCGCGTTGCCGCTCAAGACTTGCCGTTGCCGATCAGCGGCCTTCGTTAACGTCTGCACTGCAAATACTCAGAGCTGGCCGTCACACTTCAGAATATGCGGTGTCCCAGACGCTCGCCCGATCGGCGGTCGAACACTTCGATGTAGGCCATTTGGCCTTCGTGGCCGCGAAGGATCACGTCTTATTCGCTCACGGAGATCCCAACCGTGTTTCTCATGGCGGTTCTCTCCACACCGCTGCCTTGAAGATCCTGACGCCGCGTCAAATGGATTTCACAGTCTCCGTCAGACTGTTCCAGGGAATACTGGAGCGTGCTCTTTCGCCGTTCGAACTCATAGTCCACTGACTCGATGAGTTTCTGCCAGGACGCACGGCTTCTGAAGAAGGAAGGTGAGGGTTCTGCGGCAACCTGCACCTGCTCCTCCCGAGCCTGGCGACCCGAGTCCCGACACGATCCAGCCACGGCCATCGAGAGCAGCGCGAACACCATCCACGTCGAAATCGTCACCAAGTGAGCTGTCGCCCGATTCTCACGCGAACAATTCACCCACATGGGAATGTCCTCCCAACTCGGGCGCACATGCCGAGAACCGCGTTCCCGAAGAGCCAGTCCAGATATCCTTCTCTTAGGGTAGCAGAATGTGCGCGATGTGCCCCTTTTTTGTGCCATAGCACCTTGCCTGGCCAATTACCGCCAGCCATCGTTGACAGGGCAATCCTCCATGGGATACCGTGTCTTATTGGCGGAGTTCGATCCGCCACCCGCAAATCATCCCCCCGAACGCATTTCCACCCCCGCCACCGAGGAGCCCCTATGAGCCGTTCCCCTTTCGCTGCCGTCATCCTTCTTGCCGCTCTTTGCCTCGTCATGACTGCCTCTTCCACGAACCTTGCCGCCCAGGAACCCGGCGCCGGCAATCCCCACGTCACCAATGACCAGGACGCCGCCCGAAGCGACTTCATTGAGAGTTTCAAACGGATTGGCCTGAACTCGGCACCGGGTGACGCGGCCATGCTGCGTATTCTTGTGGAATGCTCCAAGGCCAAACGGGGCCTCGAAGTCGGCACGGCCACCGGCTACGGCGCCATCGTCATGGGGCTAGGGTTCGAACGAACCGGCGGCAAGCTAATCACCGTCGACATCGACGCCAAGATGGTGAAGGCTGCCACCGAGAACCTCAAGAGAGTCGGCCTCGAAGACGTCGTGACCGTGGTGGAAGGCGACGCCCTCAAGGTCCTTCCCGAGTTGGAAGGCCCGTTCGACTTCGTCTACATCGACGCCGTCAAGAGCGACTACCTCAAGTACCTCAAGGCCCTCGAACCCAAGCTCGCCCCCGGTGCCATGATCGTCGCCGACAACGTCATCCGCTCCGCTCGCTCGATGCCCGACTTCTTCGAGTACGTCAACGAGTCGCCCAACTACCTCTCGACCACCATCCGATCCGACGAATCGAAACGTGACGGGATGATGGTGATTTACAGGGTGAAGTAGCAGTCTACTGAGGACGTAGTCCGCCGGAGCAGGCTCGCTGGTTGGGTTGCCGGAGCCGAGCGAGTCATGAAATCCGTCCGGCGGCACCACAGAGGCCGGATGATCGCTCGCTTGACACATGGGTAGCAAAATGCTACCATTGGATCATGAGCCAGCCCGTTAAACTATCCGATGAACTTGTTCTGGACGCCCGACTGACGGGCGAAATCGCGGAGCGGTCAATCGCGGGTCAGATCGAGTTCTGGGCCGGATTGGGTCGCGCCATTGAGCCTGTTCTTCGCGGCGACCAAGCGCTCGCTTTGCGCCGTTCGGGTGGCGCCCGACCGCTCTCAGAATGCCTGGAATCGGTTGATACCGAGGAGGGGCGGCGTCGAGTGTTGGAATACCTTGGAACCCGACCGTTTCCCCATTACGAGCCCGCGCCGGATCGTCCCGGGTTGTTGGTTCAAATCGAAGCAGACGGCCGACGCACAGTCGGACGGTTTGTCAGTCGCCGGTTCGAAGCGGTCGAGTCGCACGAGGCGGTTGAATGACGGACCTCGGGCATCTTGACCGAGAGCCGTTGATTGTGGCGATAGCCGGCCCCAACGGCGCCGGCAAGACGACTTTCTACGACTCTCAACTCGGCCTGGCGGCCTACCGATTCTTGAACGCAGACGCTTTAGCTCGGGAGTTCGATGTCGAGCCTTACCTTGCGGCTCGATTGGCGAATGAACTGCGGCATGAGTTGGTGAGGCGACGAGAGAGTTTCGTTTTCGAGACCGTGTTTTCTGATCCCGTCGGCGACAAGCTTCAGTTTCTCAAACATGCGGTCGCCGCCGGTTACACAGTTGTGTTCTGCTTCATTGGCCTTGCCGACGTGCGCGCGTCGTCCGATCGTGTCGCGATGCGAATCTGTCAAGGCGGCCACGATGTGCCCGAGGAGAAGCTGGCAACCCGTTTTCCTCGTATCTTGACAAACCTTGGTAAGGCCGTCCGAGAACTCCCGCATGTGCTGATCTTCGATAACACGGACTTGAAGAGGCCGTTTCAACAGGTTGCGGTTTTCGAGCAAGGACGCCCTGTATTCCTGAAAGAGCCGCCGCCTGCTTGGCTGCAAACCGCGCTTGATTAGTCCGGCATGAAGTAGTCGACGTTCTGCGTCTGCACAAGCAGCAGCACGCACGGCCTGGTCCCCGAGGCCCCCAACTCGGCAAGCTCCACGAGGTGGCGGCGACCGCGGTCGGTCACGGCGTCCGGGAACATGGCCACCCGATTCCCGAACAGCGTGCACGATTTCACTTCCAGAAAGAACTCGCGCCGACCCTGACGCATCCGGAAGTCGAACCGGCTCCGGCCGTGCTTCACCGCGCTGCCCACGAGTTCCGCCCTTTCCAGCCCGGGGATCCGGCGGTTCTCCAGGAGCCAGCGGGCGGCCCGATTCGTCCAGTGGGTGTGGAGAAAGACCGGCTCGCCGTCCCTTTCGACCGCCACAGCCGTATACTCCGTGGCCGGCGGTTGGCTCTCCCCCAGCGCCTTGGGCTTGTTCCGGGTGAGGTAGAGCGTCGCACCGGGAAACAGCAACTCCCACAGCCGCCCCGGATTCGGCAGAAACGCCTTGATCCGTCCCAGCGATTTGTGGCGGCAGAGCACGACGAACCGGTTCGGACGTTCCAGGAACCCGGCTTTGACGATCTCGGCGACAGGAGTGTACAGATTCTGTTGCATGTCGAGACTCGGGCTTCCAGGTCCGTTGAGGCTCATTTTGACCTGCCGAAACAGCGGCTTGACCGATCGCCCTATTGTTGCGATGATCGTGAGTAGAGGCAAACTCCGCTCCAAGGGGATGCACCGCGAGGATGTAGCAACTGAGGGACGTGTCCCGCGGATGACGGACCTGCATCCGGTTCAACAGGATCGCCCTCGGAGGTGGTGCCATGGGGCACGTCGTGAACTCCGACCGCGAGTACCGCTTGCTGCAGCAGCGACTCGACCGCACGATCACCGGTGCTCCGGCGAGCCCGGTTCTCGATCGGATCGTGCGGATGCTCTATCGTCCCGACGACGTGGATCTTGCCGTCCAGGTCCCGTTCAGGATCACACCGCTCCCGAGATTGGCGAAGAAGACCGGAATTGCCGAGGACGAGTTGTGCAACCGGTTGATCGAGATGGCCGGTCGCGGATTGATGCTCGACTTCGAATACCAGGGCGAACACTACTTCGCGCTGCCGCCGTTGGTCCTGGGTTTCTTTGAATTCACCTTCATGCGCGCTCGAGACGGACTCCCGATGGCCGAGTTGGCGGCCCTGTTCGAAGAGTACATGCGTGGCGACGACAGACTGGCAAAGAGCGTCCACCAGCATGAGACCCAGATCGGCCGAACCCTGGTTCAGGAAGAGTCGTTGCCGGAGGAAGACGTGGCGGAAGTCCTCGACTGGGAACGGGCGTCGGAGATTGTCGACTCGGCCGACACGGTGGCCGTATCGCGCTGTGCCTGCCGGCACAAGGCCGAGCACCTGGGGCACGCCTGCGACGCCCCCCAGGAAGTCTGCCTGGCTTTCGGCTATGCAGCGCGTACGCTGATTCGCAGCGGCACGGCACGGGAAATCGATCGGTGGCAGGGACGGGAGATTCTGCAGGAATGCAAACAGTACGGTCTGGTCCAGATCGCCGACAACATACGTCGCCGGGTGACCTACATGTGCAACTGCTGCCGCTGCTGCTGTGCAATGCTCGACGGCATCCGACGCTTTGAGATCCGCACGGCCGTGGCCACCAGCAATTGGTACGCGGAAATCGATCCCGCCGGCTGTCGCGGCTGCGGTGCCTGCGAGTCTGCCTGCCCCCTTGGAGCGATTCATGTCAGGTCCGCGGAGCCGCCTTCACCAGGCGAAAACGGCCGGTATGCCGTCGTCGATCCGGAACTCTGCCTCGGTTGCGGCGTGTGTCACCAGGCCTGCAAATGGGGCGCTCTTCGGGTGCGACGCCGTGCGCAAGAGGTGATTCCGCCCGAAACCCTGTTCGACCGCTATGTGGCGATGGCCATTGAACGGGGAAAACTGGCCGATCTGATTTTCGACGACTACCAACGTCTCGATCATCGTGCCCTTCGACGGATCCTGGGCGTCTTGGAGCACACCCCCGTCTGGAAGGCGGCCCTGGCGATCCGGCCGCTCAAGTCGACTTTAATGAATGCGGTGGTCTGGAGCGCCAAACGGTTGACTCGACCGTTCAGCGATGTGATGACATGAGCTACTGCATCTGCCGGATACGGATTTCGATGCCCGGAACGTCCTTTAGCAAAGCCATAAGTTTCGACGTGTCGGTGTTCCCGAAGTGATACGGATAGAGGATCTCCGGTTGGATCATCTTGGCAGCCTCCGCCACCATTTCCGGCGTCATCGTGTACGGCAAGTTCATGGGAAGGAAGGCGACGTCGATGTCCTTCAGGTTCGACATTTCCGGAATGTTCTCCGTGTCGCCAGCTACGTAGACTCGTTTGTTGCCAAGGGTGATTACATAGCCATTTCCGGCCCCTTTGGGATGATATGGGTTGCCGGGGCTACGTTCGTGCAGAACGTTGTAGGCAGGCACGGCCTCGATCTTCAGCCCCTGGACCTCGCGCACGTCGCCGTTCTTCATCAGCTCGCCCTTACCGAGTTTCTCCCGGCACGCCTGCGTGAGCACGAAATCCGTCTTCTCCGTGGCGATCTTGCCGATGGCGGCCGGATCCAGATGATCGCCGTGCTCGTGGGTCACGAGGATCAGGTCGGCCTTGGGCAGCTTCGCATAGTCGGCGTACTGTCCCACGGGATCGATGTGGATCACTTTGCCGTCGAACCGGAACATCAATGTTCCGTGGCCGATGAACGTGATTTCCAAATCGCCTTTGGAGGTGGGCAAGACGTCCTTTTCGAACTCTGTCTTGGGTGCCGCGCTCGCGCACCCGGCGATCAGCAGAATCGCCGCAAACACAGTCAACGTTCTCATCGCAGATCCTCCTCGCATCAATGGCACACGGTCGCCGCCGGGTCTCCGCCGGAGATCCTTTTGCGATTCATTGTACACTTCGCCGGCCCTGCTTGCAGCAACCACGGTCAGGCAATAGGATGCAGCGGCGCGAACCGGTCCGGATGCGACCGTGTCTGTGCCGGATGGGGCTTCTGACGCTACTGCCAATCGGTGGACGGCCCCAATCGACGATCCTTGTCTCCTTTCAATTTCTAGCTTCCAGTCTGATTCTATGCTTTACCTCGACGGCTCCCGCGGCGAAGGGGGCGGCCAGATCCTTCGTACGTCCCTCGCCCTGGCCATGGTCACCGGCAAGCCCTTTCAGATTCGGCAGATCCGCGCCGGACGTCCGAAGCCGGGACTCATGCGCCAGCACCTCACGGCCGTCATGGCCGCGGCGGAGATTTGCGGTGCAGAGATCGATGGAGCCGAACTCAAGTCGAAGAAGCTCGAATTCACACCTGGAGAGGTCCGTCCGGGGGAGTATCGATTCGACATCGGAACGGCCGGCAGCGTCACGCTCGTCTTGCAGACCGTTCTACCACCCCTGATGTTGGCGGGCGGACCGTCGAAGTTGAACCTTTGTGGAGGCACACACAACATCCACGCCCCGCCGTTCGATTTCCTTGCCAAGGCCTTCCTCCCCTTGCTGCAACGGATGGGACCGCGAGTGGAAGTGACCTTGGTTCGCCCCGGCTTCTACCCGGCCGGCGGCGGCCGGATGGTCGTCGACATTCAGCCCGTTCAAACGCTCAAGCCGCTCGAACTGGTTGACGGTGGACGAGTTGTGCGCCGGCATGCAACCGCCATGGTCTCGCACTTGCCGCGGCACATCGCCGAACGGGAGTTGGCGACTCTCCGTCGCAAGTTGTCGATCTCCGAACGGGAGACAACCATCGACGAGACCCAGGCCGTCGGCCCGGGCAACGTGGTCGTGATCGAGATTCAGCGAGAGCACATTACGGAGGTCTTCACCGGTTTCGGCCAGCGCGGTGTGCCTGCCGAGAAGGTTGCGGCCGGTGCGGCCCGCGAGGCAAACCGCTATCTGGATGCCGGCGTGCCTGTCGGCGAGCATCTGGCCGATCAGTTGCTGCTGCCCTTGGCCCTGGCCGGTGGAGGTTGCTACCGCACCACGGAACCGACGGCACATACGAGGACGAACGCAGACACGATCCGCGAATTCCTCGATGTGCGGGTGGAAATCGAGAAGGTGTGCGATGATGTGTTTGAAATCCGCGTAGGAAATGCGGACGGTTGGGAGGCGTGAAATCGGGGAGATCGCCAATGCGCATCAGGCAAGCCGGGATCGACGATGCGGGCGCGATCAGCCGCCTGGTCTTGCCCTTGGGTGAGAAATTCATTGCCGACGAATTCTCGCCGGACGGCGCCCGGACCCTGCTCGGCTCATTCACGCAAGTGAGTATCGAAGGGTACCTCCAGGCAGGATATCGATACCACGTGGCCGAGGAGGCAGACCGGATAATTGGCGTCATTGCCGTCAGAGACAACTCTCACATCTACCATCTCTTTGTCGACGAAAGCTATCATCGGCAGGGAGTCGGCCGCCACCTCTGGAAGGTGGCGAGGGACGAATCCCTTGCGGCAGGGAACCCGGGCCGGTTCACCGTCAACTCATCGCAGTTTGCCGTGGACTTTTATTGCCGACTGGGATTCAGCCAGGCGGGACCGCCCGAGTGCCGAGACGGGGTGATTTCAGTTCCCATGGAGTGTGACGTCACGACACCCGGTGGGTGATCGCCGAACGGGGCGCGGCAGGATCGAGCAGCGTCAATCGCTCGAGGACGATTTTCCCAGCCCCATCACACGGAGCAACCATCTTTCCGGCGGGCGTTTGACCCGCGTGAACCACTGTTCCTCTTCAGGATGGACAGCGCGCACCAGCACAGTCGTCAGGCCCGCCAGATTGCCTGCCACGATGTCGGCGAGCAATTGGTCGCCTACCATGGCTGTTCGTTCGCGATGAAACCCGTGCTCGCGCATCGCCTTCTTCAATCCCCATGGAAAGGGCTTGCAGGCCTTGGCGACAAACGGAAGGTCGACACTGGCCGCGAATTGCTCGATCCTCCGGCCCCGGCCGTTGGAGACGAGGCAGAGCCCAATCCCGGCTTGCCGCAGCGCACCGAGCCACTCGCCGACCTCTTGGGAAACGCCGGTGTCTCGATAGCGTTTGAGCGTGCAGTCGACGTCGAGGAGCAGAGCGTCGAGGTTCAATTCGCGCAGACGATCGAGCGTCAGGTCGGTGACCGTCTCAACGCAGTGATAAGGGCGGAAGATACGGGGCATGAGGCAGTTGAAGGTGCAGGGCCTGAGTCTATGCTAGGCCGTATAGTCGGCGAAACCATTGAACGAAGGCAACGGCAGCCGGGCTATCGTGGCCGAAGAACTGAGCTCGAATCGCAGAACCGTAGGGTAATCCCGGGGTCTCCTGCCATGCCAGCCACGTGTGGACTTCCGCCTTGGGACGGTCGACTTCGCGAAAGGTCGCGCCGATGCCGATGGCTTGTTTCGTCGATTTGAGGGCGTGGTGAAAGACTTTGTCATCAGTGTCCACCAGAGACTTCAGGAAAGTCTCCAGCTTGCCATCGTGCTGATTGTCGGGCATGAGTCATACGCCGACGGTCGACTTGTACTTCGCCGATTCCGCGACGAATCCAACGGGTAGTGGCGTTCCTGGAACGACGACGTCAACTCGCTGGAGGCGGACACGAACGGCATTCCAACGGTTTTCGATTGGCGAGTCTGCGTCGAGAACGAATCCGATGGCTCGCCCGGTACTCGTCTTCACGGCCGTTTCCATGCCGACCAGGACCTTTTCACAACTCCCGATTTCCCTAAGCTCCGGCAGTTCAGAACGTCTGTTTTCGTAGTCGACGCCGTGTCGCATCAAGAGATTGACAATTGCGTATAAGTCATCCTTCCCCTCCACATGCAGGGCCGACCGCTCCATGGAGGTAGCCATTAGCGGACCTCCATACGCTGCTCGTCAGCAAGGATGATCTCCTCGGCATGGAGAGCGACCGATTCTTCGAGTTCGCAACTGATCTTCTGGAGTGAGACTTCTTCCTGTAATTCGGGATGCTCGCGGCAGAACTGGGCCAGGCCGCGAACGCAATCCGAACTATGGGTTGTGGCGAACACTTGCATGTTCGATTGTCGAGCCGTCTCGACGATCAGATGCCACAGTCTGGGCATTATGGAGTAGTGAAGCCCAGCATCGATCTCATCCAGAAGCAACACACTGTCACGGTAACGGATCAGGGCCAAGGCGAGTCCCAAGAGTCGTCTGCTTCCGTCGCCAACACTTCCGAGTGGAATCCTCACACTTTCGCCGTCCAACTCGAGCAATACTCCACGTGCGCCGCCATTCGGGCCTGCCTTCAACCCACCTGAGAGAAAGAAGATATTGTTCAACCTGGGCTCGATGATTTGCAGAGCGGAAATCACTTCCATTTCTCTCCTCGTGACAACAGCATGGTCCCAGTACCTGCCAATCTCATCTAAGGTCATCGCACTTGGTAGCATATAGCCGACATAAGGCCTATCCCGGCTCGCACTGCGAATCTTCGCCGCATAGAGATCCAATACGCTGTCGTGAATCCTACCATTTTCAATTACGGGAACGATGATTCCATCCGAACCATTGACGCCACCGCGAACAAGTAGAACAGCGTCAACGGGAAGATACATGGATTCCTCAAGTGACCGAGCGCCAGGATAAGCCGCTTCGAAATCCCTGAGGTTCGTCCTGTCAATCGAAACTTGAAGACGATCGTTGTCTCCGATGATCAAAGCCTCAGAGCGATCGTCAACGCAATGCCCGTAGAAGAAGTGACGCACATCGGGGAAACATACTTCGTAGACCTCAGAGTAGGCGGTTTCTCCGCGTTGTCGCGCGAAGTCAACGAGAGCCCTCAGATCACCGCCCTTGGCCAGGAGGGTTGTAGCCTCCAACAACGACGACTTCCCGCAGTTGTTCTCACCAACGAGAAGGTTCACCCGCGAGAGACCCGCCAACCGGAACCGCTCGAATCCTCGGAAGTTCTCAAGCTCGACGTAGGACAGCATGGTAGAATCCTTCGAATCCGCGACATCCGTGGTGTCGCCTGATTAAGGGCTTGCGCAGGGAGAGGCGTTCAGCGCCCCATTATCCCTCTTCGGCACCGTTTCGGCCATATAGGGTTGTGCGTCCAGGTGAACCCGCCCGGTGGTGGCCTGTTGTGGGTGTCATGGCGTAACTGGGGCGGTTTGCATGGGTTATGCGGCCTCGAACAATCACGTACGGCTCGATTGAGCGTCCGCAACAACTCATCTTGTCCTGCACCCCGAATAGCCTATATTGGTGGTGATCATGCGCGAAAGATCCCCAGAACGCGCGAGTTTCGACCAACAGTCGAGGTATCCACCACATGCCGATTGACATTGCCGTCGTTCCCGTGGCAGGCCGGGGGACCCGGTTGTTGCCTCTGACCAAGAGCCAGCCCAAGGAGATGCTTCCCGTCGGCTCCAAGCCGGTTGTCCAGTATGTCGTCGAGGAACTAGCTCGCTGCGGGATTCACCGCCTGCTGTTCGTGACCGGGCCCGGCAAGACCGCCATCGAGAATCACTTCGACATCGATTCGGAGTTGATCGATCACCTCCGCGAAACCGGCAAGGAGGAACTGCTGGAAGACCTTGCCTTCGAACGCGAGGATCTTCAGTACTTCTACACCCGCCAGCGCCGGCAATTGGGGCTGGGGCATGCCGTTCTGTGTGCCGAACCGGTCGTCGACGGCCAGGACTTCGTCGTTGCCCTGGGCGATTCGATCATCGGCCTGCACGCCCAGTCGACCGTGGTCCGCACGATGACGGAACTGTTCGAAACGGCCGCGGCCGCCGCCGTGATCGCCTTCGAGGAGGTTCCTCCGGAAGAGGTGGTCCATTACGGCATCGCCCAACCGAAGGGGCGGCTTGACGATGTGTTTGAACTGGCCGACCTGATCGAGAAGCCGGATGTGAGGGAGGCGCCCAGCAACCTGGCGGTTGCCGCCCGGTATGTTTTCAGTCCGGCCATCTTCGATTACTTGCGCAATACGGAACCGGGGAAAGGGGGCGAGATTCAACTTACGGACGCCATCCAGGCCCTCATTCATGACGGCGGGCGGGTCATGGGCGTCCGGCTCCCCCCCCACCAGGCCCGATTCGACATCGGAAACTTCGAGAGCTACTTCCAGGCCTTCATCGAGTTTGCCATGGCCGACCCGGATTACGGCGAGCGAGTCAAGGCCTTCACCCGGAAGCTGCTATCCGGCGGCGACGAGGTCGAGTGATGGAGTTGATCCGCAGAACCGCCCATGCGCGAGCCGGTTTGGTCGGCAATCCCTCCGACGGTTACAACGGCAAGACCATCTCGGTGATCGTCGACCAGTTTGCCGCGCGCGTGACCATGTATGAATGGGATCAACTCGAGATTGTCTGGAGCCAGGAAGATCGCAGCCGGTTCCGTTCCATCCGCGAGTTGGCTCAAGACGTGCGGCTTCACGGCTACTACGGCGGGATTCGTCTGGTCAAGGCCGCCATCAGGAAGTTCGTCGAGTACTGCATTTCTCGCGGACACCGGCTGCACGATCGCAATTTTTCGGTGCGCTACGAATCCGACATTCCCCGCCAGGTCGGCCTTGCCGGCTCCAGCGCGATCATCGTGGCGACGCTGCGATGCCTGATGGACTTCTACCATGTTGAGATCCCCCTGGAAGTCCAGCCCTCGCTCGTCCTTTCTGTGGAGACGGAAGAACTGGGCATTGCCGCCGGCTTGCAGGATCGGGTAATCCAGGTTTACGAAGGCCTGGTCTACATGGATTTTGCCAAGGACCGCATGCAGCGCCATCGAGGCCTCTTGTGCGGCGTCTACGAGCGGCTCGACCCGTCGCTTCTGCCGCCGCTTTACGTCGCCTTCAGTACCGGCATCAGCGAGCCGACGGAGATCTTCCATAACAATCTGCGAGCCCGCTACGAACAGGGAGAACCGGCGGTCGTCGACGCCATGAAACGCTTTGCCGACTTGGCCTTTCAGGCACGGCAGGCGATTCTCGACGGGGATGCGGCCACGCTGGCTCGGCTGATCGACGAGAACTTCGACCTGCGCCGCTCGATCTGCCGCCTGCCCGGCAACCAGACTGATATGATCGAACGAGCCCGTGCCGCCGGCGCCTCGGCCAAATTCGCCGGTTCCGGCGGGGCGATCATCGGGACCTTGCCCGACGAAGCCACCTTCAACCGGCTGACCGCGAATCTGGCTCCGATCGGGTGCAGGGTGATTCGGTTGAATTTGGCCGCGGAAACGCCGATCAAATGATCCCGTGCAGTGGTTTCCCCTTCGCTCCCAGTTCGTTCACCCGCCGAGTTACTTCGGGATCTTCGACGAGCGGAGGAGCATGGTGGGGTTTGGCCCGGGCGTCGATGACCAACGATCCCAGGCATCCCCAGTGCTTCCGGCAAACGACCGATTCGATGCCGTAAATGTCGGCCGCCGGATCGCTGCGGGTGAAGGTGGTCCAGAGAAAGTTGCTCAGATTGCGGGCGACGAAGTCACTGTCGTCGACGATCACGATCAGCGGGAAACCGTTGATAGCATCCGTCCGGCTGTAGCTGACGCAGAATCGCTGCACGATCATGTCGCGTCCCGTTTCACCGGCTTTGAACGGCGGTCCCTGCACGGCGAGTATTCCCGGAAGAATCACCCGCGGATTGCGGAACTGCCCACCCGCCGGCAACTGGATGCGAGAGTCGATGGCCACCGGCAGGGGCCGGCGCTCGGGCCCCGCGGCGGCGATTACCACCTTTGAACCTTGGTTCAGCCCGTCGCCGCTGTAGTCGAGCGTGTCCATGTTCGTGCAGGTCTGGAAGTGCAGATCACGGCGCCAGTCGACTCGTTCCAGCAGGTGGCGCAGGAAGTCTGGAACGTGATGCACGTCGAGGTCGGGGCCGTCTTCCCCCGCCACGATGAGGAGATACTTGGCCAACGACAGTTGCCCTTGCCCCAGCAACGCGTTGGCTTGGGTGAGTAATTCGCGGACGCGGCGAGGCTTCTCGTAGGGGACGTAGCGCTCGCTCCCGATCGCCAGCAGCAAGGGGTGCACTCCGGCCGCGTCGACTGCATGGACCGCGCGGACTCCCGGGATGGTCTTGGGAATGACCGGCCCCACCAATTCGTGGATCAGTTGGCCGAAGATTGTGTCTTCCTGCGGCGGACGTCCCACGACGGTGAACGGCCAGATCGGGCGGTGGCGATGGAAGACGTTTTCCACTCGCATCACCGGGAAGTCGTGGACTCTGCTGTAGTAGCCAAGATGGTCGCCGAAGGGGCCCTCGGGAAGCAGCTTGCCCGTCTCGATGTGGCCCGTCAGGCAGAAATCGGCTTCAGCGTGAATGGGCAACTGCCGGGGCCGGCAGATCATCGGCACTCGCCGGCGGCCTAGCAGACCGGCGAAAGCCAGTTCGCTCAGCCCCTCGGGCAACGGCATCACGGCCGCCACGTTCATTGCCGGCGGTCCGCCTACGAACACGTTCACGCGAAGCCGCTCCCCTCGCCGGATCGCCGCAGCATGGTGCGCGCCGATTCCCCGATGCAACTGATAGTGCAGGCCCACCTGTTCGTTTGTGTCGTAGCTCTCACCCGACAGTTGAACCCGGTACATTCCCAGGTTCGATCGGCCCAGTCCGGGATTGTCCGGGTCCTCGGTGTAGACCTGGGGCAGGGTGATGTAGGCTCCTCCGTCGTCGGGCCACGACTTGAGTTGCGGCAATTGCGAGACCGTGGTTTCCACTGCCGTCACAGGGCCCTTCCGCACCTTCCTCGGCCGGGCGTACCAGGCTGCCATGGGTGTCTTCAAGTTCAGGTAGAGTCTCGGTCTGCGCAGAAAGTCTGCCGGATCGACCGACAGCGAGACCAAACCTTGGAGCATCTCCAGCGAGTCACGAAACAAGTACCTCACCCGCTCCATTGTGCCGTAGAGGTTGCTCACCATCGGAAACCGGCACCCCTTGACGCTCGCGAAGTAGATCGCCGGCCCCCCCGCCTGGAACACCCGGCGTTGAATCTCCGACGCCTCCAGGTTCGGATCGATCGGCTGTTCGATCCGAATGAGCTGGCCGGTCTTTTCAAGGTCTTCCACGCATTGACGAAGCGTTCGGTATCCCATCAGCCTTCACCATCGGTGCCAATCGAGAGAATGCCCTTTTCTTCAGTCATCGATCATCCGCACACTCCCAATCCGTCGCGAGAACTCTGCTTGGGAGGCCAAATTCCGGACTTTAGACGTCCAAAATCGACCGTTAGTTCGCCGGCGTCGACACGCGCTGCACGAGAATTCTCGCGGCCAATCCCTGACTTTCAACTCAGTCGCCTCGATCCCCCTTTGGGCCCATCGCCCATTGGTAGGATACGCGAGATGTGCAGGCATTGCAAGTCTTTGTACAACAAGACATTGCGCCCTGGCATCGGGGTGATGCCTGAGAGTTCGGTGCCTTGCCGGTCGGTTGGTGCTCTGATAGAGTGTTAGGTTTCGGATCTCCTCGAGCGAGCCGACAGGGTAATCGATGAGTGACTGGGTGTCGGAATCGAGTGGCAACGTCGCCATCCAAGAGCATATCCGTATCCGCGGCGCTCGGGTCCACAATTTGCAGAACCTCGATCTGGACATCCCCCGAAATCGCATGATCGTGGTGACCGGGCCGAGTGGGTCCGGCAAGAGTTCTTTGGCCTACGACACGCTCTACGCCGAGGGGCAGCGACAGTATCTTGAAAGCCTCTCCGTCTACGCCCGCCAGTTCCTCAACCAGCTTGAACGACCGGACGTCGACCTGATCGAGGGGCTTCAGCCCACGATCTCGATCGACCAGCGAGCCGGCATTCGCAATCCGCGGAGCACGGTCGCCACGGTTACCGAGATCTACGATTATCTGCGACTGCTTTTTGCGCGGCTTGGCGACCCGGTCTGCCACCAGTGCGGCGAGCCGATTCGGCAGCAATCTGCCGAGCAGATCCTCGACGAATTGATGGGCTTGGATGAGGGGACTCGCGTGATGCTGCTTGCTCCCCTCGTACGGGGGCGCAAAGGGCACCATAAGGATGTGTTTGACAACATCCGCAAAGCCGGTTTCGTCCGGGTGCGAGTTGACGGCGCCGTGGTCGACATTGAGAATTCGCCGGAGCTTGCCCGCCAACGCCCGCACCACATTGAGGCGGTCGTCGATCGAATCGTCGTCCGCCAGGGAGGACGGAGTCGATTGGCCGACTCGCTCAAGTTGGCCATCAGGCACGGTGAGGGACTGGTCTTGGCGAGTTGCGAGGTGAAGGGTGACGACGGCGCGAGCCAATGGCATGACCGGCTCTTCAGTACCCTGCACGCTTGTCCGAACTGCAAGATCAGTTATGAGGAACTGGAACCGCGGACCTTCAGTTTCAACAGCCCCTACGGTGCCTGTCCCGTTTGCGAGGGGCTCGGCAAACTCGTCGAATTCGACCCCGACCTCGTGGCTCCGAACCGCAGCCTGTCCCTTTCGCAAAGTGCGATCGTTCCCTGGATCGAGTCCTCTCCCGGCGCCGAACGCAAACGCAAGAGCGTTCTCAAACCCTTCCTTTCCGACGCCGGCCTTAGGTGGAATACTCCCTTCGACAAGATGGAGCCGGACATTCTCGAACGCCTCCTCGAAGGAGACGGATTGGATTTCCCCGGCATCCTGGGGATGCTCGAAGCCGAATACCAGGCCACGGCAAGTGACGCCGTTCGCCGCAAACTCGATGCCTTCCGCGCGGAACGCCTCTGTGCCGAGTGCCAGGGCACGCGGCTCCGTCCGGAGGCTCGGTCGGTCCGTGTGGCCGGTCGGACGATCTTCGAAATCACCTCGCTCACCATTCGAGACGCGTGCGACTGGTTCGAGACGCTCGCATTCGACGATGAGGAGCTTCCCATTGCCGAGCCCGTCGTTTCGGAAATCGGTTCCCGACTCCGGTTTCTCGACGACGTGGGGCTCGATTACTTGACTATGAACCGCCCGGCCGACACGCTCAGCGGCGGCGAGCTGCAACGCGTGCGATTGGCTGCCGGCCTGGGGGCCGGTCTGGTCGGCGTGTGCTACGTTCTCGACGAGCCGTCGATCGGTCTGCACCCGCGGGATAACCGGCGACTCATCGAGGCCTTGCGGAATCTGCAGCGGCGGGGAAACACGGTTCTCGTGGTCGAACACGACGAGGCGATCATGCGCGAAGCCGACTGGCTCATCGATCTCGGGCCCGGAGCCGGGCGGCACGGCGGCAGGATTGTCTCTCAGGGTGACCCCGAACAGGTCGGCCGAGACCCAAACTCCCTCACCGGACGCTACCTGACGGGCACGGCCCGGATCCCCACACCCGCAAGACGACGGCGAATTGCCAAGACACGATCGATCACCATCGAGGGAGTGACCACCAACAACCTGAAAGACGTGACCGTTCAGTTCCCATTGTCGGCCTTCGTGTGCGTGACGGGAGTCAGCGGTTCCGGAAAGAGTTCCTTGCTCAATGAAACCCTGGCGCGAGCGCTGGTGCGCCGCCTCGGCGGACTGACGCCCAAACCGGGGCCCCACACGAGCCTCCGCGGCGCGAACCGAATCGACAAGATCATCGAAATCGACCAATCGCCCATCGGTCGGACGCCGCGAAGCAACCCGGCCACCTACTGCGGAGTTTTCGACGAAATCCGCAAGGTCTTCACCAACACGAGAGCTGCGAAGCAAAGGGGTTACCGGGCGGGGCGGTTCAGTTTCAACGTCAAGGGCGGCCGCTGCGAGCAGTGCCAAGGACAGGGCCAGCAGAAGATCGAAATGAACTTCCTCCCCGACCTGTACGTGACCTGCCCCGTCTGTGAAGGGAAACGATTCAACCGGCAGACGCTCGAGGTGAAGTACCGCGGTTACTCGATCGCCGACGTGCTCGACATGCGCATCGACGAGTCGGTCGCCTTCTTTGAGAACTTCCCCACAATTGCCCGGCTGCTGAATTGCCTCCAGCAGGTCGGGCTGGGATATCTCACTTTGGGGCAGGCGTCGACGACCCTCTCCGGCGGCGAGTCACAACGGGTCAAATTGGCCGCAGAACTTGGCCGCGCCGATACCGGCAATACCCTCTACATCCTCGACGAACCCACGACCGGCCTCCATTTCGACGACGTGAGCAAGTTGCTTGAAGTCCTCTCCCGCCTGGTCGATCTCGGGAATACCGTGATCGTGATCGAGCACAACCTGGATGTGATCAAGACGGCCGACTGGCTTATCGACCTGGGGCCCGAAGGTGGTGAAGGCGGCGGCCGCGTCATGGCAACCGGCACCCCGGAAACGATTGCCGCATTGGACGACAACCATACCGGACGCTATCTGCGAACCGTACTGAACGGAGAAACCAGCCTTCCGTCCTGTGAACCGGGAGTCGCCGAATAGGAGGCGATCCTTCCCGGTTCCTGCCGCCCTACGTTAGTCGTCTCCGTCGAGCACGACGGGCACCGCCATCTGCCGTCCGTCGCGAACGATGTGGACGGTCACTTTGTCTCCCGGTTCATGACTTTCGACGGCTGCCAGAAGCTCTTCCACCGTCTTCACCGGTGTTCCGTCGACCCCCACAATCAGATCGGCGGCCGTACGATCCACCTCCGTGTACTCGAACACAATCGGGCCCTGACGCCGCTGGCGGCGCTCGAATTTCGGGCCGCGGAGACCGGCACGTTCGGCCGCACCCCCCTGCGCCAACTGAACGATGCGAAGTCCGTGTGGGGTTGGGGAGACACTCACGATTCCAATGTCCCCTCGCACGACCCGGCCGTTCTGGATCAACTGGGGCACGATTCGGGCGACCGTGTTGATGGGGATCGCGAAACCGATCCCCGCACTTTCCTGGGTCCGGCTGGCAATCGCCTGGTTGATGCCGATCATCCGGCCCGACGTGTCCAGAAGAGGGCCGCCGGAGTTGCCGGGGTTGATGTCGGCGTCGATCTGAATCATGTGTTCCATGCGGCGGTCTCGCATCGGACTGGGCAGTCGCCGATTCAGGCTGGCAATGATCCCCGTGCTCAACGTCCTCTCGAGCCCAAAGGGGTTGCCGATCGCATAGACTCGCTGCCCGACGAGGAGGTTGGACGAATCGCCGAAAACGACGGGAAAGAGCGACTCGCTGGGGGCCTTGATTTGAAGGACGGCCACATCGGTGTTCTGGTCGATTCCCAGCAGTTCCGCGTCGTAGGACGTTCCGTCGAAGAGCGTTACCTGGACTTGCCGGGCGTCTTCGATGACATGGAAGTTCGTGACGATGCGTCCCTGCTTGTCGATCACCACTCCGCTGCCGGCCCCCTCGGCGGGGACCTCAAACATGAAGAGCCCGTTCGTCTGCAGGCTCAACGTGCTGATGTTGACCACGCTACGGTTGACGGCCTCGTACACCCGGACGTGGACCAGTTCCTCCTCGGTCAAATCCTTGTGATCCGGCGCCGGCGGCGGCGCGGCCGGAACCAGAGAGGCGGGGGCCGACCGTGTCTGGCCGAGTTCCTGGGCAACGGTCATCCGGCCTGGCTCCGGCTCTCCCGTCACGTAGAGAGCCGCCGACGCACCGACTAAGGCCGACAGAACGCACAGAAGGAAAACCTGTCGCTGAACCATCTCTCTCGTCTCCCTCGTTTGAGCCACCGATCCTGGCTGTACGGGGCCATTGCTGGAACGGTTCAACTGTCGCAAAGTTCTCACGACTGGACAAGGGGCACCAACGCATGACAAACGTGCAAACCAGCGAACACGGAGGATGTGTGTTGGACTTTGCGGGCAGTCGCCGCCGAACCGGCAGATATTTCCCAGATCTCCAGGACTTCCTATCTTGTTCTGCGGCAGTGCCACAATGAGACCGACCTACGGGCAAGAATCTGGCAAAGTCGTGTCATAACCGGGCAGACCGGATCATGCGATTTACTTTCCCATAATTCCCGAAAAACCTCGTCTTCGCATTAGCGGCTGTTTAGCTAATGCCCCTAGATTTTCTGCTCCGATACGACAAACGAAACCTGTCGCAAACGCGAAAGTGATTTCGCAACATGCATACGAGATCCAGTCCAAGTCGTCGAGACATTCCTGGGAGGAATCAGATAATGAGGAGTTATTCTGTTCCGCAGCGTCTTTTGCACGCACTGTTCGGTGGATCGGCCATTTGGCTTGGGACCACCTTCTGTAGTCCGCTGGCAGCCATCGATTTTGAGCTGCCACTCACTCCGGCCAGCGCGCCGGAAGCTATGGTCGCCCCTGACCAGAGCCCGGAAGGATCCGTGGTTCCCGCGAGTTCCCTTGATATCGGTGCTGCCGACCACTGGGACACCGGACCGGTATGGGAGGACGGGCCCTGTGTGCAGGAATACGCATGCGAGGACCAATGCTGCGACGAGTACGCCTACGACAGCTTCGTCCCCGGCCAGGATGAAGAAGACGCCGCCCAACCGGAGACCCTCGTTGCCGAGGGCGAGGATGCCGATGGACTGGTCGACGTACCCGAAGACGCGGTCTACAGCAGTCTTGAAGACGAGGACAGCTACGAATTCGACGACTACGAGATGTACTATGGCTACGAGTACGACAACGCCGACCAACCGATGCAGGACCAGGTGACAGCCGACGAAACCGATGCCGAGGAGGTTTGGGTCGACGAATATGAGTACGAGTACGACTTCAATGACGATTGCGACCACGAAGACGAGTACGGCTGCGGCTACGAAGACGAGTATGACTACGAAGTGTATGACGACCTTGATATGGGCGGCATGGGACAGGCTTATGAGGCCGAAATGGCCGCCGACGAGATGACGGATTCGGCGGTCGAACCCTATGATTACGTCGATCCGATGAACCACTTCGGCCACGAATATGACGCGCCGTATGATTGGGAAGAGATGGAGTCTGAGGAGCCTGCCGATACCGATGTTGATCTTCTCGATGGTCAGCCGACCGAGTTGCTCAACGAAGCGGACTGCGACTTGATCCGGTCGCTCGAACGACTCGCGGGCAAACCGTCGGCCGTGCGGCGAAACTGCCTGAATGAGTACATCGAAGGCCTCGGTTTTCGTGCAATCGACTTTGCCTATCGATACGAGGATGCGGCCGATGCCGATGTGCTCACGCTGGCCGGCGACCTTCCCCGTGCGGCCGCGTTCCTTGCCGCGTACCGGCTGGTCGAGCAGGAGCGGATCGGCATGGACGACGCCGTCGTGCTCCTTGAAAAGGCCCTGCATGGGCTGAGCCTCGACTGGATCGAAGGGGTCAACGACATCGTGGCCGAGGATTCCGGGCCCGTCGCCTCACATCCAGTCGTTGAGGCGATGACGGTGGTTGCGAATCGGTCGATCGCCGGACTCAGTGCCCTGGCGGTCGCGGTTGGGGAACGACTTGCCCAAGTGCCGTGGGCGGAAATCTCGGATCGCCTCGGCGAAGTGCGGTCTGCATCCTTGTCGGCAGAAAGCGAGGACGACCTCACCTTCTGAGAGAGTGTCCGGCAGAAGACCGACGCCAGTCGCCCGAGGACGCATCCGCCGATGCCCCAGCCCGACTGAGCCAAACCCGGGCCCCCTGACCGCTTACTCTCGCAATCCGCAGGCCTGTCGGATTCTACTCCGGCAGGACTGTTGCTATATACCTTGTATAGGGGGTATGGGCCGGCATGATCCGTCGTCTTCAAGTCGTACAGACGGCCAATTTTGCGCAGACGTGAGATTTTCCTTGGCATCGCTTGCGGAGCTTGAGTAGAATGAACCCGTAGTATCGACAGACATTTTTTCCAGGTTCACACGGTCGCGGCCCCCGCAAGGGAAGCGAGCTGCGGGTTTTGTTGTGTGGTATTGGCAGGCTTGGAGTCGATGCCGACAGGTTTGTTTTCTGCGATCAGTCTATTAAGGACGGGCTGTCGCTGCGGAACACGACGGTCCTTGTCGCTTTTCTGCGCCGGAGTTCCCAAAGATGCCGAAGCATAGTGGTTTCCGATTGGCTCTTGTGTCGATGGTTGCGGCCCTGGCGGCCGGAATGACGTTGCCGGTTCTAGGCGCCGACCCGAGCGCTGGGCTGGCTCGACTCGACACGTTCGCACACGCGGACGGGGCGACGACCTATTTTGCCCTTAGTCTGAAAGCCGCGTTGCCCGCGCCCACTGAGGCCCACGACGTCGTCGTATTGTTCGACACGTCGGCCAGTCAGGCCGGTCAGATCCGGGCGGACGCCCTGGCTGCTCTTCAGGCCATGTTGGCCGGCCTTGGCGCAGAAACGCGGGTCCAGTTGACGGCTGTTGACGTCAACGCGGTGCCGATGAGCGAAGGTTTCGTTGCCCCCGCCGGCGACGAAATGGCCCGGGCTTTGGGGAAGCTCGACGGACGCGTCCCTCTCGGTGCCACCGACATGAAGAAGGCCCTTGAGGCTGCTGCAGCCGGTTTCGATGCGGATTCGACGCGGCCGAGATCGGTCGTCTATATCGGCGACGGGATCAGCGCCGCCAATTTCGTGGGAACCGGTGATTTCGAGGCAGCCGTCAGCCAGTTGGTCGACAAGCGCATCCCCGTCTCGGTCCATGCGATCGGTCCCAAGGTCGATTTGCCGATGCTTAATGCGCTGGCGGGCCGGACGGGCGGCCGCGTCATTGCCGATTGGGAGGAAGCGTTGCCTGAACAGATCGGTGCCGATCTTGCCGCCGCCGCTCAGGCCACCGTCGTTTGGCCCCAACAGGATCAGGTGGCTTTTCCCGGCGGTTTCGAGGTCTTCCCGATGACCATGCCCCCGTTGCGTGGCGACCGCGACACGGTGGTGATCGGCAAGTACGACGTTGCCCAAAAGGGGCCCTTTCAGGTGACGGCCACCGTCAATACGGCCGATGGCCCGAAGCCGCTTGAGTGGTCGGTTCATCCCGAGCCTGCCAACGACGACAACAACTACCTGCCGATTCTCGTCGACACGGCTCAACTCGACGGCGGATTGACCTTGCCGGTGGTCGGCTCGGAGAGCCTGGTTGCCGTTCGCAAGCATATCAACGCGGGCGGCGCCGCGCTCGGGCAACTGGGCGCTCAATTGCTTGCTGCCGGGGATCTCGACAAGGCGGAGATGCTGGCTCGGGATGCTCTCAAGAAAGATCCGGGCAACCCGGAGGCTGAGATGATTTTGGGCGCCGTCGCCAAAAAACGCGGCGGCGATGCCGGGGCCGGAGCTCTGAGCCTCGTCGGGGATGCGCCGGCGGCAGCCGGAGATGCCGATCCTTTGGCGGCCGCCGGTGGCCTCGTCTTTGAGGCCGAGGCCATGAACAAGGCTTTCCAGGAGAAGATCGAAGGCGAGACCCGGAACATCATCGACCAAGCCCGCCGAAATCTCGAAACCGATCCCGACGGATCGATCTACAACCTCAAGCAGCAGATTGAAAACGTCCGTCAACTCACGGATCTCAATCCGGATCGGGCCGATCAACTGCTCGACATGCTTCAAGCCGCCGTGCGTCAGGCACAGCAACGCAAGGCGATTCTCGAGAAGCGAAGTCAAGAACAGCAGGAGCAGCTCGCCATTGCGAGGGAGCGGGAGATTGTGCTGAGCGAAATCGAGCAGCGCGAGGACAAGATCAAGCAGCTCATGCGGCGTTTCAATTCGCTCATGGCGGAAGGCAAACATCGCTACGCAGAAGAGATGGCCGCCGGGGAGGTCCAGCGGCTGGAGCCGGACAACGTCGCGGGGATCGCGGGAACCCTCAACGCTCGAACGGCCGGGTACCTGGCCGACGCCAGGATGCTGAGAGTGAAACGCCAGAAGGGGGTTGTCGATACCCTCGCTCAAGTCGAGAAGGCGCACATCCCCTTCCCCGACGAACCCCCGATTACCTACCCGCCTGCCGACGTCTGGACGGAGTTGACCGAGCGCCGCCGAGATCGTTATCGCTCGATGGACTTGGCCCGTCCCGGTTCTGCGGAGAAGAGAATTCGCGCCGCCCTCGACGAATCGACGACGGTCGATTTCATCGATCAACCCTTGAGCGCTGCCGTCGACTGGTGGAAGGATTACCACAAGATCGAGATCCAGATCGATAACAAGGCTCTCGAAGATGTCAGCATGGACAGTTCCACCCCGATCACCAAGAGACTTGACGGAATTTCCCTCCGCTCCGCCCTGCGTCTCGTCCTCGGAGACCTGGACCTCACCTACGTGATCCGCGACGAAGTGATGATGATCACCACTCCCGAAGCGGCCCAGGAACAACTCACTACCAAGGTCTATCCGGTCGCCGACCTCGTGATTCCCCCGATGTCTGGAGGCATGGGAGGCATGGGTGGCATGATGGGTGGCATGGGTGGCATGGGAATGGGAGGTATGGGGATGATGGGAGGCATGGGAGGTATGGGAGGCATGGGAGGCATGGGCATGGGAGGAATGGGTGGCATGGGAGGTGGAATGTTCAACGTGCCCGACGATCCTCGCAATGAACTCGATCCTCGTCGTGCCTTGGATCCGCGCAACCGGTTCCTGCCGAAGCTGAATCAGTTGCCCGCCTTTCAGGCCTTCGCCGTCAAGGACGAGTTGAATCTGACTCCTGAGACGGTCTCGGCGCAGAAGACCGAGGCGCCGGAATTCACACCGATTGACCTCCAACTTCCCGCCGGGGTTGCACCGGCGGAGCACTGGAACAGCTATTTCGACAAGCATCGGCCCGAGCCGCAAGCGGTACGCCAGGCCGTCCGCGACCTGATGAAAGGGCAGCAATACGATTCGCTGGTGGCCTTCGTCGAGACGGCCTTGCGAAAGAGCGATCCGCAACCTTGGATGTATGAAGCCATGGCACTGGCCATGCAGGCCGGCGGATATCCGAAGGAGGATATCGAGCGAGCCGTTCTGTCGGCTGCCGATTTCTGCGAGAGCCCGGCCGAACTGTTGTTCCTGGGCGTCTACATGGATCGGCTTGGTTTGGATCAGCGGGCCCTGCAGATTTATCGCCAGGTCTCCCTGATCGAGCCGTCGAGCCCCGAACCCTACGTGCACGCGCTTCGTCTTGCCCAACGCATTAACGACGACGCGGGGATTCAATGGGCCACGGTGGGCATCTTGGGTCAGGCCTGGGAGTCCGACCGTCAGGAGGTATGGATGTCGGCCGTCCGGTCGGCCCGGACCATGCAGCAGAAACTGCGCGACGAGAACCGAATCAAGGAACTCGAAGCCTACGAAGCAGCGGTGAATGAGGCCTTGGTCCGCGACTGCGTGGTGAAGGTCAGTTGGACGGGTAATGCCGACGTCGACATGGTTATCGAGGAGCCCAGCGGCACGATCTGCTCGCATCGCACGCCGCGAACAACGGGCGGAGGCGTGATGGGGAGCGATACTTCGAGCCTGGCTGACGTGGGCAATTGTGTGGAAGTCTACGCCTGCCCGAAAGCGTTTTCCGGCAACTACCGCATGCTTCTTCGTCGTGTCTGGGGCGAAATGACTGCGGGCAAGGTCTCGGTGCAAGTTCACACGAATTACGGCACGAAAGGTCACCGGGTTGTGGAGAAGACGGTCGATATCGGCGACAAGGACGCGATGATCGTCTTTGACCTGAAGAACGGCAGACGCCGGGAATCGCTCACCGAGCGCCAGGTGGCCAATGCTGTGGCCGATCAATTGGCCCTGAACTCGCAGATCGTCACGCAACGACACGACGTACTTGCCCAGCAGATCGCCGGACAGTCGAACCTGGGATCGCTGTCTGATTTCTGGCAGTCGGGCGGCGGAGGCGGAGGCGGAGGGAATGCGGCTTTTCCATTCCTGGTTCATGCGGGCGGGGCCGTCGGTTACCAACCGGTAATCATGACCATTCCAGAAGGGGCCAGCTTGAGCGCCAGGGCTGTGGTTTCCGCCGATCGGCGATACGTCCGCGTTGACCAGTTGATGCCCTTCTTCTCCGGCATTGCTGAAGTGAATATTTTCAATATGGCGAGCGGTGCGAACACGCAAGGGCGTGGCGGAACCGGCGGCCAGGGCTTCTCTCAAATGGGAGGTATGGGTGGCATGGGAGGCATGGGAGGCGGCATGGGTGGCATGGGCATGGGAGGCATGGGAGGCATGGGGGGAATGGGGGGAATGGGAGGCATGGGGGGAATGGGAGGCATGGGGATGGGGTTTTAGTGGTCCGCTGGGTGAGGCGATCCTAGCGCACGTCAAGAGTCGACGATCATCGGGCTGGACTCGCTGACGCGGGTTCAGCCCTTGTTTCGTACCAGCCCGGGCAGAACATCGAGGTCCAGCGATTCGAAACAGCCCGCCCGAAAGCGTTCTACGGCAATCGCTCCCATCACGGCATTGTCGGTGCAAAGGTGCAGCGGCGCCGCATGGAGCGCGACTCCGTAGCGCTCGGCTTCTTCCCCCAATCGGGTTCTGAACCGCGAATTGGCCGCCACGCCGCCGCCTACACAGAGAGTGTTCAAGCCGGTCTTCTCCAATGCCAGCATTGCCTTGCCCACAAGGCAATCGACGACTGCCTCCTGAAACGAGGCCGCGAGATCGGCCACCTGCGTCTCATTCAAATGAATGTTGCCGAAATCCGGCTTGCCCGGACCGGCGATGGTGTAGCGAACCGCCGTCTTGAGGCCGCTGAAACTGAAGTCGAGTACCTCGCGGTCGCCGAGCAGAGATCGTGGAAAGCGATAGGCCTTGGGGTTCCCCGTTTCCGCCGCCTTCTGAATCGCCGGTCCGCCGGGATAGGGGAGGCCGAGCATGCTGGCGACCTTATCGAAGGCTTCGCCGGCTGCGTCGTCAATGGTGGAACCCAACAGGTCGAACTCTAGAGCGGTCCGGCACCGATACAGGCTGGAGTGCCCGCCGCTGACGATCATCCCGACGCACGGAAAGACCTCACATCCTGCCGAAATCCTGCACGCATAGACGTGGGCCTGCAGGTGGTTGATCGCAATCAGGGGCAGGTCGGCCGCCACACAGAGGGCCTTGGCGGCCACAAGTCCCACGAGAAGCGAGCCGGCAAGCCCTGGCGTATTTGCGACGGCCACGGCGTCGAGATCTGCAAGAGCGACGCCGCTGCGACGGAGAGTCTCGTCGATCACGGGCAGGATTCGCTCCAAATGGGCCCTGGATGCGATCTCCGGCACGACGCCGCCGTACATGTGGTGCAATTCGTCTTGCGATGCCACTACGGAACCGAGAACTTCCAGGTTGTCGCCGATGACGGCCGCCGCCGTCTCATCGCAAGTGGTTTCGATCGTGAGTATTCGCATGGGGGGACCGTTCGGGGCAAGACTGGCGGATAGGCCGGCTCAGTGATTCACCGCGGCCGCTGCCGGTCTGGCCGATTCATCTTGAACGGGCTTGGCCGTGGAACCCGGCGATTCCACGGGAACTCCCGCCAATTCAGCGTCTGTCGGTACCCCATCTCCCGGAGTTTTCGCCACCTGCTTGGAGAGTTGCTTCCGCAGGAAGTCCAACGCCATTCCCTGCTGGCGATCGACAAATCCGGACTCTTCGAGATTGCCTTCCGTGTTCCCTTCTATTGCCGTGCCGCCGGACTCGGCCGGAGGCGTGCCGCCTTCCGGCTTAGCCTTCAAGGCATCGCGGCTTCGACGATACCTCATCAACGCGCCCGTGTCCCGGTCGTTGAGGACCAGGTCATAACCGTCGTTCGGCTTGACTCCCCATTCGTCCTCGGCGGTGTCGCCGGGATGGCGATCGATGTTCTTTCCGTTGGGACGATGATAGCCCGCGGTGGTAAGCTTCAACGCGCTGTGTCCGCCCTCCATTTCGATGACGCGCTGCACGGATCCCTTCCCATAGGTGCGCTCGCCGATGACGACGGCACGCTGGTGGTCCTGAAGACACGCGGCAACGATCTCGCTGGCGCTGGCACTGTACCGATTGACGAGAACCGCGATTGGAAAGCCCTCGAACGTGCCCCGCTTCTTCGCCTCCCAGGTCTGCTCCTCCACATTTCGTCCGGCCGTACTCACGATCTTGCCTTCAGAAACGAACAAGTCGGCAACTTGAATCGCCGAACTCAGCAGGCCACCCGGGTTGAAACGCAGATCGAGGATCAAGCCGGCCAGGTTATCTTTCTTGAGCCCGTCGAGGACCTTTCGCAGGTCTTGCGCGGTGCTGTGGCCGAAACCGGTGACCCGCACGTATCCGATCCGCAGATCGTCGTCGAGCATGTAGTCCCATTGGCCGTTTTCGTCCCGCTCGTCGCCGAGAACCGTTTCCAACCGAATCACCTCGCGGGTCAGTGTGACGTCTTCCGTGTCTGGGTGTCCCGAATGCCTGATCTTCAAGGCCACCGAAGTTCCCGTCTCGCCCTTCATGAGTTCGATTGCCTCATCGAGTCGCAAGCCTTTGGTCGGTTTCCCGTCGATTTCGGCAATCCAGTCGCCGGCGATCAGGCCGGCTCGATAGGCGGGCGAGCCGATCAGTGGACTGATCACCGTGAGTTGGCCCCTCACGATGTCCACTTCGACACCAATTCCCCCGAACTGCTGAGAAACGGCGGTTCGAAAACCGCCCATATTTTCGGGGGCGACGTATCCGGAGTAATCGTCCAACTCCCGCAGGACTCCCCGAATCGCCGCCTCGACCAGCTTCCGCCGGTCAATGGGCTCCACGTAGTTCTGTTCAACCTGGTTGATCGTGTCGACGAGAAGCTTGTGAAGCTCGTAGTCCGTGGGAGCGTCGGGAACGAGAGGGTCCTCGCCAGCCGAACTCCACGCTGGCGAGAACTGGATGGAGAGAGCGACCGCAAGGAGAAAGTGCCATCGGGCCATGGGGAATCTCCAGCAAGGAGAGTCTTCCGAACGGGGGAGTGTCGAGTCTGTTCCGAGCAGGGACGGTTGGCGGTAGGAACCGAGATTTCCCGCAACGAACCGTACCAATTCAGTATATCTCCCCCCGAATGCCGGACAAGGCAAAGGTAGACATCCCACTTGATAGGGACGATTTAGACCGACTGCCACCCCAGCCGAACAACGAATCAGAAGTCGTACCAGAGCCCGATCCCAAACTGCTCTTCGTGCTGATTGAAGAACTGGTAGGCGTCCGTCTTCCCGTTGAAGTACTGGAATCCGAGACGTAGGAGATTGCCTCCCTCACCGCGCCGTTGCCAGCCGACCTGGGCCGTCAGGTTGCCGCCGAAGTTGACCTCTTCACGAATCCGGCCGTTCACGGCCAAGAACGGGGAGCCGGAGAACGAATCGGGGCGGATCCGGCTCCAGTCCACTCCAAACTGAAACTCCCAGGGTTTGCTGCCGCCCTTGTAATAGAATGCGTACCCGGCCTCGGCATAGGCCCTGAGACTCTCGACAATCCGCAGCCCCACCGCCCAGACCACCGTGTCGCGAACGTAGTTGACCGGAGCGTAACCCTGGTTCTCCAGGATGAAGTCGTCGCCCAGATGCGAACTCAGGTGATAATAGGCCAGCTTCGTCTCAAAACAGCCCCGTCGCACCGACAGGGGAACGCCGAAGCGGAAGTCGGTGCACATCATCTGCCGGTCCGAATCCAGATCCAGCCGAGGAAAAGCGGCTCCCTCCATATCAAGTTGCCAGCCGTACGGCAGATCGGGATCGTCGTCGCCATAGCGGGCAATTCCCACGTGCCCGCCCAAGGCGATGTCCCACAGCCATCCGTGGTCCTTCTCGTATGACCAGACGGCTCCCATACGAGACTCCCGACCCGAAGCCATGTACGCGGGAAAGGTGAGCGTGTCCGGTAACCACTGCCAGTACCAAGGAGAACGCTGCGCTGCGGTTCCCCATTGGGGCTGCGTCTGGCCGGGCATTTGAGGCGCGACGGGAGAGACTCCATACACCTCAGCCATCTGGCCCGGTTGTACCAGCAAAGGTGGTTTCTCGTCCCCAAACCAAACCACTTCGCCCTCTTGCGGAGGCTGCAACACCTGACCGGACGGGGCACCGGTTGCGGGCGTCGTGACTTGCCCGAGACACGCACACGGCGGCGCAATCATGAGGAACAGGATCCAGTTCAGAGCACGGACAGGTGTGGCGGAATGTCTCATCAGAATCCCCATCGGCGGAAACCGAGTCACGTCGAGTTCGGACGGCTAGATCGGGTCGCGAAGTGTAACGGTTTCCTCAATTTGTTGGCAGAGCGGATTCTGGATGATTGCGGTTATCTAGTCTTTGCAGAATTCCTGCCTTAGCATCCGGCGGTCCTCTGTTTTTGACGATCCAGTTTGTGCGGATCGATGAGCAGTCGATCCCACTACTGCTGGGTCACGTTTACAATAATTCTTGGAATCTGTCGAAAACACCGCCCCGTGCCGACAGGCTTCCTGACTCGGCGTTTTGGGGCTCAGAAGAGAACAAGGGTGAACAGATGGTCCTTCTCGAATTCAGTATGTACCCCCTCGGACAAGGGGAGAGCGTCAGCCGCTACGTGGCCCGAAGCCTCGAGATCGTTGAGGACAGCGGCCTTGACTACCGCTGCCACGCCATGGGAACGGTCGTCGAGGGCCCGTACGACGAAGTCATGGATGTTGTGCGAAGATGCTTCGAGCGGATGTCGGAGGACTGTAACCGTGTTGAGTGTGTCATCAAGATGGACTTTCGCCGCGGCCAGTCGGGAAGGTTAGCCGGGAAGGTCGCCAGCGTTGAAGAAAAGTTGGGTCGTGCGGTGAGGAAATAGCTTTCCCGCCGCCTCGTTTGCCGTATGGCGGGCGGAGCGACTATAATCGACCTCTTCGGTTGCATTTGGCATTCCCTGTGATGAGCAGGCCTCGCGCGATGAAGAAGCCTTTGACTCGTGATCTGCGCCGTTGCCTGGGGGCGACCAGCGTACTTTCGGAGCTGGGGGACCTGCGGGTCTACGATTGTGACGGGCTGACGATTGAGAAGCGTCTGCCCGACGCTGTCGTCTTTCCCGCGACCACCGAGCAGGTGGCGGAGGTCGTGCGAATTTGCAGCCGGCACGACGCGCCGATCGTCGCGCGCGGTGCGGGGACCAGTCTGGCCGGAGGCTGTCTGCCGATCGGCGGCGGTGTGGTCGTGATGCTCACCCGAATGAAAAGGATCATCGAGGTCAACGTTGCCGATCGGATGGCCTTGGTGGAGGCCGGGGTCCTCAACCTTCAACTGGCACGAGCGCTGACCGGTACGGGATTGCACTTCGCCCCGGATCCCTCCAGTCAGATCGCGTGTACGATTGGAGGCAATGTCGCCACCAACGCCGGCGGCCCGCACACGCTCAAGTACGGAGTCACGCTGAATCACGTTCTCGGCGTCGAAGCGGTGCTGGGAGACGGCACCGTCATGCAGCTCGGACCGCTTGGAGACCGGGCTGCGTTGGATCTGACCGGCGTGCTGGTGGGCAGTGAAGGCACGCTGGCGATCGTCACGCGCGTCTGGATCAGGTTGACGCCCAACCCCCAGGACTACCGAACGCTGCGTGTGACCTTCGATTCGCTCGACGACGCGTCCAATGCCATCAGCGACGTGATTGCTTCGGGGATCGTGCCCGCTGCGATGGAACTGATGGATCAGGGGATCCTCGCCGCGGTCGACGAGGCGTTCCAGTTCGGATTCCCTGCCGACGCCGAGGCCGTCGTCGTCATCGAATTGGACGGTCCCAGCGTGGGGCTCGACGAGCAACGGGATCGGATCACCGAGATCTGCAATCGCCACCAGGCTCGCGAGATTCTCCAAGCCAGCGACGCCCAGCAGCGGGCGCTGCTGTGGAAATGCCGCAAGATGGCCGTGGGGGCCGTGGGCAGGCTGAGTCCGAGCTATTGCATCCAGGACGGCGTCGTCCCCCGAACCAAGCTCCCTCATATCATTCGCCGCATCACGGAGATCAGCGCGAAGTATTCGATTCGCATCGTCAACGTGGCCCATGCGGGCGACGGAAACATCCATCCGATCCTGCTGTTCGACGAACGCGACGCCGATCAGGTTCAGCGGGCCCTGGCGGCCGGCAAAGAGTTGCTCGAAGATTGTATCCGCTGCGGCGGAAGCGTTACCGCCGAGCACGGCATCGGCATCGAGAAGATCAGCCTGATGGAATCCCTGTTCGCGCCCTACGACCTCAAGATGATGGAAAAGGTGCGTGACGCTTTCAATCCCGGCGGCGGGCTCGGCCTGGGCAAGGTCCTGCCTTCGCCGCACGCTCCCACCCTCCTTCATGCAGCGGTATCGATAGGCGATGTTTGACAGTATCTTCCCGGGCAGCGAAACCATCCAAGTTGCGCACCAGTCGGAGGTTGCCGAGGTCGTCGCTGCCGCGTATGCCCAGCAGCGACCCATTTATCCCGTCGGCGGCGCCACCAGTCTCGGACTTGGCGCGGTTGCCGGGAAACCGGGCACGGTCCTGCGTCTCGCCAAACTGAACCAACGGGTCGACTATCCGTCGCGCGACCTGACGATTACCGTCGAGGCAGGCATGAAGATGGCCGAACTTGCCAAGTGCCTGAGTGCCGAGCAGCAGCGCCTTCCCATCGACGTCGCCAGTGCCGAGTCGGCCACGGTGGGAGGAGTCGTGGCTGCCAACCTGTGCGGGCCGCGCCGGTATCGCTACGGAACCGTGCGAGACTACCTGCTGGGCTTGACCGTAGTCGATGGAACCGGCCAATCCTTCTCCACGGGCGGCCGTGTCGTCAAGAACGCCGCCGGCTACGACCTCACCCGTTTGATGATCGGATCGCTCGGCGCCCTGGGCGTGATCACCCAGGCCACGTTGATGGTGCGTCCCGTGCCGGAGATGTCGGCCTTTGTCGTCGTGCCGTTACCCTCTCTGGAAAAGGCCGAGTCGTTGCTTGCCTCCTTGCGGACCAGCGAGTTGGAGCCCGCCGCGCTGTCGCTCGTGGTCGGCGACCGTCTCGCCGACGACCCCGATCGCGGGGCCGCTGCCACGTTGTGGATTGGGCTCGAGAGCAGCGAAATCGAGGTTCGTTGGATGCTCGATCTCGCCTCGCGACTGTGCCGCGAACAAGGTCTGCCGGCCGTATTCATAGATGCGCCGGATCGCGTGGCATCCATTTGGCGGGGTCTCACGGAGCACGCCGCCGTGCGACCGGATCAGCGGGCCGCGACGCTCGCGGTCGAACTCACGGTCCTTCCGTCCCGAACCGTTGCCGCCGCGGTGCGCCTGCACCAGTTCGATCCGCAAGCCTCGCTCCTCTGCCAGGCCGGCAACGGCGTGATCCTCGCGTGGTTCTCGTGCAAGCCCGAGAATGCCGGCGAGCTTGTCACGAGGATCCGCAAGGCCGCCGAGGAACTTGGAGGCCGAGTTGTCGTGACCGACTTTCCTCCCGAGAGCCGCTTGGATCGGTCGACGATCTGGGGACCGCCCGGACCTGAAATCCGCGTGATGCAGCGGATCAAACGGCAGTTCGATCCCGAAGGGATCCTCAACCCGGGCCGATTCATCTTCGAATAGCCCGACACAAAGCTGATTCTCGCCATGAATTCAGAATCTCTGCCCATCACGAGCGACCGCAACGGCCGCACGACTCTCCAAGCCGCCGTCCGGCCTGAGCTGTTCCTCGAATGCGTCCACTGCGGTCTGTGTACCTCGTCTTGCCCCACTTTCACCGAGTTGGGGGACGAAAACGTCGGGCCTCGTGGGCGAATCTATCTGATGCGGATGATTACCGACGGCACGTTGGACGCGTTGCCGACGGTGCGGCATCATCTGGACCTGTGCCTCGATTGCCGGGCATGCGAATCGGCCTGCCCGTCCGGAGTCCACTATGGGCGGATCATCGAGCCCTTCCGGCTGGCCATGGAAGAAGAGAAGCACCGCGGGATTGCCGGCTGGGACTGGTTTCGCACGTTCGTCCTGTTCGGATTGTTTCCCTACGCCGGCCGAATCCGTTTGGCGATGAAGCCGGTCCGGCTCATGCAGCGTCTGGGGCTGTACGATCGGTTCGAGCGTCTGGGCCTGTTCAAACTGATTCCGGGCCGGCTGGGGCAGATGGCGACCCTCGTCAACCCGCCGGTCGACCAGGGGCCCAAGCTTCCGTCGTTCCTTCCGGCAATCGGTCGTCGGCGCGCTCGAGTTGCCTTCTTCGTCGGCTGCGTCGCGGACGCCATGTTCCGGCACACCCACTGGGCCACGCTTCGCGTCCTCCAGCAGAACGGTTGCGATATCCTGTTGCCGGAAGGACAAGGTTGTTGCGGGGCGATCCATTTCCACGCCGGCAGCAATTCCGGTGCTCGGCGTCTGGCGAACACCAACGTCGACGCCTTCCGCCTCGATGAAATCGATGCAATCATCGTCAACCATGCGGGCTGCGGGGCAATGCTCAAAGAATACGGCCTGCACTGGCAGGACGATCGCCGGGCCCAACGCCAGGAATTCTCGGAAAAGGTCCGCGACATAAACGAGTTTCTCGACCAACTGGGACCCGTGGCGCCGACCGGGGAAATCCGGGCCGTGGTGGCCTATCACGACGCCTGCCACCTGCGGCACGGGCAGCAAGTGATCGATCCGCCGCGAAAACTGATGGAGTTGATTCCCGGCCTGGAGCTGCGCGACCTGCCGGAATCGGAAGTCTGCTGCGGCTCGGCCGGTACCTACAACCTGAATCAGCCGGAGATGGCCGACCGGCTCATCTGCCGAAAAGTCGAGAACATTGTCAGTACCGGGGCACAGATTGTGCTGGCTTCGAATGCCGGTTGCCTGCTGCAGATCGGCCGCGAGATCCGCCGCCAACGGCTACCGATCGCCGTGCTCCATCCCATGGATCTACTCGACCTGAGCTATCGCGGCGAGCAGCCGGAGTTGCCGGGGCACAACGGCCGGTGAAGTGACTCGCTCACCCAATCGAACGCTCACCAAACGTGGCAATCTCCAGTTCGGTCAATCGCTCGACGACTTCTCGGGCGTGCCGAGGGCGGCGACAGGGGTTCTTCGACAGCATTTCGCGAACCAGGCGAGTGAGGCCGGCAGGTAGCGAGGGCGCGAATTGCCGAAGCTCCGGGGGTCGCCACGTGCGGTGTTGTTCAGCCAATTCGGCGAGCGTTCTGCCCTGGAAGGGGAGCCGGGCGGTGAGCATCTGAAAGAGAACGACCCCTAAGCTGTAAAGGTCGCTGCGAATATCGGCGGCCAGACGCGAGGTGACCAGTTCAGGTGCAGCATATTGATACGTGCCCATCATCGGGCGATCGACAACCGCCCCGTCTTCTCCCAGAGGCTGGGCAAAGCCCAGGTCGATCAGGGTGACATGCACCTCTGGTGAAACGATCAGGTTCGCCGGCTTCACATCTCCGTGGCGCCAACCCGCCGCTTCCATTGCCTGGAGCGCCTCTGCGACCTGCCGGGCAATCCACAACACATTAGGAAGATCGATCGAGCGGTGGCTTGCAAGGATCTGCGACAGGGTCTGCCCCGTGAGCCAAGGGGAGACCAGAAAATACGGTTTATGGACGGTACCCGCCGCGAGTACCGAAATCAAATGGGGGTGAGACACTTGTCGGGCGGCTCTCGCCTCAGAACGCAGCACCGCCACGATTTCCGGACGATCGCACCACGGTTCGCGCAGCACCTTGACGGCGTAGGCGGCTGACGACGGACTGCAGCGATCCGCCGGCCTGGCCCGATAGACCGAACTGTAGACGCCTTCTGCCACGCACCCGAGCAACTCCCATCCTTCCACAAGGCGCGGGCCGTCCGCCTTGGGATGGATGGCTCGGCGACGCCTGCCTGCTGGAACAAAGGAAATCTCCTGGCGCGTCGTCATTCAGGCCCCGTAGTCACTTGCTCTAGGAAACAACTGAGATCTCATGTCGAGGCCAACCGTGCAGAGGCCTCACATCAGCGCTCTTCGGATGTGCTGGGGTCTTGCCAAAGCAGGCCGGTCTCTCCCACTATCACCATCGGAACGGCAGTTCGTGCTCGTTCAGTGACCTTGCGGCAATACCGCCCCACCGGCAGCCATCGTGCACGAGGGTTCCGATTACGAAATATGGGAAGTCGTTGCGGCCATCGAGCGCGGCATTCGCGTTCCCCCTCGTCTCTATGATCTGGGCAAGGCCCCCTCCGAGTTGGCCGACCTCGCCTTGGAGAAGCCGGACATCCGCAACCGGCTCCTCGACGAACTCGATTGCTGGTCCAAAAAAGTCGAAAACGAGCGACTCCGAATCGGCGCCGGAAAGCCAGAGTAAGGTGACAAGCGGTGTCGCGAGTGGGTGCAGAGAATCTCCACTTGACCATCTGGCCACAAACTCCTATTGTCCCGCCCGCGACGTATTCTCCTTGCCGGCGGTCATCCTGCGCTTTCGCGGTTCGGACTTGCCAATCGGTATGCGCTCGCGTCCAGGGATGACGGAAGGCACTAGAGATGGAGCCTGGTGAAGAATGAAAACCGTATGGGCGTTTGGACTTAGCGCTGGTCTACTCCTCAGTGGATGCTCGGTGTGGAACCCGCTTGCCGTTCGTTCCCAGAGCCCGGATACGGAAGAGGCACCCGTGTCGACGACACGGCTGATCGGGGATCTGGCGGTGCCCTATGGTCTCCATCGGGTCGAGGTTTCTGCGATTGGGTTTGTGAGCGGACTAAAAGGAACGGGTGAGGACCCGCAGCCCTCCAACGAGCGGTCGGTGGTCATGCGAGAGATGCAGCGGCGAGGCATCGAAACGCCGAACGCCTTACTGGCCTCGCCGAACACCTCTTTGGTCAAGGTTCGCGGCTTCCTGCCTGCGGGAATTCAGAAGGGTGAGCGATTCGATCTCGAAGTCCGCGTGGTCGATCGCAGCGAGACGACCAGCCTGCGCGGGGGAACGCTCTGGACGGTGGATCTGAAGCAAATGGCCTTGATGGCCGACAATCGTATTCACGGCGGACATCTGCTGGCCACCGGAAAGGGGGCGATCCTGGTCGATCCGGTCCCCAAGGGAGCGAACAGCAGGGTCCTGTGGTGCCGCGGACGAATTCTCGGCGGCGGCATCGCCCACCAATCTCGGCCTCTCATGCTGGTCCTCAAGCCGGAACATCAATCGGTCCGCAATAGCGCTCGCATCGAGACGGTGATCAATCGCCGTTTCCACAGTTACGACCTGGGAAGCAAGATCGGCGTCGCCACGGCGAAGACGGATGAGGTTGTCGAGTTGATCGTCCACCCTAGTTACTACGGCAATGTGGAGCGATACCTGCGAGTGATTCGAAGCCTGCCGTTGAGCGAGACCGAGCGCGAGTGCTCGCAGCGCCTTGTGGCCCTGGAGAAGCAACTTCTCGATCCGATCTCATCCTCACGGGCCGCACTTCAATTGGAGGCGATCGGCATGCGGGGCGTCGAGGTCTTGAAGAAGGGGCTGAACTCCAACGACCCCGAGGTCCGTTTCTATTCGGCCGAATCCCTGGCCTACTTGGATGAGAGCGGCGTGGCCGAATATCTCGCCAAGGCGGCGGCGACCGAGCCAGCGTTCCGTGTGTTTGCGCTTGCGGCCCTGAGTGCCATGGAGGACTACGATTCCCAGGACCAACTCCGTGCTCTTCTCGACTCACCCAGCGCCGAGACTCGCTATGGTGCCTTTCGGGCTCTGACGGCTCGGCGCAGCCCCGACCCGTTGGTTCGCGGCCTTGATATGAACGGCGAGTTCAAACTGCACGTCCTGCCCACCTCCGGAAGTCCTATGGTGCACGTCGCACGCAGCAAACAGCCGGAAATCGTGCTGTTTGGCACCGACCAGATGCTCCAACTGCCGCTGAGTATTGAGGCGGGTAACGAAATCCTCGTCAACAGTACGGAAGACGGACATGTGGTGTTGGCCAAGTATGCCGTGGGTGAACCCGATCAGAGAAGAACCGTGAGCCCGCGCCTCGAAGAGGTGATCAAGGCTGTAGTTGATTTAGGGGGGGCATACCCCGACGTCGTTCAGGCGATCCAGGAAGCCAAGGCGGCGGGAGCATTGCCAAGCCGCCTCGAAGTCGACGCTCTTCCTGAAGCTGGAAGAACTTACGACCGCACGGCGAAGTCTGACGAGGAAGCCGGCGAGACGCATCTGCAGGCCAACAGCCCACTTCCGGATCTCTTCTCTGACTCGTCCGAGGGGGATACCTCCGGGTCTCAAGTGTCGACGAGTGAGCCCGCCGACGACGCTAAGAGCACGGAATCGAGCGAAGAATCTGAAGAGAAAACAGAGCCATCGAACTCCATTTTTGCTAAAATATTAGGTCCCCATCGCTCCTGATCGCAAAGTCGTGTCCCTGGGGGCCAATTCGGTGCTCGCCGAACGGCGTCGTTCCCCCGTTGTTGTCTCCCCCAATCCCCATCGACCATGCTCAAAGCCCTGGAGCTGATCGGATTCAAGAGCTTCGCCGGCAAGACCCGGTTCGAGTTCCCGCCGGGTATCACCGCCGTGGTGGGGCCGAACGGTTCGGGCAAATCGAACATCGTCGATGCCGTCAAGTGGGTCATGGGGGAACAGAGCGTCAAGAGCCTTCGCGGCAAGGAGATGGCCGACGTTATCTTCAACGGGTCGGGAACCCGCCGGCCGATGAACTCGGCCGAGATCACCTTGACCTTCGACAATTCCTCCCAGTTACTCGACGTCGACACCCCCGAAGTCCACATCACGCGCCGCGTCTATCGCAGCGGTGAAGGCGAGTATCTCATCAATCGCCAGCCTTGCCGGCTCCGCGATATCCGCGACCTGTTGGCCGGAACCGGGATGGGAACGCAGGCTTACAGCATTATCGAGCAGGGCAAGGTCGACGTGCTGCTGCAGGCTTCGGCTCGGGAACGCCGGGTGATCTTCGAAGAGGCCGCCGGCATCAGCCGCTTCAAGGCGAAGAAGGTCGAAGCCCTTCGCCGCCTCGATCGCGTGGAACAGAACCTTCTCCGGCTTTCCGACATCGTCGACGAGGTCGAAAACCGGCTGCGCAGCGTTCGAGCTCAGGCAGGCAAAGCTCGCCGCTATCGCGAATACACCAGCCGTTTACAGGAGCTTCGCACTCAGGTCGCCCTGGTCGATTGGCGACGCTTGACGGAAACGCTGACCCGTTTCGAGGATCAGATCGACACGCTGAGCGGCCAGCGAGACGCGGCGGTTGCCGAGGCCGAAGCGACCGAGGCTCAACTCCTCGAAGCCGAGACGCGAGCCGGGAGCATCCACGAAGAAATCCGCGCTGCCGAAGGGATAATCAGCACCAACCGCCAACGGATTGCGGGCCACGAGTCGATGATCGAGCACGAGCTCGACCGTTGCTGCGATCTGGAAGAAGAACTCGCTCAGCACCGCAAGCACGTGGCCGCCATGAGCCATCGCGCCGGCGACCTGGAACAGCAGTTCCGCGACACGGGATGTCACGTCGAAGAAGCCGAGCAGCAACACCGGCGGATCGCCCGCCAGTTCGCCGAGGGAGAGCGTGCGCTCACCGAGTTGATCGGTCGCCTCGATCAGGTCCGCAGCCAATCGCAGCAGTGCCGCACGGCCCTGATGGAGAAGATGCGGGCAACGGCGGTCTTGGGAAACCGAATCAGCGGCCTGGAAAGCCGCGTCGTGGCCACGGCCGAGGCCCGGTCCCGCTGCGACCGGCGGCTTGCCGAACTAAGAGAACAGGCGGACGGATTGCAGACCGAGGCTGCCGCCCTGGACCACCGACGCCGAGAACTCGAAACGAACGCGGCGGAGTGGCACGAGAAACTGGTGGCTGCCGAAGCACGCGTCGAGCAACTGTGCTCGGAATTGGAGGGGAGGCGTTCCGACCTGATTCGCCTTCGCCAACGCCGCAGCGCGGTCGCGGAGCGAGCCTCGGTCCTCGACGAGTTGGTCCGGCGTTACGAAGGCCTCAGTCCCGGAGTCAAAGAAGTCCTTCAGAAAGCCCGCGACGCCACTGCAGGGCCGTTCTGCCAGGTTCGAGGTTTGGTGGCCGATCTGTTTGATGTGAGCGTCGAGGCGGCCCATCTCGTCGAAGTCGCCCTCGGCGACAAGGCCCAGCACGTCGCGGTGGCCGGGGGGCGCGACCTGTTGGACTACCTCCAATCCGAAGCGGCCCAATTCTCCGGCCGCGTTGGATTCCTATGGCTTGGCGATGCCGACAAAGCTGTCCCGACCGAGCGACTCGACCTGGAACGGCGGGCGGGCGTGCTGGGACGTGCCGATCGGTTCGTGCAGACTTCGCCCGAGTATCGCCCCCTGGCGCGGCGTCTTCTCAGTCACATCTGGATCGTCGAACGACTCTCTCACGCCGTGGCCCTGGCACAGGCGGCCGGCCCGGGCACCGGCTTCGTCACCCTGAAGGGAGAAGTCCTCACGCCCGACGGCTCGCTGGTCGTGGGACCGCGGCAAGGTGCTGCAGGCCAGATCTCCCGCCGGAGCGAACTGCGATCCCTCAACCAGCAGGTCAAAGAACTCGACGGCCAGATCGAAGAGGCTGAAGCCTTTGCCGCCTCGCTCGATGCGCAGATCGCCGAGCAGCGCCGGCAGACGGCCGATCTGGCGGAGCATCACCGGGCCGCGGAGACGCAAGTCGTCGAGCACCGCCACGAAATCACCGCGAATCAGGAGCGGCTTCGGCAGATCGATCGGCAACTCGAGGATACCCGCCGTGAGCAGGAAACCGTGTCGCGAGGGCACGATGCGGCCCAGGAGTCCCTGGAGAAATGCCGGACCGAACTCCAGCAGGCGGAAGCCGACGTGGCCGATACGGAAAACCACATGGCTGCCCTGGGCGAGCAGATCGATCGTCTCGAAGCGGATCGAGCGGTCCGCAGCCGCGATACGACGGAGATCAAAGTCGCTCTCGCTAAGAGCGAGGAACGCCTTCGCAACCTTCGCACGCAAATGCAGCAACTCCTGGAAAGCAGGGAGGAACGACTGCGAGCCGTTGAGCAGAACCGGCAGCAGTTGCAGCAGAGCGTACAGAGGCTCGGGCTGACGCAGCGCAAGATCCTGCAGGCCGAGTCGGAAGTGGCAGAGCTGTACCTTCGCAAGGAGGAGTTCGAACGCCAGACCCTGGCTCTCATCGCGCAGCGCGAAACCATCCAGCAGGACCGCACGGCGTTGAAGTCGCAAGCTCAGCGCATTCGCAAGCAGGCCCAGAAGCTGGACGAACGGATCCATGCCGAGCAGCTCAAGGCCAACGAAGTCCGGCTGGAACGAGGAAGCCTTGCCGATCGCCTTCGCGAAGACTACCAGATCGAGCTGGCCGAGTTGGAACACAAGCCGACGGAGGAGGAACAGCACCAGCGCGAGGAGGTTCAGAACGAAATCGAGGAACTGCGGCGGAAGATCAGCAATCTCGGAAACGTGAACCTCGAAGCCCTTGAGGAACTGGAGCAACTGGAAAACCGCTTTGAGGCTCTGTCGACCCAGTTCAAGGACCTGTCGAGCGCGAAGAACTCCCTCCAGCGGATCATCGAGAAGATCAACGTCGACAGCCGGCGGCTGTTCTCGGAAACCCTCGAAACAGTGCGGGGGCACTTCCGCACGCTGTTCCGCGACGTTTTCGGCGGCGGCCAGGCGGATATCGTCGTCGAGGCGGACGAGGATATCCTGGAATGCGGGATCGAGATCATCGCCCGCCCGCCCGGCAAAGAGCCGCGCAGTATCTCACTCCTTAGCGGGGGTGAGAAGACGATGACCTGCGTGGCCCTGCTTCTGGCCCTCTTCCGTAGTCGTCCGAGTCCCTTCTGCATCCTCGACGAGGTCGATGCGGCCCTTGATGAGGCCAATATCGGCCGCTTCACCAACGTCCTCCGCGACTTCCTGTCGATGACCCAATTCATCATCGTCACCCATTCGAAGAAGACGATGACGTGTGCCGACACCCTCTACGGCGTCACCATGCAGGAATCGGGGGTCTCCAAGCCGGTTTCTGTGCGATTCGAGGACGTGAGCGAGGACGGCCACATTCTGGTCCCGCCGAAGGAGGAAGACGAGGCGGACGAGCAACAGGTTGACTCGGCCGACGACGAGACGCAGGCGGCGTGACCCGTTGGCGACAACCTGCACTAACTTGCTGTTTGGCAAGTTCTTTCTTTCTTTTCCAGTTTGCCGAATCGTCGCATCGATTGCTATCGTCTCGGCCGGCTTTTCTGCCAAGTTCACCGGGTTCGGTACGACCGACATGGCTGCCATCGTCGGTACGATCGGTGAAAGTTTCTAAAGTCAATGGCCTGATTCACTCGAAACTAATCATCGGATGGCTTCTCCCGCTGCACAGGCCAAGTGTGGCCTCAACCCGACAGCAGGGGAGCGGAGTATCGGGGGGGAACATGTCTGAAGGGCATCGCCTAAACGAGGTCGTCGGCCGCGTGCGGTCCGGATGCGCCTCTTCTGCAGGTTTCTCCAAGATTGTGGGACGGTTGCGGTCGCCCTACGTCCCGAGCCGGTGATTCTTGATGGGATGGTTGAAAGATGCCTTCCCTATTTTACGGATTTTCACTGACTTCCGGATGCCAGGGTTGCCGATGAAGTAAGTACGGCGCGGATCAGAGGGAGCTGAACCACAGCCAGAAACTGGAAGCGAGTAACGTTAGGCCCCGACCCAGCTGTTTGTAGATGGTCGATCGGTTTAGCAGCCGACACGAAGGAACGACCTACGACCGTTTGTCTGCAGGCATGGGGCTTGAAAGCCTCGGGCGACTCAGAGTCGCGCCGAAGGCACTACGAAACTTAGCGAGTGAGATATCGGAGAGCCTGCAATGAAGGTTTTCACTACAGGTCAGGTCGCCAAGATCTGCAAGGTGGCCCCGCGCACCGTGAGCAAGTGGTTCGACTCGGGACGTCTGAAGGGCTACCGGATTCCCGGTTCCCAGGACCGTCGCATTCCGCGAGAGTATCTGATCAAGTTCCTCAAGGAACACGGAATGCCCTTGGGCGATCTCGAAGACGAAGCGATGGCGAAGGTGCTCATCGTCGCTCAGGATCAGGTTCTCACCGAGAACCTGAAACGTGAGTTGCCGATGGAGCGATCGTTCAAAGTCGCCGTCGCCTCGAGCGGTTTCGATGCCGGAATCCAGGCGGAGAGCTTCCACCCGGATTGCATCATCGTGGACTTCTCGATCGGTCGAACCGAAGCTCTGCAGATCTGTCAGAACCTGCGCCGAAACAGCGAGTTTACCGAGGTGATCTTGATCGCCTTGCTGCCCGACGACGGAAGCTCCACGAGCTTCGATCGTTCGAGCATCAATGAAACGTTCAGGAAGCCATTCGATGCGGCCCTGCTCGCCGAACGGCTTCGCACGCTCATCGGAGCGAAGAAGGAACTCGTCTGATCGTTAGCGCGATCGGCCGTCGTTCCAAACGACAGCTTGGGGCTCTGGCAGAACGGAGGGTTTGCCTCGGAGATCGAGGGGCCCGACGAATCATCCTGCCAGCGGCTCAACAAAGGGGCGACTGAGAAACGGCGTCACCCATTGATCCGTCCCGTTTGCGGGAAAGACCAATGTGAGGGGGGGAACCTGGTGAGCTGTTTCTCAGTCGGCCCATAATCTCGACCCCAACAGCAAGCTAAGACCTTCATCCAAAATGAAGCTCGATGCGCCTGCTCGTTGGGCCTCAGATAGATCGCCGGCCCCAAATCAACCCGCCGCGGCAGACCCCCGCGGCGGATAGTTTTTCTTGACGTGGGAATAGACCCCGTCGAGAACTTTTCACTGGCGCACCGGCCGACCTCAGGGGGCACGTTCGCCCACCTCCGGGGGAAAACGGCGACGAGTCGCCGCCCTCCTTGGTTGCCTACCACGTCCCCATCCGCAGCAGCCGATAGGCCAGCAGCGTCTCGTTCTCCACGGCGATCGTGTCGTCCGTGCCGCTGTCCGTCGAGCGGGCGTAGACGTAGTCAAAGTACTTGATCCAGAGTTCGTAGCTGTTGCCCGTGTCGGTCAGGGAGCCCCCCTGGTACTTGTTCTCTTCCCAAAACGCCTCGTCGAACGTGTCGGCGCCGGGCGAATCGTACAGGTAGGCCCGATCGCTCGACGGGGCGTTCTTGGAACCGGCGGCCGTCACCGAATGGAAGCCGCGAACGTAGTGGTAGAACGACTGGGTGCTGTCGTACAGCGTGCTGTAGGCCGGGTAGCCGCGATAGTTGTTGCCGCCGGTG
>Ga0209723_1000857_pt1 | contig 52303 bp, 43 predicted proteins | sample BiotimSIPDNA_2_FD_185750 | JGI IMG/M metagenome (GOLD analysis project Ga0209723, IMG submission 185750) | Anaerobic biogas reactor microbial communites from Washington, USA - Biogas_R2 time_0 SIP DNA (SPAdes) (version 2) | ecosystem: Engineered > Bioreactor > Anaerobic > Unclassified | place... | reverse complement strand
TCGCTGGGTTACATTTGTAAATACCCCTGCCCGCTCCTATTTGGGTTTGCTAGTGTGTATTCATTAGCTATAATATGACTTTGTATTGCAAAAAAAAGGGCATCCTGGTGGGATGCCCTTTGCATACATTAAGTAGATACTATGTCAGTTGAACTCTTTTTTGAGTTGCTCTGCCCATTTATCAATCCTATCGCTGGTTAAAGCTGACTGGTTTTCAATATCCAAAGCCAGACCGCAGAATTTATCGCCTCTAAGGGCTCTGGAGCTCTCAAACTCATAGCCTTTGGCAGATGTATAACCAACAACTTTACCACCGTATTCTTGAACGAATTCGGCCATTATGCCTATTCCGTCTACGAAGTTTTCCGGATATTTCTTCTGATCTCCTCCGCCAAAGATGGCGAATTTCCTGCCTTTTAGAGGTTCCTCTTCTATTTCAGGCAGAAACTCATCCCAATAGTTGGGTAGTTCACCGTCAAACCATGTTGGAACTGCAAAAATAAAGTTGTCAAACTTCCTGAAATCTTCAACTGTGGCAATGTCCACATCTATTTCCTCACAGTTTTCTTCCCCCAGATGCTTAATAAGCTTCTTGACCTGCTGTTTGGTCTTTACGGAGCGAAAGCTGTAAAATATACCTACCTTCTTCATATAATGAATGTTTGATCTTATTTAACAAAATATACTAATACTGGAGGAGCTCTTTGGCTGCCTTAAGTATCTTGTCGGTGTTTGGAAGAATTGCTGCCTCAAGAATACGGTTGAAACCTACAGGCGTATAGGTTGAACCTACCCTCTTGATTGGTGCATCAAGGTATTCAAACGCAATATCAGCAATTGTAGCGGCAACTTCACCACCGAATCCTCCGAACACTTTATCTTCATGTACTATCATTGCCCTGGCAGTTTTCCTGACAGAATTTACAATTGCTTCTGTATCCAGCGGAGAAAGTGAACGAAGGTCAAGTACTTCGATATCTGCAATGCCTTCTTTTGCCAAAATTTCTGCTGCTTCGAGACAGAAGTGAGTAGCATTTCCATAAGTAATCATGGTCATATCACTACCTGCTCTCCTGATTCTTGCCTTACCAAAGGGTACTTCGAAGTCATCAGGAAATGGTGTGGCTGCCTTGGGTGAGTTGTATAGTGCCTTAGGCTCCAGAAAGAGAGTAAGACCTTCTGAACGGATGGCAGTTCTCAACAATCCTGCTGCGTCATCAGCAAAAGAGGGATATACTACCCTAACTCCAGGGAAGGTTGTCAATGCCCCTTCAATGGTCTGTGAGTGATAAAGTCCCCCACCTATGTAACCTCCGGATGCAAGACGTACAGTTATATTTGGTGAATATTGTCCCTTTGTTCTCCAGTATTCATGGGTAGTCTCCACAAACTGTTCCATAGCAGGCCAGAAGTAGTCTGCAAATTCTGCACCTTCAACAACAATTCTGATATCCTTGTTAAAACGTGACATTCCGTTGGCTGTACCCATGATAAAGTCCTCAGCGATCGGGGCGTTGAAAACCCTACGCTTGCCAAACTCATGTTGCATTCCCTTGGTAACGTTGAAGATTCCTCCTTTGTCCTTGTTTGCCACATCCTGTCCCCAGATATAGGTGTGGGGATTATGGTGGAACTCAGCTTTAAGGGTCTCATTTAGAGCCTCAATAAGCTTCTTTTTGTCACCTTCGTGGCTGTGTAAACCAGCAGGGTATTTAGCAGCTGGATAGGGCTCAGGAACAACGAAATCAAATATAGATTCCGGACTTGGGTGTGGAGCAGCCATACCTGCTTTGTGAGCTGCCTTGACCTCCTGAGCCACCCTGTCCTCGATTTCCTTTAATTCTTCTTCTGTAGCTCTCTTGTAGCGCAACAGCATACGTTTGAACTTTGCTAAGGGGTCATATTCCTTCACATAGCTTAGTTCGTTTTCGTCTCTGTAAAGCTCATGTCTGTCGCTGTTACTGTGTGAACCGATACGAACACAATTGGCCTGTACTATAGATGGTTTTTGTTCCTTCTTGGTCCATTCAACAGCTTCAGTCATTGCATTCATTGAATCGAACACATCCTTACCATTACAATAGATTATGCGCAGGTTCTTAAAGCCCTCGAAGTTCTTGGCAACCTTACGGTTTGCTGTCTGATCTTCCTTTGGAACAGATATCCCGTATCCATTGTCCTGAAATACGAAAACAACCGGTAATTGCTCATTTGAAGCACCGTTGATGGCTTCGTAAACGTAGCCTTCGGATACGGAACTCTCACCCTGGCTGCTAATAACCACAGCATCTTTTTCTTCGTAGGTCTTAAGTGCACGACCAAGTCCTGATGCATGAAGGGTGTGATTACCGGTACAGCTACTAACATTGTGTATGTTCCAGGATGGTTTTGCAAAGTGGTTTGACATATGTCGTCCGCCACCTGCTACATCAGCATCCTTTGAAATACCGTTAAGTATAATCTCTTCAGCCGTCATACCAGCTGAAACAACGGTTACAAGATCCCTGTAGTAGGGAAATAAATGGTCTTTATTTTTTCTGAAAACCTGGCCAATAGCCAGTTGTATACCATCATGGCCTGCAGCCGGAGCATGGTAAGACCAACCTATGGCTTGCTTCAGATAATTGGGTGCACGTTCATCAAGGGTACGTCCGAGAAACATCAGATAGTACCACTTCAGAAGCGTGTCTTTATCAGTCTTTTTAATTGAATACCTGACAGGAACGTTACTTTTCATAATTGTTATGTAGTTTTTTGCTTTTCAACCTCATTAATACTAATAATTCAGGTGCTACTGCACCTGAATTATTCAGTTTAGACTTCTGTGTCAATATCCCATTGCTCCAGATAATCGGCGATCTTTCGCAGGAAGAAACCTCCCAGGGCACCGTCCACCACTCTGTGGTCGTACGAGAGCGACAGGAACATCTTATGGCGGATTGCTATCACATCACCGGCAGGAGTTTCCAGTACAGCAGGCTTCTTTTCAATTGTACCTGTTGCAAGAATTGCTACCTGAGGCTGGTTGATAATAGGTGTACCTATAGCGTTTTTAAACGAACCGAAATTTGTTATTGTAAAGGTGCCTCCCTGGATATCATCGGGTGAAAGCTTGTTGTTTCTTGCCTGTACAGCAATACGGTTAATATCTGTTGCCAGTCCTACGATATTCTTCTGATCGGCATTCTTGACAACGGGAACTATCAGGTTACCTGAAGGAAGTGCAACTGCAATACCAACGTTTACATTCTTACGATAGATTATGTTTGTACCACTTACTGCTGCATTAATACCCGGATAGTCGCGCAATGCCTTGGCTGCTGCCCATGTGAATACCGGCATAAAGGTCAGCTTTTCACCGTATTTCTTTTCAAATTTGTCTTTATACTTATTTCTCCACAATACAAGATTTGTAACATCTGCCTCTACTATTGAGGTAACGTGTGGGGAAATTTGTTTTGACAATACCATATTCTCTGCTATCAGCTTACGCATACGGTCCATTTCGACTACCTCGTCGCCATCCCAGGCCTTAACTTCAGGTGCCTTTACAGCGGGACGAGATGGAGCTTCTGGAGATGCTGGTGTGGTAGCTGGCTTGGGTGCTGCAGCTTGAGTTGTCGGTTGACTACCTCTTGACTTGAGGTATTCAAGCAAGTCATCTTTTGTAAGACGACCGTCTTTACCACTGCCCTTTACTTTGTCAAGTTCGCTCAGCGAAATACCTTCCTGCTTAGCAATGCTCTTTACAAGCGGCGAATAAAATCGGTCGCTACTGCTATAATCGCCCTTCGCATCGCTTATTGCTGCTGCAGGTGCTGCTTCAGCCTTGGTTTCAGCTGGTGCTGCTGCCTCTTCAGCCTTCTCTGCCTTAGGTGTTTCCGGTGTTTCAACCCCACTTCCATCAAGGCTTACTACTGCAATTACCTCACCCACGGGTACGAGGGCATTGACTTCATATCTGATCTCCTTAATAACCCCTGCTACGGGAGAAGGAATTTCCGAGTCAACCTTGTCAGTTGCTATCTCAAGTAGCACCTGATCTTCTTCAACAGTGTCGCCGACTTTGACAAACCACTTTGTAATGGTTGCTTCTTCAACGCTCTCACCCATCTTGGGCATTACTAAATCAAATGTTGACATATTGAATTGATTTTGTTCTTAATGTTTTTATTTCTCTCTTCCGAATTAGCGTTTTATTTTCTGCCAGAGCATCACGAAATACCGTCGTGTCGCCCTCTGCCTTATTTTCGTACTCTAATAACAGCATTATCAGATTTTTGTTCTTGGAATAAGAAAATTTGTCCTTTTGCTTCGAATGTCGTTTCTATCAGAATCGTACAACATAAAAACCAATGCTACAATATCGTATTTTATCTGGTTGTTTGTCAACTGATTATATTTAATTCGCTGGATAGTTTAGAATTCTATCCCTACTTATGTCATAACTGTTGTTTAATCAACATAGAAAATAATGATAAAAAAAAACAGCTGCCTCATGGGAGGCAGCCGTTCACAATTTTTAGTCCAGGGCAGGCAGAATTACAGACTATCTCCGAAATCTGCCTTGTATTTTGCGACAAGCTTTTCAGGCCAGTCGGACACAGCATCCAATCTTCCAACGAAGAAGCGCAGTACCTTGGGTTCGTCAACAAACTTAAGTCCACCGATCAGGTCCCTGTTTTTATACAGCCAGTGCATGCGGTCTATAACAAACTTAGTTTGTGACAGAGTGAATACTCTACGTGGGAAGGCCAGACGAAGCAACTCCATATCCGAAAGTATATCATTACCATTCTCATCCCTTACACTAGATACTGTACCACGTTCCATACCCCGGCAACCTGATACTATATAAAAGGCTGCGGCAAGGGCTCCTGCGGGATACTCAGTCTGAGGAATATGAGGCAGAAATTGCATTGCATCAATATGTACCCCAAGAGCACCACCTGGCATAATTACAGGTATACCGAGTTTGTCAAGCTCCTTAACCGTGTAGTCGATAAACCCGGGTGATTGGCTGATAACTGTTTCATCGGTTGTTTCGATTAAACCAACAGCCATGGCTTCTACTTCCCTTACCGACATTCCACCATAGGTCAGGAAGCCTTCATACAGAGGTACAAGGTCACGCATCTTGAGAAAGAGCTCCTTGTTGTTGGTACAGATACCACCTCCACGAGTAGAACTAACCTTGCGGCTGGAGAAGTAAACTATGTCACAGAGTCCGCACATGGTTTGAAGTATCTCCTTAATGCTTGAATTTGCAAATTCAGCTTCGCGTTGTTTGATAAACCAGGCGTTCTCTCCTATCAAACTGGCATCCAGCACTATGATAATACCATGTTGGTCAGCCACCTTGCGAACCTCACGCATATTTGCGATAGAGAAAGGTTGTCCACCAATCAGGTTGGTTGATGCTTCAAGACGGATAAAAGGAATCCTTTCTTTTCCGTATTTTGCTATAAGGGCTTTGAGTTTTTCAATATCCAGGTTTCCCTTAAAAGGGTTATTGCTCTTTACTATAAGTGCCTGATCAGTAAAAATTTCTGCAATTTCACCTCCATTCAGGTCGATATGCGCCTTGGTTGTAGTAAAGTGGTAATTCATCGGTACCACATCCCCTGGTTTTACAAAGGCCTTTGCTACAATATTCTCAGCTGCTCTACCTTGGTGAACCGGCAAAACAAGTGACTTACCGAATACTTCCTTTATGGCGGACTCCATCCTGTAAAAGCTTTGAGAACCTGCATAAGCATCATCTGCATGGTGCATGGATGCCAGTTGGTTGTCGCTCATTGCATTGGTACCGCTATCTGTAAGCATATCAAGGAACACATCCTTGGTACTTAGTAAAAATGTATTGAAGCCCCCTTCCCGTATGGCGGCCAGACGTTCGTCAATGGGCCTCAGGTGTAGTTTCTGAACTATCCTGACCTTGTGCAGTTCTACCGGAATCTCTTCTCCACTATAGAATTTAATGCTGCTTTTTGAGTTTAGGTTCATGATGAATATCCCTTTAATGAAATTGCTTTGGTTAACAATTATTGATTTTTGTTTTGATGTCCGAAAATAATTAAAAGTGTTGTTATAAATGAAAAAATACATTAAGATCATTAGTTCCGACCCCTAGTTTATTTTCATTTTAAAAAAGGAAACAGGTTTAGCTTAGTTGGATTAACTGCATTTTTATAGGCAGAAGCCGTGGAATCGCACTGTCAATGCAGTAAGCAGGCTGAATTTGCCTTAATGATTTTCAATCTGAAAAACCATAGTGTAGATGATAGATGGACGGTAAAGGAGCAGGTACTACAAGAAGTTTGGCTCACAAGAGATGAATGTCCTGAAAAAAAAGTGGCAGTATCGCGAGATACTGCCACCTGATAATAACATAAAGAATATCTGAAACCAGATTACTAATTTTATTACTCAATCTTAGTCCTTATTCAGGTTCTAAGGCTGGTATTAATTCTTGTGTATCTGTGTTTTACTGTGCCAGTTTTTTGTCCAGCTGTTTTTTAATAGCTTCCATAAACTTCTCAGTGGTCACATAGTGATTATCCCTAAGCTGGGCTCCATGTATTGTAAGGGCAAGGTCCTTTGTCATTACTCCACTCTCTACAGTTTCAATACATGCAGCTTCTAGGTTTTCTGCAAACCTAGCCAGCTCATTGTTTCCGTCAAGTTTTGCCCTGAAAGCCAAGCCTCTGGTCCAAGCATAGATTGATGCAATTGGATTTGTTGAAGTTGGCTTGCCTTGCTGATGCATGCGATAGTGACGGGTTACCGTACCGTGGGCTGCTTCTGCTTCGATGGTTTTGCCATCCGGAGTAATCAGCACTGAGGTCATAAGTCCCAGTGAACCAAAGCCCTGAGCCAAAGTGTCTGACTGAACGTCACCGTCGTAGTTTTTGCAGGCCCAAACAAAGCCACCATCCCATTTCAGAGCAGCAGCTACCATATCGTCAATAAGCCTGTGTTCATAGCTTATTCCAAGTTCTTCAAACTTAGCCTTGTACTGAGTTTCATATAGTTCCTGGAAGATATCCTTAAAGCGACCGTCGTATTTCTTTAGAATTGTGTTCTTGGTTGACAGATATAGTGGCCATTTCTTGTTTATGGCCATATTAAAGCAACTGTGAGCAAAGCCGGTAATACTTTCATCGGTATTAAACATGGCCATTGCCACTCCGTCTCCATCAAAATTATACACCTCGTACTTCTGAACTTCACCACCATCAGAAGGTGTAAAGCTTATTTCGAGCTTTCCTTTCCCCTTTACCACAAAGTCTGTAGCCCTGTATTGGTCACCAAAGGCGTGACGTCCGATACAGATAGGTCTTTCCCAACCGGGAACCAGTCGGGGTATGTTGTTGATAATAATTGGTTCTCTAAATACTGTGCCGCCAAGAATGTTACGAATTGTACCATTGGGTGATTTCCACATTTTCTTAAGACCAAACTCCTCTACCCGTTTCTCATCGGGAGTAATTGTGGCACACTTGATACCTACGTTGTACTTATTGATAGCATTGGCTGCTTCTACAGTCACCTTATCATCTGTTGCATCTCTGTTTTCAATACTCAGGTCATAGTATTTAATATCCAGATCAAGATAAGGTAAGATCAGTTGATCCTTAATCATCTTCCAGATGATACGGGTCATCTCATCACCATCCAGTTCTACAACCGGATTTGTTACTTTAATTTTACTCATCGGTTTATGTTTTACTGATTCAAAGTTTGGCAATAACTTATATCCGGTGGTATTAACAAACAAATGGTTAAAAATGTTGAAGCGCCCCGGTTTTTCATTCCAAATCGAGATTGAACTTTTGAGTTAGTAGAGATAATGAAGGATTCTTCTCCATCATTATCTTCAGCTTCTCAGATGCAGTAAAGGCCTGCTTTTGGGTACTTTTTTCCTCCATATTGACAACTACGGTCAACTCTAAGGTCTCGTTACTAAGTTTTTCTCTCAGGTAAGCCATCAGGTCCTGCTTTGAATTCATTATCTCTTCTGCCTGAATTGGAGCTGAAAGTTGCAGACTTATGATATTAGGTCCCTTAAGTGTGGGCTTGTAATTGGAAAGAATAATTGAGAGTCTTGTATTCTCAGACTTAACTATTGCTGCATACTCATCCCAGACTTTCTGCAAGTTCTCTGGATCAACTGACTTATTTGCAGAAGATGCTGATCTATCTTGTGACGTTTGTTCAGCTTGTTTCCCGCTTTGTGATGTTGCCTCAGGATTCTTTAGCAGGTCCTTGAGTGACGGGGCACTAATTCCCCGTCGTGAAGGAATGCCACTATCGGCTGATGGCTTTGAAATACCTCCTCCTGGGACAGATCCCGGCTGAGTAGTTGCTCCAGAAGATGATGGATTTGCTGGTGCTGAGGCTCCGGCGGATGCCTGTGCAGCCGCCTTTTTAGCTAATTCAGAAGCTTTTTTTTTTCGCTTAATATCCTCGAGAGGGATAAAAGCGTGAATTCAACCTGGAGTCTTTTGTTTCGTGCAAGCCTGTAATTCATTTCGCATTCATTACAGAGCTTTAGTGCTTCATACAGAAAGTCGTTGCTACAGTTCTTAGCCTGATCCAAGTATTTCTGCTTTATTGTAGAACCGACTTCGAGGAGAGCTACAGTTTGTGGATCACGGCACATCATAAGGTCTCGCAGGTGACTGCTAAGTCCGGAAATAAAGTGACTGCCATCAAAGCCACGGTTTAATATCTCATTAAATATCAACAATGCTGATGTAGTATCTTCCTTCAGGAAAGCATCAACTAGCCTGAAATAATAGTCATAGTCCAGCACGTTGAGATTGGTAATTACCTGCTGGTAAGTGATGTTGCGACCGCAGAAAGCAACTATCTGGTCGAAGATAGACAGTGCATCACGCATTGCTCCATCGGCCTTGGTTGCTATAACATTCAGGGCCTCATCCTCTATCTCAACTCCTTCTTTCTGTGCTACAAGTCTTAAATATTTACTTGCAACCTCGACGGTAATCCTATTAAAATCAAAGGTTTGACAGCGAGAAAGTATGGTAGGAAGTATCTTGTGCTTTTCAGTTGTTGCAAGTATGAAAATCGCATGTACCGGTGGCTCTTCCAGGGTTTTCAGAAAGGCATTGAATGCGCTTGATGACAGCATGTGAACCTCGTCGATGATATACACGCTGTACCTGCCCATCTGCGGGGCAACCCTTACCTTGTCAATAAGCAGACGGATATCATCCACAGAGTTGTTGCTTGCTGCATCAAGTTCGTGGATATTATAGGAGCGGTTTTCATTAAAGGCCTTGCAGGAAGTACATTCGTTACATGCTTCAAAGTCCGGCCCCAGGTTTTCACAGTTTATCGTCTTTGCAAAGATTCTGGCACAGGTTGTCTTTCCCACACCACGGGGACCGCAAAACAGATATGCATGCGCCAGTTGCTTATTTTTTATAGCATTCTTAAGGGTTTGGGTAATATTCTCCTGACCCTCTACCGAACTAAAGGTGCCTGGTCTGTATTTTCGTGCCGATACAATGTATTCCATAGACACAAATCTATCTTATTTTTTGCAGCCGTACAAGCAGGTAGATTAATTTACCTCACCTCACCTATCAGATCATATTCTCCTGCTCCTGTGATATGTATATTGTAGAAAGATCCAATGTTAAGATCTTCAGAACTGTCTATCAGCACTTCAGGGTCAACCTCAGGACTGTCAAATTCGCTGCGACCCACCCAGTATTCTCCTTCCTTACGATCAACAAGTACCTTCATTACTCTGCCGATCTTGGCTTCATTATGGGCAAGACTGATGCCACTTTGCAGTTCCATTATCTCCTCTGCTCTTTCCTGCTTAACTTCTTCGGGGATATCGTCTACGTAGTTTTTATATGCATAGGTGTCCTCCTCATGTGAATAAGGAAATACTCCAAGACGTTCGAATTTCATTTCGGCAACGAAGTCCTTAAGTTCCCTAAAATCCTCTTCTGTCTCCCCTGGATGACCGGTTATCATGGTAGTTCTCAGATGCATTCCTGGAACCACCTCACGCATTCGTTTAATAAGATTGATGCAGTCTTCTTTGCTTACATTGCGTCTCATAATCTTCAACATATTGTCCGAAATATGCTGAAGAGCCAGGTCCAGGTAGCTGCAAACTTTGGGATTGCTTGCCATCACATCAAGTAGTTCCATTGGAAATCCTGCAGGGTATGCATAGTGCAGCCTAATCCATTCAATACCTTCTATTTCTGAGAGCATCTGAACTAGTTCGGGGAGTTTCTTATCCTTATAAAGGTCCAGACCATAATAAGACAGATCCTGTGCTATTACCTGAAGTTCCTTTACCCCTTTGGAAGCCAGCAGAGTGGCTTCTTTTAGGATGCTTTCCATACTTCTTGAAGTGTGTTTTCCAGTAATCAGTGGAATAGCGCAATAGGAACAATTGCGGTTACATCCTTCAGATATCTTTAAATAGGCATAATGGCCCGGTGTAGTAAGTGAGCGTTCATTTTTAAGGTCTGCCCTGTAGGGCATCCCCATCTCACTAATAAGCCTCTTCCAGTCGAATTTCCCATAGAACCTATCCACTTCGGGGATTTCTACACTCAGTTGCTGCCTGTATCTTTCCGATAGGCAGCCCATAACAAAGAGCTTTCGTATTTTTCCCTGCTTCTTGGCTTCAGCAAAATCCAGAATGGTCTCAATAGACTCTTCCTTGGCATCGCCAATAAAACCGCAGGTATTAATCACCACCACCTCACCCCCGGGCTGGGACGGATCATGCTCAACCAGGTATCCTCCAGCCTGAAACTGCCTGATAAGGAGTTCTGAGTCAACCAGGTTCTTTGAACATCCCAGGGATATTACATCCACACGTTTCTTTTTCATACTATTCTCCAAAGAGGGAATCGACAAAGGCCTCACGGTCAAATACCTGTAGATCCTCTATTCCTTCACCAATTCCAATGTATTTTACGGGTATTTTAAACTGATCAGAGATACCTATTACGACACCTCCCTTTGCGGTTCCATCAAGTTTGGTTACTGCAAGTGCATTGACCTCTGTGGCCAAGGTAAACTGCTTAGCCTGTTCGAAGGCATTCTGGCCTGTCGATCCGTCCAAAACTAGCAATACCTCATGTGGTGCATCGGGAACGATCTTACGCATCACATTCTTTATCTTTGTAAGCTCGTTCATCAGGTTGGTCTTGTTGTGCAGACGACCTGCCGTATCAATAATAACAACGTCAATATTGTTGGCTTTGGCCGATGATATTGTGTCAAAGGCTACTGAAGCCGGGTCTGCCCCCATTTTCTGCTTAATAAGGTCTATTCCGACCCTGTCAGCCCATATCTCAAGCTGATCAATAGCAGCAGCCCTGAAGGTGTCTCCGGCACCTAGCAGAACACTTTTCCCTGCACTTTTAAACTTATGAGCCAGTTTACCGATCGTAGTAGTCTTACCAACACCATTGACACCTACAACCATTATTACATATGGTTTTGCTTTCTCAGGAATATCAAAGTCCCCATCAATGCCATTCCGGTTTTCCTTTAACAGATCCTTTATCTCTTCCCTAAGGATACGATCGAGTTCTGAGGCACTAACATACTTGTCCCGCGAAACCCTTGCCTCTATCCTCTCTATTATCTTGATTGTTGTGGCTACACCAACATCTGAACTAATCAGAACTTCTTCAAGCTCATCCAATAGATCCTCATCCACCTTGGATTTACCAACCACCATACGGGTGATCTTTTGCAATACGCTTTCCTTGGTTTTGGAAAGGCCTTCATTTAGTTTTTCCTTTTTGGACCTGTTAAAAGCACTGAATAATCCCATGATTCTGAATTGTTTTAATCACTGCAACCGGGCAGAAGTAAGGTCACAGCATTCTGATGACTGAAACAGTGGCAAATATAACTATTTATAAACAACAAAGCCTTCCGTGGGGAAGGCTTTGTTAATTAGTTTCAGGGATTTCAACTTTAGTTCTTGTTGAAATAGTCCTTTACATTATCATTGGTCACAATATCCTGTTGGAAACTATAAGCACCGGTTTTAGGTGACTTTACCATCTTGATAACCATTGTATATCCTTTTCCTGCACCTGTTTGCAGTTTGGAGACAGCTTTCTTTGCCATGACTTAATATCTTTATTTTATTTCACGATGTACTGTTACACGCCTAAGGATAGGATTGTACTTCTTAAGTTCCATCCTGTCGGGAGTGTTCTTCCTATTCTTAACGGTAATGTACCTGGAAGTTCCGGGTAGTCCGCTTTCCTTGTGTTCAGTGCATTCCAGTATGACCTGAATGCGGTTGCCTTTACCTTTCTTAGCCATTTTTTCTACCCCCTATTATATTTTTGTTCTCAAAAATCCTTTTTCCTTTGCTGATTTGATAGCAGCATGAATACCAACCTTGTTGATATAGCGCAGGCCGGTTGCAGATACTTTCAGGCTAACCCAACGACCTTCTTCGGGAAGATAAAACTTCCTGTTGAAAAGATTCGGATTAAACCTCCTTTTGGTACGTCTTTTTGAGTGGGAAACATTGTTCCCGATCATAAAGCTCTTTCCGGTTATTTCACAAACATTTGACATTTCTATATCGCTTTTATCTACGTTTTTCAAACAGAGCGCAAAATACGCGATTTTTTTTCAATATACCAAATACTTGCAAGCATAATTTCGCTCTTTTTCTGCTTTTTTATGCTTTTTATCCGTCATATTAGATTAAAGCTCTCCCTTCTCCAGCAACTGTTTCATAACAATCACACCGGCATCGGCGGTGCGCATAATAACCCGCTCACGTCCCTTTCCAAACAAAAACCTGCGACTCAGTACTTTATCCTTTGAAGCCCATGCGATCCAAACTGTACCAACAGGTTTTTCATCACTCCCGCCCGTTGGGCCCGCAATACCTGAGGTTGATATTGCATAATCACTACCTGTAATCCTGATAGCTCCTTGTGCCATAGCTTCGACTACTTCGCGACTTACAGCACCGTGTTGCTCAATCAGGCCAGTATCCACACCAAGTACACCTGCTTTCACACTGTTTGAATAGGCAACTACAGAGCCGTTAAACACCTCTGAAGCACCGGGAATTGATGTAAACAAATGGGATAGATAACCTCCTGAACAACTTTCAGCACAGGCAATTGTGGCAGACTTGGCCTTAAGGAGTCTTATCAACTCCTCTTCTGGTTTCTGGTCGTCAAAACCAAAGATATTATCTCCAATCAGGGGATAAAGTTGATCTATCGCTTTATCAACTGCTTCCTCCAACTGTTTTCTTTCACTTCCCTTTGCGCTGAGCCTTAACCTAATCTTTCCCGGTGAAGGCAAATATGCAAGTCTGATACAGTCCGGAAGACTCTCCTCCCATTCACTTATGTGCTCGGCTAGAATAGATTCAGGTATGTCAAACACATGAATAGTACGATGTATTAGGGCCTCTGTTGGGAATGCCTTGATAAGCCTTGGAAGCACTTCTGTACTCATTGCATGCTTCATCTCAGAGGGAACACCGGGCATTGAAACAAGAACACCTTTTGGGGTGGAAAACCACATAATTGGGGCTGTTCCTACCATATTTCTGATTACCGTACATGACTCAGGAACCATGGCCTGAGTACGGTTGAGTTCGTTAATGCTGTGAACCCTCCCTTTGAGGAAAGTCTCCACATCCGAATACACCTCCGAATTAAATACCAGCTTTGTATTGAAAAAGCGGCACAAGGCCGCTTTTGTAATATCATCTTTTGTTGGCCCTAAACCACCGCTTATCAGCACTATTGGAGACCTTTCTGTAGTCTCTTTAAGCACTGCCAGTATTTCGTCTTCTTTGTCGCTAACTGAAGTGATGCGGTGAACTGAAATACCTGCTTTTGACAGTTCCTGTCCTATCCAGGCAGAGTTGGTATCCACTACCTGACCAATAAGGAGTTCGTCGCCAATAGTAATAATATCAGCCTTCATCTCTACTATTTCTTATTGCGTCGTTCTCTTCTGTTTTCAATTATAAGTGTCTCAACCTTTGGACTCTTAAGTGCTTTATTTACAAAGTAAATACCCAATATAATAAAAGGAATACTTAAAAGCTGTCCCATATTCAGAAGCATACTGTCTTCAAAGGCTTCCTGGTTTTCCTTGACAAACTCAATAAGGAAACGGCAGCCAAAAACACTTGTAAGCAAAGTGCCAAACATCAGTCCTGGTCTTTCAGATGCATTACGTCTCCAATACATATACATCAACAGTATAAAGATACCCAGATAACATAAAGCCTCATATAGCTGAGCAGGATGTCTTGGAAGTGTAGGGTCGTCCAAACCGTGCGCCTTTAGGAAAACGAAGCCCCAGGGTACTGTTGTCACGCTTCCGACTATCTCTGAATTCATCAGGTTTCCAAGCCTTATAAAAGTAGCACCCAAGGCTACCGGAACTACCAGCTTGTCAAGTGTCCAGAGCATGGAACGTTTGGTTACAAATCTTGAGTACATGAAAACGGCTACCAGTATTCCCACAGCGCCTCCATGACTAGCCAGACCGCCTTCCCATACCTTAATAATATCTTCCGGATGAGTAGAATAATAATCCCAGCCGTAAAATATTACGTGTCCCATTCGGGCTCCAATAATAGTAGCAACCATCACAAAGATGAAAAGCTTGTCAAGCCATTCCTGTGGTGCGTTATCGCGCTTGTACATCTTCTCGGCAATATAGTAACCTAGAATAAATGCAATAGCGAAGAACAAGCCATAATAGCGTACTGCTACTGGTCCTAGTGAAAAAAGTGCCGGGTCCGGAGCCCAGGTTATGTAATTGAAAATAATCATATTACGCTATGGTTATTCAAGTTTTCCGTGACATTGTTTGTATTTCTTACCACTTCCACATGGGCATGGGTCATTCCTTCCAACCCTCTTTTCAGCTTTCACAGGTTGCACTACCTGTGGTCTGGGTTGATTCTCAGCTTGCTGAGCTCTTGAAGTTCCAGGTATTCCAGCCCCAGGATCATCCTTCTGGGTTCTGAGTGCAGATAGGTCAACCCTGCGCCTTTGTTCAGCCTGTCTTACCTGATTTGGGTCTCTTACAGGAATATGAGCCTTTGACAATGTAGCAACAATGGCCTTGTTGTTCTTGTCTATCATGGTCTTGAACAGGTTGAAAGACTCAAACTTATATATCAACAGCGGATCTTTCTGTTCGTATGAGGCATTCTGAACAGCCTGCTTAAGGTCGTCCAGTTCCCTTAGGTGTTCCTTCCATGCTTCGTCAATAGTAATAAGCATTATTGCCTTCTCGAATGCCTTTACAAGATCAAGACCTTCGCTTTCATATGCATTCTTGAGATTTACAGTAATATGGAATATTCTATGACCATCAGAAATCGGTACTACTATGTTTTCGTATAGCTCGCCCTTGGTCTCGAATACATTCTTTATCACCGGATATGCCTGTTTGCCAATTTGCTCCCTCCTTCTTGTATATCTATCCCAAACAAGTTCATAAAGCTTTTCTGTAAGCTCATTGGCTTTTATCTCATGTAGTTCTTCTTCTTCAAAGGGACATTCAACAGAAAACAGACGAATCAGTTCCATTCTCAGTAACTCAACATCACCAGAATCTTTGAAGTCTGCAACAACGCTTTCAACAGTATCAAACATCATATTGGAGATCTCAACATGCATACGTTCTCCAAACAATGCGCGACGTCTCTTTGTATATATTACCTCACGCTGGGCATTCATCACGTCGTCATATTCAAGAAGTCGCTTACGTATACCAAAGTTGTTTTCTTCAACCTTCTTTTGAGCTCTCTCGATGGACTTGGTAATCATGCCTGCCTGTATCACCTCTCCTTCCTCAAGACCCAGACGGTCCATAGTCTTTATTAGCCTGTCACCGCCAAACAAACGCATCAGGTCGTCCTCAAGTGATACAAAGAATTGTGAAGAACCCGGGTCTCCCTGACGTCCTGCACGACCTCTCAACTGACGGTCAACTCTTCGTGAATCATGCCTTTCAGTACCTACGATTGCAAGACCTCCTGCAGCTTTTACCTCGTCACTCAGCTTGATGTCGGTACCGCGACCGGCCATATTTGTTGCAATTGTTACTACTCCTTTCTTACCGGCCTCTGCAACAATCTCTGCCTCACGCTGGTGTAACTTAGCATTCAGCACATTGTGAGAGATTCCCCTCAACTTAAGCATGCGACTTAAGAGTTCGGAAACTTCCACAGATGTAGTACCAACAAGGACAGGTCGGCCTGCATTTACCAAAGCAACTATCTCTTCAATTACTGCATTGTACTTCTCTCTTTTTGTCTTATATACCTTGTCGTCAAGGTCAGCACGCTGTATAGGACGGTTGGTCGGGATAACCACTACATCCAGCTTGTAGATGTTCCAAAACTCACCTGCTTCTGTCTCGGCAGTACCGGTCATACCAGAGAGTTTATGATACATCCTGAAGTAGTTTTGGAGGGTAATTGTAGCATAGGTCTGTGTAGCAGCTTCCACCTTTACTCTTTCCTTTGCCTCAATAGCCTGGTGCAAACCGTCAGAGTACCGTCTGCCCTCCATTATACGTCCGGTCTGTTCATCCACTATCTTGACCTTGTTGTCAATAACCACGTATTCAACGTCCTTTTCGAACATTGTGTAGGCCTTGAGCAACTGGTTGATGGTATGTACGCGCTCAGACTTAATAGAATAGCTTTGCATCAGCTCCTCTTTCTTCTGGAGCTTTTCTTCATCACTTAGATTTTCTTTCTCAAGTGTAGCCAGTTCGGAACCAATATCCGGAAGCACAAAGAAATTTGAATCCTCAGACGTATCAGTTATAAGGTCTATACCCTTTTCTGTAAGTTCAACTGAGTTTGTCTTCTCATCAATTACAAAATACAGAGGATCTGTAACCACATGCATATTCTTATTGTTATCCTGCATGTAGAAGTTTTCCATCTTGATCATTCCTGCCTTCATTCCGGGTTCGCTAAGGAACTTAATCAAAGGTTTGCTTTTGGGCATACCTTTAAATGAACGAAGCAGCAGTAGGAAACCATCCTCCTGTTCCTTGGAATCATCTGATTTTAATTTCTGTCTTGCATCGGCTAGCAGTTGTGTAGTTAACCTGCGCTGTGCTTCAACAAGCTTTTCAACCTTGGGACGCAGTTCAACAAAGAGCTGATCATCACCCTTGGGTACCGGACCTGAAATAATCAAAGGAGTACGTGCATCATCGATAAGCACTGAGTCAACCTCGTCGACGATTGCATAATTGTGCATGCGCTGTACCAGATCGTCAGGCGATACAGCCATATTATCACGCAGATAGTCAAAACCAAATTCATTGTTTGTACCAAAGGTTATATCTGCCTGATATGCCTTACGACGTTCCGGGGAGTTTGGTTGATGTTTATCAATACAGTCAACACTGAGACCATGAAACATATAAATTGGTCCCATCCACTCGGAGTCACGTTTTGCAAGGTAGTCGTTGACCGTTACAACATGAACCCCACGACCACTTAATGCATTCAGAAATACAGGAAGGGTAGCTACAAGAGTCTTACCTTCACCGGTTGCCATCTCAGCAATTTTTCCCTGGTGAAGGACCACACCACCAATCAGCTGAACATCATAGTGTACCATGTCCCAGGTAACCATGTTACCTCCGGCCATCCATGAATTTTTGTACACCGCCTTATCTCCAGAGATAGTAACAAAGTCATATTTTGTAGCCAGATCCCTGTCAAAATCATTGGCAGTAACTTCTATTTCCTTGCTTTCAGCAAAGCGTCGTGCAGTTTCCTTCACTATGGAAAAAGCCTCAGGAAGAGCTTCATTGAGAGCGTTCTCTATCTTTTCCTTGATATCTTTGTCAAGCCTGTCAATCTCTTCATAAATCTTTTCTCTCTGAGAGATGTCAGGAGTTTGTTCAACACTGGCTTTAAGTTCATCAATCCTGGCCTGGTCTTCAGCATAAGATGCAGCAATTATTTGTCTGAGGGCTGCTGAACGGGCACGCAGTTCATCATTTGAAAGACTACTAATACCAGGGTAAACGGCATGTATCTTTTCGATATAGGGCTTTAACTCCTTCATATCCCTTTCCGACTTATTGCCCAGAAACATTGACAGTATATTACCTACGATACTCATATTATCAGTGGATTAAATAACACATGAAATATCCGGAATCAGTTCCGGCATTGTTAACAATTAAAACAAAATGAAGATGTTATGCAAGAATTGCAAAACACAAGTCAGTAGAGGGGCCGGCTCTCACCGGGATACATGTTAAAGCTATGGCTGACCAGCCAAAGCAGCCAGGTGTTATAACAGATGGAATCTTACTAAAATAAAGTCCTGCATGATAAAGCGGTTGAAAATCACAGTCAACAACTAGTTTTTCAAGCTGCAGATTTCGCTTTATTTCAGGTCTGACTACCAGCTTAATTGCTCTGAATCCATCAGGTAATGATGACTCTCTATTCAGCCTTGTATAGCCCTTCCTCTCGTCAAGGTCTGAGACAGTTGCAGTGATAGCTGAATAATTTGAAAAGAAAGCCTCATAAGGATTGCAATCGGAAACCAGGTATACAAATGCATTATGTCTGCATAAAACTACAGCATCTGCAGGCAGAGAATGCCCGGCAGCAAGAGCGACGCTCAACGACAACCCTACAAGTGTAATGTAGTTTATTTCAGACCTAATCTTCATTACTGTCTTTCCTGACCTGCTGCCAATGACTTACAGCAGTCTTAATATTAGGGGGTAAAGATGGTAAAATTATCTGTAGCTCCTCTATATTTAAGAAAAAATTGCAAATTTAGAGCAATGAAAAATGGCGTGACCCTTAGTAAAGCCGTTTGAATCAGCCATGACTACAGCGGCAGGAAGGGATCACGCCATCTTGTTGAATAAAAACAATCAGTTTGGCTGGTGGTTCAAAAACCCTCAACATTACACCTGGATTTCGGATATATTTATCCTTTTTCTATCTTTGCCAAAAATTTAGTCAAATGAAACTCCATAATAAATACAGTAAGGAAGTCCTGCTTGCAAGATTACAGGCGGAATCATTCAGACGTCGTACTGTCTCTTTTTACCGCTATGTAAACATTGAGAATCCCAAAGAGTTCAGGGATCAATTGTATCTTGCCCTTGACAGTTTATCCTGTCTAGGACGTATCTATGTTGCCCATGAGGGAATAAATGCACAGATGAATGTTCCAGAACATAATATTGATGCTTTTTTAGAATATCTGCAATCGGTTTGCGAATTGCAGGATATGCCATTGAAATGGGCTATTGAGGAGTCGAAGTACTCATTCATAAAGTTAGTTGTACGTGTACGGCCCAAGATAGTAGCCGACGGACTGGAGGATGGTGCATTTGATGTAACAAACGTTGGAAAGCACTTATCCCCTGTTGAGTTTCACGAACTTTCGCAGAAGGAAGATGTAGTTGTTGTAGATATGCGCAATAATTATGAAAGTGAGGTCGGCCGTTTTGAAAATGCTATTTGTCCGGATGCTGAAACCTTCCGTGAGGAACTTGAAGATGTTGTAGAAACATTGGCTGACAAAAAAGACAAAAAGATACTACTTTATTGTACCGGAGGTATTCGTTGCGAAAAGGCAAGCGCATGGCTCAAGCATCACGGATTCAGTGACGTAAACCAGCTTCACGGTGGTATTATAGCCTATGTGTCAGAGATAAGGCAGAAGGGCCTTGAGTCACGCTTTATAGGGAAGAATTTTGTATTTGACGAGCGACTTGGAGAAAGAGTTACTGATCATGTCCTGGGTAAGTGTTATCAGTGCGGAAAGCCTTGCGATACGCATGTGAATTGTAGGTATGATCCCTGCCATGAACTAGTAATTCAGTGCAGCGAGTGTGCTGAAAAATACGGAGGATGCTGCAGTGAAGAATGCTATACAAATATGAAGAGCTTCCCATGGCACCAAAAGGAATACAGAAAGCAACTTAACCAATTGCGACCTGTAATTGGAGAAAAGAGGGAAAAGGCATGCTAAGCAGCGGTAATTTTTGGAAGGATCTTAAGGGTCCGCTTTATATGCTAGCTCCAATGGAGGATGTAACTGATACTGCTTTCAGGGAACTGGTTATGCGGATTTCAACACCTGGTCTGCCCCACATTCTTTTTACTGAGTTCACTTCAGTTGATGGACTTTGTCATCCTGTTGGCAGGGAAAAAGTAAGCTACCGTCTGAAGGTCTCTGACAGCGAGCGTGAATTGCTCGACACTCTGGGGATTAAACTTATTGCACAGGTTTGGGGTAATGATCCTGAAAAGTTCAGTTCTGCACTAAAGTATATTGAGGAAGAATACAGCTTTGATGCTATAGATATCAATATGGGCTGTCCGGTAAAGAATGTTGTAGCCCATGGCAGTGGATCAGCACTGATTGATTCAGAAACTCAGGCCGGGGAGATAATAGCTGCAGCAAGAGAGAGTCTCACCTTACCTCTGAGTGTAAAAACCAGAATTGGGTTTAAGTACAAAGATACAGAAAGGTGGATCTCCTATCTACTTAGCCAGCCTTTGGATGCAATTACAGTCCACGGACGGATTCAGAAGCAGATGTCTGAAGGTGAAGCCGACTGGAATGAGATAGGAAGAGCTGTAGGCTTGCGTAATGCAATAGCTCCCGATATCAAGCTTATAGGAAATGGAGACGTCAGTTCCCTTGAAGAGGCTAATGAAAAGATTGCAAAATATGGTACTGACGGTATTATGTTTGGTAGAGGGATATTCAGAAATCCATGGCTGTTCTACCCATTCAACATCGACATTGGGATAAAGGAAAGAACTGAAGCCCTTAGGTTACACCTGGATCTGTTTAAAAAGGCCTGGGGTGAAGGCAGGCATTTCCCAATCCTGAAAAGGTTTTTTAAGATTTATCTTTCTGATTTTCCAGGAGCAGCCTCTTTCAGATCAGCCATGATGGACGTAAACTCTTTTGATGAAGCGGAATACATAATTGAGTCTTTTAGTATGGGAAAAATACCGGGTAGTTAACAAATTATATTTTTTAGTTAACTACTGTTAAACCGCGGGGTTTAGACAAACTATCTATAAAGTGAAAGCGTAGAAAGCCGAGAATCAGGTCACTAAAGACCTGATAAAAAAGCTACTTAACTTAACTGAATCCTTCGTTATATGAGAAAGATCCGCTTTTCCCCCTATGATGTAAAAATCCATATCCGGATTATCTTTGTCTTTGTTATTGTTATGGTTCTCCAAGAGGCAAGGATGTTTTACAGCTCCTACAGTTTTACAGACGTTATCAAAAACGTTGATCAAATCTACTCTATAAATTTCACGGGTACAGAAAACCTAATTGAAGCCGACCGTGATGCTTATCAAAGTGTCCTTGCCCTAAATCAAGCCATCTTATTTGCCGGTAGTGGCGATAAGGAAAGGGAAGCTCGTTTGATTGAAGATGCCAGGTTGAATTACAACCAAGTCCTGGAAAGGTATTCGAAGTTTGATTCGATTTCTCACCTGACCTTACATCCTGAATTGAATCCTGTCCGTGCTGATTTTCTCGAGGGATATGGCCGTATTGGAGAACTTACCGAAGAAGCTATCAGCTTAATAGAGAATGGAAAGTATTATGAAGCTTTGGATATTCTTGAAAATGAATACAATGCAGAGTTTAATAAGATGCGAACCTCACTTGACAGACTTACAGAGTTTAGTCTGGCGGAAGCTGAAGAGGCATATGTTTATATTAAACAAAGAAGTAGTTTTGTTACTAATGGTGCCATAGTGGCTACTATTATCCTAGTAATCCTTGTAACCTTTCTAATTATAACACTTAGCCAAAGCATCAGAAAACCACTCTACCGTGCTATACATCATTTCTCTGATCTTGCTTCAGGTGATCTGAGAACCGAACTTCCGGAACATTATCTGCAACGTAAGGATGAGATTGGCATGCTTTTCAACGGTATGAAGGCTATGATCCAAAACCTTACTGAAGTCGTAAATACCACCCTTCTCGGTGCAGATAAGGTAAATGAAGCAAGTCTGGAACTCAGCAGTACCTCAGAGCAATTATCGGAGGGTTCAAATGAACAGGCTTCTGCTGTTGAAGAGGTCTCATCAACTGTTGAGGAAATGACTTCTAATATCCAGCAGAACACGGATAATGCACAAAACACAAAGAATATAGCGATTAATGCTGCCGAAGGTATCAAGAAGGCTAATGAGGCCTCAGTCAAGAGTCTCGAAAGTGTAAAGCATATTGCTGAGCGCATTAAGTTTATCAATGATATAGCGTTTGAAACCAACATCCTGGCTCTAAATGCCGCAGTAGAAGCTGCAAGAGCCGGAGAACACGGTCGAGGATTTGCTGTAGTTGCAGCTGAGGTTAGAAAGCTTGCTGAACATAGTAAGAATGCAGCTGAAGAAATCACTACCTTAAGTAAAGAGAGTGTTCAGGTAACCGAAGAGGCTTTAGTAGTGCTTGAGACTATACTGCCTGAGATTATTAGAACTTCAGAGATGCTTAATGAGATTGCTGCTGCCAGCCTTGAGCAAAATGCAGGTGCCGATCAGATTAATGTTAGCATGCAGCAACTTAACATGGTAACGCAACAGAATGCAGCTGCTGCAGAACAGGTTGCCGCAAATGCAAGAAATCTGAACGAGTTTGCACAAGCTTTAAAGAGTGTACTGGAATATTTCAAAGTAGGCTAATAACTGATTATACATTATTTAGATAAAACAGGCTGACTTGAGGAAGTCAGCCTCTTTTTTATTCTCTCTCCTCCTCTTCTGCCACCACTCCTGATTCATTTTCATCTTCATCATCTACAAAAGGTTCTGGTGGCCGCTGAGGTCCTTCATGTCTGAACATTAAAGCATTTATAAAACCGGCAACAAAGCCCCATAGATGCCCCTCCCAGGAAAGCTCCATTTCATATGATAATGGCAACATACCCCAGAAAAGACTGCCATACAGGAATACTACGATTAGGGATACTGCCATCAGAGGTATATGCTTCCTAATTACGCCACTGATAAAAAGAAAGGACGCCAATCCATAAATAAGTCCACTGGCACCAATATGCCAGGCTTCACGACCACCACACCAAAGCAAAATACCTGACATCAGATAAATCAACACAAAGACCTTATAGGCTATTTCCCTGTAGAAATAGAAGAAGGTTACTGATAACACCATAAAGGCCGTAATATTACTAAAGAGGTGTTTCCAGCCTGAATGAACGAAGGGAGACAGCAATATGCCCCGCAGTCCGTCTATTGTACGTGGCCTAACCCCCAGGAAGTTTAAGTTCCAGTTTTCAAGTGATGAAAAGACCTGAGTTGAAAACATCAGCATTACGATGAAAAATGGAAAGATAAGGCTATGCATTATCCTCCTTTGCTCCGGTTTCTGATGACTTCCAACTATTCTGAATTCCATTTTTACTTATTTCGGCATTTCAATTCAATATCCTGCCGGTCAGCAAACCGGTTTATCCGCACTTTAGTCGCAGTTGTTATTAGACTGCAAAAGATGAAATGCCATTTGTGCCTCTGAAATGATAAAACTAAGAGGTAATAATAGTCCTCTGATGAAATACAAGCATAGGTGTATTTGTATGAAACAGCATGCGCTTGGCAACAGAAGGGTTAAAAAGACGGGTTAGCAGGTTCCTCCTCCTGGCTGTCAGACTAATTATGTCAATCTTTTTCTTCCTGATATAGGATTCGAGTCCAATCCAGAAATCCTCGCTCTCAATATAATCACATACTATTGATGAGTTTGGGAAGCGATCCTTCATGTAGGTCCTTAAGCCCTCAAGCTTAACCTTAGTCCAGGTACTTCCTGCATCTGGACCAACATGTACAAAGTGAATAGTTACGTCAAGCGGCTTTACTATTCTTTCAAGTTTGTTGAGGGCTACAAAGTCGGACTCCTCAAAATTGGTAGCATAAAGCACGTTTTTGATATGGTCTATGCCTTGGAAATTGAAGTCTTCGGGAACTGCAAGAACGGGAACTCTGGCCAACTCCATAACCTCTGCAGTCACGCTACCGATAAGGTCGGCAGCCTTCCTGTCCTTTCCCCTTGTTCCCAGTATTATCAAAGTAGGCTTATACTCATCACTAAACCGTACTATTTCATCCTCTGCTACACCCCTTACAAGTTTATGCTTAATCTGTAAGTCAGCTCCTGCTTTGCTGGCTCTCTCCTTGAAGCGGGCAATAAACTCCTTCATGTCAGCTTTTGCTTGTTCCTCGGTATCAGCAAGCATCTGATCCAGGTTGGCATCGTAGATATAAGCTTCTGAAAAAGGCAGGGTATTGATTATCGGGTTGAAGTAGACATTCAGAACAGTAATCTCAGCATTTAGTCTTGCAGCCCATTCGAGGGCAAAATCTGCTGCTTTATCTGAATAATCGCTGAAATCAACAGGTAGCAGAATCCTTGGCTTTTGGGGTCTTCCCCCCTTTTTCTCTCTAAACCTGTCAATACCACTCTCCTCGATACTCTCAATTATCTTTATGGCAGCTTCAAGGTCTGATTCCTTAATCCTAACCTTGACTCCCATATTGACAGCTCCCTCAATAACGTTCACATTCTGAAGGAAACATTCAATCCCCTCTGTTTCAAGAATATTCTTGAGGACCTGCGCATGTTGGAAGCTGCTGGTCACCAGGGTAATAATTTTCTCTTCCATGGCCGTATATTTTAGGTTACGGATCAGTCGCCTGATCTTTATTAAATATACAACAAAAACAGCTATCCCACCACAAATCCGTCAAGTAAACTAACCATCGATACGGGATACTGACAGGACACCTTTAATAGCCCTTATCTTTTTTATCAGACTGTTTAATATCAGACTATTACTTACAAATACCGAAACTGCTCCTTCAAATAAACCTTCATTGCTTTCTACTGTAATAGAACGCAATTTGACTCTGGTTTCCTTAGAAATAATTGATGAGATATTGCTGATGATGCCGATATCATCTTCTCCGACAACCTTGATAGCAGCAAGATAATTGCCACTTCCGGCTTCTCCTGTCCACTGCGCTTTTACAATTCTATAAGCGTACTTATTGCGTAGCTCTGTAGCATTAGGACAGGTTGTCCTGTGTATTTTAATCCCTCCGGATACACCTACAAAGCCAAAAATATCGTCACCAAAAATTGGATTACAGCATTTTGCCAACTTGTAATCGACATTTGTCAGGTTTTTATCAATAAGCAATACCTCTCCATCTGCTGTTTCAGTCTCTTCTTTTGCAGCAGCAACAAAATTCTCAGCACTTCTTACGCCTGGAGTGGCAGCCTCTGTGCTTTCCTTTTTTTGCTGAGCCTGAATAAACTCTCTGATTGCTACAACATCGAGTTTTTCAAGAGCTATGTCACGAAACATGTCATGAACAGTCTTATAACGGAAATTCTTGACCAGTTGACCAATAAGTTGATCATTTAGCTCAAGTTTCCAGTTCTTCAGCCTCCTTATCAACGTTTCCCTTCCTATCTCAGCCTCTTTGTACAACTGTTCCCTGAGAGCCTGTTTCAGCTTAGTTTTTGCCCTTGCTGTAGCAACTATATTAAGCCAATCCTGCTTTGGAGCCTGGGTTGAGGATGTCAGAATTTCAATGTGATCACCATTCTGGAGTTGGTACTTGATCTGAACATTCTTTGAATTTACCCTTGCCCCCACGCATTTCTTACCTATCTCTGAATGGACATTAAAAGCAAAATCAAGTACAGTTGCTCCCTTGGGCATTCGTATCAGATCCCCTTTTGGGGTGAAAACGAACACTTCATCATCGTAAAGATTTAACTTAAAGTCATCTATCAGGTCAACAGCATTAAGCTCCGGATTTTCAAGTATTTCACGAACGCTTGTGAGCCACTCGTCAAGTCCGCTTTCACCCCTGATACCCTTATACTTCCAGTGAGCAGCCAAACCCTTTTCTGCAATTTCATCCATGCGCTTTGTACGGATCTGAACCTCCACCCATTTGTTTTGTGGTCCCAGAACCGTAGTGTGCAAAGACTCATAACCATTACTCTTGGGAACAGTAAGCCAGTCCCTCATCCTTCGCGGATTAGGCTGGTACATATCAGCTACTATTGAATAAACTTTCCAGCAGTCAGCCTTTTCATTTTTTAGTTCACTGTCTAGAATTACCCTGATAGCAAACAAATCATAAACCTGTTCAAACTCCACATTCTGCTTCTTCATCTTATTGTAGATGGAGTTGATGGTCTTGGTTCTGCCCTTAATTTCAAACTTTAAATCATGCTTGTTAAGCTCCTCTTTCAGAGGCTCAATAAACTCCTTGATATACCTGTCCCTTTCCCTCTTTGTCTCGTTAAGTTTCTTGGCGATAAACTTATAAATATCCCTTTCGGTATACTTCATCACAAGGTCCTCAAGCTCAGATTTAATAGTATAAAGTCCAAGCCTGTGGGCCATCGGTGCATACAAATAGGAAACCTCTGCTGAAATTGAAAGTTGTTCCTCAAGACTATGTTTTCCAAGGGAACGCATAGTAATCAATCTGTCTGCTATGATAATCAGGACTACCCTAATATCCTTGGCAAACATCAGCAAGAGTTTACGGAAATTTTCAGACTGAATTGAAGAACTTGTGCGATATAGGTCGTAAACCTTGATAAGACCATCCATTATATTGGCCTCAACCTTGCCAAACCTCTTTTCGATTTCCTCTATGGTAGTCTCGGAATTCCTTACGAGTTCGTACAGCAATGCACAAATCAGAGATGTTTTGCCAAGTCCCATCTCCTCTACAGTAACCCGGGCAACTTCAAGGGAATGTACTAGTACCAATTTTCCTGATGGGTGTCTCTCAAAACCGGTTTTCTGCATGGAAAGTTCTATAGCTTCCCTTATCTGTTTGATATCCTTCCAGGTAAGTATAGAAGAACTTGCACGCAACAGATTTCTGTAGCATTTAAGTATCTCTACCCTGTCGCTAATTGGTATACTCTCGAGAATTGCAGCCATAAAACCTTTGTATTATATGGTAAATATAAGAAAAAAGTACCGCAGAGAAATCCATGTATCCCAATATTTCCCTAAGCTGAAATATTTGCATCCGGTACTTGGATGGCTTATATTTATTCATAAAAATCATGCCATTGACAACAAGTCTCACACTTTAAAATTCATAGCTATGAAATCTGTAGGTTCATTTTTAGGTGGAATACTGGCCGGAGCCGCCATAGGAGCTGCTCTTGCCCTGTTATATGCTCCCCAAAGCGGAGAAGAAACACGCAAGGCACTGAAGAAGAAAATAAGCGAACTTGAAGGAGAACTAGAGGCCCTCGGTTCCACACTGCGTGAAAAAGGTGTGGAAATCAAGGACGAGGTTAAAAAAAGTATTGATGACATAGAAAAGAAAATTTCAAAACTAAGAGCTGAATACGCAAAGCATTAAACTGGTATTCACTCATTTATTTATCAACCATGTTTCAGAATATATTTAGTGAACATCTGTCAGGAATCAGAAAGGAACTGGAAGACTATGTTGGTAAGCGCATCGAACTCCTTAAACTAGAACTGGTTGAGAGACTGTCAAAATGTACTTCCTCAATTATTGTAAAGCTGGGACTGATGTATTTCCTGCTGCTTTTCCTGATGTTCCTTTCACTGGCGGGTGGTTTTTATATTGGTGAACTGCTGCATTCCAATGCTTTGGGATTTCTTATTATTGCAGGCTTTTACCTATTACTAGCTTTCCTGCTTTACATATTCCGGTCCTATCTTGTAGAACGACCGGTAATCAGGAGCTTTATTAAGTTGTTCTTTGAATCTGACAAAAATGAGTAGAAAGGCGGATCACTACAGCAGAATCTCTTCTTTCAGGGAGTTAAGAGAAGAGAAATACAGACTATCTCTTGAGCTTCGTCTTACAAAGACAAGGCTGGATATGACCTTGTTAGAGCTTGAAGGCAGTCTCAGGTCTACACGTCTTTTTGCTTTATTTACATCAACATTGATAAAACCATTTTCAGAACTGATAAGAAACTGGATAAGCAGTAAATCCGGTAGAGTCCCGGAGTCTGGGCACAAATAAACCTTAGCTATCCGGCTTAATCTCCTATAAAATGATATTTTTGTATTAAGTTACATAAGGAAGCTAACGGATCTATGGATAAGCAAAGTGCTGAGGCTGCAATAAAGAGTCTAAGGGATGAGTTACATCATCACAACATCCTTTACTATGTAAAAAACAGCCCTGAAATCTCTGATTATGAGTATGACCAGAAGATGACGGAGCTTATCCGTTTGGAGGCACTTTATCCCGAATTCTATGATTCAAACAGTCCATCAGTAAGGGTTGGTAGTGATCTCAGTCAGGAGTTTAAGCAGGTTCGCCACAAATACCCCATGCTTTCCCTTGGAAACAGTTATTCCATAGGTGAACTACGCGATTTTGTAGAGCGGGTGTATCGTCTTGCAGGAACTCATCCGGCCTTTGTCTGTGAACTTAAATTTGACGGTACCGCTATTTCCCTGTCATACGAAAATGGATTACTAGCCTCTGGAGTAACACGAGGAGACGGAGAGGTTGGTGATGACATTACACAGAACATCAAGACACTTAGAAGTATACCACTCAGACTTATAGGGAATTATCCTGCCCAACTTGAAGTAAGGGGTGAGATTTATATGCCCCGAAAGGGTTTTGAAGAACTCAACAGGATGCGCGAGGAGATTGGAGAACAACCCTTTGCAAATCCTCGCAATGCCGCAGCAGGATCACTGAAGTTGCAAAATAGTGCCCAGGTAGCCAAACGCCCCCTTGAATGCTTCCTCTATCAGTTTATTAGTGATGATTTACCCTATCAGACCCATGCTGAACTGCTGAAAGCAGCATCTGAATGGGGACTCAGGGTATCACCCCACTATGTTAGATGTACCAGCTTTGAAGAAATTGAAGCTTATATCACACATTGGGACACTGAACGCAGAAAGCTCCCCTTCGATATTGACGGGGTTGTAATCAAGGTTGATGACATGCAGTTGCGCGAGGAACTGGGTTTTACAGCAAAGAGTCCCCGTTGGGCAATCGCATATAAGTTTAAGCCCGAAGCGGCCTATACAAGGCTTAATTCGGTCGATTTTCAGGTTGGTCGCACTGGTGTTGTAACTCCGGTAGCTAATCTGGATCCTGTATTACTTGCGGGAACAACTGTAAAACGTGCATCACTGCATAATGCAGACATAATTGAATCGCTTGACCTGCATATCGGAGACATGGTATCAGTTGAAAAGGGAGGCGAGATAATTCCTAAGATAACTGGTGTTGATAAAAGCAAGCGCACAGAAGAACATGAAAAAGTAAGGTTTATAACCGCTTGTCCTGAATGCGGTACCCCACTTGTCCGAGAGGAAGGTGAAGCTGCACATATATGTCCCAACCGTGCCTCCTGTCCACCGCAGATCAAGGGCCGAATTGAGCATTTCATAAGCCGTCAGGCCATGGATATCTCAGGACTGGGTAGTGAAACAATAGCTCTACTGTACGATAAGGGACTAATTAAGAACGTAGCCGACCTATATCGGTTAAAGGAATCTGACATAGCACCACTGGAAGGACTTGGTGAAAGGTCCGCAGCCAATATTATAAGTGGCATAGAGGCATCAAAGCAGATACCTTTCTCAAGGGTATTATTTGCACTTGGCATTCGTTTTGTTGGTGAGACAGTCGCCAAGAAGCTTGCTTCTTCCCTGCGTTCCATGGACAGAATTATGAATGCTTCATTTGAGGAACTTTTGGCTGTGGACGAAATAGGACAGAAAATAGCTGCAAGCATAAAAGCTTATTTTGCAGATGAAGCTAATGTCCGGCTTGTTGAAGATCTGAGATTTTTCGGCCTTAAAATGGAGGAAGTGGAAAGTGGTAACATCGCAGTGTCGGATACACTTAACGGACTTAGCTTTGTGGTTAGTGGGGTGTTTTCAATATCGCGCGATGAGCTAAAAGGCCTGATAGAGGCCCACGGAGGCAAGAACCTGTCCTCAGTTACCGGAAAAACAGACTATCTGGTTGCCGGTGACAACATGGGACCCGCAAAACTTGAAAAAGCACAGAAACTTGGGGTAAAGATTATTTCGGAACAGGACTTTATGAAAATGATCGGTATATAAAGATTATTTCAAATGATATTATTTGAAGGATGTAGAACTAAGATTTGCAAGAGTATTCTTAAGAAGCGCATTAAGAAGCGTAACAGAAAGGTTGTTGCCAGGGGTCTGAACCAGGCCTCAAGTCTGGGCATTATATTCGATGCAAACAAAAAGGAAGATGTCAGCCTGATAAAGGCATTATTAAAGGAATTACCTGGTGTTAAGGAATTAAGTGCTATAGGCTATTATAGTGTAAAAAAGGTGCCGCATGACTACATTAGCGACAAGTCATGGTATTTTTTCACACCCAATGAATGCGACTTCTTGTTCCGACCCAAAGGTGAGTATTTTGATGCCTTTATTGAAAAAAAATTCGATATCCTGCTTGTTTTGGATAATTCCAACCATACCCCCATTGAGTGGCTTGCAGCCATGTCTCTTTCCGGCTTTAAAGCCGGAAGATCTGGTTATTATGACCATGTATTGGACTTCATGATAGAATTAAAGGAAGGGGGAACTGAAAGACTTCTGAAAGAATTAAAGCATTATTTGGGCAATTTGAATAACCAAAATGCCTAAACTTTGGTATAAGTTTTGAATCTAAATCGTCTGAATTAATAATAAGTGTATTAACCAAACATTCTTAATATGAAGCATTTACTTATTGCAACAGTGCTGGTTTTGGGATTTGGCCTGCAAGGCTGCAAGTCGCACAGCGTAGAGCGTATAGGCACAGAGGAGACAATTGATTTGAGTGGACGCTGGAATGATTCTGACTCCAGGATGACGGCTGAAGCTATGGTTGACCAGATTCTTAATGCAGGATGGCTCGATCAGCATGTAAGAAAGACAGGTGAAAGACCTGTTGTAATCGTTGGTCTGGTTTATAACAAGTCACACGAACACATCAATGCTGAAACCTTTATTAAAGACGTTGAACGCGCTTTCATCAATAGCGGTAGGGTTCGTCTGGTACAGGCCGGAGAGAAGAGAGAAGAACTACGTCGTGAGCGTGCTTCACAACAAGATTTTGCTTCTATTGAAACTGCCAAGCGTTGGGGGCAGGAACTTGGTGCTGACTACATGCTTAATGGTGATATTAACTCAATAGTTGACAGCTACAAAAAAGAAAAAGTAACTTATTATCAGGTAAATCTGGAACTTACTGATATCGAATCTAGTGAAGTTGTTTGGATTGGTGACAAGAGGATTCGCAAATATATTACTAACTGATTTTCATGCGTTTTCGGTTTTCATTATGTAGAGCAAGACAGGTAGCGTTATCCGCAGGGATAACGCTGCTTTTAAGTTCCTGTGCCACATTTTATCAAAAAACTGCTATTCTCCAGGAGAAGATTGCTGCTGGAGATTTTCAGGCAGCATACAAGGAATTGGAGAAGGATAAAAAATGGGCCGAGGACAACCACAGGGTTCTCTATTTCATGAACCGTGGCCTGGTTCACTTCATGCTGGGCGAGCATGAAGCAAGTAATGAGTACTTCAACAAGGCCGATTATTACATCGAAGATTACAGCAAGAGCTTTGGTACAGAAGCATTGGCCCTCGTTACCAACCCCATGGCCAGGCCATATAAACCGGAGGATTTTGAATCCATCATGATCCATTTTTACAAGGCTTTCAACTTCATTGCGATGAATGATTATGAAAGTGCACTTGTGGAATGCCGGAGGATAGATATCCGCCTGATGCAGTTTAACGAAAAATACAAGGAAAACAAGAGCCGCTATACCCGCGATGCTTTTGCCCACAACCTGATGGGTATGATCTATCAGGCAGCAGGTGACTACAACAATGCTTTTATTGCCTATCGCAATGCTCTGGAGATTTATGAGAGTGATTACAATGAGCTCTTTGGAGTTACTCCTCCACTACAGCTGAAACTGGATCTGCTCTATTGTGCCAAGAAGGTTGGTTTCAACAGTGAGGTTAGATTCTATGAGGAGAAGTATGCCTTAAAGACCCCGGAAATGAAGGATGGACAAGGTGACCTTGTCTATATCTGGATGAACGGATTGGGTCCCGTTAAGGCAGAATGGAGTCTCAACCTGACAAACATGGGCTACAAGGACGGTCTGTTGCTCTTTGGCAGTGAGGAACTCAATTTCAGCTATCCAATAACTCTAAGCAGTGTGTCGTCTTCAACACAGTCACAGCTTAAGGACTTATCAGTTATTCGTGTTGCCTTTCCTAAATACGTAGAGCGCCCCCCTGTATATGTAGGAGCCCAATTAAACTACAACGGGGAAAGTCATAAACTTGAAATGGCTGAAAATATAAATAAGATAGCCTTCCAGTCACTTAGGGACAGAATGCTGAGGGAGATTGGAAATAACCTGCTAAGGATTGCTACCAAACAGGCTATGGAATATGTTGCCCGTAAGGAGAATGATAATCTTGGTGCAATAGTCAGTATTGTAAATGCCATGACAGAAAAGGCTGATACTCGTAACTGGCAGTCTCTTCCCTATTCATTGTATTACACAAGGGTTAGCATGCCGGAAGGTGAACAGGTTCTGACATTAGAGCAACAGGACTCATTTGGAAAGCTAACATCTGAAGAAGTGAAGGTGAATATAAAAGCCGGTAAAAGTGCATTCCAGATTTACCATCAGTTGGCTTCATATCCTATGCTCCAACCCTAAGCTTTGCTTTAGTTAATCATTTTCAAATATAAGACCATCAACCGTTTGCAATTTATTCTTAAGTTGCTCAGATTTGCCCTTGCGTATGCTCAGCAGCATCCAGCAAGACAGGTTGAAGTCCTGACTTAATACCTCGGGTTCTTCATCCTTTATAATACGCATTACCCCATTCATAGACTCATATGGGAAGGCTATTTCAATGTTTTTGTTGATTGTCTTCTCTATTATCCTTGCATTTGCAAGTGCGTCAGCTGCTGCAACCTTATATGCATTTATTAGTCCACTTACACCCAGTTTGGTACCCCCAAAATAACGCACAACCACTATTAGGATATTTGTCAGTTCGTTACTGCGAATCTGACCATGTATTGGCTTCCCTGCTGTACCCGATGGCTCACCGTCATCATTGACCCTGTAGTTCATTCCATCATAGCCCAATTGCCAGGCAAAACAGTGGTGACGGGCATCATAATACTTAGTACGCAGTTCATTTATATACTCCTTTGCTTCTTTTTCGTTCTCCACAGGCCAGGCATAGGCAAGAAACTTGCTGCCCTTTTCCTTGTAGAGCCCTTCGGCCGGGCCATCTATAGTCCTGTATACATCATCCGCCATATCAACTCTTTGTTTCCACAAAATTAAGAAAATGAAACGGCCTAAAACAATTTTGCCGGCACGAGCCGGCAAAATCCATTGTCTAAAAGTTTGGCTTAATTTAAAGTAATACTTTAATACAATACTGTATATTACGTAATAAAAGTTAGTTAATTTCTGGATACATATTAAGAGCGCAACGCAGGTACTCCTCCCTTTTTTCTTTGTCGGCAGATGTAATCTCTTCATAAAACTGATGTCCAACTACCTCCATTCCGCAGTATTCGAATACTTCCTTACCCTGAATTGCTCTGAAAGCCTCAAGCAAACCCTTACGGTTGTACTCAGCAACACTATTGCCCATGGTAGTGTGAATCAGTACTTGCTTACCCTGCAAGAGCCCTTTTGCACCATCTGGTCCATAATCAAATGCAAAGCCTTTTGTCAATACCCGGTCTATATAGCCCTTGAGTATTGCAGGGAAACTGGCCCACCACAGTGGATAGACAATTGAAATCAGGTCTGCATTTCGTATTAGCTCCTGCTCCGCCTTTATATCAGATGGGATATCGCTTGTTTTTAGTGCCTCCAGGTCATCAGGATCAAGCACTGCCTTGAAACTTCCCTTATACAGGTTTCTCCATACTACACTCATGCCAGCTGCTTTGTACCGGCTCTCAAGTTCTGATGCCAGATAATTAGTAAAACTCCTGGGTGAGGGATGTGCTGAGATTATCAAATGTGTCATATCAAATTTTAATGAAGTATGTTGTTTATACAGATAGTAGTTTTTTAACGTCCATCTGTTTATCATGAAAACCAGCAGCAGTTGTATTTGTTCACCATTTCACACATCGATTGGATACTGCATTCTATCTCCTTGCATCCATGATGCCTTTTTCTTCCCGGTAATGGCAAAGCAAAGATTCACTTCAGCGTTGTGATATGTTTTATATCATGGCTTTAGAAGTTTGACCAAACCACATTCAGGCATTTTTTTACCTGAAAGGCTGACTATTGTTAGGTTTGCTGCCCATCGTTTTTGTATATTTGTAGGTTCATGTAGTTCAAACCAACATAAATGGAGCAGTTGATCGTAGTTTTTGCCCAAAAGAGGAATATTGGTCTAACGGCTATCCCCTATCTTGCTGTAATTGGGGATAATAAGCCTATCGAACTACTTGAACATGCCACTCCTGAACATATCAGGAAAGATGAAAGGCGGTTTACCAACGATGAAAAAGAACTAATCAATATACTGTCACAGATCAGCGATCAGCAACTCTATAGGAAGTTTGGCCGTGAGGATAGTCTTAGGTTGTTTATCGATGGGTTGCCAGGTCATAAGCTATTACATAGTCATATACTACCCTTTATTGATAGCGTTCTGTTTCAGGCTATTAAGGTTCTGGCCAGCTCAGATGTAAATGCATACTACAAAGATGCTGCCTTTGGAAACCTGTACAATACTGATATATTAAACATTCCGCCTCTTCCTGCAAAAGCCCTGTTTTATTTTATGCTTAAACCGGAGGGTTTAAGCTACTCTCTGAGGATACTTCAGGAAATACCCGGACAACAAGCCAAGGAGTTTTCCCTGAAAGACAGAGAGATCGGGTTTATTTGCAAAAGAAATGCTGTAATCAGGATTGGCAACCGTATTTATTACTTTGACGATATTGACCATAATAAGCTAAAGCCCTTCCTTGACAAGTACACTATACAGGTACCCTCCTCAAGGCTGGATGACTATATGAAGGGCTTTGTGGCAAACTGTATAAGGACATACGAAGTTATTGCTGAAGGATTTACGATAGAGGAAAGTAATGATCAGCCATCTCCTCACCTTTCCCTGCTAAAGGATTTAAACCTGGAGCCGGTAGTAAGCCTCAACTTTAGATATTTCAACCGGGTCTTTCTGGCCGATAATAAGGCCCCTGTTTTTGTAGATTGCATTTACAAGGATGGAAAATACCGCTTTTTCAGGATTAGACGTGATTTTGGATTCGAACAGGCAGCTGTTGAAAAACTGCATAATCTGGGGCTAAGAAGATGTGGAGATGCGCTCTTTAAGCCTGTTTTAGAGGATGAGGAAACTGGTGACGCAAGGGCACTGGCCAGACTTGCCGAATGGCTTAGGACCAATCGCGAAAAGCTTGAGAAGGAAGGTTTTTCAATAAATACTGAGTTTGAAGACAGGCAGATTGCACTAGATCTGCCCGGACTTGATATCAAAAGCCAGGAGGATAATGACTGGTTTGATATTCATGTAAGTGTGCGTATTGGCGATTTTATCATTCCCTTTCTTAAATTCAGGAAGAACCTGATAGAAGGCGACCCCGCATATATATTGCCTGACGGACGCCTCTTCCTTTTGCCTCCTGAATGGTTTACCCGCTTTAGCGAACTCTTTGACTATGCTAAGGTAGAGAAGGATAGTATCAAACTGCCACGCGCCCATTTCAGTATTATGGAAAGGGTTAGCAGCGTTAATGTCAATGGGCACAAAAGCGGAGAGAATGTTGTTCCGGTATTTCCGGAAACTTCTCTACCTGTTGGTCTGAACGCAACACTAAGACCTTATCAGCTGGAAGGCTATGCATGGCTTAATTTCCTCAGGGAGAACGGATATGGTGGTATTCTTGCAGATGATATGGGTCTTGGCAAGACTTTGCAAACCATTACAATGCTGCTCAGAATCTATCAGGACGACAGCGGCAGTGTAAAGCGGAACGAGGGTTCCCTACCCCCATCTCTGATTGTGATGCCTACCTCACTGGTACACAACTGGCAGGCTGAATTTAAGAAGTTTGCCCCTGCACTTAAAATATACAACTTCACAGGGGGCAATAGGCTAAGATCCAAGAGTATAGGCCGGATTTTCAATCACTATCATGTGGTTCTGACATCCTATGGCATACTGAGAAATGATATCGAACTGCTTAAACATTGTAGTTTCCATTACTTTATCCTCGATGAAAGCCAGTATGTTAAGAATCCCAGCTCCAAGATCTATGATGCTGTCAAGCAGGTAGAGTCGCGCTACAGACTTAGTCTGACGGGTACTCCGATAGAAAACTCGCTGACAGACCTTTGGGCACAGATGAACCTAGTTAACAAAGGTCTGCTTGGTTCGCTTGCCTTCTTTAAGCGCAGCTTTGTGCAGCCTATTACCAGACAAAGTGATGAGGAAAAGGAGCTTAAACTCAAGAAACTGATACAGCCATTTTTGCTCAGGCGAAGAAAAGAGGAAGTTGCAAGAGACCTGCCTCCGCTTATGGAACAGACTCTTTATTGTGATATGACGGCTGATCAAAAGTCCTATTATGAGAAGGAAAAATCCGGGATTCGTAATACTATCTCTAAGATCTTTGAGGCGAAGGATGCTGATCAGACCAAACTATTGGCACTTCAGGCGCTCACCCGCCTGAGGCAGATAGCCAACCACCCCCTAATGGTTGACGAAACCTACGTAGGCTCTTCCGGTAAGTTTGAACAGATTGTTGATAACCTCGAGAGCATTGTTTCCGAGGGGCACAACGTCCTTGTTTTCTCTTCCTTTGTCAAGGACCTTGAGATACTTGAAAGAGCCTTAAAAGACAGAAAACTAACGTATTCAATGCTCACAGGTGCCACTCAGGAAAGACAAAAGGTTATTGAAGAGTTCAATGAAAAGGCTCCAATCTTCCTTATCTCTCTTAAGGCAGGGGGTGTGGGACTTAATCTTGTAAAGGCTGACTATGTCTTTATGCTTAACCCCTGGTGGAATCCGGCGGCAGAGGCACAGGCTATCAACCGCGCACACAGGATCGGCCAGACAAGGAATGTCTTTGTTTACCGCTTTATTTCAAGCGACACAATTGAGGAAAAGATAGCTAAACTGCAGCAAAGGAAGACTGAACTTGCGGATATGTTCGTCAACAGCAACAACCCACTTTCAGATCTTAGTAAGGAAGAGATTATGGAATTGCTTAGTTAAAAACATGAGTAGCTGACGGGATATGACCAGTGTCAGCAATAAGCGTTACCTCCCTGACCCATGAGGTTAGCAATATGAAATATTTGTGGCTTGATTATTGACAATTAGATAACAAAAAAACGACTATGAAGTATATTACATTAGTAGTGGCTTTAGCAATTACCGGTTTTTCCGGATTAAGGGCACAGAATATTGAAACAAGGGAACTCGCTCCTTTTGAGAATTTGCGTATCTCGCGCGGGATTAATGTCACCCTTGTAGAAGGTGAAAGTCCAATGGCCGAGATACATATAGAGAATGCTCCGACAAGCGAGGTAGTAATCGAGCAAAACAGTAAGGAGCTCAGTATCCGCATGAAAGGTCGCACCTATGGCAATGAGGTAGCTGTAAACGTGTACCTTCATTTTCAGAACCTCAAAAATATCAATATCCTAAGCGGAGGCGGGCTTTACAGCCAGTGGGATATCGAACTCGAAAAATTGAGGATAGAGGCTGGCTCAAATACTGAGATAGAACTCCTTGAGTTGACTATCGGTGAACTAGAAATAAGTGCGGCTACTACAGAAATAGAACTGGCTGGTGAAGCCAATATCTTTCGCCTGAATGCTACGGCCGGCGCTGATGTAAAGGCTGGTGAGTTCCACGTTAAAGAAGCTGATATCCGAGCAAATACAGGAGCTGATATTGAGATTTGGGTAACAGAAAAACTGAAGGCAAGACTTGGTACCGGTTCGGAGCTTAAATACAAGGGTAACCCGCCGGTTGTTGAAAGTAGCCTAAGTCTGGGTGCAAAAATAGATGCAGTAGAAGATTTTTGGGATTAAGCCTATAGGCTTAATCCCTTTTTCTTGCTGCTTTCAATGTATTTAATAGCAGTGATGCTATTGTCATAGGACCAACTCCTCCGGGAACTGGAGTGATATAGCTGCACTTTGGTGCAACATGCTCAAAGTCCACATCACCTTTTAGTTTCCATCCGTTCTTAGTCTCAGGGGCATGTACTCTTGTTGTTCCCACGTCTATCACTACTGCACCTTCCTTCACCATATCTGCTTTAAGAAATTCAGGCACACCCAGTGCTGCAACGATAATATCGGCCTGCAGACACAGCTCCTGAAGATTTCTTGTACGACTGTGGCAAACAGTGACAGTGGCGTCACCAGGATTTCCTTTTAGCGACAACAGTATACTTAAAGGACGACCAACAATATTGCTACGGCCAATAACAACCACATGCTTACCACGTGTTTCCACGTTATATCGCTTCAAGAGCTCCATAATACCCTGCGGAGTGGCTGAAACAAAGGTGTCTGCACCTGTGATCATTCTGCCAAGGTTCTGCGGATGGAAACCGTCAACATCCTTTGCAGGATTTATTGCCTCGGTAACCTTTTCTTCTGAGATATGGACAGGAAGTGGCAACTGAACGATAAAACCGTCTATCTCCGGATCCTTGTTTAGCTTATCAACAGCTTCCAGGAGCTCCTCTTCAGTAACATTTGAATCAAACCTGACCAGGGTTGATGCAAACCCCACACTCTCACAGGCCTTTATCTTGGCCGACACATAAGTTTCACTTCCACCGTCATTGCCAACAAGAACAGCTGCCAGATGTGGCCTTCTCTTACCTCTGGATAGCATTTCCTTTACTTCAGCAGCTATCTCATCCTTTATTTGAGCCGAAGTCAGTTTTCCGTCCAATAGTTGCATCGTTCCCTTAGTTTAATAGTTATAAGATTATGGTCTGCGGCCTGGTTGCATTCCAGCAAGTGCTCTTGTGAGATTCTTTCCCTGACCTGCCATCTTCATGATCTTTCGTGTATCTTCAAACTGCTTCAACAGCCTGTTTACTTCCTGTATAGAGGTTCCGCTACCAGCAGCAATCCTCTTGCGGCGACTTCCATTGATAATAGCGGGATTGGCTCTTTCATCAGGGGTCATTGAGAATATAATAGCTTCAATGCCTTTGAAGGCATCATCATCAAAATCCATATCCTTGATGGCCTTGCCCATTCCCGGGATCATAGATGCAAGATCCTTAAGGCTACCCATCTTCTTGATCTGCTGGATCTGGGAAAGGAAGTCGTTGAAGTCAAACTGATTCTTCTGAAGCTTCTTTTGTAGCTTGCGGGCTTCTTCGGCATCAAACTGCTCCTGTGCCCTTTCAACTAGTGAGACGATGTCACCCATTCCAAGGATACGGTCGGCCATACGACTGGGGTGGAATACATCGAGTGCATCCATCTTTTCACCAGTACCTACAAACTTGATAGGCTTGTTTACTACACTTCTGATAGAAAGAGCTGCACCACCACGGGTATCACCATCAAGCTTTGTAAGCACAACTCCATCAAAGTCCAACCTGTCGTTGAATTCCTTGGCAGTATTTACAGCATCCTGACCGGTCATAGAGTCAACCACAAAGAGGATTTCATGAGGATCAACAGCCTTCTTGACGGCACTGATTTCATTCATCATCTCTTCGTCAACTGCCAGACGACCGGCGGTATCGATAATTACAACGTCACATCCCTTTTGTTTGGCATCCCTGATTGCATCTTTTGCAATCTGAACCGGATCCTTGCTGCCTTCCTGGGTAAAGACGGGCACTCCAATCTGTTCACCAAGTACCTGCAATTGGTTGATAGCAGCTGGACGATAGACGTCACCGGCAACAAGCATTGGCTTCTTGCCTCTTTTTGTCTTCAGGAGATTTGCAAGTTTACCTGAAAAAGTGGTTTTACCGGAACCTTGCAAACCGGCTATAAGGATAATTGAAGGATTGGCTTTAATATTAATATCAGTACTAACACCTCCCATCAGGTCGGTCAACTCATCGTGAACGATCTTGACCATCATTTGCTGAGGCTTTACGGCTGTAAGTACATCCTGACCCAGTGCCTTTTCCTTAACCGTTTCGGTAAAGGTCTTGGCTATCTTAAAGTTAACGTCAGCATCCAGCAATGCCCTGCGTACCTCTTTCAGGGTCTCCGCTACATTGATCTCGGTTATCTTGCCCTGCCCTTTTAGCAGTTTAAACGATCTTTCAAGTTTTTCCGATAGATTCTCAAACATCTTTACTCCTTTTAATTTCCGCAAAAATAGCAAAAATAATCTCTGACCTGCCAATCTCCGCAAATATTACTTGCAGTAAAGCAGACATATGATACTAGCGAATTTAAGCATTGAATAACGGTATGTTTTTATGATTTTCTTTGGACAAACAAGGCCTGCCTCTTATATTTACAATTGCGTCCTGTGCTTCAGATGATTTTAATTAGTGTCAGGATGCTAAGTTAAACCATAAATCCCTCTATTATGAGCAAAGAATCGGGCGCATCAGGTGCTATTTATTTCCTGGGTTTAGTAGGATCCGCAGTGTACTTTATTTCACAGGCCGTTGGGTTCTGGGCTGGAGTAATAGGCTTTCTCAAAGCCCTGGTATGGCCGGCCTTTTTAGCATATGAGTTATTCAAATACCTGGGTGCCTAAGACAGGCTGAAAAACTGCTGCACTCTTTGATCAGAAATTAGACAATAAGTGATGGGATGATTGATAATACCGGGGAAAGAGTATACGAAGGACTGGACATAATCGGGGATATCCACGGCTATTATGATGAGCTGATCGATCTGTTGTCAGCTATGGGCTATCATAAAGTCGGGGGTGTTTGGCAACACCCCCTCAGATGTGCTGTGTTTATTGGTGACTTCGTAAGCCGTGGTCCGGATACGCGTGGAGTGCTTGAAACTATAAGACTGATGACCGATAGTGGCTTTGCCTATGCCGTATTGGGTAATCATGAACTCAACATGATTGGCTATTTCACAAATGGCAAGGATGGCAGAGCTTTATACAAACCACCGGAATCCAACAAGAAGCAACTTGATGCCATTAAAGCACAGTTTACCGGCGAAAAACCGCTGCTCAAGAGCTACGTAAAATGGCTCAGAACACTCCCCTTTTCTCTTGAATTTAATGGTCTAAGAATTGCGCATGCTTACTGGAGCGATGCTCATATTAGCCTTATATCCGATACTCTTGCCGGAGGGAAACTCAAAAAATGGATGATTAAGGAGATATTCTCAGGTAAGAGCAACTTTGCCCATGCTGTAAGGCAGACTACAAGGGGTATCGAACTCAATCTCCCTGATAATCTAATTATTAAGGATTCGAAGAATGTAAACCGTAAAAACTTCCGTATCAAATGGTGGGAAGAGCCGGATGGAAAGACCTTTAGGGAATTAAGTTTCGGGAACCGCTTCCTGCTGCCAGATTATACAGTTCCTCAACAGGTATTGCAACCATTTGAAGTTTATAATGAAAATGAACCGGCTTTTATCTTCGGACATTATTGCGCCGGACAGGATGCAGGGGTGTTAAAGGAAAATCTTTGCTGCATTGACGGATGCGTAGCCAACAAGGGAAAACTCCTGGCATACAGATGGGATGGCGAAAGAGTGCTAACACCAGCAAAGGTTACAAGTGCTCCGGTAGTGGTATGACTGTAATCATTAGAATGCTAAGGGAAAAAAGATATATTTGTACGAATTAGAATTGCTAACACTATAATAAATATGATTGGAAAAAGAGCTTTTGCTATTCTCCTTCTGACTGTTGGAGTGACGGGAGGATTTAACACTAGTGAGGCCTGCACAAATGTGCTGGTTACAAAGGGAGCCTCGGTTGACGGTTCAACCATAATTTCTTATTCAGCGGATTCGCATGATCTGTATGGTGAACTATATTACTGGCCCGGAAGGGAATGGCCTGAGGGTGAGATGCTAAACGTTTATGAATGGGATACCGGTAAATACCTTGGTCAGATACCACAGGCAAGGAAGACCTATACTGTTATTGGCAATATGAATGAACACCAGCTTACAATAGCCGAAACAACTTTCGGCGGACGAAGCGAACTGGTTGACACAACAGGTATTATTGATTACGGAAGTCTTATCTATATTACTCTGCAGAGAGCTCGTACCGCACGTGAAGCTATCAGCATTATGGCCGATCTGACTGAACAATACGGCTATTACAGTTCGGGAGAATCCTTCTCAATCGCTGATCCCAATGAAGTATGGATCCTTGAAATGATTGGCAAGGGTAGTGAAAATAAGGGAACTGTATGGGTTGCTGTAAGAATCCCTGACGGTTATGTGTCAGCTCACGCCAACCAGGCACGTATCACAACCTTCAACCGTAAGGATAAGGAGAATGTGATGTATTCAAAGGATGTTATAAAGTTTGCCAGTGAAAAGGGATACTTTGATGGTAAGGATGATGAATTCAGTTTTGCAGATGCATACGCTCCTCTTGACTTCGAAGCGGTTCGCTTCTGCGAAGCCCGTGTTTGGAGTGCCTTCCGAAATGTAAACTCGGAAATGGACAAGTATGTTGATTTCGCTTTGGGCAAATCTGATGAAAGACTTCCTTTGTTTATTAAGCCTGAAAAGAAGGTAAGCGTAAGGGATGTACAAAACATTATGCGTGACACCTATGAAGGCACTCCCCTTTCAATGTCACAGGATCCGGGCGCAGGTCCCTACTCTGCTCCTTATCGCTGGAGACCTCTGACATGGGAAGTTGACGGTGAGACTTACTTTAATGAACGTGCCATTGCAACGCAGCAGACAGGCTTTACCTTTGTTGCACAGATGCGTAGCTGGCTTCCAAATCCTGTAGGAGGTATCCTTTGGTTTGGTGTTGATGATGCCAATATGACCGTTTTTGTGCCGATGTACATGGGTATGACCTCTATTCCTGAAAACTATGCTCAGGGTGAGGCTGATCTGCTCACTTTCTCATGGAATTCTGCTTTCTGGGTATTCAACTGGGTTGCCAATCAGGCTTACAACCGCTACAGCCACATGATTACAGATATCCGCAAGGTTCAGACAGAACTTGAAGATAAGTTTGAACTCTACGGTCCCATTATCGATGAGGCAGCTGCCAAATTGTATAAGGCCAATCCTGAATATGCTAAGGCCTTTCTAACTGACTATAGCCATGAACAGTCACGCCAGACTGTTGAAAAATGGAAAAAACTTGGTGAATTCCTGATGGTTAAGTATCTCGATGGTAACCTGCATCCTGAAAAGAATGGTGTTTTTCTGAGAAATGAACATGGTAATCCTGCACATGCAGAATTCCCCGGTTACAGCCAGGATTACTACAAAAGAATTGTTGAAGAGACTAAGGATCGTCTAAAAGTACTTGACAAAAAGTACTACTAGTCCATCCTTTAGGCTTACTTAAATACACGGCCTTGAATCTTCGGATTCAAGGCCTTTTTGCTTTATTTTCCCTATTTTTGCAACTCAAAGTCTGATATATGAATTTATCTTCAATAGGGGAATTTGGCTTTATCAAAAGGTTTTCCGGTAAGTTTGACGACCTTCTCGGACCCGGGAGCACAGGCATTGGAGATGACTGTGCGGTGATTCCAGTGGAAGGGGACGGTGAACTTGTGGTAAGTACCGATATGCTAGTGGAGGATGTACATTTTCTACGGGACAAGATTAGCCCTTATGACCTTGGATATAAGTCACTGGCCGTTAATCTAAGCGATATTGCCGCTATGGGAGGCAGTCCTGTTGCTTCATTTTTGTCACTGGCAATTCCGCCTGATCTGGACCTTGAGTATATGGACTGTCTGCTTGACGGATACCATGATTTGAGCCGCAGATTCGCTGTTCCTCTTATGGGTGGTGATACAACCCGCTCTGGTGAGAAGCTGGTTATTAGCGTTACCATCCTTGGCAAGGTTGCCAAAGGCAGAGCTCGTCTTCGTTCAGGGGCCCAAACCGGAGATATAGTGGCTGTTACTGGCAAATTGGGTGATTCAGCTGCCGGACTTCATATTCTGCTTAACAGTTTGGGGTGTGAAGGAGTAAATGAGCAACTTGTTGCAAAACACACCAAACCGGAGCCCTGTGTTAAAGAAGGAAGCTGGCTTGCCACTCAGGATGGGGTAAATTGTATGATGGATGTAAGTGATGGTATTGCGTCTGATATTGGCCATATCCTTAACAGATCAGGTAAGGGAGCAGTCATAGACCTGAATGGCCTTCCTCTCTCAGATGAACTCAGAACTTTTTGTAGTGACAGACAGTTAGACCCGTATTATTTTGCGACTTCCGGAGGTGAAGATTACTGCCTCCTGCTGACTATTTGTAAGGATCTCTTTGATTCTGTTGCTAAAGCATATTCACGGGAGTTTTCAACCTGCCTCTATCCTATTGGACAAATTACAGATGGCAGTGAATTGACCTGGAAAAAGGATGGTAAAGTTCTTGCAAAAGGTCCCGGAAAAGGTTTTAGCCATTTCTGAATCTGGAATAGTTTGCATTTAAATATCTGGATAGACCTTTATTTCCGGGCCTACTGAATGGATGTTCTAATATTACAGTTCTTTTTTGCTGGATAAGACCTTTCCGCTTATATTTGTTAAATACTTCAGAAAAGGAGGGTTTGACCGAAATGAAAGCCTTAATAATTCTAGATCTTCAAAACGACTATCTTCCAGGTGGACCAATGCAAGTTCCCGGAGGTGACGAGATAATACCGGTTATAAACAATATTCAGAAGTACTTCAGGATTATTGTAGCAACCCGTGACTGGCACCCTGTCAACCATGGTTGCCTGGCATCCAATCATGACGGTCGTAAACCGGGTGATGTAATCAAACTGGCTGGTCAGAACCAAACTCTATGGCCGGATCACTGCATTCAGGGGAGTCCCGGTGCTGAAATCTCGCCCCTGCTTAATCAGGCACTGATAAGCAACTTTATCTTCAAGGGCAGCGACCCGGATATTGACTCCTACAGTGGCTTTTATGATAATGGTCATATGAAGGAAACCGGACTTCATGCCTATCTCAGAAGGAATGGCATAGCTGCTGTTTATATCTGTGGTCTGGCGGCTGACCGAGGTGTTTACAATACAGCAAAGGATGCTGTTCTCCTTGGCTATGAAACCTATGTTCTAACAGATGCAACAAGGGGTATGGATAATGCTGACACATTGAAAGCCTTTGAGGATCTCGAAAAACGTGGTGTTCATATTATTTCCTCATCAGAGATCAGTTAAGATCTAGTACCAAACCGTCATAAGCCAATTCGACATTAGCCGGAAGCTTTGCATTTATTTCGTCATGGAGGCCCAGTTGGTGACTTATATGCGTGATATAAGCCTTCTCCGGTCTGATCTCTTCAATGAGCTCAAGTGCCTGCTTAATGTTGAAATGCGATATATGCTCCTCAAAGCGCAGTCCGTCAACTATCAGCACTTTTGTCCCTTTTAGCTTGGCGTATTCATCATGTGGTACAAAATTAGTGTCGGTCAGGTAACTAAAATCCCCCACTCTGTATCCAAGGACAGGTAACCTATGATGCATAAGCCTGACAGGTACTATTTCAACACCTTCCATTGTAAACGGCTTATCATCAATTGCTTGAAATTCTATTTCAGGAAGGCCTTCATACTTAGTCTCGGTAAATGCATACCAGAAATCATGCTTTAGTACCTCTATGACGGGTTGTTCGGCATATATACGCACAGCCTTTTTGTTTAACCAGTTGAAGGCTCTCAGATCATCCAAACCTGCAGTATGGTCGCGATGTGAATGGGTCATCAGTATCCCGTCCACATGTCTGATATCGTTGTTTAGCATCTGCATCCTGAAATCAGGACCAATGTCGATTACTATATTCTTATCTCCGACCTGAATTAATACGGAAGGTCTAAGCCTTTTATCTTTCGGATTACCTGAGGTGCAAACCTTGCAACGACAGGCAATCATGGGAACCCCCAAAGAAGTTCCCGATCCCAATACAGTAACTCTTAGTTTCACAAAGCCAGCGTTTCAGGCTAAATTACAAGATTATCCCTAAATCTGTTCAGCTAGTGCTTAATATTTACTGTGGAGAATTATACTTGAGGGACTAATGAGCCATGGTACGATAACGCAAAAGTGCAGCTCTGATGAAGAAAACTAAATCTTCGATTTTCTTGTAACCTAATTGTCTCTGTCAGAAATCCTTTATCCTTGCAAGTACAGTCTCAAAGCGGTTGCGTTTCTTGTTTTCACTGGCGAACTGCATGGGAACATAGTAGCCATTATAGCCTGACGCCATGCCATTCTCCCACTTTTCAACAAGGATACGTTGCTCAGTATTATCAAAAGCGGCTCTGTAGTCTTTTTGAAGTTTAGCAGCCAGTTCATGCATCCTGCGGCTTCTCTCAGTCTTGATCTTCTCGTTGACTTGTTCCGGCATCCTTGCAGCCCTTGTATTCTGCCTTACTGAATACTTGAAAATATGCATATGGCCAAAACCGACCTCCTTGGAAAGTTTCATCGTATCGGCAAATTCCTGTTCGGTTTCCCCGGGGAAACCGACTATAACATCTGTGGTAAAGTTAAACAGAGGATCCTTTTTCCTTACGTTTTCAACTATTTTCATGTAATCCTTCACAGAGTACATCCTGCGCATCTGCAGCAGGATACGGTCACTTCCGCTTTGCAGGCACAGGTGAAGGTGAGGTGCCAGTTTGGGATGCCCTACAAGACTGAAGAAATGGTCATTAAAGCGGTCTGGTTCGATAGACGAAATCCTTACCCTGAAATCCCCTTCAACATCAAGTATTTGTTCAAGCAAACCTGAAAATCCCAATCCCTCATGGTTATACCTGCTGATATTAACCCCGGTCAGTACTATTTCCTTTGCACCTTTTGCAACCACATCCCTCACATTCTCGAGTACTTTTTCGGAAGGCCTGCTTATAGCCCGCCCCCTTACAAAGGGGATGATACAGAAGGTACAGAAGTTATCGCAGCCATCCTGTATCTTGACCAGGCTGCGGGTATGAAACATCTCAGTAAAGGACTGATAACTGAAAAGGTCGAAATCTTTGTCTGAAAGTACTGGTGAACCACCCTTCAACAGTGAGTCTACCGAATGAAAAATGGCGCTCTTGGCCTTGTTGTTTATTATTGTAGCATTGGGAAATTTCTGCTGCAACTGGCCTGCATGACTCTCTGTCATGCAGCCTGTTATGATCATCCTGGCACCCGGATTTACTCGTGTAGCGTGACTTATGGCTTGTCTTGACTTCTGATTACTCTGGTTGGTTACCGTACAGGTGTTTACAACTACTATATCAGCGTTATGTTCCTGCTCGGAGACCTCGTATCCGTTATCCTTAAACTGGGCAGCAAGTGCATCCATCTCATACTGGTTGAGCCTGCATCCCAGGGTTCTAAATGCTACTTTCATTATTCAGCCTTCCTTATTTTAAAGCTTATCCAAGCTGTAAAGCTTCCACTCCAACTAACTCGCCTTCAGCACTAAAGGGTCGTACCGAATCAATCCTTACATCAACAAACTTTCCAACCAGACTCATGTCATCCGATTGAAAGCGCACTATTATCTTGCCTTCTGTGTGACCGCTCAGATACCCTTCCTTACGGTCCGTTCCTCGTACTAACACACGAACTGTTTTATCCTTCAGGTGTTTTGTATATTCTATGGCTACCTTCTCAAGATCCCTGCTAAGCACTGCATAACGCTGTTTTTTTACTGCAATGGCTACATCGTCAGCCCAGGCATAGGATGCAGCACCGGGACGAGGTGAATACATTGCAATATAGGCCATGTTATATTTAAACTCGTACATTGCCTTACGGGTGTTTTCAAACTGCTCATCAGTCTCCCCGGTAAAGCCAACTATAATGTCGGTAAAGAGTGTGGCCTGTGGAACTAACTCCCTGATCCAGCCTACTACCTCACGGTAGCGGTCCATGCTGTGCTTACGGTTCATCCTTATTAAAACCTTGTCGTCGCCCGACTGAACCGGCAGGTGTATCTGCTTGGCAAGTGAACGTCTCCTTGCAATGGCTTCAATTACATCACGCTTCATATCCCTGGGGTGCGGAGAGGTAAAGTAAATCCATACCTCCCTGCCTGAATTATCGGCCATCTCTCCAAGCTGGTCTATAAGTTCTGCAAAACTTAATTCAGCACCCTTCTTGTCCAGACCATAGGAGTTTACATTCTGACCAAGCAGGGTGATACTCTTGTATCCACGTGCTATCAGATGCTTTGCTTCCTCAAGGATATCTACAGAGTGACGACTTACCTCACGTCCGCGGGTGTAGGGAACTGCACAAAAGGTGCAAAACTTATTGCATCCGTTTTGTATGGGAATAAATGCCTCGAAATCACTATTGTAGATTGGAGTCACCTCCCAGGTTTGTGGAGGTGCTGCTACCTTGGAAACTGGCTTTAGTCCGGCAAAATTGAGTTTCTCAGCCGGAGTGGCCGGGCGGGCCACTTCCTTCATCTCCTCAGAGTCAACTACAGGATTATTGGATATGGGAGTAGTAACACCATACTGACTCAGCATTGCCGGGAAGGATGCCAGCTCCTTCATATCAAAGACAAGGTCAAACAGCTTCAGGAATTTCTGCTGGTCATCAGGCAGGATACAACCAGAAACAAAGGTGATAAGATTCTTCTTATTCTTCCATTTGTTCCACTTTGCTATCTTTGAATATACCTTGTCTATGGCCTTCTGCCTGACAGAACAGGCTATTATTCCTATAATATCAGCATCCTCTTCCTTTTCAGTCTGAACATAACCCAGTTTTGCCATTATTGCCTGCACGCGTTCTGCGTCGGCATGGTTCATCTGACAACCCAATATCACTAAATGGTACTTCATATTCCTGATGCTAAGTCAATTTATCTGCACTGCAGTCTACATTTTACTATGTGAACTGCGCTTCCCGTATCCGGACTGGTCTTAGTCCCTTAGGTATGAGCTTCTAACTACTTTCCTAAGTCAAACAGACTCTGCCATGTTAAAAATATACTTCCGTGAATACATTTTCCGAATTAACACCTTGTTTTTCAAGGATATCAAACACATCATGTATCATATCACAGTTCCCGCAAAGATAACACAAAGTATCGGGACTTACGGGGTTTTCACTGAGGTACTCTGTTACCCTTCCATGAAAATCGCCACTGGCATCTCTTGAGGTGCAGGCAAAGTACCTGTCTCTGGGATAACTGTTCTTCTCATAAGTCTCAGTTGCAAATCTTACTCCGTGTATAATCCTGTAATCCAGATGTGGGTAGGAACGTACAAAACTGTGAAATGGAGATATCCCGGTTCCGCTTGCAATAAACAGAAACTTAGATTTCTGTATATCTGCCTCATTTAGGGTAAAATAACCCACAGCATCATTTACTACAACACTGTCACCTGCTTTCAATCGTGCTAGTGATGGGGAAACCTGGCCCAGACTAATCTCCCTTACTAGAATTTCCAGGAAATCATCATCTACTCCACTATATATTGAATACTCCCGTGTGTTTATTCCATTTGGCGGTCCTACCTGGATATGCTGACCGGGCACAAATTCAAGTCCGTTACGTTCAAACTTCAGTACAAAGGTTGAATCAGTTAAAACCCTCTTTTCAAGTATTGTATGCAGGTTAAATAGTCGTTTACGCATTTTGTTTTCTCCTTAAGCGGTGCAAAAATCGCTTTTTTTGGAATGAGTTCAAAGTAAATAAAGGTTTTTGTATCCACTTATCCTAAACGCCAATCCATACTGACCGGATATATGGTAGGTATGGAATAACACGGTGTTAATCAGGTAGGAATATTAATATCAAAGGGTCGCTCTTTATTTCCGCTCACAAAAGTTTGGTGCCATCCCTACAGAAGAAATATCTTTGATGTCCAAACACGACAAAAATGAAAGGCAAACTCTATCTGATACCCAATACTCTCGGCTCTCAGGAAACTAACCATGTAATACCTGAGGTTGTTGCTGCAAGGGCAGTAACACTAAAACACTTTGTTGTAGAAGACCTCAGAAATGCAAGACGTTATCTTAAACTGCTTGACAGGAACATGGATATAGACGGATCTCAGTTTTACACTCTCAACAAGCATAGCACAGAAGAGGAATGGACAGGATATCTGAAGCCTATGAAGGAAGGTCATGATATGGGACTGATTTCAGAGGCTGGCTGTCCTGGAGTTGCTGATCCGGGTGCCGAACTGGTAAGACTGGCCCATGACAATGGCTATATACCAATCAAAAAAGATGAACGTGCGAAGGCTCTTAAAAGGCTTGAAAACAGATCAAGAGCTGAGCATCAGTCACAGGTTTTTATTGAAACTCCCTTTCGTAATATGCAGCTGCTGGAGGATATCCTGGTGGTATGTTCACCTCTTACCCGACTGTGCATAGCCTGCGATGTGACACTGCCTGATCAGTTTATAAGGACAAAAACCGTTGGAGCATGGAAATCTGCTTCCCTGCCTGATCTGCATAAAAAACAGGTAGTATTTATAATACAGGGATAAAAGCGCATTGCCTAAAACTATGGTTCCGCTAGCAGATGTAGTTTGTAGCAAATCAATTTATTGTAACTGCGGATAAACTCTGCAATCAGGTAAAAAAAAACAACTTGTTTAAATTGAAAAAGAGGTTGCCCTTAATTGGACAACCTCTTTTTTATGACTCAGAAGGCCGGGGTCTGCCCCTCCCTTCAGTCTTATTTTAGTGTATTAAGAAACTCTGTTACGTTTTTCTCTATTCTTGCACTTACGTTATGTGCATCAGCCTTTTGGAACTTTTCACCGGTAATTTGTTCGAAGAGTTCAATATAACGCTCAGATACTGAAGCAACAAACTCCTCACTCATCTCAGGAACACTTTGTCCTTCCTTGCCCTGGAAACCGTTAGCTATAAGCCATTGGCGAACAAATTCCTTTGAAAGCTGCTTTTGCTCCTCTCCCTTCTCAAGGCGTTCCAGATATCCTTCTTTGTAAAAGTAACGTGATGAATCGGGAGTGTGAATCTCGTCGATTAAGTAGATCTTGCCGTCTTTTTTACCAAACTCATACTTGGTATCAACAAGGATAAGACCCATCTTATCGGCCATCTCTGTTCCCCTCTTAAAGAGCTCACGGGTATATTTCTCCAAAAGGATATAATCTTCTTCGCTTACAAGTCCCTGACTAATAATCTCCTCACGGGAAATATCAAGGTCGTGTCCTTGATCTGCCTTGGTAGTAGGTGTAATAAGTGGCTGATCAAACCTCTGATTTTCCTTCATGCCGTCAGGCATTGGAACTCCGCAAAGCTGCCTTTTGCCAGACTTATACTCACGCCAGGCATGACCGGTAAGATAACCACGTATTACCATTTCTACCTTGAAGGGTTCGCAGATATGTCCTACAGTAACCATCGGATCAGGCATACCAATCTTCCAGTTTGGCACAATATCAGCAGTGGCATCAAGAAACTTACCTGCTATCTGATTCAGCACCTGTCCTTTATAAGGAATACCCTTTGGAAGTACCACGTCAAAGGCTGAGATCCTGTCGCTTACTATCATCACCAGGTATTTATTGTCGATGTTGTATACGTCACGAACCTTACCGGTATACAGTGACTTCTGCCCGGGGAATTTAAAGTTGCTCTTTACAATTGCATTTTCCATTATAGCTCAGAAATATAAGGTTAACAGTACTTATTCCTTTTCATAGGCTTCGACAATGTCCTGTACAAGTCTGTGTCGCACTATGTCTTTAACATTAAATTTGATCCTTTCAATACCCTTGATTCCCTTAAGGATACGCATAGCCTGCACCAAGCCTGAATTCTGCGGATTAGGAAGGTCTATCTGGGTTATGTCCCCGGTTACTACAAACTTGGCACTGTCCCCCATACGGGTAAGAAACATCTTAAGCTGGTTTGTTGTAGTATTCTGTGCCTCATCAAGAATTACAAAGGCATTGTTAAGAGTACGCCCACGCATGAAGGCCAGAGGTGCGATCTGTATTG
>Ga0209723_1000856_pt1 | contig 52322 bp, 45 predicted proteins | sample BiotimSIPDNA_2_FD_185750 | JGI IMG/M metagenome (GOLD analysis project Ga0209723, IMG submission 185750) | Anaerobic biogas reactor microbial communites from Washington, USA - Biogas_R2 time_0 SIP DNA (SPAdes) (version 2) | ecosystem: Engineered > Bioreactor > Anaerobic > Unclassified | place... | reverse complement strand
TCAAACTCTCAAATCCATTTTGAGAGCCTTTTGGCTCTTTGTTTACTTTTCTTTTTCAACTCTTTTGAATTGATTTAGGCTCGTCTTTTGTTCTGCTCTTCTATTCAATTTTCAAGGTCCGTTGCGCATGCGTTTCCGAACGCGCTCATATATAATAGCATCGGGGTTAGGGAGTGTCAATCACTTTATGCTCAAGATTTCTATGATTTCAACACCTAATCCGACCCGTCACCTATCCCTTTCCCGTCCGGGGGAAAGCGGCTTCGGAGCTTGATTTTAGTGTATCGATCGGGACGTGTCAACAGGGGAATAATGCAAAGAAGGAATCAAGGTTTTTTCGAAAAATGTTGGTAGTCCTTGGATGTCGTCCAATCTCCGCCCCATGTAAAGCCGTGCTTGATCAGAAGTTTATAGCATAAATCATCGTGATCAATGATATACGGGCAATCAACGGTACGGTCGACATACGGAGCTCCTCCCGGCGGATCGATAATCGATTCACCGTTCAGCTCGTACACCCACGGATTATAGAGCGGATTAACATCAATCGCCATCCCGAGCGCATGACGCGACAGGGTCGAAGATCCCACCACTCGTCTGAAATTGAAGCAGGAGGTATTGTTATCGGCCATGGAAAGATTATCATCCGCATCGTACTCATCGACCAGTATCACTTTTTCGATCGGATAACCCTTCTGATAAAGCTCGTAAAAAATATCCACAAAATCCTGGGCAATCTTCTTATTGGCAACCAGCTCCCCGACCCGGGTATTACCGTCGAATCCGATGTGGAGTATTCGAACGTACCGAAGGTCCGAACGCTTTGTGGTACAATCCGATTGGAAAGACTTTCCTTCCATTCGGGCAAATACCTCATCCGAAATTGCTTCATAATAAAAACAAGCACGAATCTCTTCCTCACTTAAGGAAGAACAGTCAACGATTGAAAATGCGGACATTGATGCGGTTAACGCCGGGGCCGCAGTGGATTCGTGCGAACTGCCGGTCGTCGCGGTTACCGTTTCGGTCTGTTGGGTTGTCTTCTGGGTCGTCTCCGACACGGTGGTCTCCTCTCTCGTTCCGGAATTCCCGTCTGCCGCAGACCGGTCCGTCTCTTTCTCCGTTTCCGATTCCGGAGCGGTCGTCCGGAATTCTTCACGGGAAAAGTCCGTTTCATCCGATCCGTTTTCTGTACTTCCGGAGTCTGCAATCCCTGCTTCGGATGAAAAGGAGATGACAACCGGAAGCCTTTCGTTCGATTCACTCGTACAACCTGATCCGAACGCCACGACGGACAAGATCACAATCGGGAAGGGAAGGAAACGGCCGAATTTCCGGAGCAGATTTTGTTCTTTCATGACTCAGAACCTTCCGCCGCCGCCGCCGAAGCCACCACCGCCGCCGCCGCCACCGCCGCCCGAGAAGCCACCGCCACCCGAAAAGCCGCCACCGGAAAAACTCGACCCCGACCCGGACGAGTGATAGGAGACGGAAACGGTCTCTCGCAAATATATGTCTTCATCCCCGACACTTACGGAATTCTTCTTGTCGAAATATGTGGATTGGTCAACCGTCATTTTCGTCCGTTTCCTTCTGGATATATTCCAAAGGATAATCAGCACCATGAGAATCGGTCCGATCACAAAAGAAGCATAGGTGAAAATCAAAAGACCGCTGATAAAATCATGGTTTCTGATTTCGTCCAGAGAATTCAAAACAGCAGGAGTGAATTGATTCTCACGAAGAAGATACAATTGCCGATTATAGATCGCATCGCATTCCGAGTTGGATATCGAAGCTCTCGCCGTTCCGTACGTTACGATATAAAAGAAACGATACTCCATATCGATGAGAATCAGGACTCCGGAATTGTCACGGAAAGTCTGGAAACCCGTCAATCTCTTAAACTGATCCTGCGCATAACGAATCGACTCGCTTTCGCTGTATCCTCCGTAGCCGGAACCTTTATCCACGACGGTAATGATCATGACGTTGATATCCTTCTCCCGGCTGATTTTTTTGGCCATCGAGCGGATCTCTTCTTCATCCTCTTCGGCAAACAAGCCCGCGTCGTCCTCTACGACATAGGTTTTTCTCGGAGGAATCGCCATCCACACATAAAATGCAACAGAAAGTATTGCGGCGATGACAATCAGCGAAATCACGATGAAAGACAGCGTCGAAAACTCGGAAAAAAGACTGATCTTTCGCTTGGCGGATTGTTTATTATCGCTCATCAAAAGAATCCTCCCAAAATCAGTCCGCCGACCAGAAGCTTGAATACAATGGCCGCCGCCGGTAAAATGGCAAGGCCCAACAACAAAAGCTTTAATCTGCTAATCGGTGGTTCTCCGGCAACTTTTCCGGTCTGACCGTTCATCACGAAAGTATATCTTTTCCCCAGATAATTATAGTTCAGTATCCAGACGGGCAAGAGCGCATAGGTTACATCCGGCTGATAGTATTGCGATCTGTTCTTCGTAGCGGATACGGTAGTGTACGAAGAAACCGATTTTTTGAATATCTGCTCAACATAGGTAGCGACCCGGGCTTTCACCTTCATCGTGAAAGCGTCGGACGGTACATCGTATCGATCGGCGAAAAACCCCGCCAAGTATTTCATGTCAAAATCCTTAATCGCCTTATAATCATACGGTTCGATCAATTCCATCTGTTTATCGTCAATGTCTTCGGCACCGTCGTACGGAATCATTTTCCAGCACACTTTTCTCTTTCTTCTGACCTGGTAGTACTTGGAGGTTGTCGTGGTCTTATTTCCGGAGGTACTGCTCGAGACCTTCTTACCCGTTGCCTCATAGTCCATATCCACCACAATATTGTAAAGCCAAAACGGAACATAAAGCCCGGTGATTTTTTCGATATTCTCGTTCTTAACAAAGTCCACGGGGGTAAATCGACCGGCCTTGCACCATTTAAAAAAACTGTCAATCGCGTTTTCACGACCGTATTTGAAAGGGATAACAAGATTCGGCTTTCGCGTCGCTGTTAAACGTTCCGGGATGATTGCGGGAGAACCGCAAAAGGCGCAAAAGGTCGCGGACGTATTTTGGTCGGTAAGGACCGCTGCGCCGCAACTGCCGCATACATACTGTACCGTGTCCTCCTCTGAAAAGAATTGTTCCGTCGGCGCTTCGATCGTTTCTTTCTCGTCGGGCAGTGTTCCCGATGAAGATTTCGCATGCGCCGCATCAATCTGAGCGTCTTTATCCGCTTCTTCCTTCATGGCCTCCGAATTCAGATAGACATCAGGGGATAACACGTCATCCGGCGAGAGTTTCGTGCCGCAGAACTTACATGCCATCAACTGTTGATCCGCGTCGAAAATCAGGTTGGCAGAACAATTGGGGCACTTATACGATGTTGCCATAATCTTTCCTTTCGTAGCAGTTTCTATAAGAGATTATACAATAAAAAAAGACACCGCGAAAAAGAATCGTACGTTCAGAAGGTATCTTTCGTCGGTACGGATCAGAAGCGACCGCCTCCGAAAAGAAAAACCCCGGTATCCGAAAATACCGGGGCTTGCTTCGTGTTCGGTAATAACTCGATTACTTCCTCTGAAGAATCGCCGCCTGAGCCGCAGCCAGTCGTGCGATCGGCACGCGGAACGGAGAGCAGGAAACGTAGGAGAAGTTCAACGTGTTACAGAAGTGGACGGACGACGGGTCTCCGCCGTGCTCGCCGCAGATGCCCAGTTTGATGTCGGGGCGGGTCTTGCGACCGGCCTCGGTGGCGATCTGCATCAGCTTGCCGACGCCGACCGTATCCAAACGGGCAGTCGGATCGCTCTCGAAGATCTTCTTCTGATAGTACGCGTCGAGGATCTTCCCGGCGTCGTCACGGGAAAGCCCGTAGGTCATCTGAGTAAGATCGTTCGTACCGAAGGAGAAGAACTCCGCCTCGGTCGCGATCTCGTCCGCGGTCAAAGCGGCACGCGGGATCTCGATCATCGTTCCGACGTGATACGGCATTTCGATGCCGGACTGCGCGATCAGGGCGTCCGCTGTCTTGACGATAATGTCCTTGACGAACTTCAGTTCCTTGAGCTCGCAAACCAGAGGGATCATGATCTCCGGGATGACCTTCGGTCCGCCCTCGCGGTTGACCGCGATCGCGGCGGCAATGATTGCCGTGGTCTGCATCTCGGCGATCTCGGGATAGGTTACCGCCAGACGGCAACCGCGGTGTCCGAGCATCGGGTTGAGTTCATGCAGACTCTCGATGATATCCTTGAGATCGCAACTGCGCATATTCAAAGCGCCTGCGAGTTCTTCGATATCATCTGCGTTCTGCGGAAGAAATTCGTGAAGCGGCGGATCGAGAAGGCGGATGGTGACCGGGTATCCCTTCATCGCCTTGAATAGTCCCTCGAAGCCGCCCTGCTGATACGGAAGGATCTTGGCCAATGCTTTTCTTCTCGCCTCTTCGCTTTTCGCGACGATCATCTGACGGAACGCGAAGATGCGCTCCTCCTCGAAAAACATGTGCTCGGTACGGCAGAGGCCGATGCCCTGAGCGCCGAGTTCAAACGCGACGTTCGCGTCACGGACGGTGTCGGCGTTGGTTCTGACCTTCATCGTGCGGAACTCATCGGACCAGTCCATGATCGTCCTGAAGTCGCCGGAAAGGCTCGCTTCCTGTGTTGCGATATTTCCGGAGTAAACAATACCGGTTGTACCATCCAAGGAGATGCAATCTCCTTCGTTAAATCTCTTTCCGTCCGGCGTCTGAAAATATTTCTCTTCTTCTTTGATGATCAGATCGGAGCATCCGGACACACAGCACTTACCCATGCCGCGCGCGACGACGGCCGCGTGCGAAGTCATGCCGCCGCGTCCGGTCAGGATACCCTGTGCGACGTTCATGCCGGCGAGGTCCTCCGGAGAGGTCTCCAAACGAACAAGGAGGACTTTCTTGCCTTCCTCTGCGGCCTTTGTGGCATCCTCGGCGGAAAAATACACTTCACCCGAAGCGGCACCCGGCGAGGCCGGAAGTCCGCGGGAAATCGGTGTGGCGGCCTTCAAAGCGGCGGGGTCGAAAGTCGGGTGCAGAAGTGCGTCGAGTTGCTTCGGATCCAGCTTCATGATCGCTTCTTCCTTGGTGTTCAAACCTTCCTTGACCATGTCGACGGCGACTTTCATCGCGGCGGCGGCGGTGCGCTTGCCGTTACGGGTTTGAAGCATGAAGAGCTGTCCGCGCTCGATGGTGAATTCCATGTCCTGCATGTCCTTGTAGTGGTTTTCGAGCTTCTCGGCGGTTTTCGCGAATTGCTCGTAGACCTCGGGCATGACGCTTGCGAGCTGGTCGATCGTCTGAGGTGTGCGAATACCCGCGACGACATCCTCGCCCTGGGCGTTCATCAGGAATTCTCCGTAGAGTTTCTTCTCGCCGGTGGCGGGATTACGGGTAAATGCGACGCCGGTACCGGACGTATCGCCCATGTTACCGTATACCATTTCCTGAATATTGACGGCGGTGCCCCAGCTTCCCGGGATATCATTCATGCGGCGATAGAGGATCGCGCGCTCGTTGTTCCAGGAACGGAAGACGGCCTTCACCGACTCCATGAGCTGAATTTTCGGATCCTGCGGGAAAGGTTCGCCCTTATTGACCTGATAGACGGAAAGATAACGGCGGACGACTTCCTTCATTCCCTCTGCGTCGAGGTCGGTGTCAAGTTTGGCGCCTTTTTCTTCCTTGACCGCATCGAAGACCTTTTCATATTTGCTCTTATCGATTTCCATGACGACATCGCTGAACATGGTGATAAAACGGCGATAACTGTCGTACGCGAAGCGCTCGTTGCCGGTCAGTGCGGCAAGGCCTTTTACGACCTCGTCATTTAAGCCGAGGTTCAAAATGGTGTCCATCATGCCGGGCATCGAAGCTCTCGCGCCGGATCGGACCGACACCAGGAAAGGATTCCGGGCATCGCCGAGTTTCTTGCCGACGTTCTCCTCTGTCTTGGCCAGCGTCTCGAAAATTTCCTTCTCGATCTCGGCGGCAATGATCTTGCCGTCTTCATAGTAGCGCGTGCACGCCTCGGTCGAGATGGTGAAGCCGCGCGGCACGGGAAGGCCGAGTCCGGTCATTTCCGCAAGGTTGGCGCCCTTACCGCCGAGAAGATTCTTCATCCCGGCATTGCCTTCGGTAAACATGTACACATACTTCGTCATAATGCGTCCTCCGTTTTCTCCTTGAATTTTCTTGTTATTTCAAATGCCTTCCGCTGCGGAAAACCCGGCACGGCGGATTCGGCATTCAGAACCTGAACTTGTCGGCAAAATAGCCGCGCAACTCCGATATCGGAAATCGAATATTCCCGGGCGTATACTCTGCCTTTTCCATCGTATCCCGCAACCGGATCTCGACACAACCGTCGTTCTCGGACTCAAAATCGTACACCACGCAGTACGGGGTCCCGATCTCATCCTGCCGGCGATAGCGCTTGCCGATCGATTGACGGTCGTCGAACTCACACTCGTAATCTCTGGACAGATCCCGATAGATCGGCATCGTCTTTTCGGAAAGCTTCGCGGAAAGCGGAAGGATTCCGATCTTGACCGGCGCGAGCGCGGGATGAAAACGCATCACGGTACGCACATCGCCTTCGCCCAACTCTTCCTCATCGTATGCCGAACAAAGGAAGGCCAGCGTGACCCGGTCGACGCCGAGCGACGGCTCGATCACATACGGGATATACTTCTCGTTCTTGACCGGGTCAAAATACGAAAGGTCGTCCTTGGAATGCTCCATATGTTGCTTGAGATCATAATCGGTCCGGTCCGCGATGCCCCAGAGTTCACCCCAACCGAAGGGGAACAGGAATTCGAAGTCCGTCGTCGCGTTCGAATAGAACGCGAGTTCTTCGGGGTTGTGGTCGCGCGTTCTTAATTCGCCCTCCCGCATTCCGAGCGAAAGGAGCCAATCCCTGCAGAAATTTCTCCAGTACTCGAACCACTCGAGGTCCGTTCCCGGCTCGCAGAAAAACTCCAGTTCCATTTGCTCGAACTCCAACACCCGGAAGATGAAATTCCCCGGCGTGATCTCGTTTCTGAAGGATTTACCGATCTGCGCGATGCCGAACGGGATCTTCTTTCGGGTCGAGCGCTGAACATTCTTGAAATTCACGAAAATCCCCTGCGCGGTTTCCGGCCGCAGGTAGACTTCACTCTTACTGTCCTCCAGGACACCCATAAAGGTCTTGAACATCAGGTTGAATTTCCGGATATCGGTAAAATTGTGTCCGCCGCACTGCGGGCAGGGTACGTTCTTTTCGCGAATGAACTCAACGAGCTGTGCGTCGCTCATGCCTTCAACGGCGACCTCCGGGCCGTTCTCCGCCGCGAAATCCTCGATGAGTTTGTCGGCTCTGTGACGCGCCTTACACTGACGGCAATCGATGAGCGGGTCCGCAAAACCGCCGACGTGTCCGGAAGCGACCCAAGCCTGCGGATTCATCAGGATCGCGCTGTCCAGACCGACATTCCACGGGCTCTCCTGAACAAACTTCTTCCACCAAGCCGCCTTGACGTTATTCTTGAGCGCGGTGCCCAAAGGGCCGTAATCCCAAGTGTTCGCGAGTCCGCCGTAGATCTCCGATCCGGGAAAGACAAAGCCCCGGGTCTTACAAAGCGATACGATGGTCTCCATCGACTTCTTTTCGAGCATTTACTCCGCGTCCTCCGTTTCGGCTCCGTCGAGCAAAGCCAAGTCTCTGACGTCTTCCTCGGTGATATCCTCGATTTCCCCGTCTGTCTCATCGTCCGTGACCATCTTTTCGGAATCTTCCTCGGAAACCTCCGGATTCAATGTTTCTCTATTTTCCTCGACATTCTCTGTCGAGCTCTTTTCTTCCGTCGGCCGTATATCGATTAAATCGGGAAAAGCATCAAGAGCCGCCTGATTTTCTGCCTGCTCCTTCGCAAGTCTGCGTGCCTCCTCAATTTCTGGGCGTAACGGAACGAAGGGAGTATGCATTCCCGGTATGCCGACGACCTTTCCGGCAACAATTTCTTCACAGGCCAAAGTGACCAGGTTCGGTGTCGTTTCCGGGACCATGGGCTGTGCTCCGTCGACCAGTTGACGCGTTCTTTTGGCAACCATCATCGCCAGCGAATAGCGGGAATCGGCCTTGGGTAAAAGTTCTTCAATGGGGGGTTGAACAAGCATTTTGCTCCTCCTTGTTTTTGTTGCTTCGATGTTTGATGCATATATCTCGTACCCGACCGTTAAACGCGGGTGATGATTATCCGTTCATTATCCGGTCCTCAATTCCGATTTGCCTGTGATAGCGGTGCTTCTCGGCCTCTATGATTGCGATGATTCTCGCGGAGGCAAGTTCGAGGTCGTCATTGATTACCGCATAATCGAAAAGATCCGCCTTCGGTATTTCGACGCTCGCCTCCAAAAGCCTTCGCTCCAAGACCTTTCCTTTCTCGGTGCCGCGACAGATCAACCGTTTTCGTAAATCCGTCATAGACGGCGGCAATAAAAAAATAGTCACCGCGTCCGGATATTTTTCCTTGAGCATAAGACTCCCGCTCACCGTCAGATCAAAAAGCACGTCTTTTCCGGCTTGGATCAGCTCCATCAGCGGCGCAATCGGGGTTCCGTAGTAGTGGTTAAGATAAATGTCGTATTCCAGTATTTCACCGTTTGCAAGCATTCGCTGAAATTCTTCCTTCGTGCGGAAATAATAGGAGACCCCTTCACACTCTCCGTCTCTTTTTGGTCTCGATGTCACGGAGACCGAATGCGCGATATCGGGCGTCCGCTCCCGGACATGATCAATCACACTTCCCTTTCCGACCCCCGATGGGCCGGATACACAGACAAGCAATCCCTTTCGAAAAGGAGTCTCGGTTTCCGGAGTCCCGCTCATCCTTGCTCCCCCGTTTCATTTGCTTCCACGATCGGTCCGAGCTGTCTTACGATCTCATCCGCGGGCATCGCAGATAATATGATATGATCACTGTCCATGACCAGGACGGCCTTGCTTTTTTTGCCGGAGGTAGCATCAATCAGAGAGCTCCTGTCCCGAGCGTCCTGAACCATTCGACGAACCGGAGCGGAATCCGGGGAAACGACGCATATCAGCCGGTCTGATGAGACAATATTACCAAATCCGATTTGAATAAACGACACGCCCACCTCCGCACACCTCAAACGAGGTTTTGAATTTGCTCACGGATTTTTTCCAGTTCCGTTTTCATGTCCAACACATCGTTGGTAATCGGAAGATCGTTTGCCTTGGATCCGATCGTGTTAATCTCCCGATTCATCTCCTGAAGAATAAAATCAAGTCTTTTCCCGATACTGCCCTCTGAATCAAGCGACTGACGCAACTGTCCGATATGGCTTTTCAATCTTGTGATTTCCTCGTCGATCGCACAGCGATCCGCGAAAAGAACCACTTCCGCCTCTCTTCTGTTTTCGTCAAAATACAGGCCGGCATTATCTCCGAGCAGCTCCTCAATCCTTGCTGTCAATTTTGTCCGGTATTCGGCGGGAACCGCTTCGGAGCGCGCTTCGACCCGTTTCAGTGTTTCTTCGAGCGAATACGCTTTACCGAGAAGATCCGCCTTAAGTTTTTCTCCTTCGATACGCCGCATGGTTACGATATTATCTATCGATTCATCTAAAATGGATAATAATGCATCACGAAGCATTTCCGGATCGCTTTCAACCGACTCCGTTATAAGCACCTCCGGCATCCGGGAGAGAAAAGACGCTCCCGCATCGTCGACCCGTCCGGTCACCGAAGCGATCTCCGACAAGGCTTCGGAGTAAGCCCGAGCAAGCGAACCATCCACCCGAACCGTCGTTCCTTCGGAATCCGATTCGACGGTGGAAATAAAGACGTCCACCTTTCCGCGCAGTAAACGGTTCGAAATCCGCTCTTTCATCTGCGGTTCGAGTGCCATAAGCGACCGCGGCATCCGGATCTGTACATCACAAAATCGATTGTTGACCGATTTCATTTCCACCAAAAAACGGGTGGATTGAATAACCCCCTCCGCTCTTCCGTAACCGGTCATACTCTCGGCCATCATTGAATCTCCCGTTCCGCGATTTTTGCCCCACCCGATTGATTACGCAAACGAATTTGCGGGCGACAGTCATTATATATTAACCCCGAAAAATACGCAACCGATCAAAAGCCCGTTTTCCCTTAGAGTCGTATGGGTTTAAAGGCAATATAATCCGCTGAAATCAGGCGGTATTCCACCCCGTTTACGACTCCTTCGACCGCCTTTTCGTGTCCTCTTCCGTGTAAATGCCCGTAAAGGCAAATCGACACCTTGTACTGCTCGCACAAAAGAGAAAACGGAGACACTCCACCTTCGAAGGGAAACGGAGGATGGTGAAGCATGACAATCAGTCGTCCGTTTTCCGAAAGCAAGCGGATGCCCTCCTGTAAAGAGCGTTCGAGCCGACCGACTTCCCGGTTCAATATCGTTCGATCTTTTGCGGAAAACTCGGTCGACTCCGGAAGGATCCAGCCGCGCGATCCGCATATTACATCCGACCCGCGCAAGTACGCGTTGTTTTTCAGCAGATGAATCGAACGGATTTTGTTTGCTTCCATAAAGCGCTCTACTTTCCCGTTCGTTCCCCACCAGAAATCGTGATTCCCCTTACAAAGAATCTTTTCTCCGGGAAGCTCTTCAAGGAAAAGCAGGTCGAAAAGTGCCTCTTCCTGTGTAATTGCCCAAGATATATCGCCCGGTATCAATACCGTATCGTCCTTACCTACGAATCGGATCCAGTTTTTCTTCAGCTTCTCTTCGAAATCAATCCAGCGGGAGCCGAAGATATCCATCGGCTTATCACAGCCTTTCGATAAGTGCAGATCGGAAATTGCAAAAATCGCCATTATTCCTCCCCTGTCCGATGAAAATGCCGGAACACCGAATGTGCATCCGCCTCCGTAATTATTCGGACTTGTCGAAGCTCTTCCTCCGAAGCGTCGCGTACTCGTCCGATTGTTCCGAAATGAGCAAGCAGTGCTTTTCTTTTCGCGGGACCGATTCCCGGAATGTCCTCAAGGGCAAACGAGAGATTTCTCTTCTTCCCGAGTTTGCGCTGATAGGAGAAAGCAAATCGGTGCACCTCGTTTTGTATGGCGGTCACGAGACGTAAAAGAACCAGCTCCTCCTCCGTCATTTGATCCGCAGAAGGGAATGCCTTCGTCGATCCGTCCGGTAAAACCAGTCCGGCGGTCTTATGCTTTCGATCCTTCACCATCCCCCCAACGCTTACCTTTTCAGAGAGACCCAGCTCCGCAAGAACCGATTTCGCCAACAGAACATGAGTTTTCCCGCCGTCCATCAACACCAGATCCGGCAGAGAACCGAAGTCCTCGCCGAGATGTGAAAAACGCCGGTGCAAAACCTCCCTCATGGATGAATAATCGTCTCGGCCCTCCTCGGTTTTGATTTTGAAGAGCCTGTACGCGGATCGATTCGGCCGCCCGTCACGGAAAACGACCATCGCGCCGCACCGGTCATCCTCACCGAGGTTGGAAATATCATATGCTTCGATCCGTCCGGGTATTTCATCCAGTCCTAATCGTAACCGAAGTTGTTCCAACGCTTCGCGAATTGCCTGCCCGGATTCGCCTACACGCAGAATCCGTCGGCGAAGGCTTTCCGCCGCATTTTTTTCCGCCATTTCCAAAAGACGAAGTCCGTCCCCTCTTTTCGGAACGCGTATATCCACCTTTCTGCCGGCTTTTTCGGATAAAAACCGACAAACCGCTCCGGTATCCTCGCCCTCGGACGGAAGAAGCACGACAGGCGGAATATACCATGCGTCCGGATAGTATTGAGTAATAAAGGCCGACAACACCTCCGTATCGTCATCCCCGTCATCGACCGTAAAAAAAGTCGAGGAGCCGACAATCCGGCCGCAACGAAGCTCGAGTTTTAATATGCAGATTTCTCCCGCATCCCGACGCAGTCCGATTGCGTCCGCATCCTTCTCTTTTCGGAAGGTCACGTTTTGTGACTCGACAATCCGGTTGAGCGCCTCCAGGCGATCGCGGTACAGCGCCGCGCGTTCATAATTCATCTCTTCGGATGCCTTGCGCATTTTATCGGTCAAGCTTCTCTTTATTCCGTCATACCGACCTTCAAAAAAGCGACACACGTCCTCCATGACGGCCCGGTATTCGTCTGCGGAAACGTCTCCGCGGCACGGACCGATACAACGGCCGATGTGATAATTCAGACACGGGCGCTGTTTGCCGATATCTCTCGGGAAAACGCGCCTGCAGGTTTTAGTCGGAAAAATGTCCCGCAAGCCGAGGAGTGCATGATAAAGATCTCCACCGAGGAAAGGTCCGTAATAACGCGCGCCCTTTTCGCGATCCTTACCTACCCGAAAAGCCTTGAGTATTCTCGGGTACTGCTCGTTCATCGTCACACACGCATACGGATAGCCTTTGTCATCACGCAAAAGAACATTGTATTTGGGCTGATATCGTTTAATGAAATTGGATTCAAGAAGGAGTGCTTCCAGTTCCGATTCAACGACGACATAATCAAAATTCGTGACATGCGCAACCATCGCACGGACCTTCGGAAGGCTCGGAGCACTTTTCGAAAAATAACTTCGCAGGCGGTTACGGAGATCCTTGGCTTTGCCGACATAAATAACAGAGCCCGAGGCGTCCTTCATCAGGTACACTCCCGGGCGATCAGGTACGGTATCCAGACGCGCGTCAAACTCCGTACGTTCTGATTTCATTATGCCTTCGGATTCGTAAGATAAGATACGAGTGCGTCTAAAGCTTCCTGCTGGTCCTCGCCCTCGGCCGTCACTTCGATTTCCGCGTTGTTTTCGATTCCCAGAGACATGACTCCGAGCAAGCTTTTTGCGTTCGCGCGTCGCCCGCTACGCGTCAGGTATATGCTGCTTCGAAAAGTCGACGCCTTCTGAATCAAAACCGCGACCGCTTTCATTTGAAGGGCCTCGTCACACTGGAAAATCACCGTTTTGGAAACCATTTCCATTCCTCCCCGGATTCTACGCGAAAATACTGTTCTTCATAATGTAAAGTATATGGACGGGATTTCTCAATGTCAACTAAAGAAGACCTTCACGCATTATTTTTGGCTATTTCGGTCATAAAGCGGTGATGTTCGCGTCTGTTTATTGTTCATGTAACACAGACCGTTATGATCCGATTCGGAGCGCGTACAACAGCGCATCTTCCTTTCCGTCCCCGTAATAACCCCTTCGGATTCCGACTCGCCGGAATCCCTGTTTTTCGTAAAGTCGTATAGCGGGCACATTGCCGCGACGAACCTCCAGGTGAAGGACGGAAACGGAATTTCGCACGCATAATTCGACCGCGGATTGGATCAGTAACGCCCCGATGCCCTTTCCCCGAAGCGAGGGCAAGACCGCGAGGTTACAAATCTCGGCCTCGTCCGCGGCAAACTGAAGTGCCGTGTAACCAATCACCCCGTCGCCCGGTTTCTGGTCTCTGGCAACCAAACATGCCCGCCGATCCGGCTGCGAAACGAACGATAGAATCGATTCTTCGCTCCAGGGGTTCGGAAAACTCGCCCGTTCGACCCGAACGATCGACGAAAGGTCGCCATCCCGGGCTTCTTCAATGCGGATCATCGTTTTCGGCCTCCGTACGATTGAATCTTCATACACTACGGGGATCGGCGTTTCGCATCATCGGATCCGGACACTCTTTCTTTTCGATGTTTCGTTCCGCGGCGGTGCGGGACAGGTACACGGGAAGTAAGGACTCCGGAACAAAACACGTCTCGCGCTCACCCGGTTCCGTCCGCATAAAAATCGCTTCGGCAATCGCCGCTACGGATATCGGATTGATTTCTTCATACTCCGAAAAAAAGGAAATGTCAGCTCCGCTTTTTCCCGGAGCGTCCGCGTACATCCGACCTGCGTTCCCGCAGACAAGAATCGGTTTGCCGGGAGCGTTTTCTGTCCGCCAGGACTCACATAAACCGATGAAATCCGCAACGGGTCGAACCGCCTCCGGCACCACTTCGATTCCGTTGCGGTAGGCCGCGGAAAAAACACGCGCGTTTCTTGCATCAATCATTGCCGCAACCAGACAATCCTTTTGTCCGAGCAAAGGAAATGCAAGTGCGCGCAAGGACGAAACCGGAACTGCGGGCTTACCGGCGGCAAAGGCCATCGCCTGGACCGCACCGACACCGATACGGATCCCGGTATAGGATCCCGGTCCGACCGTACATCCAAAAAAATCCACCTCATCATAGGATACCCCGGACCGGGCCATCGTATCGTGTACCATCGGCATAAAGGTCTGCGAGTGACGAAGTCCTGCGGAAAGAAAAGCCATCGATACCGGCTTTCCCTGCTTTGTGAGGCAACAGGAGCAGGCGGCGTTTGAAGTGTCACAGGCCAGCACGCAAAAGGAGCGCTTCGAATCCGACGGATTGAGTTGTGCCTTCGTATCTTCTTTGTTCGCTACCGAATCTTCGCTAAGCTTGTCCGATTGGCTCATATTCATCGCTCTTTCCTTCATTCCGCGAGGCATAAGACATCGCTTCGTCCATTATTTAAAGTTCATATCATTCTCTAAAATACGTTTCACCAGACGGTCTTTACGGGCGGACTGTCCGACCGGAAAGGAGATAAGGATTTTCCGCTGTGAACCGGTTCCCGTGATCAAAACCCGTATCGGATCGATCGGGACAGCCTCCGATATTTTCTCTCCCCACTCAACGACGCATACGCCGCGCCCATCAAAATATTCGTCCAGACCCGAGTGCAGGAATTCCTCCGCACCGCTTAATCGATAAACGTCAAAATGAAACAAATCTATTCCCGTGCCGGTCGAAGGATGTTCAATTACGAGCGTATAGGTCGGGCTGACCACATTCGGTTTCGCGCCGAGTCCATAAGCAATCCCCCTTGTCATTACGGTTTTGCCCGCCCCGAGATCACCGTCAAGCAAAACAATATCTCCGGGGCGAAGCTCCGCCGCCAATAATTTGCCCAATCGCTCGGTCGATTCGGGCGTCGCGGAAATAAGTTCGATCGGCAGGATCGAATCATCGGTCATCTCAGACCTCCGCGGGTTCGATACCGGATCGGGCCTCATAACGTATTTTCCCCCGTCCGACGAACAAAAGAAGCTTGGCGCGATAATCGAGCGGATTTCGGTCGAAAAGGCAAAAATCCGCCTCTTTTCCTTCCGTGAGACTGCCGTACCGATCGTCGATTCCCATTATTTCTGCGGGGCGAATGGTAATCGCTTCGATCGCTTTTTGTTCGGACATACCGCCGCTTACCGCAATTGCGGCCGACAACACCAGGTATTGCTGCGGCACACACGGATGATCGGTCATTACCGCAACCGGCAATCCCTTGTTCGCGAGCACCGCCGCCGTTCGGATGGTCAGATTCGATAGTTCAGGCTTACTGCGAAAACCGATGATCGGGCCGATGACGATTCCCCGAAGCCGGCCGCCGGGTCCGTTTCCGCTCCCGCGCCCTTCGGATTGACCCGCATTGTATTCCTTAACCAATACGTCCGATATCAGATGTCCTTCGGTACAGTGTTCCAGAGTATAGGTCAAACCGAATTCATTGCAGATTCGGATCGCCGTAAGAATATCATCCTGCCGATGAGCATGGATCTTCAAAGGAATTTTTCCCTCGATAACGGGAAGCATCGACTCCGCGGGCATATCCGGATCCGGCTTTTCCGGTTTTTCGGGAATGTCCTCTGCTTTTTCCTCGACGGCGGCTCGATATGCCGCAAGTTTTTCCTCGTACAATGACTGTTTCTCTTTGTAAGCGACCGCTTCCCGTAAGGCCTGACGAAGCAACGCGGCCGTTCCCATTCTTGTCTGCGGCGACTTATTGTCTTTCCCGTACTCTCTCTTCGGATTTTCACCGAAAGCCGCTTTTTGAGCGGCCGGCTCACACACGAGCGCGTCCTCGACCGTTTTCTCATAGGTTCGGATAATCGCAAATTGCCCGCCGAGAACATTTCCGCTTCCCGGTCCGGTCATGACCACACCGACTCCGCCCTCCATGGCCTCACGAAAAGATACGTCCGCGTTGTGGATTCCGTCAATCGCGCGAAGGTGCGGGGTAATCGGGTCGGTCATCTCGTTCCCGTCACTTCCCTCCATATCGAGGCTGTCGTCAAAAAGCCCCAGATGGGAATGAGCGTCGATAAATGCAGGCGTGACGGTTCCGCCCTTTCCGTCGATGATTTCGATATCGGCAGGATAATCCATCCTGTTCCAATCCGAACGGTTCATCACTTGATCAATCCGACCGTCCCGAACGACAATACATCCGTTTTCGATGACTCCTTTTGGATCCATCGTCATCAGTTTCACATTATGAATAATCATCATCATCATTCACCTCACTGCCCGGATAGGAGCACGGCGCACCCGGCAGTTTGTGCCCGGTGCGCCGCAAAAATAACTTCGATATGTTTCCGTCTCGGTCTCCCAAATGCTCTGAGCCCGAAGCGTTCGGTTATGACCGGAACGCGGCGCCGAAGGCGCATTAACGCTTGGAGAACTGCGAAGCCTTTCTCGCTTTCTTCAGACCCGGCTTCTTTCTCTCCTTCATTCTGGAATCGCGTGTCAGGAAACCGGCCTTTTTGAGAATCGCCTTGTATGCTTCCTCATCCGCTTTGACCAGTGCCCTGGAAAGACCGTGGCGAATGGCTCCGGCCTGTCCGGAAACACCTCCGCCGATTGCTTTGCATACGATATCAAATTTCCCGATCGTACCCGTTGCGACGAGCGGTTGACGAATAATCAGCTTCAGCGTCTCCATCCCGAAATATTCGTCTATATCCTTGTCGTTGACCGTGATCACTCCGGTTCCGGGGAAAATACGAACGCAAGCGATGGCGTTCTTTCTTCTGCCCGTTCCGTAAAAATATACCTTGGCGGTTTTCTTAACCATTTTTTATTTTCCTCCCCTTCTTATGCTTAAAACGTCAGCGGCTCGGGCTTCTGCGCGGCATGATCATGATTCGGGCCGGCATACACCTTGAGCTTCCTGTACATCTGACGACCCAAAGCATTTTTGGGAAGCATCCCGCGAACGGCCAATTCAATGGCTTTTTCCGGCTTGCTGCTCATCAGTTTCCGATACGAGGTTTCCTTAAGTCCGCCCGGATAAGAAGTGTGATAACGGTACATCTTCTGATCCAACTTGTTCCCGGATAATTCTACTTTTTCCGCGTTAACGACGATCACATAATCGCCGCAATCCAGAAAAGGAGTATATGTCGGCTTGTGCTTCCCGCGAAGAACAGTGGCCACTTCGGTACAAAGACGGCCGAGTTTCATCCCCTGCGCATCGACAACAAACCATTTACGTTCGATCTGGTCGGCTTTCGCCACGTATGTCTTCATTTAATCGGTTCTCCTCCTTCAATTCGGATCCCTTTTTCGCGTCCGGATTTCGGACGCCTCATCATAATACGGGCGCATCCCCGTTGTGTCAATAGAAAACAGAAAATATCTTCAGGATTTACGATTTTTCTCGATTTTTCTCGATTTTTCTCCGGTTTTCTCATGCGACAATCTGTTTTCGCTCTCAGATTCAAATGATGTACCGGTCAACTCGTCAAGAATGTCGATAATCTCGGCAAGAAGCTTAACCTTCCGGTCCGCTTTCGACAGGTCCTGTCCCTCCGAGGTCGGATTCAGGTAGCCTACCGTAAACATGCCCGCCGCTTTTGCCGATAATACCCCTGCGGTAGAGTCTTCGACCGCGAGGCATTGCTCAGGCAATACGCCGAGTTTTTCGGCCGCTTTCAGATAAATATCCGGAGCCGGCTTTCCGACTCCGATCTCTTCCGCGCCGGTGTACCCTTCCATATATTTTCGAAGGTCAAGATGATCGAAAACCGCATCGATAAAGCAAATACGGGATGATGAGGCGACAGAGGCGCGCAGGCCGTTTCTTTCGATATAATCCAAAAGCTCGGTCAAGCCTTCGGATTCGGCGATTCCCGAGATCGGAAGGTCACGCACGACCATTTCCCACTGGCGCTCTATGAGCACTTCTGTTTTTTCGGGAATGGAAAAACGACGGATCATCGCGTCCCACAGTGCTTCGCTTGTTCTTCCGACATAAGGATTCGTCACCGTTTTGTCCGCGTTGATACCGAAGCTTCGGAGGATTTCCAAATTGACTTTATCGTGTAACGGTTCGCTGTCCAGCAAGACTCCGTCCATGTCGAAAATAACCGCACGAATCATTGCTTCTTCGGCTCCTCCTTATCATCCACGCTCCCTTTCGGATAATCGCCCGAAAAGCAAGCGTCACAGTACTCGTGTTTTTCATCCCCGATCATGCGGGAAAGACTTCCTATGTCCAAATATCCGAGAGAATCCGCCCCGATTTGTCGCGCGATCTGTTCGATCGTATTTGCTTTTGCGATCAACATATCGCCGGTAGGGACGTCCGTTCCGAAAAAGCACGGATACAGAAACGGAGGCGCGCTGATTCGAACATGAACTTCCTTCGCTCCGCATTTTCGAAGCATCCCGACGATGTGCGCAATGGTCGTTCCCCGAACGATCGAGTCGTCAATCAGGATGATTTTCTTTCCGGAAACCGTTCCGCGAATCGGGTTCAGCTTGATTCCGACCGCCTCCAGTCGCATGGATTGCTCCGGTTTAATAAATGTCCTTCCGACATAACTGTTTTTGTAGAATCCTCGAACAAATGGGATTCCGGTCTCATGCGAGTATCCTGCGGCCGCATCCATACCGGATTCCGGTACGCCGATTACCGCGTCCGCCTCGACCGGATGCACGGATGCTAAAAGTCTTCCGGCACGAAACCGGGCTTCATAGACACTCACTTGGTCAATCACGCTGTCCGGCCGGGCAAAATAGATATACTCAAATATACAGTGACTTGGTTTTCCGGGCGGATTCGGGGTTACGGACCGCATTCCCGTCGCGTCACAAATTACGATTTCACCGGGCAATACATCCCGGACAAATTCAGCCCCTATAGCGTCGAGAGCACTGCTTTCGGATGCAAACACTTCCGATCCTCCGATTTTCCCGATACAAAGCGGGCGAAACCCGAAACGGTCACGAGCCGCAATCAGTTTTCCGGGCGTCATGATTAAAAGCGAATATGCGCCCCGTACCACATTCATCATTTCCGCGACGGCCATCTCAATCGAATGCGTTTTGACCCGATTTCCGGCAATCATATACGCGAGAACCTCGGAATCCGTATCGGTCTGAAAAATCGCTCCCTTTTCCGAAAGCTCCGACCGCAAACGATCCGCATTGGTCAGATTCCCGTTATGAGCAATCGATATGGCTCCCTTTGAATATTGAGTAACAATCGGTTGGGCGTTTTCGTAGACGCTTCTCCCGGCGGTGGAATACCGAACGTGACCGATTGCCGCGCTTCCGTTCAGACCGGATAAAACGGCCGGACTGAAAACCTCGGCAACCAGTCCCATGCCCTTATGACATACGATTTCATTTCCGCGGCGCACCGCGATTCCGCAACTTTCCTGTCCACGGTGTTGCAATGCGAACAATCCGTAGTACATTCGGATTGAAATATCCGATCCGTCCCGGTTATGGATACCGAAAACCCCGCATTCCTCGTGCAAAAACTCCGACATCGCTTTCCTCGCATATCCGGCGAAAGAGTGGGATGCTCCAACGTGATACGAACCCGTTCGCGGTTTAAAAAATATGTTCCGTAAAGTATTTTAACACGCGCGGGCGCGGGCGCAGTATTGTGTAATACGTATAAATTTCACGCTCGTTACGATTATGCTTTGACATTGTGTTTTTTGAGCAGACATGCTAATATATTGTCGTACAACTTGTAGTCAAAGGATGTTTATGATTAGTAACAAAACATTGACCCGTTGGATATCCTTCGTTCTGGTGCTCGGTTTTCTTCTGACTGCCGGGATTTCGTGCGCATCTTGCAACAAAAAAACGGATCCGAGTGTGCCGATCGTCGTTCCGACCTCATCCGGTTCCACGAATCCGAGTTCAACGGTCATTTGTCCGACCGTTACATTGACCCCGACTCCTCTTCCCGAATATCGGGTCGGTATAACCTCCCTCGGAGAAGAAGAACTTATCTATGTTCGTTCGGAGAGAAATACGACCAGCCGAATCGTCGGTGCGACGGTGAACGGAGTCGATTTTCAAATCCTCGACGAGGGTTCGCTTTGGTGTAAAATATTATTCGCCGAGGGTGAAGAGGGATATGTCGAAACCAAATACCTGCAGATCGAAACGCGCAAAACGGCACCTGTGATTCACGACTCGTATTTCTACATACCCGCCAAAGAAGAGATGGGCTTTGTACACACCCGATTCAGCGGCAAACTGAAAATTGTACCGAGCAAGTATATCACTACGGAAATGGTCCCGGAAAGTAACGCTCCCGGAGCGCCGTTGATTGAGATGGAAGTCGAAAAGGCTCGTATTGATATTTATTCGACCGCCAATGTTCTTTTGGCTTCGGATACAACCTTATACCTGAAAAATGCGATTATCCGAACCACTCCGGTTCCCTCTCCTTCCGGATCTCCCACGCCTACACCGACCGTCGGTCCGACTCTGACCGCCACCCCTACGCCGACCGTCGGTCCTACGCTGACCGCCACTCCTACGCCGACCCCTTCCGTCGATCCGACTCCGAGCACAACGCCGACCGAAAGTCCGACTCCGAGCACAACGCCGACCGAAAGTCCGACTCCGAGCGTAACCCCGACTTCCGAACCGACCGCTCCGACTTCGGAAACCTCGGAAACTTCAAAGGACGTGACGCGGCTTCTGTATGATCCTTCCGAATCATCATCCGTTTTGCCCACACCGACGCCGACCCCCGAGCCGGTTGAAATAGTAATCCGAAACGGGAAAATTACGTCCATTAAAGGCGTGGTGCTGGACGAAGACGTGGATTTTGAAATCGGAAAAGATAAAGGACATGTAGTAACCGAAAGCGGCGAAGTCATCTCCTACGATGGAATGTTTTTTGAAGAGGCAGAGGTTTATGTCACGGAAGCCACTTATGATAAAAACAAAGAGAAATATTTGATCGAAGACGGGTACCTTTATGAGCCCCGCCTCCAGAAAGACAACCTGGTCGATGTGAGGCGCTACTCAAAGGATATCTATATTGATATGCTCCTTTCACACGACGACAACATCGCCGGGGGAAACGTCTACGGCCAGCAGATTTGCCTGTTACAGCGCGAAACGGTCGAGAAATTGCTCAAAGCGCAGGAAATCTTCTCCGCGGACGGCTACTCGATTATCATATACGATGCGTATCGTCCATACAGCGTAACCTGTATCATGTACGACATTCACGAGGACGGCACCTATGTTGCCGGAAAGAGGTTCGGTTCGATTCACAACAGGGGTGCGGCAATCGATATATCATTGGTTGATAAAAGCACCGGAATACCGATTGAAATGCCTTCTCCGATTCACACCCTGAATTCGAGTTCCAATCGATCCAACCCGAATATGTCTTCGACGGCAAGGGCAAACATGAACTACATGACCGATGTGATGCGCGAATGCGGTTTCGGGATTATCGCCAGCGAGTGGTGGCACTTTACGGATAATAACTCCAATAATTACCTGCGAACCGATCATGATCTCACCGCGCAGTATAAAATTATCTATTCTTCCTGACCCCCTGTACCCCCAATGCTCCTTAGCCGGTGCAGCCCGATCTCGCGATATCTATTCGGAAATGGTGATGGGATCCATCAGGGAAAAGACCGTTTCACCGCCGCCGGACACCAGGATCGATACCGTATATTTCCCCGGTTTCAGCAAATGGCGCTCAATTCTTGCGGAGAACGCGACATTGGAGTACATACTATAGTCCTTCTTGTCCTCCGTGTCCTCATTCATATCGGGTTCAAGAATCGGGAACGTGACGAAATCGCGGACACCGTCCGCGCCTTCCAAACGAATCAATATATCATAATCGGCCCGAGCATCGTATTCGGAAGGAATCGCAACTCCGTACAACCGAACGCCTTCCTCCGTCACTTCGGAAAATGATTCAATTTCGATACGGTCCGGGCTTGCGTCCGCAACCGGCTCCACGGGAAACGAACCGATAATCGGAGCGGAAAGAAGGATGTTTTCGATATTTCTTTCGACGATCTCAAAAACGACCACATCGGTCTGATCGGTCAATAATCCGTAATTGTAAGGGATTGCACGCGAGTAAATCGCCTGTGAAAACGCGTCGGAAAAAAATGGGATCAGAGCGTTGGCAAACGAGTCACGGAACATCAAAATCCCGCCTTTTCGATGATCGTTGACGGTCTTGATCAACAGATCTTCCATGGTTCGGAACGTGCTTGCAAAACGATAATCTTTCGGCATATCGAAAAAATACTGCGTATCCTTTTTCCCGGATGCGGGGTACAGCATTACACCGAGATCTCCGTTTTCCGTTTCCCTCGTTTCAAAACCGATTTCTTCGAAACGCGGCAATGTGAGCACGGGCTCCGACTCTTCGATTGCGGAGACAATCGTTCGGTACGCCAGCATCGCTCCGTAGTCGGTCCAGTGTGAATCCAGTTTCAAATACAGCGCCTCGACCGAAGCCGGATCCGCTTTTTCATTGCGAAGGATTGCACGAAGATCCGGACCGGAGATGTCGGATCCGGCAAGGCTCGCGTAGAGCCGATCATAGTTGTTTTGTTTTCCGGTCGGATGATACCGCCTCGGCATATCGTCGGAGCAGATGGAGGCCTTGTTCGGAGCCACGACAAAAACAAATGAGACCCCCTTTTGGTCCAAGGCTTCTTTTGTGATTTCGAGTGTACGAACGATACGGTATATCTCGTTGTCCGAAAGCGTTCGGATCGCCAGGTAATCGTCGAGTGTTTCGCTGAAAAACAACCGGTCGTTTCGCCCGAGGATCACTTTTTCCGAGACCGACTCTCCGAAAATCGTCCCGCGAAGAAGTGCGTCAGCTGTCACCAGCTGCGGTTTAAAGGCATAGTGGTCGGAAAGAAAATTCTCCGCATCGACGGGATAGGAAGCGTTCAAACCGTTCCCGGTCCAGAAAACCGGTTTTGCGGCAAGCGCGCGCTTTTCGGCGTTGATGTTTTTGTATCCCAAAACCAGTCCCAAAAGAGGTGCGGAGCACATTCCGAAAAAAACGATGACAAACAGAATACAGATTCCTTTTTTCATTTAGCCCACTCCTCCCTTTTTAGAATCGGAAATAGATAAACGGGTTATACGCCGTACTGGAAAGCGAAAGGATACAAAGACCGAGGATTACAATCGAAAACAGCATCGAAGCGTACCCGGGTAACTCCTTCGGAATAAAAGACTGCGAGGAAATCTTTTCGAAAAGCGTCTTCGGAAGCCTCGTTGCACCGATGATTCCGATCAGGAGAAAAAGAATCAAATAAGGGGTGACGGTCCGATAAAGGAATGTTTGCATTTCCGGGGTGGACGAAAACCCCGTAAACATTTTCGCAATCATCGAAAAGCCCAACCCGATGCTTTCCGCACGAAAGATAACAAAAGCGGTGACCGCAACCAGCAACGTATACACATTTCCGAGCGCCTTGATCTTCCACCGTTCCGGACGAATGACGCCGATTCGCTCGAGCATGATGAACAGTCCGTGATAAAAACCCCATACGACGAACGTCCACTGCGCTCCGTGCCAGATCCCGGTGCAGAAAAAAACGATAATCAGATGGATTGCGGTCCGAGCCATCCCCTTCCGGTTTCCGCCGAGTGGGATATAAAGGTATTCCCGAAACCACGTCGACAGGGAAATATGCCATCTTCGCCAAAAATCCTTGATACTGCCCGAAATGTACGGATAGTTAAAATTCTCCTTGAGATGAAAGCCGAAAAGACCGGCCAGCCCGATTGCCATATCCGAGTAGCCGGAAAAATCAAAATAGATTTGAAGCGAATAAGTGATCGCACCCAGCCAGGCAATCGGCGCGTTCATCTCCGAACCGGAAAGCGCAAATACTTGATCCGCAACGGATCCGAGCGAATTGGCAATCAGTATCTTTTTCCCCAGTCCGACCGTAAATCGTTTGATTCCCGTGACCGTCTTTTCCAGCGTTTCTTCCCTTTTCCGGATCTGTTTATGAATGTCGGAATAAATGACGATCGGTCCCGCAATCAACTGAGGGAAAAACGAAATATATAAAAGAACGTTGCCGGGATTTTTCTCGGGCGGTGTCTGGCCGCGGTACACATCAATCGAATAGGACATCGCCTGAAAGGTAAAAAACGAAATCCCGATCGGAAGACGGATTAATGGAATTTCAATCGCACTTCCGAGCAGAAAATTCACGTTGTCCGTGAAGAAATTCGCGTATTTAAACACAAACAGCATCCCGATATTGAAAATGATGCTGAATACAAGAAAAAGCTTTGCGTGCTTCGACCGTTCATCCATCGGTCCGATAAACCGCGCCATTCCGTAATTGACAAGAACGGAAAGAAGCATGAGGACAATGTAAATCGGCTCGCCCCATGCGTAAAAAATCAGGCTGACAAACAAAAGAAACGTGTTGCGAAGCCGAACCGGCAACGCTTTGTTGACTATGAATACGAACGGAAGAAAAACGAAAAGGAAGATCGGCGAACTGAATACCATGGATGCGCTCCCTTTCGCTTTACAAAATTACCACATATTCCGCGAGGAATAATAGCTGATGTATGAGACTTTACCGCTATCGATACCGAAAATCAAGCGCGGACTCGCGTAATCCTCCGGATCGCCGGAAAGGATATACGTCAGCACCACCTCGTCAAAGATTCCTTCTCCGTAAGAACGCACCACCGCTTCATACGTATCGCCGACCGATATGCCGCGGGCAGTCGCGAAATCGGTCCCGGTTATCATGATCTCGTCGATCTGATCCATACCCTCAATGGGGTATGTAAATATATCCATGCCGGGATACTTGAATATCTTATCCTCTCCCTCGAACATACAACTGGGCGCCGCTGTCAACTCATAACCGTCACCAAGCGTCCCGAGAAGCTCTCGCACGTCGGAAAGAAGAAGAAAGTCTTTGCCCTCAAGAGAAAAGATCATGTCCTTTTCTACGAACGGCCCGGTAAGAAGCGTCGTTTCCGTCGGTACGGCTTGATCGGAGGAAGCACTTGTCGAATCGACGGGCGCACCGGTACAGGCGCTGAGTACCGCAAACACAAGAATCAGTGCCGTCGCAAGTATTTTTATTTTCATCTGATATCCTCCGTAATATAAAATAGAATGTTGAAGATTATGGTCGAATCCGGGTATCGCCTCTTCTTGCTTCATGTTCCGCTACGTTGACTCCGAGGGCTCACCGGACGATGTCGTCGTTGGCTCCGTCGTCGGCGTCGGCGTCGGCTCGGGCGTCGGTTCGGGCGTCGGGGACGGTGTCGGGACCGGGGTCGGGGTTACGGTCGGGGTCGGGGTTAGTGTCGGTTTATTCGGATCGGTCGGATCCCATGTCGGGAAATCCGGATCAATCGGGGGTTTCCCGGGATAGGAAACCAAATCACTGCTGTTCACGACCTCAACGAGTGTTCCGCCCACACAATTATAGTATACAAATCGCGCACCGGCGACGGTGGTCCGGACACAGCCTCCGGAAGAAGCCGTACCGATCGCATTGTAGGAGGATGCGTTCATATCGCCAAAGTTCATGGAAGAGTATACCGGCCCGTGGAAATATACCGAACCGTAACTGTTCGATGCATATCTCGATGCGTACGGAGAGTATGATGAGCCGCTCCATGCCTTCCATTCCGTTTTCGCTCCGATTTTGAAGGATCCGACCGGTGTTTTGGTTCCGCTGCCCAACGCTGCCGGATACGTCACTATTTTTTTGCTGTAGGTTCCGTTCTCGTCGATCTCAAATACCGCAAACGCGAAATCCGCCTTATCGACGATGATTTTATATCGGCTCGGAGCCGGTGTCGGCGTCGGAATTTTGGTCGGGTTCGGTATGCGGGTCGGAGTCGGACCCTTCGTCGGCGTCGGTGTCGCGGTCGGAAGAAGAACGACACAATGATATGCTTTAATCATCCGGTCATCATCGGTCCCCAGTTGTCCGTCGTCACGGAAAGCAATCAGGAGAAAACCGACAACCCCGCTTTCCGGGTATTCCCATTCATAAACATCGCTAGTCAGGATCTGAACGAGGGAATACTCCATATGGTCGCCGGAAACACACAGCAAATAGTAATCCGCATCCGCCAGAAGTTGCCAGGAAATATGATACCCGGATTCGGTCTCCTCTGCAACCATCCCGTTCGCGGTCGATTTGATCGACCCCACGGTATAACTCGACGGGATGTCTTCGAATTGCGGAATGAAAACGGGAATATCCGTCGGGGTCGGAACAACGGCCGAATCGGTCGTCACATCCGGTGCCGTTACAGAAATCTCCGAATCGGTCGACGACTCCGACTGCGAAAACAAATCATTCAATCGTTTCGTACCGTCGCCGCTCAGCGATAGAAATATAAGGGTCATCACAAAAAAAGTGGTTACGACCGTCGCGGTTACAAACAGGTTGGTTTTTCTCATGATGATAACATCCAATCAGCCTTCGGAGAACAAAGTGCCAATTCAACCCCACTTTCATAGTTTATGCTACACGAAAATCGTCGGAACGGTCAATGCTTTTTCACTTATGTAATCAAATCGTTACGACACCGGCGCCGGTGTCGGCTTCTGGGGATCCGTCGGATCCCACGTCGGGAAGCTCGCGTCAATCGCCGGTTTGCCCGGATAAGAGACCCAGTCGCTACTGCTGACAATTTCGACCACGGTACCCGCGGGACATGCGTAATACACGAAACGCGCACCCGCGACCGTCGTACGAACACATCCGCCCGTCTTATAGTCGGAGCCGATATCATCATAGGAGTATTTCATCAGTGTATCAAAGCTTTTCCTCCGATAGATCGGTCCGTGGAAAAATATCCCGCTGCTGTACTGGGACGCATAAGGCGAGTATCGATCCGGACTATATCCGGTCCAGGTTCTCCATTCCAGTTTGCGGCCGATCGTAAATTGTCTTCGCTCCGAAGAAAGCGGGGTCTTTCTACCGCCGAGCGCCGCCGGATATGTCGCGACGCAAACGGTATACTCACCGTTTTCATCCTTCTCAAAAACAGCGAACGCGCAGTCTTCTTTGTCCACGATAATCTTATATTTCCCGGTCGTGTTCTCCGCGCTGTTATCGTTGATATCCGGTTCCACCTCGGGAGTAAACAACATCGATCGGTATGCCCTTAGCATCACATCATCATCCATGCCCTCCTGCCCGTTATCCTCATACGCCAGGAGCATAAAACCGGCTACATTTTTCTCCATATACTCCCATTCGAAAACGGACGGGGACAAAATCTGAAACGGAATGTATTCGGCCCCGTTTCCGGACGTACAAAGCACGTAATAATCCGCCTTCGCTTGAAGCATCCACGAAATCTCAAATCCGTTCTCGTTCTCCGTAACCGACATACCGTCCGGCAAGGTCGGCATCGTATCGATCCAAAAATGATCGGGGAAATCTTCAAATTCGGGCACGTAAGCCGGAACAATCGTCGGTGTCGGAGAAGGGGTCGCGGTCGGCGCAACGGTCGGGAGGGTGGGTTCAGTGAGCAATGCTGTCGTGCTCGTGTTTTCCGTATTGCTTTCCCGTCCGATCATATGCCCCCGGACATCTCCCGTCAGCGAGAAAACAAGAAGCGTTACAACAAAAAACGTCGAAACGACAATGACATTAAAAATGAAATTTGTCTTCCTCATGATGCCCATCCTAAACAAACGGAGTCCTTGTGTCTTTCCGTTTTATTGCTTCATCCTACATGAAAAGAGAATATTCGGTCAATGCTCTGTTTATATCCGGCGATGTTTCATGAAAAAGTTCACACGATTGAAATACATTTTCGCGGATATGATCATAGCAAAAAAATATACGTCACGTCTCGGGGCACATCTCGGAAATCGGAAAACCCCGAACGCTCAGAGCGAAGGGGGTTTCCGTGGAGCGGGATACGAGATTCGAACTCGCGACTTTCACCTTGGCAAGGTGACACTCTACCACTGAGTTAATCCCGCACGCACGATGTATTATATCGACCGAATGGTCTGATGTCAACCGAGTTTTGCCCCGGGAAATCCCGGGATCCCCTTCTTTTCGAGGTGTTATTGAATCGCTTCCGCCCGATCCCGCTCCAAAATATCCTTTTACAAACAGAAAGGTCTTTCCGTCGTCTCTTATGAAAAGCGGACCCCTATCAAAAGCACTCGGTTTCACATCGGATCGGAACGTCAGCTTTCGCGCCTTCGTCTCGGCACCGGAAAAAGGCACCGGGTTTCTCTGCGATAGGATTCAAAATCATTTTTATAGGCGGCCATTCGCTTTTCGGCCATCGGAATGCTGATAAAGAGAAACATAAGGGTGTTCATCACCGGTCCGATTCCAAGATACGGTAAATCGGGACGGACCGACAACATCACTAAAAACACTCCCCACCAAAAGAGAATTTCCCCCAGATAATTCGGGTGTCTCGAATACGCCCATACTCCCGTACGGATTATTTGGTTGCGATCGGATGTCTTCTTGAATCGATGCATTTGATAATCGCTTATCGTTTGAAGAATAGCCGCCGAATAGCACAAAACCAAGGCAGGAATCGTTATCGGACGGATTGTGGGATTTTCCAGATAAGTGATCGCCGGCACCAACGCAAAAAATACGACAAGTGTCGGAAACAGGTGGATTCCCAAAAAGTTTACGGCAGGAAACCATGCACCGCTTTTTTCTTTGAGCATATCGTATCGCCAATCCTGTCGATGCAGTCCGGAAAATGTATATGCCCAGTTGGCGGTCAGACGGATGCCCCAGAACCAGATTGCGCCGAGAAACGGCAGCACCTCCGGGCGGAGCGTACCGAAAAGCATACAGCATCCCGAAGCAATAATGATCGGCGCGACACTCCAGTACGGATCGTAGACTGAAGCGTTTCCGAAAAGGGTCCCGATCAAAAATATCAACACAGTCGCGGCGATGTCGGCGGAAAATACCCGAAAAATCAATCCGTAATCCTGAAGGATATAAAAAACTCCGTATCCCGTCGCCGTCGCGGAGACATACGACAAAATAATAATCAGAAACGATGTGCGTCGGTTGCTTTTATAAGTCATTTCAACTTCCCCCCCAACCCGCCGATCACAACATGATTATATCAGTTTTCGGGAAAAAACTTCTCGGAAAAGAGAAAGTATGGACATAATTCATTCAAGCTTTATTTGCAATTGATTTGATATAATTAAATCACCGGAAACGGAAGACAAACCCCTCCTTTGACACAATGCGATTGCCGCTTCCGGAACCTATCATCTTACTCTCGCGAAGTCCTGTTTTATTGGCCCTTACCAATGAAAGACGCGCGAAGAAGAATCGGTGAAGAAAGCAGAACGACAGCCCCCGCAGCACGGACGGAACGACATAATAACAGCTGTGGTTCTTCTTCAAGCACCTCCGTGACTCGGATGAGTTTTCGGCAAAGCATAACCGGGATGATGAATCGTCCCGGTTATCGCTTTTTCGAATTATCGCTGAAAATCTCCGAACGGATCGTCGATGTCCGATATGTCTCCGCCGAGCTTTCGGATGACACTTAACGTCTCATAAAACATTTCACGACCCAAATCGTGACGATTTCTCTCCAGATACCCTTTGAGAAGCTTCACCGCGCGGGGATCCCCATAGTCTCCGAGACACAGCGCTCCGATTACCTTTCGTTCCGACTTTCGAAAAGCGGCGCGCATACTGTCGTATGTTTCGTCCGTTCTGTGCCTCGCTCCGGCCTTTGCCAGCGCAACCAAAAGGCTCTCCTCCGCACTCCCGGCCGGGATGGATCCGGTCTCATTCAGGATACGCCGTAATTCGGGAACGATCCGATCGCCCATATCCTCCGCGTAATCACCGATCACATCCGCCATATATTCGTCGGGGCTTTTCGCGGAGCAGAAATGCCGGAGGATCGGCACGATTGAAGATTCTGTCCTCCATTTTCCGAGAAGCCGGATCGCCGCCGGCACGGATGTCGGAATATCCTCCTGCCCGGTGCCATCCCCTTCCCAGGATTCGGCCAAAGCCATTTCCAAAAGCCGGTCCGTCGCCTCCTGACCGAAGCCGGCGAGCCGGTCGGTAAACGCGCGCGGGGGTTCGACGTCCGAGACCTCGGCCGCCACGGAAAAAACCGCCAGATATTCGTCAAGTGTTTGTAATGACGCGAAGAAATCTGCCGGTGTATCGAAGGCAAATCCCGCGAGGGGTTTAGTAAAAAAAGCGTCGGACTCGGCGTCCGTATATGCGCCGATTTCTCTTTCGAATTCTTCGGTATACACGTCCCTCGTCGACGGAACGCGCGACAGGAAAGACTCTTGCACCTCCTGCATATAGTCGTTATATTTCTCAAAAAGAAACTGCGCTTGCGCACGAATATCCATAACATTCACTCCCTCGTTTATTCAGTACTACTATACACAAAGCTTCAAGCGGGCTCAAGGGTGCCACGATGCTCGCCTCCGTTACGGGTCGGTTGAAGTCTAATTTTATACTATCGATTCATATTCAGAAAGGGAAGAATCTGATATAGTGCGTTCGTTTTGTCGCCTTTCGCCTCCTGGTGATACAATGGGAACAGTATTGGGGCTAGCTTAAGAAACGAGGCGACAGCGAATGGGAAATTTAAAAGAGAAGAATCATGTACGGCAGATATACAAAAAGTCGTCATTTTTCAAGTTGTTTTGCTTCTGCCTTTCAGTGCTTACTCTTGTCGGCATAACCGGTTGCAAACCGGGCACTAACGAGAGTATTGGTTCCTCTTCCTCTTCCGGGCCGGTCATCAACCATTTCCCCGATACTTTCATCTCGGCCGATACGCCGCATTTTTCCTCGCAACAACTCGATTTTTTTCATGCAGACAATGTAGACTCCATTATTTATCGATCCGGAACACGCACGAAAGACGGCTGGGCGTTGTGGATTAATATCGTCCTTGATGACGGCTCCTCTACTCAAAACCCGACAAGTAAGAACGTTATTTTATATTATGATTCGTCCGGACTTCAGACAGGGCAAGTGGATTTAAACACGCTCCTTCCCGGAGATATCATGGTCTCCGGCATAACAAGCAATCCGGACGGCGTTATTTACCTGTTGACCTCCGCAGTCAGCGAAATGGGTATCGGTAATTACGGCGTTTATATGCTGGACCCTTCGGGGGTACTTATCGGCGAACCCATAGCAATTACGATACCGGAAAAACGCTTCCCGTCCCAAATGGTAGTCGACAAAGAAGGAAATATGTATGTCGCCTGCTATGAAGCCTGTGTTGTTTTTGATCTTTACGGTGAAATGCTATATACGATTGAGGACATGGACCTGACCGGACAGGTTTTTCGAGTTGAAGATAACGTATACGTCAGCGCGTCTCAAGACGGACGATATCATTCACTGCTGTATCCCCTCAACACCCCGAAAAAAAGCCTGGAAACTCCTATCGATTTATCTTCATATGCCGGAATTTCGGGGGAGCTCTCTTCGGATGGGAAAAGATTTTATATCAAATCATCCGCCGGAATTGAGTCTTTGGATCTTGGGAGCAACGAAGTGACCCCACTTTTTCAATGGAATAATGTCAGCTTCGTGTCTGCCGGAAGAAGGAATGAACTGATTGTCCTTTCCGACCATTCGATCTTGTGTCTATCCACCGCGTATGGTTCCTTTAGCCCTCTTGAAATGTTTCTCTTTACAAAGGATCAGACCAATCCCGATGCCGGAAAAATCATTCTTACCCTGGCCGGTTTGGATATCTCGTATGATGTAGCGCTGCAAACCGCTATTATGGAATTCAACGATAAGAGCACAGAATATAAAGTTATGCTCAAAGACTATGCGGATGATATTGATTATACTTCCTGCTCGACAGCCGAGGAGATTGAAGCGGCGATGGATCATATGATCCGTCAAATCAATCTGGACATTCTATCCGGTAAAGGTCCTGACATCCTTTACGGAAATTATCATATGCCCCTGACCGCGTATGAAGATAATGGTATTCTGGTTGATTTGAATACACTGATCGAAAAGGACGACACCTTCAACAAAGAAAACTATCTGGAGAACATCCTGTCCCTAAGTGAGCGGGACGGACATCTCTACAAGATGCCCGGGGGCTTTTTCGTCCGGGCCCTGTTCGGACCCAAGTCAGTCATCGGAGACCGGAGCGGTTGGACCGTAGATGAATTTAGAGGAATGGCTTCTTCTCTTCCGGATTCCATTCTGCCGATGCAGGGCTTCCTCCAATCATCCTTGTTGGAGGAAGCACTGTCCTCTTCCATGGATGTGTATATTGATAAAGCCACCGGACAAGTCAATTTTGATGTGGATTCCTTCTATCAACTGCTTGATTATGCAAAAACATTTGGCTACCAAGAAGACGATCCGGATCGGGAAAGGATCGAAGACCCCTATTGGCTGATGCAAAACCATGGACTTGCGCTCCTTTTCAACCAGATTTACGGGCCTCTGCATTTCATTGAAGAAGAAGCCTATGCCGGTGAATCCATCTCCATCGTTGGATATCCTTCTCCCGATCAAAGCGGACCGCCATGCTATCTGAGTTCCATTCTCGCCATATCCGTACAGTCGTCGCACAGCGACGCGGCATGGGAGTTTATTAAGATTTTCCTGGGCGAGAATGTTCAGGAGGCAGTATCGGAGTCCTGCATTCCTGTTCTGAAAACGCAATTGGAAGCTCAGATTGAAAAAGCAATGTATCCCAGTAGTCCGGAATACCTGATGATTTCGGAGATAGAAATAAAACCCATGACGGAGGAACAGTCGCAGGCATACCGTGATTTTATTAACGGATTGGATACCCTTGCCTATCAGGATCGGGAGATCATATCCATCATTCTGGAAGAGGTTGCTGCCTATTTTTATAATCAGAAGTCCGCAGAAGACGTTGTGGCGCTGATGGAGAATCGAGTGCAACTTATTCTTGATGAGCGAGCGTAAAGTATCTTTATTGATATGCGGCAACTTAACGAGCAATTTCTGTCTCGTGGGCCCGACGTCCGATGTGCAATCTTTTCTACGGTTTATCTCCTGGAACTCCTCCTGTTCATTTGGGGCTTGTCCGATGGGTGAGCGCAAAAAAGATTGGAGGCGCCAGCCATCGGGTGAGCGCGAAAAAGATTGGAGGCGCCACCCATTGGTTTAGCGCAAAAGACAAGATTTGATGCGCAACCCGATGGGCAAGCCGGAACAAAAAGGGGCGGTCTCGTTTTTGATTCATGATTACCGACGAAACGAAGCACATCGGCGATTCAGTCGGTATTTCCTCGCCGTCCCGCAAGTGCAGTCTCCGTCCCCCATACATTCCTGTCGAATCCGGTTCTATAACATCTCAAAACGCTGCAAATAAACTGCTACTGTATCAGAATGGATTCAGAGTAGGTTTCATGGGCTCTTTTTCAATCAAGTGGTGAGACGCTTGAACGTTTGCCGCGTCGTCTCGGGTTCAGACCCATGATCCATCTGCTTCGAAAAAAAGCTGCCTCATCCGACTTTGTTACAAGTCTTTTGAGACAGCCCATTGAAGTGGAGGCGCCACCCGGATTTGAACCGGGGGTGAAGGTTTTGCAGACCTCTGCCTTACCCCTTGGCTATGGCGCCGTACGATAATCCGCCGGGAAAAATCATATCATCATTGTAGGGCTATCGTCAACCGGAAAGCATTTCACTTTTCGGTTTTCTGTTGTTTGCCTTACGGATTGGATTTATCGGCTGACGAGTCATCCGTTGATTGGCTTTTCTCTTCCGGTTGTTTTTCGGAACCGCTGCCTATGTCCTCAAGCGGCCGGGTCTCCAAAATGGAGTCCAAAAGGTCGATATTCTTGCCCGTTATTTTACGCAATCGAACCTTCGCGCGATCCAAGGCTTCCTGCATTCCGGATATTTCCTTGTTGCGTTTTACCTTAAGCGTGGTTGTCTTTATCAGATCCTTAAAGCTGTAAACGAAGTTCCGAATACTCTTATATTCCGGAATCTCCATGTTTACTTCGCGAACGACCTCCTCCAGACGACGAACCAGTTCTTCCTCGGTGATTCCCTCGCATTTCATATATTGAGGATCAATAACAAACTTCGCGTTGATGACCACCTCTCCTCTGGATTCGGTATCCCCGAAAATCATCGATTCCTTGATGAACGGATACCGGGTAATCAACTGTTCGATTTCCTCGGGAAAAACCTTCTTTCCGCTCTTCAGGACAATCATGGACTTAAGTCGTCCGGTAATCGTCAGACATCCGTGCTCATCCACGCGACCGACGTCGCCGGTATGAAACCACCCATCCTTGTCAATCGCCGCGGCGGTCGCCTCATCGTCCTCATAGTAGCCGGCCATGACGACGGGGCCTTGGACCAGGATCTCTCCCTCGGCTCCGTCGGTCTCGTTATCGATTGCGATTGTGATTCCGGAAAGCGGATGCCCGACCGTTCCGGGCACGAAGACCCGGCTGTTGCAGCCGGCGACGACCGGAGACGTCTCGGTCAGGCCGTAGCCCTGTAGAATATGCACGCCGATATCATCGAAAAACCGGATAATTTCAGGGTCGATCGGAGCCGCTCCGCAAATGCCGATGCGGAATTTCCCGCCGAAGGCCTTATGGATCTTGCCGAAAACCTTGTATCGCAAATCTATTTTTACCTTTCTCAGGGTGCGGGTAAGTCGAATCATTTTCTGAATGAGCTCATTCTTGCCCTGTTTTTGAATATTGTCCTTCACCTTTCGGTAGAAGCTCTCGAAAAGCGCGGGTACCCCGATCAAAAGATTGATTTGATACTCCTCCATGTTCTTCTGAACATAACGCAATCCGTCGCAAATACAAAGACAAGCGCCCATATATAGGCCGTACAGGAGGCCGCAAGTGTTCTCAAACGTGTGATGAAGGGGAAGAATCGACAGCATCCTCGTGCCGACCGGAAACTTTACGACTCCGGCCAAGGCAACGATATCCGATGTAATATTACGATTCCGGAGAAGAACACCCTTGGACATACTGGTAGTCCCGGAGGTGAAAAGGAGCGAAGCAATCTGTTCGGGGTCGATCGGTCGATCGGCATATTCCGAATGCCCTTCGCCCAATCGCTTCCGTCCCGTGGCCATCAATGCGTCAAAGCGATACCAGCGGGCATCATCGGCAAATCGATCCGATGTGGGATCGGTGCAGTTCATACAGATAAAGGAACGAATGGACGGGAATCGCTCGGATGCGGTAATCATTGTATCCGTATAGCTCTGATCGAAGATAACGGCAGATACTTTGCCACGTTCCAAAAGAGGCAGGATTTCATCCGCCTTTAACAGGCGGTCCAGAGGAACCGATATGCCGACCCCATTGATAATCGCCAGATGTGAAATCGACCACCGATAACTGTTTTCACCGATAATCGCGATGTTCTCGTCCGCCAATCCGAGTCCTAAAAGAGCCGTCCCCAAGGCGTCCGTGTCCTCGCCAACCTCACGATATGTTCTTTTAATGACTTCTCCGTCCGGTTGCTCGCGATAACGGAAAGCGGGCAAATTACCGTAAAGCGCCACACTTTGCCGAAGCATTTGTCGAAGATCCGAAAATGCCCGGACCTTAAAATACGTTTCGGATTGCATTATTTGCATGTCCGACCTCTTTCTTTCGGGGATTTTCCCCGGGTCGGATTATATAAAATGAAATCCGAACGCTGTGAATTCTTCATCATTCAATTATTGTGAACCGTCTTCATTCTCATTCGGCTCCGACTCCGAAGGTCCTTCGACCAATTCAATCGTCCGGATTGCGAAGTCGATTGCCGTGTTGAAGTCTTTTTTGTTGGGGTGCCCCATGCTGATGACAGCAAATGAGCCGCGAACGATACACTCTCCCAAAACCTCGATATAATTACCCTTCATTGTAAGAGAAAGCTTCTGCTGTGTATCTTTCCCAAACGAACTGCTTGTAACAATCGCGACCCTCTGAGCCATGGAAGGCTTGAGCTTCTCGCCGAACTGGATGACCTCCGGTGCGCTGACCCCGTTATATATCCCGCTGACGATAAAAAGCAAATCCACTCCGAAAATGCTTGGATTATCATCAATGTTCATCGGTTCAACCGATAGCGCCTCACCGATCGCGGCCGCAATTTTTTTCGAATGACCTGTTTTTGTGAAATACACGACCTTAATATTCATTTGTCCTCCACAGAACCCGTACGGGGTTTGGCATCGGCATTCGCGCCGTATCTTCTCATATCGAGTGAAAAACCTTCTCGGAAACCCGAATCGTGTTCGTTCGCTCTCTTTTCCGTTAAGATGATTCTACCACAATCGGCGCGTTGAACCAAACATCCCGGGCGAGAATTACGAATCTTCCGGGCTTTTATCGCGCGGGTTTCGCGGAATCGGAACAAAGAGTGTTTTCGGGTCTTCGGGAAACTCAATTCTTCGAAAACTCAGCCCATATACTTGATATAAGAGTTCGGGTGTTAAAACCGTCGAAGAATCACCGGAATCGACAATTTTCCCTTCGTTCATTACAATCAGACGATCGCAGTATGCCGAGGCCAGATTCATATCATGAAGGACGCAAACCATCGTTTTCCCCTCGTCGTTTCGAAGTGCGCTCAACATATTCATGACGGAATACTGGCGATATATATCCAGCGAGGATACCGGTTCGTCCAGAAACAGCCACGGGCACCCCTGAGCTACGGATCGCGCCAACAGCACACTCCGAAGTTCCCCTCCGCTTAACACCGAAACAGGATAATCGCTCAGTTTTTCGATTCCGGCCGCTTTCATCGCCGATGATACCGCCGCGCAGTCATCTTTGCCCGGGTATGAGAACATCTTCAGATGAGGGCTTCTTCCCATCATGACGGTTTCTCTGACTGAATAAGATATTCCGGTATCCACCTTCTGCGGAACGTAAGAGAGATGCTTTGAAAGCTCTCGTCTGCGAAACTCGTTAATATTGATTTCATTGAGTGAAATCGTTCCGGTTTCTGCCCGAATCAATCGAAGAAGATGAAGCAGTAACGAGGTTTTTCCGGCTCCGTTCGGTCCGATTATTCCGTAAAAATGGCCTTTTTCAAAGGTAAAATTCGAACAGTCGAGTACGGGCTCACGTCCCGGATCGGGACGGAAGCGGAGGTTTTTTATCGTAATACGATCCGGACCGTTCGGCAATAACATTCGCTGACTCATCCGCCGACCCCCTTTGCACGTGCCTTCCAGAGAAGAAAAAGAAAGAACGGGGCTCCGATCAGTGCCGTGATGGCACCGACAGGGATTTCGGAGGGAGCGGCGATCGTTCGGGCCAGAGTATCACAAACAATCATGAATATCGCACCCGCGAAGCACGAAAGCGGCAGAAGTCTGCGATTTCCGGATCCGGAAAGGAGACGAATCATGTGGGGCACGATCAACCCCGCAAAGCCGATAATCCCGCTTACGCTGACACAAGCCGCCACAAGAAGCGACGAGATCACTATCATCCGTCTTCTGAGACGTCTCGCATCAATTCCGAGACTTTCGGCCGATTCGTCGCCGGTCGAAAGAATATCCAGTGAAAAAGCTGCGGGAAGAATCGCAAAGAGCGCGCCGGTCAAAAAAATAACGAGTAGGATAACCTTCGGATACGTTGCGGAAGAAAAGCTTCCGAGCATCCACAGATAAACCTTTTCAAGCTGATCTCTGCGCATGACCATCATCATGGTAATCGCCGCCGTCAACAAAGAACTGACGGAAATTCCCGCTAAAAGAATGCCGACAACCGCACCCCGTTGTCCGCGAAAAGCGATTCTCCATACAATCGATATCGTAATAAGCGCTCCGATGAACGCAAATGCGGTCGTCCCGCCCATTCCGAATACGACGCCGCCCAAACCGACGGATATCGCGACGGAAGCTCCGAATGCCGCACCGGAAGAAATTCCGAGCACATGCGGATCCGCAAGCGGATTTCGCATCACTCCCTGCAGGACCGCACCGGACAAGGCAAGACCGCTTCCGACCAAACCCGCCAGCAACACACGCGGTAAGCGGATGCGAAGAATGATTATGAAGTCGTTCGGCCGAATCTTTGAAACATCCACCGTACCGCCGATTACGGGCATCTTTGACAGGAGCACTCGAAGGCTGTCAAGAATTTTGATGTCCGCCGCACCGACGGAAGCGGACGAAATAACCACAACAACCAAAAGCAGAGGGATACCGATCCAAAGAAGGGTCGGAAAAATACGTTTACGCATCCGGCTGATCCTTTCCGAACATCACTCGGCGGGGTAGAACAAAGAGACAAGAAGCTCGATTCCCGCGGCGTTACGAAACCCCTGTCGCTCGATCAAATCCGGGTTGATTCCGAAAACCTGTCCGTTTTTGACCGCCGACAGATTCTTATACGGCTCAAGAGCCATAAAATCAGCAAGCATGTATTCATTGACCAGGATGATATCGGGGTCTTTTTCCACCAGCTTCTCGACGGAATACGACCAACCCGTGATATCGGAAGCGATATTGACGCCGCCCGCCATTTCAATCAACGCATTCACGTACGTATCGCCACCCGCTGTATAATCTCCGTAATCACCGAAGGAAACGGCGTAATACACGCTCGGACGGTTCTCGCTGTCGATTTTTTCGATTGCACTTTGAATCCTTTGATCCATGGCTTCAATCAGTGATTGCGCTTCCGTGCCGCAATCCATGATGGCTCCTACGGAGGCAATAACATCTTTTACGCCGTCCATATCGTATTCTTCGTGAAAGACAACAACCGTATATCCGAGTTCTGTCAAGGCTTCATACGATGCCTCGGTAAAAATCGATGACGCAATAATCAGGTCCGGATCCAAGGTGACAATCGTCTCCACACTCGGCATATCAATAGAGCCCACCGAGGCAATCGACAGCGCCGATTCCGGATAATTGCAGTAATCGGTTCGTCCGACCAGTTTTTCCCCGGCTCCCAGATCGAAAAGCAACTCCGTGATATTCGGAGCGAGTGAAACAATGCGCATCGGCTCTTTTTCGATGATCGCCCGATTCCCGTATGAATCGTCTATTGCCATCGGATACAAAGATCCCGCGGTTTCCGACGTCTCCGTTTCTTCGGGTTCCGTGCGTACCGTGTCGAACTCGGAAATAGCGGATAGTACGGATTCGATCGAGGGACTCGTTTCCCCCGGCGGTTCCGTCGCGGGAGTGCACGAAAAAAGGCACAGCGAAAAAACGACCGCCACGGCCAAAAAAAGGATTCTGTTTCTTTGCAAGGGATACTCCTTCTCGCTTTTCCCGCCCTCCGCGGATCAAACGAAACAATCTCGTCGGCAGGTCTCCTGGCTTGCGTTCATCCGAATATCCGATTGCCTTCTCGTTGGCGAAGCGATTTCTTGTCAATCGTCCGTTTCCCGATGGCATCTGTACGGATCTCGTCGCGCTTACAGTAGCGGGGGCTGCCGCGGGTTTGCACCGCGTTCCCTATTCTCCTCGAAAAAGGCACCGACGGCCTATGAAAATACTATACAGGAAAGTCCTTCCATTGGAAAGCATACCCTCCCCGATCTTCCGCAGACGCGAATCAATCCGGAGCTTTATCCTCCTCCGGTCCGTTCGCGGGCATGAGAAGAATCCCGCACCCCAAATCGTGTGCCTCTTTTTCATCGTGGGTAACAATCAGAACGGTCTTACCCCGAGTATGCTCTTGTACGTAAGATACGACCTGCTTTTTCAGTGCCGCATCCAGACCTTTGTACGGCTCATCCATAAAAACAATATCACTTTCCGCCAGTATCGCCCGTACGATAGCGACTCGTCTGCGCATGCCCCCGCTGAGTGAATGGACCGGAGCAAAAAGACTCTCTCCGAGTCCGATTTCCGAAAGATTACCGATGATTTCTTCCCGGGTTACATGCGGGTCGCAGACCAAACGCACATTCGCGACCGAAGAAAAATTCTCGCAAAGTCGATCTTCCTGAAAAACCGCGCTTTTTCGCTCCGGCATCCCGATAATGGTTCCTTCGTCCGGTTCAATCAAGCCCATCATAAGACGGAGCAATGTCGTTTTTCCGCATCCGGAAGGGCCCATGATGCAAGTCGTCCCGCCGACGGGAAAAACCGCCGAGAAACAATCAATCGCAATTTTCTCACCGAAGCGTTTTCGAATGTTTTCAACCCGAATCTCCATTTATATCTTCTCCATTTGATCAAAAGAACGCTTCATCAACGCGACGAACATTTTTTCAAACCCGATGCTTAAAAGGACAACTACCGCCGTCCAGGCAAAAAGGTCGGCCGAGCTGAAGTAAATCTTCGCTTCGTAAAGCCTTTCACCGATTGATCCGGAGGGAATCCCGATGACCTCGGCGGCGATTCCTGCCTTCCATGAAAGTCCGATCGCAACGCCGCATGCCGAGAGCAAAAACGGTCGGATCTGCGGAATATGAAAGTAATACAAGCGGCGCAGGGGCGTCACTCCGAAAAGCGTCGCCATCTCCTCCATCTTCGGATCGAAGCTGTGCAAACCCTGAAGAACGTTCGTATAGATAATCGGAAGAACCATTAAAAATGAAATGAATACCGAAAGACCTCCGGAGCCGATCCAAATCAGACACAGAATAATAAACGAGGCCACCGGAGTCGCTTTGACGGCAGCCATATACGGCCACAACATAATTTCAATCGTTTTTACTCGCGCGGCCAGAAAAGCCAGAACCATACCGGCCGACAGCGCCGCGAGAAATCCCAGACAAATGCGAAAAAACGAAAACGCGACCGATGCCCAGAAAGAACCGGTCGAAGATAAACGGGCCAGTCGAATCACGACGTCCAGTGGAGAAACCAACAGTAACGATCGCCCGAGAGCAAGGGCGGCCATTTGCCAAAGAACAATGGCCACAAGTGCCGCGAATGCTTTGACCGGAACCCCGTTAGCCGGCTCGATAGAAGCCGTCGTCCGGGATTTTTCCTCCGATCGATTTGGGGTTTTGCTCGAAAAGGACATTCAGGTAACCCTCCATCGCAGTCCGCATCTCCGATCCGTCGATATATGTAATATTACAATACGGGATTGCTTTTTCGGCAACTTCCGCCTGAAAAATTCCGAATTTCTCCACCCAACTTGCCGATTCCGAAATGTTTGCGTTCACATATTCGGTCGAAGCCTTGTATTCGGCCAGAAAATCACGAATCAAGTCCGGATTCTTTTCGATAAAGTCTTTACGGGCAATCGCCACACCGGTGACCATGCGGCTCCCGTTCTCCAGACGAGTCCATTCCTCATCCAAATCTACCGCGACCCGAAGTTCGGGCAGCGCAGCCTTCGCGGCGAACACATACGGTTGCGGTAATAATGCGATTCCGGATTCGTTTTCCTTTAGTAGCGCGACAATCTCGGTCGCTTCGGACTTCCATTCAATGGTGATATCCTTATCGGGGTCAATGCCGTTTTCCGCTAAAAGATACCGTAATCCAAATTCAGGTGTCGTCCCCTTGCCGGTCGCGTAAATGGTCTTTCCCCGCAAATCATTAAGGGAATGAACCGAATCTCCAACCTCCGTGATGTAGATGACACCGAGTGTGTTGATTGCGATAACCTGGATCGCACCGTCCGTGTTATTGTAAAGCGCCGATGCCAAATTCGCCGGAACCGCAGCAATATCGAGTTCACCCTGAAGCAGCTTCGGCGTCACCTCGTCCGCTGTCCCGAATATTGAAAATTCATACGGAAGCGCAGATTTCCCGATCGACGCGTCTTCCATCATTTTTACCATACCGATGGATGTCGGTCCCTTCAGACCCGCAACGCGAACGGCCGAAATTTCCTTGTCGGTTTTGCCGATACCACATGCGGTGAGAAAGAGAAAACAGAGCGTTATCCCCAAACAAATTGCTACGGTTTTTTTCATAATAAATTCCTTTCGGGTCGACCGGATGAACCGATCCACCGAATATGCTTGTAATCATTATAACAACGTAACAAGTAAAGTCAGTCCGGGATTTCCTGTGCATTTTCACGAATATTCGCTGTTCAGAACCGAATCCTTCGTTACCTCGTTTACGAAGAAAACTGCGCTTATTGCACAGGAATTTTTTCGGCAGTATGATGGAATCAATACAACACGAGAGGATCAGGCGATGAAGTTTTTTTCAAAAGATATAACCTCCTGCAAGTCATTCGGAATTCTCGGTATAAAGCATTGCCCTACATGCGAGAAGAAAACCCCTTGGATTTTGTGTATTGCGCGCACGTGGGCCGCGGTACTCAATTTGAAAATTCTGCCGATTCATAAGGATTACCGCGCCGCCTGCTCGGAATGCAACAACGGACTTATAATGTCCAAAGCTTCATTTGAATCCCTGCATACCAAGCTTTCATGCAGTGATTCGATCGGAAGAATCGAGGACGCGATTCGTTTCCCGGACAAAAGTGCCCGCCAGATTAAAGAAATTCTTGCCGCGGAATCCATAGAAAACGAAGAAATTCTCGAGATGGAAGAGAAGGAAAAGGCCGCGGCGGAGCAACTCCGGGTCGCGGAGCAAGAGGCTCTTCGCAAGCTGACCGAACTGGAAAACTCGCTGATCGGCTCCGATTCGGATGCGGAAGCGACAACGGAGTCCGCATTCATCGATGCGGTCGACAACGATGACCCGGATGGTTTTGTTCATTCGGAGGTCCCGAAGGACAAAAAGGAATAAATTGCGACTTCTTCCGGCGCGGATTCTATAGCCGAATCACGGTTCGGTACATTTCGTATGCGCCGACGGATTCGATTCGGCAGACCCTCTTATTTTCAAAGACAGGGCGTTTTTCGAGAAAAACCTGATCATCCTCCCGAAGCGCTTTGATTTCAATTTCCGATTCCGACGGAAACCCAAACCGCGACATTCCGATCGTCCATCCCGCTCCGGTATAAAAATCATCGGCCTCGAAGGATTCTCCGAGAAACAGTTTGGCGGAATTTCCGGAATATTCGACAAACAGCCCGTACTCGTCGGCGGTCTCACGAAAAACATGTCGTACGCGATACCGGGCGGTGTTCTCGTCCCGATGGATCTCTTCAAACAAGACCGGTTCCGGCGCAGTCGCAATTTCCCTGCGATATTTGATCAGTTCTCCCTCTTTCCCTTCCCGAGCAAGACCCTCCGGAATTTCCGGGAAATCAGGATAAATCCAAAACTCAAGCGTTCCGCCGCTCATTATGTTGATTGCTCCGTCAATCACCGTTACAACACCCTCGGTGACAATCAGATACTCCTTATTTCGTGAAACCTTGAACGCATTTTTCGCCTGTATACCCGTCAAAGTCAGAATTTTCGGCTTTGGTCCGTCATCCGTCCATTCATAGCGCGGTTCATCATCCGAGTAGAACACATAAGTGTCATCGTTGATTTGACAAAGGGGTGTGGCGGTCGCGCTGATCAGTTCGGCTTTCCCGAGTCGCATATGAAAGGGAAAGAAAAAATAATCCCCATCCCGGACGTCAACCGGCGGATACCGAATCACCGCATTTTCGGTGACCACTTCAAGCCGGGTATCCGGATGATCGCTCATCTTTAGTCCGCGCTGATAATTGTTCACGAAAACAAAGCCGCTTTCTCCCTTTCTTCGCACCGAGATCCGAAGATCCGTCGTGTTTTCCGGCAATAAAGGGTTCTTTTCGGGAATATACGCATCCATCGGACAAAGGATCTCGCCGAAATCCTGCAAAAACATCGCATATCGCTTGATTTCCCGGTATGAATCTCCGATGAGACCGGATTCGCGAATCGGAGCGCGAAAATCATAGGAAAGCTCCGGAAGATCGTTCGCATCTCCCCAAACCGTCGATTCATGAAGCGGAGCCAGCTTCCCCTTCGGATTCGTACCTCCGCAAAACATATAGTAGCCCAAAAGATTGGCGCCGCTCCCGAGCTTGACAAGTGACATCGCACCGATGTCCGCGCCGGTAGCGACCGGTCGGCGTTTATGTGTCACCTGAAGTCCGCCTCCGAGCTCGGCGGTGAGATAAGGAAAACGGTCGGGATCAAACGTCAGCGTCCGGTTGATTCCGTAATCCGATCCGATAACGTGGTCATTTCGTTCATGCGTGAAAATGTAATTTCCGCTCGGCTCAATCGTTGTGACCCGGGGATCCCATGGGGCCTCGCAGTATCCGCCCATAACGGGGAGAAGTCCTGCGGTGACGGCGCCGCCCCACCCGGTCGCGGTAAAATACGGAACTTCCCATCCGATTTCCCGCGCCATGGCGGTCAGTCTTCTCATATGGTATTCTCCGGCTTCTGCTCTCAGACCTCCGCAGTGACCGTATTCGTTTTCGATCTGGACCCCGATAATCGGACCTCCGTCCCGGATGAGAAGCCCGCTCACCTGATCATATACCTTTTGATAAAAGGTGCGGACCAACGAAAAATAATCTTCGTTATTGGTTCTCGGGGTGAATCCCTTTTCATACAGCCAGTCGGGCAGTCCGCCGTTCCGGACCTCACCGTGCGACCAAGGTCCGATTCTCAGGAAAAAAAACATCCCGCAGTCCCGGCAGATTTCAATAAATTTCCGAAGATTTTTATTCCCCGAAAAATCATATTCACCCTCGATTTCCTCATGGTGAATCCAGATGACATAGGAGGAAACGATTCCGATGCCGGCGGCCTTCATCGTTAAGAGTCTTTCGCGCCAACGATTTTCGGGCACACGGGAATAATGGATCTCACCCATTACCGGAAACCACGGCCGGTTGTTTCGGGTCAGATACCGTTCGTTATAAGCAAATTGCTCCATTTTACTCTTTCACTCCCGCTCCGGCCAGAGATGTAACCAGAATTTTTTGCGTAATAACAAAGAAAATGACAAAGGGAATCGCCACAATCAGGGCCCCCGCGCAAAACAAGGTATACTCGTTTTTTTTGTCGGTGACAAAGCTGAACAATCCGAGCGCAAGGGTTTGATTTTCGTTGGAGCGCAAGATCAGTTTGGAAAAGATAAACTCCATCCAAGGCCCCGTGAAACTGACGATGGAAAGAAATGTAATGATCGGGGAAGCTTGCGGGAGAATCACGCTGAAAAAGGTTCTTGCATGGCTGGCGCCGTCAATTCGGGCCGCCTCATCGAAAGCCCTCGGAATCGAGTCAATATAACTTTTCACAAGCCATGTATTGTACGGAATGTTTCCCGCAAGATAGATGAGCACCATCCCCCAGAGTGAATCCAACCCCTTAATCCGCAGGAGGATAACATATATAGCAATCATTCCGATAAAGGAAGGAAAGATTTGAAGAACCAAAAGTGCCAGCATCATCGTCTTTTTGAAAACAAAACGAAATCTTGAAAAAACATACGCAGCCAGAGAACACACAAAAACCGTCGAGACCGAGGTGCCCACGGCGATCAACAGCGTATTTCGAAACCAAAGAAGATAGTTGGTCTCGGAAAACAAACGTACAAAATGCTCCGTCGTCACTCCGTTCCCGAACGGCACAATACTTGTTGCGGATATCGATCGCCCCGGGGAAAAGGCGGCACTTACCGCATAGATCAACGGGTAGAGTACCAAAAGCGATACCAGCGACAAAAAGAGGATGATAAATGTTTTAAACAGCCTTCGTTTCAGCTTTTGAACCGCATTATCGTAAGACAGAGTTTTTCTCGATTCAATTTTTATTTCAGCCATTACAACTCACCTTCCTTAAACGATCGGGTTCTTCGGAAATTAAAGATCGCGAACGGCGCCAGCACGACAAAAATACAGACGGCAAGAACCGCGGCGTAATTGTATTTCTGAAGATTGATCGTTAGATTGTATATCCAGGTGACCAGAATATCCGTTCCTTTTGCACTCGTCGTCACCGAGTCCGCAACCACCGGATTTCCTCCCGTAAGAAAGAAAATCGCGCCGAAATTGTTGATGTTGTGCGTAAAAGACATGATGATTAAGGGCATCGTCTGGTAGAGAACGGACGGCAGAGTAATCGACCGGAAAATCTGGAATCGACTCGCTCCGTCGATGCGTGCCGCTTCATATGTTTCTTTTGAAATCGCCGTCATCGATCCCATCGTCAAAAGCATGAAATACGGGAAACCGGCCCATAAATTGATCAAAACGCAAACAAATTTGGCCAATGTCGCGTCGCTCAGCCATGGGATTACCGTGTCTTTCGTCATCCACCCGAGCGCAATCAGCGTTCGATTCACCGTACCGAAACTACCGTTAAGCATATTTTGCCAGACGAGCATCGAGACAACTGCGGGAACGGCATACGGAAGAATAAAAAACGAGCGATAAACCGGAGCGATTTTCATTTTGGTATCGTGCATAATGACTGCCATGAACATTCCGCCCGCATAGCAGGTAAACGTCGCGGCAGCCGCCCAAACCAGTGTCCATGCGGCTACTCGTCCGAGTGCGCCGGTCCACGCCTCGTTTCCTCCGAACATGGCCTTGAAATTGTCAAGACCCACCCAGTCCACCGTGTTATTCGGCGGGATATTTGCGGGAGAGGAGTAATTCGTGAACGCAACCCCGGCGGAAAAGATTAACGGAACCAACACAAGAAAAAGAATCAACAGAACCGCAGGGGAAAGCCCCGCAATCGGAAACGCTTTGGATCCGATTTCGGAGAGGATCTTTCGGTTATCCGAAAAGGTACCGAAAAGACAGAACTCCTTGTATGCAAAAAGAGCGCTTTTGATCGAAATATAGTACAGGAGAAAGAAAATAAAAACGACGGTCAAAACAGTGATTCCGTCGATCAGCATAAACATCGAATTATCGCGTTCGAAAATCGGCAAATCCGGCTTGGGCGCTCCCAAGGTAATAATTCCTGCGATCGCTCGAACAATCATCGGAGACAACGCAAGCACCACGATTTCCGTAAGAGCAAATACTGCCCCTTTGATGTACTGCTTTAAAAACAGAAGGTGTGCCAAGCCCATGAAAAGCACGGAGGAAAGCAGTATTTTCCTTCGTGAAGAGCCGTCACGGCTGATGGTTAGCATAGCGGGCCTCCCTCCTTTCATCATAAAACGAATCAGCGATTGAGTTGTAAGTACCGGACCGGGGACGCACGATTTCACCCGTGCATCCCCGTCCCGATACGCTCGGGACAAATAAATCCATTATTTCTTGCGGCAATTACCCAACATAGGACACAATCGCCGTATCCAAAGCATTCAGTTCCGCTTCAACATCCTTGCCGTCCCAAATATTGCTGCTCGCACTGCCCGCAGCACTCCAGAAAGCGCTCATTTGCGGTACGGAAGGCATCGGGAACGCATAGTTTAACTGAGCAATGAAGCCGAGTGCATATTCGCTGTCGACGGTAATGTCGATAGCGGGAAGCGCACCGGTAATCTGGTATCTGAGTTGTTGCATTTCTTCCGTGATCAGGAACTCGGCAAACATTGCGGCTTCCTTCGGGTTCTTGGAGTATGCGGATACGAACATGCCGCGCGTTCCGGAGAAGGAAGCGGCCGGGTTGGATTCACCCTCAAGCGCAGGAAGTGTCGTGATTCCGTAATTCAGACCGGCATTGACAAAGTTGCTGACATTCCAGGGACCGGAGATATGCATGGCCGCTGTTCCGGCTGCAAACGCTCCGTCCGCGGTATCGGTTCCGCAGTCGGCCGAGGCCAGCGGCAAAACCTCTCTCATCTTCTGAAATTCCTTCATGCCGGCCACCGCTTCGGGAGTCGCCAAATACGAGGAGGTAACATCCGCTCCGGATTGACCGAAGAGACGGTTTCCGCCCTTGGTCGTGAACAGGATCGTGTAGTACATCGAGGTGACATCCATGACAAATCCGTATTTATCGGGGTTTTCCGCATTAAATGTCTTGCACCATTCATACATGTCGGCCCAAGTCTTCGGAACATCGTTTTCCGAAATCAGGTCCTTATTGTAATATAGAGCGTATGTTTCGGCGGATGTGGGATATCCGTACATCTTTCCGCCGTACTGAAGTGCGCTTGAGCACGCGGGAAGGACAGCTGCGGACACCTTGTCCGCATTCTCCGTCGGGAGGACATGCCCGCCGACCACCAGCTCACCGAGCTTATCATGAGGAGCCGCGAATAAGTCCGGGCCGACCTCGGCCGGTCCGTCCAGAGCGATTGCCGAGGAGGAGTCGCCCAATTCGACGTTCACAAACTTCACGGTAATGTTCGGGTATTTCTCGGTAAATTTCGCCCCGGCCTGCTGAATCCACTGATCGGGTCCGTCCAAAGATTCCCATACCACCAGTTCGACCGGCTTTGCTTCCGGTTTACACCCAACGGCTAAGACACTGACGATCAGCATCGTCACGACCAATAAAGCAATTACTCTCTTTTTCATATTTTTCCACCTTTCTTTTCGATTCGACTTTTCGTCGAATCATTCACCTTTCAACGGATTCGAGAATTCGAATCATTGCGTTGATTTTCTGAGCGCGATCTGATAATTCAGAATCGTTCTCTGCGTGATTTTTTTGCCCGAAATCATGTCAATCAAACTTTGTCCCGCAACCACCCCCAATTCTTTCACATCGATTTCCAACGCCGTGATCGGCGGATTGTGATACTTCAAATAGGCATTATCGTAAAAGGAAGCGACCCGAATATCATCGGGAACGGACAGGCCCATCCCGTTGATCTTTGAAAGAGCGTAACCGCAAATGATGTCATCTCCGCAAAGGATACAATCGCTTCGGCTCCGTATCGCCTCCTGAACATTTTTTTCGATTGCGGCTTTACTGCCCGTATTCTGGTATACACGGCTCTTTTCCGCGAGTCCGCCCGCGCTCTCGATAGCCTTCGTATATCCTCGAAGACGACTTCGGTTTACGGCATGTTCGTCGCTTCCGATGATTAAAGCAGGTGCTCGATTTCTCATGGTCAACAACAGGGATGTTAATTTCGCACAGGCATCCTCATGGTTCGTGTCGACTTGAACCAGCGCGTCGTCATCCGATGTCCCGACGACGACAAAGGGCATCGAGGTTTTTTTCAAAAATGACGCGGCCTGATCGTGGATTAACAACCGGGTGAGAATAACGCCGTCCACCTTCTTGTTGTACACCAGTCTCTTCAATGCGCTGATGTCCTTTTCCACCACAACCGTAACGACCACGTCGTAATCATTGGCTGCTGCGACTTCGCAAACCCCCAAAAGAAAGACCTGAAAAAACGGTTTCTCCGCCAAATCCGAGTCGGCGGGGAGCACCACTCCGAGATTGTAGGTTTTGGATTGAGCAAAACTCCGGGCGATCAAATTGGGGCGATACCCGATTTCTTTTACGTATTTGCGCACTCGTTCGCGCGTCTTGTCCCCGATTCTTCCCTTGCCGGAAAGCGCTCTGGAAACGGTTGACTTCGAAAGCCCCATTTCTCGCGAAATATCTTCGAGAGAAATCGTCTTCTCGATTTTTTCTTTTTTTCCCTTACTTCTCATCTCTTCCGACGGCATCATTCCATCCCGCTTCCTTCTTTTCTCTTACACGATCCCTCAATCGACACGATACAGATACACATCATCAATGGTTCCCCACGATCCCGCAAAACAGTCGATTTCCAAACCGATGACCAGCTTTCCGTTTGTGACGCATATGCCATCAATGATCGGATTTTTCCATTCCTTCCATCCGGAAAGCGCGACGGAAGTTTCCTGTCTCCCTTCATCGCTCTCCGAAAAAACGACGATTGTGTCCTCTTCCTTTGATTTGATTCCCTGAATTCTCAGAGAAAGCACATAGTATCCTTCCGGCAAATCGGAAAATGACTGATGAACGGCAAAGCGTACGGCACCGACCGCCCAGTAATGAAGCGAATAATCCCCCGAATAAGCGTCCGACGTTTTCATTTGCCGATCGGTACACTCCGCCGCACCTTCCGGATACACGACTTTCCACGCGGACATATCCTCTTGTTCAAAGCTTGCGTTGATTACATAATTCCGAGGTACCAGCGTCACTTTGCAAAAAACAATCTCCGATGTCCCCTCGGTCCGACCGCTGATTAAGTAATTACCGGACGCGCTGTTTTTGCCCGCCGCGGTCATGGCGTCTGTTTCTGCGGATTGGATCTCGTCCCAGACGACGGACTGTTCCGTTCGGGTTCCGTCGTTATATATGACGGTCACGGTTTCCGGCCACGGAATCTTGTTTCCGATCGTTACCGAAACGGCAGCATCAACCACCGCATCAATTCCGGCTCCCGGACAATTGCCCTTTTTCGCGTAACCGAAAACATACAGAGAGTCAAGCGGCTTTCCCGTCGAATCGAAAAGCGCCTGGTTCTCCACCGCCGAACCGCCGTACCATGCCCCGGCATCCTCGGGATCGTATTCTCCCGCATAGGAAGAAGCCCATCCCGACCCTTTTTCTTCCCAGAGCTTTTTATTCTCCTCCAAACGTTCCGGAGGCCCGACGGATATCCATGCCGGTTCCCAGTAACATACGCCGATCCCCGCTTTTCCGATTCCGGAAACGGCGCTTATTACGTCGGCTATAAAATTAGCCTGTCCCTGAACAGTCGCAGGATAATCACCCAAATCGGAAGAATCGGAAATCGTATTCGCGTGACCGTCCGTATCATCAAGCGAATAGGTATATGCCGTTTCGATAATCATTACCTTTTTCTTATAATCGCCCGCGATTTTCGAAAGCTGAGCAATCAGCGCATCCAATTCGCCGTGCCAGTACGGATAATAGGAGGAAGCAAACACATCGTAGTCGACCTCATATCGGGACAGATTATAAGCGTAAGCGGCATATCGATTCTCCGTTTCGGGATTTGTGAAATGTACCGCAACCATAATTTTATCGCGACTCTTCTTGGCTACCTCACGAACGGCACGGCTTCCTGCACTGATCATCTTCGCCATGTCCGGCCACGCCGTAACGCCGGCAATCCCGTTGTTGATTTCGTTGCCGATCTGAACCATCCCGATTTCGATGTCGTTTTCAATCATTCGTTCGAGACAATCGCGGGTAAAGCTATACAGTGCCTCCTCTTTTTGCGTAGAATTCATGCCCTCCCACGCTTTCGGAGTCATCTGTTTTCCCGGATCCGCCCAAAAGTCCGAATAATGAAAATCGACAATCAGCTTCATTCCCTGTCCGGTCGCCCGTTTTCCGATTTCGATTGCCTTTTCCAGGTCATTGGTTCCTCCGCCGTATCCTCTTCCTTGTTCGTCATACGGATCATTCCAGATCCGAACGCGAATGTAGTTGACACCGGCTTGCGAAAGCGTCTCAAAAATATCCCGGGGTACCCCCTCACGGTCTCTGAAAACGACACCGCTTTGCTCCAGGGAAATCACGCTGGATATATCTACTGCGCAAATGAAACCCTTCGGCATGTTATCGGTTTTCCGCACAAATATATCCACGGGAGGCAACCGAATATCCGCCTCCTTTGAACAAGATGTGATTCCCGTCCCCGAAAGCAAAATGAACAATGCCGTGACCGCCGAAAGGAGCTTGTTTTTCATGGATAATCTCACATTGCGTTAATATCGGAATGGCCCGGAAAACATTTGATAATCAAAGAATAATTATGTATGCGCAACCGTTTGCTCTAATTCAAATCCTACACCCGCGCCGAATTGATGTCAATATCCACAAATCAATGTTGAAATAATCCGTACAATTGTTTATATTGTCAAAAGTTGATTCATTATGGATGCGCAACGTTGCGCTTCCAGTCGAGGGGGCATGGCACTATCTTCGAACACGAAACCGTTAATGATTCTCCTTGAATGAGGGAATGAGCGAAAAAACCGGAAGTCCTCCCGGAAAAGAAAAAGCCCCGGAACCTCTCCGGTTCCAGGGAATCATGTGGTGACCCGTAGGAGAATCGAACTCCTGTCTTCGCCGTGAAAGGGCGATGTCTTAACCGCTTGACCAACGGGCCCTATGGTAGCGGCAGTGGGATTCGAACCTACGACCTACCGGGTATGAACCGGACGCTCTGACCAACTGAGCTATGCCGCCATAACCCCAGTGCGCTCTAGACGCTAGACGATTTTAGCATCCGTGAATAACCTTGTCAAGAAATCCCTTTATTCGGCTCTTCACCTATTTCCGTGAAAATTTAGCAAGGAAAGGGGTTGGGGTAGCTAAGTTGCAACTTTCCTACGGCCAGATAGATCATTATCCGGAATCCTTCGTATGTACGAAAGCCTCTTGCCTTGC
>Ga0209723_1000855_pt1 | contig 52341 bp, 49 predicted proteins | sample BiotimSIPDNA_2_FD_185750 | JGI IMG/M metagenome (GOLD analysis project Ga0209723, IMG submission 185750) | Anaerobic biogas reactor microbial communites from Washington, USA - Biogas_R2 time_0 SIP DNA (SPAdes) (version 2) | ecosystem: Engineered > Bioreactor > Anaerobic > Unclassified | place... | reverse complement strand
TGACTTCGCTGCTCAGCTCAGGTCCCATCTCCGCCGCTCGAATTCTATCCCGATGCGCCCTCTTGGTTATCTTTCTCCCTTAGCTTTCCTAAATATCTGACTGTCCAATATGTTTGACAATCCTACAATGGGAAGTGTTTAGTATGACAAGTTCCGGTGTTATTTCGGAGATAAACACTTTTAAATACGAAAGTAATCCTCAAAATGTTGGAATGCCGGAGAGTTTTCGTACTGCTCAAAGTAATGCGATTATGAACATATCATCACAATAAAAAGCGAGATGCTTACCAAGGAAGATAATATCTCTCATTTACCATTGAGGTTGGAAATGTTTTGGAAATGGAACAGCTTCAATTTCGACATCATTTGCGCAAATAAAACTATACAAAGGAAATTCTCTATTGTCAACCTATTATGCACCTACAGACCAAGGAACAGGAAGATACTGGACTGTATTTGAAATTAAAAACAATGTTGTCAAGCCTGTTAATAAGGTGGGAAGTTCGGTTTACACTTCATCCGGTGCCGCTGCCAACTCGCGTTCCGGTTTCTACTATCCAGATAAGGCTGCCGGCTAATTCTTAATCAATATAGGATTTATCGTTTAAAAAAACTCAGCCATTTGTATAATGATTTAACGAATGGCTGAGTTTTTTAAAAGTTTCAACAAACAAAAACAAGAACAGGAGCCAATTTATGAAACGTTTCTTTATTTTATTTTTTATTGTGATTACCATATTCTGCTTTTCCGCTTGTGGTGACAAAGTTGATATCACCACAACCGTTGCGGGAATATCCGGCGGCGTTACCGCCACGCGGGCGGAAACTCAAAACGGCACCACTACTTCTAGCTCAGAGATTAATGCGCCCGCTGAGCTTTCTGACTTTGAAAAGACGCTGTTTGACAAAACACTGGGCGGCGATGAGAACTTTAAAGGATATGATAAGTTAACAGATGCCGAGAAATCAGCGATTATCGAACAAGCAGACAGTGAAGGGTTAGATGTATCTTTCGAAGACGATGTGATGATTGTGGAGGATGAAGAAGGCGAAATGCAATATGGCAATATAAAGGTGAATGATGATTTGATCTTCGGAATGATACCAAACCCCCATTTCGGTTTGATCACCATGAAGGGTTCAACGGGAGAAGGAGCTTATGTACTGCTTGTTGCAGGAGTTACCGCTGAGCAAGTCAACGGGTATGTTGATGTTTTGAAAAAGGCCGGCTATAAAAAAGATGCCATCATAGATGACGGTACTGAAGACGGCGTCTATTTATTCTCTGCACAGAATGCAGAAGGTGATTTCATTGATGTGTCGTTTTCAAGAGGCATGATGCTCGTTAACTGCGAAAAGTTGAGTTAGTGCAAAGACCAGCGCTGCCGGCAATCATAAGCCGAAAACAGCGGCGTTTGAGGCTGGTTACTATATTCACGTTGTATAATAATCACTAATCAATATTGGGCTTGAGTTGATAAAGATATGTGTTTGTTAAATAATGTCCACTGAACAAATGTGTTTTGCGAAACGCATTTGCAAAAAGAGCAATATTTGCTCTTTTTAACGTCGAAACATGCTTGTTTTGACGTTTCAGGTCCATTGATTACTGCCTGCCCCGCCTTTTGCGGTCACACGCCGCAAAGGCGAAGTGTAAGATTTTTGGCCGTTTTCATTCATAAACCTTGTTCCTGAATCATTCAAAAACGCCGCTTAACCCTTGCAGCGGCTGTGTTTTTGAATCATTCAGCAGGCATGATGTAGCATTTTGACCCCGTCCCGCAACCCGCAATTCCGTGTTAAAACCCTGACCCGGCAACGGTGATATTAGCGTCAAAATATTCGGTTTACCTTACTTTTCATTTCTAATGCAGGGGTGAACATACCGGCTTTTGTTCAGGGTCGCTTTGCCGTACTGGATGGCACGGCGGGGGCATCGGTTGATGCATGCCAGGCACTGGGTACAAGCCTTTCCCCATGACGGTTTTTTGTCTACTTTGATGGTCCCCACGGGGCAAATCCTTTCGCAAAGTCCGCAGGCATCGCAGGCCTCCGTGGCATAGAAACTTTTTTTGCTGAGAAAAAACCGGTTAAAAAGAAATTCATAACAGCGGTCCTGAACCAAGGCACATTGTCCCGGATCAGCTCGAAAAAGCTGGCTTCTCTCTTTGCCAGCGCCAAGTTGAACCGCTCGAGTTTTTTACCGGCTTCCAGAAGCGTTTTTTCTTCCCGCTGCTTTGGATACACATTCGAACCGGTAATATAGTTGCTCGGCATTTCCAGGGTGAGCGCACAGCTGAGCTGAACGCCTTTCGCTTTAAAGTACCGGGATTGTATTCATGATTTTTTTCCTCAATTCCTCAACCGTTTGCGCCGGCAACCATGACCTTCCGGATTGACAGACAGTCCACCTGATTCACTGGGCATATCAATCTGTTCTTACCATGTTATAAATGCTCCTGTTTGTTTGAATACAATATACCACATTTTACAGCAAACCCTTTTCTCACGAAAAGGCGGCGCTTTTTTCGTTTCAAACGGCTTTGATGGTGTGTGTTGCCCCCCCGTGTTTCATGACTTCAACCGAAGAGAAACCCGCCGACAAAAGGCATTGCGTCTCGTGGGCGACGGTAAGCGGAGTGTCGTAATGATAGAACACATTGTCTTGAATGCATTGTTCTGCCTTCAGGCGGAGCAGTTCTTCTCTGTGGAAGGCTTCTTCTTCAGCCGATAAAGAGAAGTAATCCGTCAGAATAAAGTATCCGCCGGGTTTCAGGGATTTCCGCAGTTTTTCATATAGCGGCAGCTTTTCCGCCGCCGTGAAATGGTGCAGCGACTCCACCGATACAGCCGCATCAAACTGCCGGGTTCCGAACGGGACATCAAAGAACGAGCCGAGAATCAAGGTCAGTTCTTTATCGCGGTGTTTTTCCTTCAGCCGGTTGAGCATACCGGGCGCCAAATCGATGCCGGTAACCTTCGCCGACGGATTGATGCGGAAGTATTCGTCTAACTCCAATCCGGTTCCGCAGCCGAGATCAATAATCCGGCATCCGGAACGCGCTGGGAGACACCCGGCGGTGTATGGATAGAATTCCCGCGCCGAGTCGATGCCGTGCAATTGGTGTTCATCGTATTCATCCAGCCGGCTGTCAAAGAAATCGCCCATTTTTTCAAGCATCATACTCCGCACCTTGACGTCCTCAATGGGTCACACTTCAAATTCCGCCACCAGCGGGAGATGATCGGAAGCAACAACCTTATATGCCTGAATGGATACGGGAGCCGCGTCACGGTACCAGAAATAATCGATACGGCGGTCAGGGCAGTGAGACGGAAATGTCCATTCTTCATGATTGAGTATTTTCGCAGCGTCCGCAAACTGTGAAGCAAGGCGCTGAAGCGGCGCTTCTCCCGGGCGCATGTTCAGATCTCCCATTAAAATGACAGGGCCGCCGCAAGCCGACGCAATGTTAATGACCGTATTGACAGCGTTTTCGTGTTCGTCGGGGTTAAGACCGAAGTGAGACACCAACAATGTAACCGGTTTCCCTTTGCAATCTATGCTCAGCTTCATGACGCAACGTGTTTCGTAGTAACCCTTATATCTCCTTTTAACCGGATCGGGGATAGGAATGGTTTCGCAGGAGAGCACCGGCAGATGAGAAATTACCGCGTTGCCATAGTCCTTCCCTTCATCTATCGTGGCCCGGCCGAAACAGGCGCTGCCGCCGGTCATCGCGGACAGTATCGAGGGCTGGTCGGCATATACCTCCTGCAAACCCACAAACAACGGCGAAACATCCCGAATCACTTTAGCCATCAGGGGCAAATCCACCACATCGCCGGCCAAATTATGATTGCGGCCATGTTGAATGTTGAAGCTCATTAATTTGATGATCATTTTTCAAATCTTTTTTGTACGCGGATAAAACTGATCCACTTGATATCTTTCCAATCCATGATTTTTCGCCGCGCTCCATTAATTGAATTGCTTTTCATGACTCGCAGGGTAAATCATCACCGGAGGTCCATTCACGTCATCCGGCAAATCATGTGCCGACTAGCACAATTCATTGTGAAACGGCCATCGGGAATCTTTCACAGTCTGCCCTTTTTGATTTTGTTGAGCTTGGCGTTCAGATCCAATAAATCTTCCTTGGTCAGGTGAACACCAATGGTCCCGGCCATGCCGGTCAGCCGCAGAACGGTGAAGCCGCCGAGCATGCTAATCATAGCGGCGTTCATTTCAAAACCGCCGGCAACCTTGCCGCCCTTCTTTGGCAGTATTTTGGCAACCATCCCCATGAACAGCAGCTTGCCCCTTACGGTCTTCATGATATCGCCGATCTTATCGTTGAGAGAGAAATATCCCTCGGGCGCGGTGATGTCAAACCAGTTTAAAAGAGCGTTCATTTCCTTCAGACGGTAGGACTCGTCGAAGACTTCCACTTTGTTGATCCTGCCCTCGTCGCGCAGATTACCGGCGACGGCCGCAAGGGCGGTCTCGCCCGCATTGGGCACATCGAAATAAAAGAAGTGGTCGGCCGCTTCCTTCCTGCCGAGGGAAACGCCGTTGGCAAACAGCTCTACCACGGGTTGGTTGGAGTAAACGGTGACCTTTGTCACATCCTCGACGCGGTTGACGTAACGCTTTCCGCACAAATGGACGAAGGGTTCGTCGGACAACCAGGCCTTGTAGGCATAGAACGAATCCTTTTTGTACTTGCGGTCGAAGGTGACCAGGCCTTTGTGATTTTGGCCGTTCTCACCGCCCTCATTACGGGCGTCGGCGCCGAAGTCAAACATATTCCACACATGGGTGGCCCATATATACTTACGGCTGAACAGCTGACGGATCAGCTCCTCGTGATAGAATGCCTGATACTCCTCGGTATAATCACCCTGCGCAGGCGTGGAGGTATGCCAGTTGAGCGCCTCACAGCCATATTCGGAGCAGCCGATGGGCTTGTCGGGATACTTGGCATGGAACTTATCAAACCAGGGGCCGTTCATGGAGGTGTCCCCGCCGTACCAGCCGAAGTAGTGGTTGTAGGAAACGATGTCCGGAATATGGACATACGGGCTGCCGATGGGGCAGGGGGAGACCACAGCCATAACGGTGGGACGGGTCTTGTCCATCTCATGGCACAGGTCGTTCAGGATACGATGGTTCTCGCGCAGGCCGGGGTCTTTGTCGCCCTTCATGCTGGCCTCATTGGACAGACCCCACACCACAATAGAAGGATGGTTGTAATTCTGGACGATCAGCTCCTTCATCTGGCTGACCGTATTCTCACGGGCGGAGGGCATGTGCTGGGAGATATACGGGATTTCGGCCCAGACGACCATTCCGCGTTCATCGCACAAATCATAGAAATACTGGTCATGCTGATAATGGGCCAGACGGATGGTGGTGAAGCCGGCCTCGCAGATCAGGTCCATATCCTCTTTGTGGTGCTCGGGCAGCAAGGCATTACCGATGCCCCAACGGTCCTGGTGACGGGACACGCCACGGAGCGGGTACTCCTCGCCGTTGAGGAAAAAGCCGTTTTCAGGATCGATTGTAAAGGTACGGCAGCCGAAACGGGAGGAAACGCGGTCTATGACATCCCCATTGTCCAACAGTTCAATGACGGCAGTATACAGATAGGGGTCTTTGCGGCCATGCCACAGACGGACACCGGCGATATCCAGCGCCGCATTGGTATCGCCGGTCTCAACCCCGGCCACCTCGCAGCCGCAGGCATCAAAGACAGTATAACGCAGCTTCTGGCCCGTCTTCGGGTTTGTAATCCGGGTCTCAATATTGACACCGGCATCCTTGCCGCGCACCTCGGGGGTAATCTTCAGGGCGGGTCCGCCGAAGTAATCCAAATCAAAGTGGGACTCACTGACACAAAGGATATTCACATCACGGTAAAGGCCGCCGTAAAAGGTGAAGTCGGCAACCTGGGGGTAGACCTTGTCGTTGGGAGCATTGTCCACCATGATGACAAGCAGGTTGTCACTCGCCAGGCTCCCGGTGATATCCACACGCCAGGTGGAGTAGCCGCCGTCATGATGCGCTAAATGCGTGCCGTTCAAATACACATCCGCGGATGAATTGGCGCCCCGCAGCTCAAGATAGAAGCGGTCAGTCTGCGGGAGATCCGCCTTAGCCAGCGTTCTGGCATAGCAGCATGTGCCGCGGTAGTAGTCGTTGCCGCCATCCTGGCCGTCGACGGCATTCCAGGTGTGGGGCAGGTTGACACAATCCCAGTCCGGGGGAAGCTTGGCCGGAACTCCGGCAGCCTGCTTGGCGAAGGCCCACTTCGAGTTAAGGTTATAAACAAATCTCAAGGAAATATCCCCTTTATTCATTTCTCGCGCCCAGTTCGGCGTTCATCCTAGCCAGCGTCTTTTTGTCGATGTTGTAAATTAAAGCCAGGCCGACGAACTGGAGCGCGGCGCTCACGGTATACAGAGCGGCAACCAGGTAGCGCATTCGAAGAGCCACATCAAAGGCCTGGTTGCCTTCATTGGCCTCAATATACCCCAGGGATGCCATGATGACCAACGACAGCGCGGGGCCGATGCCCTGTGCCAGTTTACGGAAGAAGGAATGCAGGGAGTAGGTGACCCCCTCCTCGCGAACGCCATGCTTCCACTGGTTGTAGTCGATGGCGTCGCCCATCATGGCCCAGGAGACAGTGGAGTAGAGGCCCATACCCAGGCTGTTGAACAGCTGGCAGAGGATATAGATCATCAAACCGGACATATCGGGAGTAATGGGCAGGACCAGCATAGCCGCGCAGGCCGCCAGGCTGATGAGGGAGCCTACCACGGACAGTTCCTTCTTGCCGTATTTGACAACCATTTTTCGGGCCAGGGGCGTAAAGATTAAGATGGGGAGCGCCGCGAACAGCTGGACAACGCCGGTAATTTTGGCGTTCGCAAAGTAGGACTGGAACAGGACCTGAACAGCCGTGGCAGCGCCCTGCAGGCCCAGAAACATCCCCATGGCGGCTACGGTGGCGCCCACCGCGGGGCGGTTGCTCATGAAGTTGCCCATCGCCCTGAAAACATTGAACTTCGGCTGGTCTTCCTTACGCTTGACCGGTTCCTCCACACGGATGACGGTGTTGCGGATCATGAACTGGAAGGCAATGAAGCCCAGGATGCCCATAATCAGGGCCGCGAGAAAGACACGCTCGCCGATAATATTGTTATTGTCGTCAAAGATCAGGAACGGCAGGACGACCACGGGGACAAAGTTGCCGGCCAAGGCACCCAGGGAACGCCAGGCGGAAAGAGAGGCGCGGTCGGCGGGCTTATTGGAGATGAGAGACAGCAGAGAACCATACGGTACATTCGCAATGGTATAAAAGGCGTCCCACATCACGTAGCCGCAGACATAGATGATGACCTTGGCCGCGGCGGGCGCGCCCCTCCAGGGGATGAAGCACAGGGCGCCGCCAAAAATGAGGCCGACTGAGCCGAATAAGATATAGGCCAGAAACTTGTTGCGCTTATACTTGCGTCTATCGGCATCAATAATGGAGCCAATGAGCGGGTCGTTGATCGCATCCCAAACCTGCACCACGACCAGCAGCGCCGCGAAACGGAGGGAATCCATCCGCATGAACTGGGTCCAGAAAATTGCCATAGTGCCCTTCAGGGCAAAACTCATGTTGCAGCCAAAGTCACCGGCAGCGTAGGCAAAACTGTCACGAATACCAAACTTGCGATGGCCGTTTGCGTCCAATTGGACTGATTTTCTCATTGAGATATCCCCCTTTTCCCGTGATACGCTCGAAAAGGAGCCCATTTCGCTCCCTTTGCGCTTATCACATCGATTCTATCCGGTAAGGCTTATAACTGTGAGTATAGCTTTCGGTAGTTTTAGTATTCGTAAAAGCTGACGGTAAAATCAATAGAAATTTCTCAATAAAACCCCACCTCGCAGTGAGATGGGGTTGGTTGTATCAACCGATAAGGTACAGTGACCTGACTACGCTATAGAACCGCCATCCACCAGAATTTCAGCTCCGGTTACGTAGCTGGCTTCTTCAGAGGCTATAAAAAGGACCACATTTGATACTTCTTCGGGTTTCGCCATACGTCCCAACGGAATCGCTTTTTCAAACGCGGCAATTGCCTCAGGCTGTCTTTTACGAGCTTCAATAACCATAGGTGTTTCAATTGCGCCGGGGTGTATAGAATTGACACGGATATTAAACTCCGCAAGCTCAAGAGCGGCGGAACGGGTTAAGCCGCGCAGCGCAAATTTGGTACTGCTGTACATTAACTCTCCCTTGCCGCCTTTAAAACCTTGGATTGAGGAAATGTTGATAATGGAACCTATACCGGCTTTTTTCATGGATGGAACTACATGAATATAGCTTAAGACGATAGAGGTTTGATTAATATTGACTCCGCGAAGATAGTTTTCTTCGGTTGTGTCTTCTATTGTCCGGTGGTCAAGTATTGCCGCGTTATTGACTAATACCGTAATATTTCCGAATTGTTTTTCAGCTGCCTCGACAACGTTTTTCCAATCTTCTTCTTTTGATACGTCTATTTTCACAAATAGAGCGTTTGGACCTAATTCATCTGCCAGTTTTTGGCCGGCCTCCACAGCAATATCACCAATGATTACTTTTGCGCCTTCTTGCACAAAGCGGCGTGCATGGGCAGCCCCCATACCCATGGAAGCACCTGTTATGATCGCTACTTTTCCGTCCAGTCTTCCCATTATTCTTTCCACCTCTTTTTCTTTTTTCTTCGCGCAAAAAGAATAGTTAACTATCCTTCTCCATTTAATATAATATAAGAAAAACAGATTGTCAATGCTTTGTTGCAAAACCAGATAAATCGCCCTGTAGGGTGTTAGCCGGCCAGCCCCGTGGCCTGGTCAATGGTCACAAGCCAGTTTTCGTGCAGTGAAATGATATCCGCGTCCACAGCGTCAACCCGCCCGTCTCCGTTAACGTCAGCGGCTTTGATGAACGCGGCGTCCTCCGTTTCATCCCACTCAATCATCCAGTTTTGAACCAATGAGCAGATGTCGAAGTCAACAGCATTTATGACGCTGTCGCCGTTGACATCGCCGAAGAGGATAAGGGTATAGGTTTCAACGACTTCGCCTGTCCCGCTGTCGATGACATTCACCACTGTGCCGGTGCCTATTGCTTCCACAGAGTATTGCAGTGAGTACCCACTGCTGACATTTACGAAACTGCTCTCAAACTGCTCTTTTGTGATACCGGGTTCGAGGCCGTAGATCGTCCCGGTACCGCTGTCAATCACACAGCCGGAATCGGGGTCAGCGGCCATCGCGTCTTCTTCAAGCGGGGAAAAGTTAATACCGTTGTCATTCGCGTAAATTTCCGCGTAAGAGCCCGGAACACCAAAGATGGTTAAGTTAATACAGCCATTGAACGCCTCATCCCCGATGGACGTTACGGAGTCCGGAATCGTCACGCCCGTCAAGCCGGAACAGCCGTAAAACGCATATCCCCCGATGCTCGTCACGCTGTCAGGGATCGTCACGCTCGTTAAGCCGGTGCAATAATAAAACGTCTTATCCCCGATGCTCGTTACGCTGTCAGGGATGATCACGCTCGTCAAGTGGTAACAGACGCAAAACGCAGACTCCCCGATGCTCGTCACGCTGTCAGGGATCGTCACGCTCGTTAAGCCGGTGCAGCCGTAAAACGCAGACTCCCCGATGCTCGCCACGAAATTTGGTATAGAATACGCGCCCTCTTTGCCGCCCGGAACCTGAATCAATATCGTTTTCTCTTTGTTGAACAGCACGCCGTCAATGCTTGCGTACGCAGTATTGCCCTGCCCTACCGTGATGGCCGTCAAGCCGGAGCAGTCTCCAAACGCCCTATCCCCGATGCTCATCACGAAGTCAGGAATCGTCACGCTCGTCAAGCCGTAACAGCCGTAAAACGCATATTCCCCGATGCTCGTCACACTGTCAGGGATGATCACGCTCGTCAAGCCGTAACAGACGCAAAACGCAGACTCCCCGATGCTCGTCACGCTGTCAGGGATCGTCACGCTCGTCAAGCCGGTGCAGCTGTAAAACGCAGACCCCCCGATGCTCGTCACGGAGTTTGGTATAGAATACGCGCCCTCTTTGCCGCCCGGAACCAGAATCAATATCGTTTTCGCTTTGTTGAACAGCACGCCGTCAATGCTCTCGTACGCGGTATTGCCTGACCCTACCGTGATGGCCGTCAAGCCGGAGCAGTCTCCAAACGCCCCACCCCCGATGCTCGTCAGGGAGTCCGGAATCGTCACGCTCGTCAAGCCGTAACAGCCGTAATACGCATATTCACCGATGCTCGTCACGCTGTCAGGGATGATCACGCTCGTTAAGCCGGTGCAGCCTTCAAACGCCCAATCCCCGATGCTCGTAACCGGGTAGCCACCGAGTGTCGACGGTATCGATATCGCGCCACTTGCCGAATTATCGCAGTCCGTAATCGTCGCTTTTCCGCTTGCGACTTCATAGGTATAGATGCCTTCACTATAAGCGCTTGCTTCAACCTTGAGCCAATCAAAATTCAGCCGGCCCGGCCAATTCAAATCCAGCTCCACAAACCCCGCCAGCGGCGCCGTACCGAAGATCATCACAAATGCCAATAAGAAGGCTAAGGTTGGTTTGAATATCTTTTTCATTTCCAAACACCTCTCCATTTTATTGGAAGCATTTCGGGAATATGATATCACAATAACATTTATAATACAATTATCATAATTTCTGTAAAGCTTGAACGAATAGCCCCTATAAATGCCTGTATAACTAAAAAACGAACCACAAGTCAACTTTTTAACCTGTGGTTCATTCTTGTCGCAAATACCTGCCTACTCCTCACAGCATAAAAAGGAAAACCTGTTTTTTAATCGATTCGAGCATACATTGAAACCTTTTAATGATTCCTGTTTCTCGCCGTTTAGGGGGGTGCAGCAGCATAACCGCTCCAAACTGTGATAATCGCAAGCATGCCGTCAATGCGCTCTTTCACTTGAGTACTCAACATCTACACTCTTTTTGAAAAGCCTATAGTCATACTTGGGCCGCCATTGGTCACCTGTTTTCACTGTATTGTTAAAATCTTCCTCTGTCTTCGCTGCACAGATTTTGGTAACACCGCGAAGCTCACCGTCCTGTTTATAAACGGTGTCCCAAAACGCGTGGTGGCCAATGAAGGTAACGCTTTCGGGAATGTAAACATATGTTAAAGCCTGACATTGTGTAAAGGCATCGGAACCAATCTCTGCAAGCCCCTCCGGAAGAGACTTATAAACCTCTCCAAGTGATTTTTCCTCTGTAAAATGGGGGTCTGTCACTTCATTTTCACACTTATAGGAGTAAACCTCCGCTAAGCGAGGAATCTCGTAAAAACCAAGCGTTTCAATAGTTTTAACTCCCTGAGGAATATAAACCGTTGTCATATTTGAATAGTTGAAGCAAAGCTCACCAACCACGGTTACGCTTGATGGAATAACGTATGTTAAAACATCCTTTTTGTACCGCTCGTAGTTTGCATTGTCTGATTCAATTTCAATTCTGTTACCATTTTCTTCGTATTGAGCCCAACCGTATTTTTCCGCTAAATAGGTATCGTGGTCACAGGGTCTGCAAATTATTCTTGTTTTGTCCTTGTTATAAAGCACGCCGTCAACAGAGCAATAATTGGGATTTTTTTCACTGACTCTGATTTCTCTCAACGCCCAGCATGAGTAGAAGGCTTTAGGGTCAATGAATTCCACCGTTTGACCGATGTTGATAACCTGCACTTTTTCATCGCAGTTCAGGGCATATTGGAACACGCTTGTAACCGCCTTTTCTTCATCCTTAATAATAATGAAATTTGTTTTGGGGTCCGGGTTGCCTTTGTCGTATTTCACAGCTGAAACGAAATCAATATCAAGCTCTGTAATGAAGCCGGTGTTTGAAAACTTTGAAAGTTCATAGCCAATTTCCGTTTTATTATACTCGTAAGTGTCCTTTTCAATTGTACGAACAGAAAAGTACATCGCAACAAAAACCGCAACAATAATAGTTAAAGCGAAAACTATCCTTTTGAGTGTGAAATCCTTGTAAGGCTTTCCAACGTGTGGCGCTGCGAGGCCTTCAATTTGGTAGGTCCAAATTTCATCCTCCGGGATTTCAAGGCGAATTTCATTTTCAAGTTCTTCTGTTTTCTTTTCTTTCTTACTCACAACAGCCACCCCCTAACCTTTATATCCGCCCGAAACGGCCATGCCTTCTTCTTGCGCCTTCTTTTCAGTTACCTCGGCTCTTCTCTTGAGAACCTCCATAACCATATTTTGCTTTTTGCTGTCATAGTCCCAAAACAGATAGGGAATAGTCATAAGGAAGAAGCCTATGGCATCAACAATTAACGGAATAATTATTATATTTCTTCTTGAGTCGTCAATGAAAAGCACGTCCCAGTTTGAGTTAAAGCCGTACTTGAGAAGCATAAGCGGGATGAGAAGACCTATAAAGGATGTGACCGGTCCGGTAAACCAACCGAAAACGCCTGCAAAGTTTTCAAGCCGCTCACCTGAAAGGTACATTTGGTAGTCGCCAATACGAACATTCATGTCATGTGATGCCGTAGTGGGCACGGTTTTTGTCATTTCCATAAAGAAAAGTGTTGCAACGCAGATGGTACCACAAAGAGTTATGTTGTCACCGAAGTACCACATTGCGCCGGCGATAACCATAGTGCCGGCGGCTCTTGTAAGCTGATAGAAAATCATAATCTGCTTATACGAGAATCTTCTTAGGAAATACGGCGAGCACAGGTCAGGCGGAGTGCCTGCAAATGAAATTAAAATAGTAAGCAAAGAAAAGGGTAAGCCGCTTAAACGGAAGGTATATAAATATAGGATTGTAACAAATGGCAGCATACCGTTTCCAAGGGCATCTATAAGACCGACGACGGTGTTTATTCTAAGATATTTGTTGCGAAGAACGCCGAACATACCGTCCCAGAATTTAATCTGCGCCTTTTGCTCAACAGGCGGTTGTGGAATTCTCTCTTTAATTCTACCTGCAAAGAACATGGTAATTGCCGCAAATAAGATAAACGTTCCGGGAATAATGTAACGGTACATGTTGATATCTGCCCACTCGTAGCGAAGAGCGCCAACCGCCACAGGCAGAATTATGGAAACGATGGAGTGAATGAAATGGGAAAGCTTAACAGGATATGAACGAACAAGAATTCTGTCCCGTAAATTTGGGCTAATGACTTTTGTGCAAGTTTCCAAATTGTTGGCAAAGCCAAAAACATTATATGTTGCAAAAAGAAGGTTTGCTACCCACACACGAGTGGCAACATCCGGAATGTTATAAACAGGAAGCCAGCCGATAAGTACAACCATTACACATTTTGGAATAACATCACAGTAAAGTGAATACTTATAGCGGCCATACTTGGGAAGCAGCTTCTTTCGCCAAAAAATATTTCTTGCGCCCACCCAACCGGAAAATAAAAAATGAGTGCCAAAGGTTTTGAAGCATGCCGTCGCATTCATTCCCTCAAAGGAATTAAGCTTGGTTATAAACGGCCCCGTTTGATTAAACACAGAAGAAAAGTCAAATAGGATTGAGGCAATGCCAAATATCATCATCAGCCCATAGGCTAAGTAAAACTTTCTCTCTGTCTTTTTCGGTAAAAAACCTAAATTGTCACTAACCAGCCACCACATCAGGGCAGTAATGTAACCCAAAGGCATATTCAAAATTCCAATGACAGAAAAAGTTAAATATGGCAGCTTGTAGTGGTGCATAATAAGGTAGCAAGCCGAAGCAAAGTAAATGTATTCAAGCACTTTTGAGCCTGTGTAGTTGCTGCCTACAGCAAGAAAAACGTCTTTATATTCTTTGTAGGGAACATATCTCCCCTCAGCGGGGGTGTCCCAGTGAGTTTTGATTTCATTAAAAAGCCATTTGATTTTACCAAATGAACGCCCCAAAAAATCCTCTCCTCAAAAGTTTTTTGATTTCTGCGCTAAAAACAATAGAGAAGTACAGATACTTCTCATTGAATTTCAATAATCAACCCATACACATGTAAGATATTATTCATATTCAAAGCTCAACATCCTTATTATTCAGCCGCTTCGCGTAATTCCTCGTTTCCGCGACAATATCATCGTTAGTCTCAAAATAGGTGCCGCGCCTTTTTCTGATTTTTGTTTCAATGCTTTTCAGTAAGATAATGAAAGCGCCTCCCGCAAAACCACAGGCAACGACGATGAAAAACAAAGGGATGCGGCAGTTCAGCCAGTCGCCGGAGCGCAGCGGCAGCGTGAAGGAGATATAACGCTCGCCCGCCGCGAAAAGTTCCGCATACGTTCTGCCGCCGCCGTTTTTCGGCAAGCCCGTCAGATATTCCGTATTGACAATGCCGAATACCGCGGTGAGGAAACCCGCCAGCGCACATCCGGCCATATAGCCCGGAATCACCGTAAACGGGCTCCTGTAAGCATAGTTCATTGAAAAAGCGACCGTCAGTTTGATGTTTTCAAAGAAGGCGTTGATGGGGCCGCTGACGGCGATATTGAAGTCGTCGGCGTCTGTGTGCGTTCTTTTCGTTATTTTACCGAGCAGAACCGCGCCGAAAGGGATCCATCCGACGGTGATAAAACAAGCGGCATAGATGGTCATTAACCGGCTATTTCCGGCAGCGAATGAGGCAGCCGCAACCGTGAATGCCGCTGCCGAAAGCGGACCGGTAATGTCGAAACCGACCATCAGGCCGATGATGACGGCAATCAGCACGGTACCTTTTGACGCAAGGGCCGAAAGAGGAGCCATCAGGGCATCGCCGAGCCATTCAAAGGGCTTTTGAATCCCGTAACGGATTAAGAACCATGTGACCGCCGCCGATAGCGCGGGGATAATCAGGTAGAGCAGTAAGATGTCCGCCATTTCGAGCGCGCCGGTGCCGGTCAGGGATTTTGGAATCAGCTTGATGCGTCTTCCGAGCTTATCCAACGGAGAGTCGAGTTTTTTCCCCAGCGCGTCCTTGAGCTTATCCCAGGCAATGTACAGGAGTTTTATCATCAGCGAAACGCTCAATGCCATAATCAGATAACTGATATAGCCGATATTGGCGCCTCCGCCCTGATGGGCGGGGGTGGCAAAAAAGTTGACATAAAACCGGCTGCCGGGCAGCGGGTCCCCGGCAAAATTGGCAAAATAAAGCGCGAGCGTCAGCGCCGGCGCGATAGCCGGCAGGCCCGCAATCAGATAACTCAGCGTTAAAGCAAAGAAAACGACCGCGAAATCCGTCGCGTAAAAGAACAGAAACCACAGTGAAGTGATTGCACCGCCTGTGTCCGTGCCCGGGAACTGCCCTTTTAAAAAAAACTGGCCGATAAAGTAAAGCAGACCCGCGCCAAACGCACCGAAAAGCTGGACCATGAACATCACAGATGTTGCCCGGTATATTTTTTTGTTGGTGTCGACGATTAGTCTTTTCATCTCTCTGCCTCAAACAACTCATGTCATGCCTTATCATAAAGCAATTACTGTTGATATGCAACAGTCAAGACCAAAAAGTAAATTCGCTTTCGGCAGAGTTTCAAATCAAGCAACCTGAACCGGATTATTCACGGGTTGTGCAGGCTCGTTGCTGGCAGAATAAGCATATGAAAACAAGGCTTCAGCCATAACAACAACAAACCCCACCTCGCAGTGAGATGGGGTTCATTGTATCAACCGTGGTTGATGATGTGCCACAAGTACCTCAAATTGATACAATGGCACGATATCCCGATAGGGGGTTGAATTTCCCTTTTGGAAATAAAATGACGCTCTTCTACATCGAATTCCTTGGCTTGTACTGATTCCCCTGTTTTCAGCGCAGTCCAAACGTTTCCGATTGTAAAACAACTCTAAGTTTATACGCTAAATACCTTGTTGTTATCCTCTCGCCACTTAACATATTCTTTAACATCCGATTCTACCATTTTCCAACATAACGCAATTACCGCTGCATCATCAATATAACCTAGAAATGGTATGCTGTCAGGAAGTAGATCCAGCGGAGAAACAAAATAAATTAAAGCGCTGAGAATTGCAATAATAGTGCCTATTGGAATATCCGTATATTCCTTCTTGGCATAGTTTCTAAGCAATGATGCCATGATGGGGATATCTGCCAATCTTTCGCCTGCCACAGGAATTATTTTTAATTTTTTCTCAAGTCGCTGTAGAAATTTTTCAAATTTGTCTGGGTCATTTAATAGTTCTTTCGCCGGTTCATATCCTTGTTCCAATGCTTCTTGTGCCTTTTGCTCATCAAAATTTCTTTCCATATTTTTTCTTCTCCTATTTTTTTATTCTGTACTTACCAAAATTATACAGCCACCTATTTGTATTGTCAACACCACATATTTTGCTGTACTATTAATGGGATAAGCATTAACCCAAGATGAAAAGAACCGCGAAAATCGGTTTGTTTATAGCAAAGCAGGCAATACTCTGTTCTGCTATTACGGGCAGGAAAAACTTATTGCAGCCTATTTGAGTGACTCAACGAGATACCGCGGAACGGCAGTAATCCGTATAATCATACGCTTGACCGAAGAGACTACATCAAAGAAAAACAGATTATTGTCCATGTCCGGCATGATGAGCGTATTACTAAACTGCGAAAAACAATCGTTGAGCATCCGTTCGGAACGGTAAAGTGGGCATACGGTTTTCATTATGTCTTGTGCAGAGGAAAAGAAAAAGCCGCAGCTGAGCTGGGGCTAAGTTTCCTCGCGTATAATATGACAAGAGCAATCAATATGGTCGGAGTCAAGAGGTTAATAGAGGCAATATGAAGGCGATAAAGCCTTCTTTTTTTTACCTATAGGCGGATACTGGGGTAAAGCTGTTTGAAAAATTACAAATTGTAGTAAAAAAGTCCGAAAAGCCTTGAATTACAAGGCTTTTCGGACAATGTGTGCCACAAGTGCCTCAAATTGATACAATGACACGATATCCCGGTAGGGGGTTGCATTTCACCATAGGGGGTTACATTTTGGGGCAGGGGGTTGCATTTCTTATTCGGAATATAAACCGACTATAAATCCTCATTCCGTTTTTGTCTGTGTGTTGCTATGGTTTACAAGTCAATACCCAAGATGTTTTTGACGGCCAGGCCAATCGCAAAGGAAATTGCTGCTACCCCCATGCTGATACTGACTATTGCTAAGAAACTGCGCCGGAATGATCTGCCCTTGGCTACAGAAACATAATAATTGAAGCCGGCAATGATCGCCACGGCAATCATCAGTATTATGCCCAATGCCCAAAGATATCTGTCTGCCGGAAAAAGCAAATAGGGGATGATTAGGAGCGCGACAGTAACCAAGTAGGCAAGCCCCGTGTAAGCGGCTGATTTAACTGCATCTTTTTGCCCGGCTTCACGGGAGGAAAGATATCCCGACGCTGTCATGGAAAGCGTTGCGGAGATGCCTGTAATCAAGCCCGCCATGGCAATGACGCGTGTGTTCTGCATTGCAAGCGTATATCCAGCCAGTGCCCCGGTAAGCTCTACCAGTGCGTCGTTCATACCAAGAACCATATCACCGACATAATATAGACGTTCCTCGTCCAGCATATCGTGCAGCTTTTGCTCGTGGATTTCTTCTTCTTGAAGGATTTGCTTTAATTCCGGCATCCGTTCTATTTCGTTCTCGTAGGTCCTTATCCCTGCGTCTTCGCCCCGCTCCAGCAATGTTTTCCCCGAAGATTCTTTTGAGGGCGGTTCAAGCAATGCACACTAATGGTGACTTAATGCGTATATTTTACTATACTAACATATAGCTTTTCAACTCTTTATCACTCATACTAACCACCAAGAGACAGGGGACGTCGGTTTATACCGACAGGGGGATTCTCGTCCCTTACAAGACAGATGAACCATCCCCCTGTCTTCTGCTTATCATTAAATTACTGTTTATGTGCCAAATAATGCTTTTTGATGCATTCAAAACTCTTTGCACTGATGTCGTGCTCGATTTTGCAGGAATCGATAAATGCTGTTTCCTCGTCTACCCCAATCGCAATCAGCGCGTTTGCAATCATGACATGACGCTCATACATCTGCTTAGCAATTTTGGCGCCTTTGCCGGTTAATTGAATATAACCGTCGGCGTCCATATCAATATAACCGTTTTCGCGGAATTGTTTCATCATCACGCTGATTGTGGGTTTTGAATAGCTGAGTTTGTTGCAGATATCGATGGAACGCACTCGTCCCAACTCTTTTTTTAATATATAAATGGTCTCAAGATAGTTTTCCGCAGTTTCCAGTATTTTCATCTTATCTCCCCCGATTCTCCGATTGTTTTTCGGTGCATTCAGAACAATTTCCGCTGCATGACCCGCATCCGATACGCTTGCCGCTTTTCTTTTGTTTTACCATAAAGACGATAGCAGCGATGACGCAAATCAGAACGGCGACGAGAACGGTATAATCTTCGAACTGCATATTTAACCCTCATTTCAACAGGCTGCCGGTTTGATAAATCGCAAACGCGGCCAGCCAGGCGACCAAACATTGTGCGGCTACGATGCCAAGTGTCTGAAGCCAGGATTTCATTTCTCTTTTAATCGCTGTAACCGCCGCGATGCAAGGCGTATAAAGCAGCGTGAATATCAAAAAACTGACTGCGGAAAGCGGTGTGAACAAGCTTCTCAGGCTCGCGCTGAGATTTGCAACGCTTGTTCCCGTAAGCACACCCAGCGTGCTCACCACCGCTTCCTTTGCGGATAGACCCGCTATCAGCGAGGTGGAAATTTTCCAGTCGTCAAACCCGAGCGGTTTGAACAGCGGCGCGATTGCCTTACCGATGAGCGCTATCAAACTGTCGGAACTTTCAGCTACAACAAAGAGTTTCAGATTAAAGGTCTGCAAAAACCAAATAACAATCGTGGCGACAAAGATAACCGTAAACGCTCGCTGCAAAAAGTCCTTTGCCTTTTCCCACAATAACAGTAAAACGCTCTTCAATGACGGAAGGCGGTAATTCGGCAGTTCCATTACAAACGGGACCGGATTACCTTTAAAAGCTGTTTTTTTCAATACCAGCGCGCAAAGTATCCCCATGAACATCCCGGCTAAATATAAACCTATCATGACAAGCGCTTGATATTTTGTAAAAAAAGCAGCGGCAAAAACGGCATAAATCGGAATTTTTGCGGAACAGCTCATAAACGGAACAAGCATGACAGTCATCTTCCGGTCCCGCTCAGAGGCTAAAGTACGGCTTGCCATTACAGCGGGGACCGTACAGCCGAAGCCTATTAACATCGGCACAAAGCTGCGCCCGGAAAGTCCTATTTTGCGAAGCAGCTTGTCCATAACAAACGCCACACGCGCCATATAACCGGCATCCTCCAAAACGGAAAGGAAGAAAAACAGCACGACGATAATCGGCAAGAAGCTCAGAATACTACCCACACCCGCAAAGATGCCGTTAATAACAAGACTATGCACTACAGGGTTAATGCCGTATGCGGTCAGTGATGAATCCACAAGACCGGTCAGACCAGTAATGCCCAAAGACAGTAAATCACTCAGGAACGCACCAACTACATCGAAAGTCAGCCAGAAAATCAGAAACATGATACCGAAGAAGACAGGAAGCGCAAGATATTTGTTTGTTAGAATATTATCGATTTTGACGCTCCGGATATGTTCCTTGCTTTCCTTGCTCTTTTTTACTGTTTCGGCGCAAACACCTTCAATAAAGTTATATCTCATATCGGCAAGCGCCGCGTTTCTGTCCATCCCTTGGTCATGTTCCATTTCGACAACGCTGTGTTCCAGCAGTTCAAACTCGTTTTGGTCGAGACCAAGCAGCTCGGTGAACGATGTATCCCCCTCGATGAGTTTCATTGCAGCAAACCGGGCAGCGATGCCGAGTTTTTGCGCATGGTCCTCAATCAAGTGGGTTACGGCATGGATACAACGGTGAACAGGGCCGCTTGGGCAAAAATCATATTTTTTCGGATAATTTTTATTCTTTGAGACATCGACAATTTTTTTGACGACCTCGGATATGCCTTCATTTTTTACGGCGCTTATCGGAACAACCGGAATACTGAGCAGTTCGGACATTTTCATAATATTGATTGTGCCGCCGTTATTCCTGACCTCATCCATCATATTTAAAACAAGAACCATCGGGATCTGCAGTTCAATAAGCTGCAAAGTCAGGTATAAATTGCGCTCGATATTTGTGGCGTCCACAATATTGATAATACCGTCAGGTTTTTGATTCAGGATAAAATCACGGGTGATGAGTTCTTCGCTTGTATAAGCACGCATGGAATAGATGCCAGGCAAATCAACAACCACGGCATTTTTATGGCCGCGGATATTCCCGGACTTTTGGTCAACAGTCACACCCGGAAAGTTGCCAACATGCTGATTGGAGCCGGTTAAGCAGTTAAACAATGCCGTTTTCCCGCAGTTTTGATTGCCGACAAGCGCAAATATCATGCGCCTTCACCCACTTCCGATACTTCGATTTTCTTAGCATCATGAATGCGTATGGTCAGCTCATATCCCCGTATATGGATTTCAATCGGGTCCCCCATCGGGGCTACTTTGCGTACAATAATTTTTGTTTTCGGAATAATTCCCATGTCCAGAAACCGGCATCTGAGTGCTCCTTTGCCGCCGACTTTTAAAATAGCAACCTCTTTGCCAATCGGTACTTGATCAAGCGTCATCATCAAATCCCCCGTCTCCATATTGGTTAGTGTGTACTAACTATAGTTAGTTTAATATAACCGATTGTATTTGTCAATACAGTAAGTATTGTTTCAAAATATCAAAATGAGCGTTTGCTTAAACACCGGAGTTTAATAAAACAAATGCCGAATGACGCTTCACCGAATACAACACAAACCCGCAAAACCGGCAGTGTAACCAGTCTTGCGGGTTTGACATTGGTATGTTCTTTACATTATTTGTGTTCCCAAAACTCTTCCGCTTCTTCTTCCATTTTATCAAGCCGTGTGTAATAGTCAGGAAACTCATTTAAATGCGCGAGCGCGATTTTTCCCGTCGTCAGCGGATCGTCGTTCGTCACATTTGTATGCGGATCTCTTATTCCGTGCTCCAGCTCAACATCCATGCCCATTCTAAATTGCTCAACATCAAACTTGTCCCAGATTATACCCAGCTTTTCTCCGATATTTTTGGCCTGTTCTGCTGTAAACTCTCGTTTTTCTGACATTAGATCAACACCTTTCATATAACAATAGCAACCAATCTATTTTGCTTCATCAATTGACAATCCAAGCGCATCCGCAACACCCTTGCCATATGCCGGGTCAGCTTTATAACAGTTGCCGATATGCCTGCGCTTTATCATACTATTGCATCTCGTTTGTGAACCTCAACTTGGTTAACACTACCTTTTTCATCATCTGTATAGTCATAAGTTCCAATATTCATATGCGGTGTTGTTCTGTATTGGCACAAGGAGTTGTCAAACCCCCGTCCCTTGACATCTATCCGAGCGCCACATCCAGGACCATCATCAGCGCGAAACCGGCCGCGGCACCAACGGTGCCGACATCGGAATGCTCCCCGGCCTGTGATTCCGGTATCAGTTCTTCGACGACCACATAAATCATCGCCCCCGCGGCGAAAGCCAGGATGTACGGCAGAACCGGGACAATCAGAGAGGTTACCAGAATCGTCAGCAGCGCCCCGGCCGGCTCGACCGCTCCGGAAAGCGCGCCGTACGCGAACGCCCTGCGTTTCGTCAGCCCTTTGCCCACGAGCGGCATGGAAATTACCGCGCCCTCCGGGAAATTTTGCAGGGCAATGCCTATGGACAGCGCGAACGCTGCCGGCAGCGTGATGTTCGGCTTATCCGCGCCGGCCCCGGCAAAGACGACGCCGACCGCCATGCCCTCGGGGATGTTGTGCAGCGTGACGGCGAGAATGAGCATGGCGCTTTTGCCGATCGTTGACTTTTTACCCTCCGGTTTGTCCGAACCCGCGTGCAGGTGGGGAATAACTCTGTCAAGGCACAGCAGGAACGCGACGCCCAGCAGAAACCCCGCGGCCGCCGGCAGCCAGGCGATGCCGCCCTGTTCCTCCGCCATATTGATGGCGGGAATCAGCAGCGACCAAACCGACGCGGCGATCATGACGCCCGAAGCGAACCCGAGCATCAGCTTTTGCACAAACGGTTTTATATCCTTCTTCAACAAGAAGACCATGCCGGCGCCGAGTGCCGTTCCCGCGAGCGGAATCATCACGCCGGCAAGCACATTGACAGTTTCGTTCATCATACATCACCGCGTTAGAAAATGCCTTCCTCAATATAAACCTTTACAATGTTCGGCAGCATCCATAGGAATTTCGGGAGCCAGTCGGTCAAACTGTAGATCAGCAGGCGAAGGAAAGTCGGCACCGCCAGGATGCCGTATTCAGGCGCGCTCGTGGTGTTGTCTCCTTCAAAGGCCGGCGTGTTCTGCCCGGTTTGCTTGGTTATCGTCACCGAGTCGATTTTGGTAATCACATCGTTGCCAAGCGCGTCTTTTTCATCGGCCAGGATATACGCGTTGAGCGTGAGCGTTCCGCCGCTGACGGACACATCGTTGAAGCAGCCGCCGACATTTGTCTGTGCCGTGCTGTTCCAGTCGCTGCCGTTCCAATAGTTCGCGTAGCCGTTTTTCTGGACGGTCATCGCGCCGATGATGTTGGTATCCATAAATGTGCCGGCGAGGAAACTGCGGATTTCGTACCGTTTGGTGCCGGCTGTTCCCGCTAAAACATAGACGGTGCCGGTATCGGATACCTGGTTGTTGTAGAGGGTTTTGGTGCGCAGATACAGATGTTCGTGGCCGGCGATGACCAGGTCCACACCGGTTTCGTCACACACCGCGGTGAGCGCTTCCCGCAGATACAGCCCGTCCGGCCATTTCATATTTTTGCCGAACGAATAGGGCGATTTGTGAATGAACAGCATTTTCCAATCCATATCGGTGCTGTTCAAGTCGTTTTTCAGCCAGCGAAGCTGCGCGTCGGATACCGCGGCCATATCGTTGGTGTTGAGCACCGCGATGTGCGCGTTGCCATAATCGAAGGAGTAATTGACTCCGTTGAGTGTTTGCACGCTTTCGGAAGTGTCCAGATTGAACATGTTGTCAAACCAGTGCCACACACCGGAACCGTCATGGTTGCCCGAAACGGGGACAAGCGTGGTGGAACGGTTGAGCGCGGCAAATGTTTCGTCGTAATAATCCCATTCCTCATTGGTGCTGTCGTTGGTGAAGTCGCCGCAGTTCACCACGAACTCCGCGTTCGGCGCGGTTTTAAAAGCCGCGTTCAGGGTCGCCGCGCCTTTTTGAAAACTCTCAAGCGAGCTCGCCTGCACATCCGCGATGGCAATGAAGCGGAACGTGTCGTCGCCGTCGTCGGTCACAAAAGTGCCGGACTCGCTCCAGACGCTGCCGTTTCCAACTTCATAGGTATAGGTCTGGCCGCGCTGAAGCCCGGTTACCGTCACCTTGTGCATGTAAGCCCCTTCCCACTCGACGCATTCGCCGCCGGAGAAGGTCAGCGAGCCGCTGATATCCACCCCGTTATTATACACGCGTACCCGCGAGTCCGCCGGGGCGTCGGTATACCAGCAGAAACCCTTTGTTACCGCGTCCGTATGGGCGCAGACCGAAAGGCGCCGGGGTATGTTTTCGCCGGTTTCCCCCGCCGCGGAGCCGATGTTCAAGCCCGAAAGCAGCATCACAGCCAGAAGTACGGCCAGGCATTTTTGAATCGTCTTTTTCATGGTTGAATGTCCTTTCTTGCTGAAAAAAACTATGGGTCAAAGAAAAACAATCGAAAGATTTGAATGAACCTGCTGTTCCGAAACAGGAAGTCATCGAGAACCGTGAGCAACCGGTGGAGAAAAGTCAAATACGCTTGGCGGCCGCTTTAAAACAGCAGATCGCCGTAGAGAGCACGAGCCTGAAGATGTACCGCAACCCGGCCCAAAGTTGGTTGCCGAAGCCGTTTTCTCTGCCGTACATAACGAAGCGCAGCGCGGCGGTCTCATCGCCGTTATACAGCTCGTCATAGGTCACAACGTGGGTTTCATAGGTTGAGGTGTCGCTTTCATCAAGCGTAATGACGCGGGCACCGCGGCCTTCATCGCCGTAAGAGGCGAAGTTGACGCCCGGCGTGTTGACAATATCAACGCCTTTGTAAGAGATTTCAAAGCTGTTGACGTGGTCGTGGCCGAAAAACATCGCCTTGACGTCACCCTGCGCAACAACCGCGTCATATTGCCCGCTGTTGGTGTTGGAGGGGCAGGGCCGCTCATGCAGAACGCCGGCTCTCGTATTAGCCGGATCCAGCGCGTAATATTTGCCGCCGCGTTCAATCGCTCCCGGTGTCCCCGCGTCGACCTGCATCAGCGCTTCATAAATCTCGGGCACAATGATATGCTGAAACATCATGGCCGGTACCGGAACGCCGCCGTTTTGCGCCTGCAGTTCATTGGCGGTGTTGACATACCAATCAATCTGGTCCTGATGGACATAATCGTAACCGCCGTTGACCTCGTCATACATGTTGGAATCGATCATCCAGAGGTTATAGGCAATCTTGCCGCTATCCGTTGAAGAATAAATGGGCACATTATAGTTGCCGCAACCGTAGATACCGCTGCCTTCGTCAAAGCCAATATAGCAATCATAGGTGCTGTAAATGGCCATCTGTTCTTCTTTGGTGACCGTTGTTTCGGCGTCGTGATTGCCGAAGACGACGGCGACAGGGATGCCGTATCCCTCCAGGATGGACATATATTGGCTGATAGCCAGTTTCACCAGCATGGTATCGACAGCATGGATGCCGGTATTGCAGGAACCGCCTGAGATATTGTCGCCGGTCAGGACAATCAAATCCGGGTCTGTCGCCGGGACAATATCCCGGACAAAATCTTTGACGATGGGAAACATCACAAACGTATCCTGCAAATCCGCTAACTGCAGAATGGTGAACTTCCCGTCTGCGTTGAAAGACAGGTGCGCTTGATACGCCGGCGTCTGGTCATTGAGGGAAAACGCGTTCATGCCGAGCAACATGCTCAGCGCAAGGATCAGGGACAAGACAGCGGTCCATTTCTTTTTCACTTGTTATCACTCCCGAATTGTTTTAGTTACCTATTGCTAACTCTAAAAGTATAGCACTTTGCCCGATGTTGTCAATAAACCATAATATATAATGCACGCGCTTTCTGTCATGGTTGGGAAGAATTGCCTTCATAAGCACTGGCATGGCTTTTCAGGGCTTCAAACGTTTCGCTGCTTATACTGTGCTCGATTTTACAGGCATCCCGTGATGCTGTTTCATGGCTGACACCGAGCCTGACAAAAAACTCGGTCAGTAAAATATGCCGCTCATAAGTTTTTTCCGCAATTTCCAGGCCGGCTGCGGTTAACGTCAGGGCCCCTCCGTGGCCGGCAGCAATCAAGCCGGCACTGCGCAGCAGACCGATTGCGCGGCTTATGCTGGGTTTTGAGTATCCCATATATTTTGCAATATCTGTCGCCCGGACGGGTGAATGGCTTTTGGATAAAATCAAGACCGTTTCCAGATACATCTCGCCGGATTCCTGCAAACCCATCACTCATACCGCCTTCTTCTTCACTTGATACAATAGTAACAAAGTCTTGATGGTTTTGACAAGCTAACCCGACCTGATTTACAGTTCTAATGAACGGATCGGTGAATGTGACCGGTTGAATCGATGCTCGGGATTTTCATGATATATTTCGATTGCGTTAAGGGTATGACTGTTTTCGTGACAAATAACGGTTTTGATATTTTTCTGCAGCGTGATGAGAAAGAGGCAAGGCCGGGAGCGTGCAGCTCGCGGCCTTGCGGATATATCAGATGATAAGGCGGATGCGTTGAATGAGAGGAGAGATTATTTTTTCTCTCTCTTGAAGCACAGGAACCAATCCAGGCAGTACTGATCGTCGGACTTCGACTCCATTCTTTCTTTCGCGGTGCCGCAGGAACCGGCGGTCGGTACGATGGTGTCGTCGCCGGGTCTCCAGTTGGCGGGTGTGGCGACCTTGTCTTTGTCCGCTTTCTGCAGGGCGAGGATGATGCGCTTGATTTCGTCAAAGTTTCTGCCGGTGGAAAGGGGATAGTAGAGAATTGTGCGGATCTTCCCTTCGGGGTCGACGACGAACACGGCCCTGACGGCCTGGGTGTTCGACTGCCCGGGCTGGATCATCCCGTACTTTTTGGCGACATCCATGCGGATGTCTTCGATGAGGGGGAACTTGACCTCGACGTTCTTCATGCCGTTCCACTCAAGCTCCTGAATCTTGCGCAGCCAGGCGATGTGCGCGTACAGCGAGTCGACCGACAGGCCCACCAGCTCGGTGTTGAGCGCTTTGAACTCTTCGGCCATGGTGGCGAAGGTCATGAACTCGGTGGTGCAAACGGGGGTGAAATCCGCGGGGTGGGAAAAGAGAATAACCCATTTACCGGCGTAATCCTCCGGGAACTTGATGTTGCCCTGTGTGGTGACGGCCTCGAACGCGGGGGCGGGATCGCCGATTAATGGCATCCTGTTGACAGTGTTTTCTTCCATGGTTTGAATCCTCCTTCTTTTGATTTGCAGCGCCGCGCTGCGGCGTTGCTTTTTTGGTTGGCTTGCCTATATTCTACACGGAAAGTATGACGCTTTCCGTGACGAAGTCACGCAGGTGATTCCTGTGCAAGAGCCTTTTGATAAATGGCTTCCCGGTCCTTTTATGAAAGGACCTTTTCGGTAACGAACGCGATGGCGGCGATGTTCCTGGCCGCTGCCGAAACGGGCAGAGTTTCATCAAGATACCTTAAGCGACAATCCGAGTTTTTCCAGAGCGGCGCCGGGTGTTTCGGCATCTGTGACAATGACTTCGACGTTCGCGTCCGAAAAGACGTAAGACGGGCCTTTTTTTCCGAAATCCTTTTTTACAAAGACAAAGTCCACCGGATTTTTGACCAGAAACTCCGCCGCGAGAATGCCTTTGCTTTTTTCGCTTTCGGTGAACGGATTTCGAATGATGTGTGTTTCCGCGGCCACGGGATTACCGGTCGAGAATGTCGCGAGCATGAAATACGGCGCTTCCCCAAAGTGAGGGCTGAGAGTTGCCTGATCATCCGCCAGGGGAAAAGTGTAGCAGATTTCCTTTTTCAGCAGCGGTTCGTAATGAATGAGAATCTGGTCGATGTTTTTAACGTTTTCCTTGATGGTTTTTTCGATACTGTCCGTGATGAACTTGGCTCGGTCCAGATGATGCGTTTTAATGACAATATTGGCCTCGACGAACTTAAAACGACCCGAATTGCGCCCGGTCAGGGATTTCATTTTGGTTACCTGGGGGGTATGCAGAATGATTTTCTCGATTTTTGACAGCGTATCGTGGTCCAAAGAAGCGTCCAGCAATACCCGTACCCCGTTCCACAATATTTGGAGCCCGGATTTTGCGATAAAACCAACCACAATCAGCGCGGCGATTTTATCGATTTGGAGACCGAACAAACTTAAAACCACCGCAACAAGCACGACGACATTGCTCAGCACATCAAGGCCGATATGTGTCGAATCCGCCAGCAAAACGGGGGAGCCGGTTTTCTTCCCGATGCTTTTTTCGTAACGGGAAAAGATGAACGTGGCAACCAGTGAAATAACGAGGCAAGCGATTGCCAGCCAGGAGTTTGTAATCGGTGTATCGTCGGCTTTGATGACGCTGAGTACGATTTCGTATCCGGTGAAAAGGATCACCAGGGAAATAAAGACGGACAGGAGATTCTCGATTTTATACAGTCCGTACGGAAACGTTTTGGTCTTGCGTTTTGCGAGTTTCAGCCCCGCAAAGATGGTCAGCGACGCGATAAAATCCGCAAGGGTATGATACGCCTCCGCTTTCAGCGCGATACTCCCCGAAACCCTTGCGGAAACATACTTCAAACCGAACAGGACAAGATTGATTGCCATCGCAATCATCGCGGTTTTTTCACTGATTTCCATATATGATGCCCTATATATCCCGATAGTCCGGATTCGGATTGCGGCCTGATACCATCAGCGCTTTGGCAAAGATATTATATGTGCCGCGTGGTTTTCGGGCGGCTCGCATAAGGCGAGTAACACGGGATGATTCAGCCTTCACACTCGTTGTGATGCTGGTGTTCGTGACAGACCGAGCCGGTCGATTCAAGTTCTCCCTGCAGATACAATAAAGTTACGAACAAAGCTTCACCGCTCGCGCCGGTGATGACCTCGATGCCTTTTTCGTTGAAGATCTCCACGGCGCCACCGCCCATACCGCCGGAAATGATGACGTTGACGCCCAGGTCGTTGAGATAATTGGGCAAAAATCCGGGTCTGTGGCCGGGATTGGGGATGCTCTTTGCGGATATGATTTTTCCGTTTTCCGCCTCAAAGATGTTAAAGTTTTCGCAATGGCCGAAATGGCCGGTGACCATGCTGCCTTCGCTTGCTACCGCGATTTTCATTGTTTTTCCTCCGTTTTTTTATTTTCGATGAGTTCGTCCAACATTTTACCGGCGTTTTCAATCAATTGCGCGCAGCGGCGGTGCTGGTAATAATCCGCCGTGCGCTTGTCCGGTACCGGGCCCTGCCGCTGTTCGCCGAGTTCGAGCAGGTCGCGGCAGATAATCGAGCCGTTTTCCTCCTCGAAACGCTTGGCGAGTGATTGGATTAACGCATAGTGCGCGGCTTTGGTTTCATCGTCGTTCGGGCTGGTGTATCCGTATTTGAGCCCCGCGACCATAAACATGCCGGTGACGGCGCCGCACACCTCCCTCAGGCGCGCCATCCCGCCGCCAAAGGAGGAGGCGAGCTTCACAGCCTGCTCAAAATCCATACCCGTTTCATCACAGTAGGCGCAAAGCATCGCCTGCGCGCAGTTGTAGCCTTCCATAAAATGGTCTTTCGCTTTTTGTGCGTGAGAATCCATTATGTCTGCCTCCTCTACAGCATTTTTGCCAGCACTTTACCGACCGGTTCCAGCCAGTCAACATCAAACAGCTCAATCATTCCCGCGTCGCAGGCAGCGGCCAGTTTCGGGTCAACGGGCATTTTCGCCAGCACGTTGATGCCGTGCTTCGCCGCAGTTTCTTCCATATGGCTCTCTCCGAATATTTTATATTCTTTGCCGGTGTCCGGCGCCTTAAAATAAGACAGGTTTTCCACTATTCCGATGACCGGTATATTCATCATCTCGGCCATTTTAACAGCTTTTGAAACAATCATCGAAACAAGCTCCTGTGGGGAAGTCACGATGATGAGCCCATCAATCGCTATAGATTGAAACACCGTCAGCGCAACGTCGCCGGTGCCGGGCGGCATATCGATGAACATAAAGTCCACATCGCCCCAGATAACATCTTTCCAAAACTGCTTGACAGTGTTGCCGATGATGGGACCCCGCCAGACTACGGGATCGGTATCATTCTCAAGCAGCAGGTTAACGGACATAATTCCAATACCGGATTTGCTTTTAACCGGGAACAAACCGAGCTCAGCGCCGGACGCTTTCTTATTTATTCCGAATATTTTTGGGATAGAAGGGCCGGTGATATCGGCGTCAAGAATAGCTGCTTGATAACCCATCCGGCTCATATTAACGGCCAGAATGGATGTTACCATTGATTTACCTACGCCTCCTTTGCCGCTGATAACGCCAATCACTTTTTTGATATGGCTCATTTTATGCGGATTTTCGGAAAAATCCTTTATCGGCGCTTTTCTTTCTGCGCAATCCTCCGCGCAGCTGCCGCAGTTTTTATCGCACTTTTCGCTCATTGTGTTCTCCTTTTTCAGATGTTTATTTCATTTCCGGTTGACAGGTAATCAATCTTATCCGCCATAACGGCTTTCAGGCTGGTATAGGCCGCCATCCCCGTACAATGGCAAGTATAATATTGAGAGCCGGTTAACAGAAGATATCTGCCGATGGCATTGATAGTATCTTCGTCTTCACTGTTGCCGGAAGCTTTGTTATATAAATGGAACCCGCCGATGACATAATCGGGGTAGTATCCCTTCAGGTCATGGAAGCTTTCAACAATATTTATAATTCCTTTGTGGGCACAGCCGGCGATTAACAAGGTTTTACCGTTTTCGGTTAGTATCAGGTTTTGCTCATGGCTAAAACCGTCCGGAATAAAAGTATCGCCGGTTTTTTCAAACAAATCTTTGTTGCCCGCAGGTTGAAGTGTTTGGCCGGTAACGGTGGGAAAAATCTCCAGCCCGTCTTCAATCTCCAAGTACCCGCCGGTAAATACAAAACGCTCAGAAAAGGGGAGCGTTTTATCCAACCCGATATACTGCTTGGGTGCATCCGTTCGGTTCGCGTAATAATCGCCAAACGCCTTTATGTTGGCATATACCGGTGAATGGCTGTTTAATTCTAAAAATTTCCTCAGCCCGCCGCCATGGTCGTAATGCCCGTGGGAAATAACACAGATGTCAACCTGAGTCAAATCCACGCCAAGTATTATCGCGTTTTCGGTAAAAAGGGAACCTTGCCCGGTATCAAACAGCAATTTATGTTTTTCTGTTTCAATATACAAACTCAGCCCGTGCTCGCTGCCGAGATCTTTAAATTCGGATATATTTTCAACCAATGCCTTTATGCGCATATTTCACACCTTTTTCTCCTGCCATAAGCAGTTGGACAGTTCTGCTATAAACTTCTCTTACCGCGCGCCCGGCGAGACAATCAAAATCAGTTATATTCTTTCCGCTGTTGACAGCTTCGACTGCCTGCGGGTCAAAGGGTATTTTTCCGACAAAATCAATGCCGGCTTTGATGCAATACGCTTCAATGCTTTGGGTATTTGTCATATTTATGTCATACTTGTTGATACACAGAGCAAGCTGAACTCCAAAGCTTTTGGATGTTTCGACAATTCTTTTCACATCGCTGATGCCTGAAACCGAGGGCTCCGCAACAATCAGCACCATATCCGCCCCGCTGATGGAAGCGATAACCGGACAGCCGATTCCGGGAGAACCGTCAACAACGGCAAATTCTGCGTTTGCGGCAGCTGAAAGCATCTGTTTTTTTACCTCGGAAACCAATTTGCCGGAGTTGCCGCTGCCCATTTTAAGATGAGCCGTTGAAAATACCGAATTATTTGTATACAGAATCAGTTCGCCGGAAACAGCCGGGTTCATTGTTATCGCGCCGGCCGGGCAGACATATTCACATACTCCGCAGCCTTCGCAGGCGAATGGGTTAACCGTATAATCGTTATCGTTGTCAATAGCGTCAAATCGGCAGCTTTGTCTGCAGAAATCACACCGGACACATAAACCGGTGTCAATACCGGCTTTGGGCAACCCATAAAAATCGGATTTGACAGCATCGGTTTGTTGCGGCATAATCAAGTGTAAGTTCGGTGCGTCTACATCACAGTCCCCATATGCTTTTGCGGCGGATAATTCTATAAAAGCGCCGGCGACCGTAGTTTTGCCTGTGCCGCCCTTACCGCTTAGGATTAACAGTTGTACCATGCCTTGCCTCCCTCATCACGCTTTGAAGCAGAGACGCGAACATCGTTTTATATTTTTCACTCTCTCTGACTGCAATTTTGGCATTTGAATTTAAGGTGCCGAGCTCATTGTCGTAGTATATTCGTCCGATAATCTCAATATCCTGTTCCTCACAAAACTTTTGTGATGGGTTTTCTCCGTCCAGGCATTTATTCAGTATAACACCGAACGGTTTGCCGAAAAGCTTAACGAGTTCATATACCATGTTCAGGTTATGCGCGCCGAAGATTGTCGGTTCAGCTACCAAAACGCAGTAATCGGCATCCTTGATACTTTCCATTACAATACAGGCGCTGCCCGGAGGACAGTCGATAAATGTCAAGCTTGCTCGTTTCAAATTGTTATCATGGATCATTTTTTTTATAATCGGCACACCCGAAGGCTCTCCGGGGTTTAAAAAACCGGAGTACAAAGACACATTGCCTGATTCTCCCTTTTGTATGATACCGACCGTTCTCTCTTTTTCGGTCAGCGCATTTTCAGGGCAGACCAGCACACAACCCCCGCAGGAGTGACAAATATTTTCAAAAACTTTCAGTTGCCCGCCCGCGTAAGCAAGTGCATTGAACCGGCAAAAGTCAACACATTTTCGGCAGCCGGTGCAAAGCGCTTTGTCCGCGAACGGGATTTTTACTGCCACAATTTCTTCTTTGATGTTTGACGGTTTAAAAAATAAATGGCCGTTCGGTTCTTCAACATCGCAGTCAATATAGATGGAAGCTTTGGCAGCGCTTGCCAAGTTTACGCTTACAAGAGTTTTGCCTGTGCCGCCTTTGCCGCTTAAAACGGCGATTTTCATACTATTGACCTCCGTGGTTGTGGAAACCGGCATGAATTTCATCCAGCAAAGGCAGTTTCCCCGTTTCGAAAGCGTCAATATTATCCCGAATGGAATCGCCATTCGTTTTATATATTTTTATATGCGCGGCTTGTAAAACTTCCGCGGCGTTTTCACCGCAGCGGGGTGTCATTACAGCGTCGGCCTTGTGGTCCACAATCATCTGCGATGCTTTGATGCCGGCACCGCCCTGGCTGGCAGCAGCGCTGTTGTCAATATATTCCGCTGCTTTTGTCTTCGTGTCGTATATCAAAAAATAAGGTGTTCGTCCGAAAGATATACAAACGGTTGATTCCATGTTTTTTTCGTTAACCGGCAATGCGATTTTCATTTTTCATCCACCTTTATTTTTCTTATCAATAACCTCTTAACTTGAAATCAGTTTGCTGAGCCCTTTTTTGGCGCCGACCAGGTCGCCGGCAAGGGCCTGCCCTTTGAGCGTGTGCAACTGCTGTTTGGTCAGTTTTCCGGTTTGGCTTTTCAGTATTTTTATAAAAATATATATCTCTTGATAGTTGCTGCTCATATTTACACCCAAAAATATTATTGTTGTAGTTTATATAATCCTGCTATTTATCGGCTGATATGGCACCATTCGCGTACCTGTGCCGGAAACAGCCGCCGCATTTGCACGCGGCTTCAAGCCCGTCGCAAAGCTTATAGTCTCCGCCCTCAATAACAAGAATCTTACCGTTCACCAGGGATTCCGACAGCTTCTTCCGTGCTTCATTGTAAATACCCTGTACTGTTGTGCGGGCAATATTCATTTGCGACGCGCACTCCTCCTGCGTAAATCCCTCATGGTCGATGAGCCGTATGGTTTCATACTCATCAACACTCATAATAATGCTGTTTGCAAAATCAGACGCATTTAGCGGGCCGAAGCGGTTGTTTGCAGGCATGCAGCATACATTTCTCCATTTTCTTGGTCTTGGCAAAATTTGTTCACCTCGAATTATGGTGGATATAACCAGAGCGTCCTCCGGTTATAACCACGGGTTTTATTGATCCTCAAGCTGTTTATCGATGGTTTCAAGCCGGCTTTTCAGCAAATCCCTTTGCTCCCGAAGCTGTTCTTTCCGCGTTCTGCCGGATGTGGTTTTATTTGCGTAAGATCCTCCTCTGAGACCGCCTCTGAAACCATGCCTGCAAGCAAGCCCAAGCCCTAATCCCAACCCCAGGCCGGCGCCGTATTTGGCAATGGTTGCTCCGCTGCAGTTTCCAAATCCTCTTCCGGTTAAGGGACCGAGGCCCGCCGGACCTGTTCCGTCTCTCCCTGGCATATGATTCACCTCCTTATCGTTTCTGACATATGTCACTTTCAATTACCATTATACATAGTTTCCGGCATATGTCAATAACTATTTGAAATATTTTTTTAAGTGTGCTTTTACCGCGAAGAAAAAGAAAAAATGTTCCGCATACGGGACAACCCCCGCAAGCAGCGCTTTACGGGGGTTGTGTTTCATTCGATTATTTACGGGTTTTGGCAACCGCCTGAGCAAGTGCCGTTGCCCGCGCCTTTTCCGCCTTGCCTGTTACCGGATCCCTGGCCTTCACAGGTTCCCTGTCCGCCGCGCCGATTCCCGCCTGCCTGCCCGCCAAGCCTCTGTTGAAGCTGACCGGAACCGGTGCCGTCGCAGTTGGCCTGCCGTTCTTCGACAGCGGCGATGATTTCGTCGGCTTTCTCCTGCGTGATTTTTCCGTCGGCAACCTTTTCAGCGAGTCTTTCTTTGCGGATTTCCAGCTTTTCGGCAAGAAATTCTTTCAATTTTCCCGCTTCCAGTGCCATCGCGCCGTAAGACTTTCCGTTTTCGGTGCGTTCCTGCCTCACTTCTTCGACCGTCTTGCCCGTGAGCGCCGCGACCGCTTCGGCAGGCGAACCGTAATTCGACGCGGCGTATGCGGTAACTGTTATCGCGCTTAACGCGATTACGGCTATGACGACCAGCAATGCTTTCTTGAACTTTGTCATTTGAATAACCTCCTTTTTTTGCGGCCGTTGTTTTGGTCCGCACCTAAAGAATACCCCCTATATGTGGCAAAAGTGTGTTTTTAATTCTAAAAATTTGTGCGGATTTTCAACCGGAAAACACACTTTTGCCACATGATTGTTCTACAATATGTTATAATAACAAAACAGCAGAAAAAATGCGGGGTGATAAAATGCCTTCCATATTAATAGCGGATGACAACAGGCAGATAACTTCCGTTCTGGAAGAGTACGCGAAAAAGGAAGGATATACCGTCAGCATCGCCTATGACGGCTTCGAAGCGTTGGCTCTCTTTAAAAAGCTGAACCCTGATATCGTGCTCCTGGATGTGATGATGCCGAAAACGGACGGTTTCGAAGTTTGCCGCGAAATCCGTAAAACCTCTGCCGTGCCGGTCATCATGATCACCGCCAGAGGCGAAGATTTCGAGAAAATCATGGGGCTCGATATCGGCGCGGACGACTACATCGTAAAGCCGTTTTCGCCAGCCGAGGTGATGGCAAGAGTGCGCGCGATTTTAAGAAGGATCACAAATACCGATACTCAAAAGGCGCAGATCCTCTCTTTTGACAATCTCATTGTGAATATTGACGATTATTCCGCTGCGGTTAACGGGGAACCGGTAACGCTAACGAAGAAGGAAATCGAGCTGCTCTGGACACTCGCGAACAACAAGAACAAAGTGTTTTCCCGGGAAAATCTGCTCAACAGCTTATGGGGCTATGATTATTTCGGGGACAGCCGCACCGTCGATTCCCATATCAAACGCCTTCGCGCCAAGCTCGATGAGTATCAGCACAAAAACTGGGAAATTAAAACCATTTGGGGTGTCGGCTACAAGTTTGAGGAAAAACCAAATGAAAAATAAAATAGCCATAAAACTCGCGCTGTATTTTTCGATTATCCTGCTGGTATTTTCCATCATGATCGGTATTGTTTTTATGTTGCTTTTCAGAAATCATACGGTTGAGATTTACAAGGCCGATTTGCAGAAACGCGCCGTTACGATAGCCGCGGCTCTTTCGGGAAATTATACGCAAACCGGAAACGGTGCGGGAAAAGGCAGGCAAGGCAACTACGGCGGTTATCTGAAAGTGTTGGACGAAATGGCGATGACCGATGTTTGGATTGTGGATGAAAACCTTGAACTGATTACAAACAGCAGGCTCGCTAACAGAAATTATATTTACGCCGATTTACCCGCTGACGCCGATAAGGTTGTTCAAGAAGTTTTCACGGGCAAGACCGGTTTCAGCGAAGGATTCAGCGGACTTTTGAACACGCCGACCCTGACCGTCGGCACGCCGATTTATTCGGGTGGAACAATCATCGGCGCTCTGCTTCTGCATTCGCCGGTTGAAGGGATTACCCGGGCGAATACCCAGGGTTTTTGGATTTTGGCAGTCAGTGTGCTGGCCGCGATGGCTCTGGCGGTTCTTCTTTCCGTTTTTCTCTCCTTCTCCTTTACCCAACCTCTGAAAAAAATGCAGAGCTCCGCGATGAAGCTTGCCGGCGGCGATTATACGGCGAAAACGGGTGTCGCTCAAAGGGATGAAATCGGCGAACTTGCCGGCGCCATTGATGTTTTAAGCGAAAAGCTTGACCTCGCCTCGCGTGAAAGTGAGCGGCTGCTGCAGCTGCGGCAGGATTTTGTCGCGAATATCTCCCATGAACTCAGAACACCCGTAACCGTCATCCGCGGCTCGCTTGAAGCGCTTTGCGACGGCGTTGTGCATGAGCCGGAGCAGGTGAAAAAATATCATGCCCAAATGCTCGGCGAAAGCATCTTCCTTCAAAGGCTCGTGGACGATCTGCTTGATTTGTCCCGCCTTCAGAATCCGGATTTTAAAATTGAAATGAGCGAAGTGAACCTTTGCGAGGTGCTCGATGACGCTGCGCGAACCGCCGGGCAAATGGCGAAGCAAAAGAATATCGCGGTGAAAAGGGAACAGGATACGCAACTTTTAACGGTTCCGGGTGATTACGGCCGGCTCAGGCAGATGTTTTTGATCGTTCTCGACAACGCCGTGAAGTTTTCGCCTCCGGGCAGTGAAATCTCCCTCACGCACAAAGGGAAGACGGTGTCCGTCAAAGATAACGGTCCGGGAATCCCCAAAGAGGATTTGCCCTATATTTTCGACCGCTTCTATAAAACTAAGTCGGCCGAAAACGAAAACGGAACCGGCCTGGGTCTTTCCATCGCCAAGCAGATAGCCGATAGGCACGGCGTCAAGGTATCGTTGACCTCCGAACCGGGCGAAGGCGCTGTGTTCATCTTCGAGTTTTAAGTGCCGGCTGTAAAAATTACCTCCAAATCTTTGTTTTGGGGGTAATTGATTATGAAACGAAAAGTTGTAAACAGGAAGAAGATTTGATTACTAATAGTATCATTCATTGTATTTCTCCTCATAAAATTCCGGTTTATCTAATCGAGGTATAGGCTTCCCGCTTTGAACGTTAAAACGATGAAAGCATTATACAATATTAATTCTCATATTTCTACATTAAAAACAAACCTTTAATTGATGCACCGTGGCCAGCCACAACTCGTCGTCAAAATCGATGAGCAGGTTTTCCCGCTTGTCAATACTCTGCGATAAAGTCTTAATGTTTTTCATATGTATCCAGACAGAATGCATTCGTTAGCGAAACGTCAGGATCATGCAGGGCAGCCTTAATCATGTCGGCCATTTCTACAAGGATGCCACGATTTGTGGCCTCTTTCCAGAATATATTGTTGTACTTTCGGCGTCCAGTTGCAGTTTGGATTGCCTCTTCTTTGAGAACGGGCAGTTCACCGTTGTGATTCCTGCGTAGGATATCAAAGTAAACTGCCATCCAGTTTATGCTTATGTCGTATGCCCGAATGAAAGCTTTAAGCTCAGTTTCTTCCACTCCGATTGCCGCTGAGATAGTTTTTACCTGGGCTCCATGCACACGCATACTGTCTACAACGTAATAGATGTCAAAATCTCTAAATTCCATTTCTATACCTCCGCTTCATGGTAGTTAATATATTGCTCTAAAACGGAAATATATCAAGTCATTTTTGCGTTAATAATTGAAAACTTACTGTGAATAGCCTAATATATAAATGGATTTATCCTGTTTAGGCACTAGGGGGGTGCATAATTTAATTGTTTGGGGTGCACAAAAGCTTATATATCAACGATTTATGATTTCAGGCTGACTCGTAAAAAAGCTTAAAAACCCTGAAACCACGCTGTTTCAAGGCTTTTACAAAAAGAAAAGCAGCCTATCATTGTATCAACGATAGACTGCTTTCGTGGCTAATGCTGATATTATTGATACGATGCACACCTTTGCCGACAAATCGTTAGCGAGGGTACGCTTTCGTTAGCGAAGGTATCAATCGTTGACAGCGGTATACCACTGAAAGTTAGCGTTTACTCCGTGCTACTTTATACATATTTTCGAGGTATTTCTCTGGGTGGGGCATTGGATGTCCCTTATGTTTTATATCAGCGCGTTCTTCTTTCTGGTATACCGAATTAATACGGTGCCAATCTTTTTCAAACATTTCCTTAAATTTGTCCTTGAATTCTTGCATATCATCTAAATTATCCATTGCGGCAAATACCGCGGCAACCTTTTCCTCTTTTTTCACTACTACTGCTGGCATAGCTATTACCTCCTATAAAAATCCTTATATCTGTGTCACTATAGCTTTATGTCTCAGCGAAGGTCTTTCTCCTGCACCTAATAAAACGCTATTTTTTTGAACCCTATACCGTGGAGTTTCAATGCATCTTCAAAAGCAAATAGTCCTTCGTTATTGGCTAAAAAGTCACGGAATGCTACCGTAGATGCTGTTGTATCTGTAACAGAAAGAGCCTCTTTGAGAAATCTGTGCCAATCTGCCATAAGCAACTCGTAGTGAAAATCATCGGCAGTTTCGAAGTCAACGGTTATACCGACCGCTGTGCCTGAATTATCTGACCATACCCGATAATCAACGGTATCTGAAACCTTAATTTTATTCCCGGTGCTATATCCCTGTTTTAACCAATCATCGCTATGCATCATTGCTTCCCCTATATTACTTCCATGTCTTTTTGATTAATCACGGTTTTTTATTTTGCCTCAGAATGACCATCCTTCTTTTTCGGCGAGTTCGGTCACGTTATAGCACGGGATATTGTACGCCGCGCATATTTTAGGGATTTTCTTTGGCGAGTCTTTGTTTTCCTCGGTAATCACGGCAATCCGGTACTTCATTGCGGTCGCAATGAGGAATGCATCGCCGGAAGACTTCATGTTCGTAAAGTTCAACAATTCTGGGTGTTCGTTCACGATTTTAGTGACATTCTGTTCAATTCCAACATCAACGTCTAAAACGGTGCATTGTTGAATCCAAGGTTTCAGAGTGTCGTCCTCGACCTCATCTTTGATTTCAGAGCATAAAACGATTTCCGATGACTTCACCAACTCATCAATCTTTTGCCACAGGGTACTGTACACGCTGCGACGGTGAGGCTCGTCCGCTTTTTGGGAAAGAATCGAACAAGTGTCAATTATATAGCGGTAGGGCGGTGGTATCAGAGTCATTTGCTCTGAGTACATATTGTTTACCATCTCGCCACCTCCGCAAGGAACTTCGGAATGTGTTTTTCTTTTATCCCAAGAAAACCCGAAACTTCCTGTTTGCTGAAATACCCGTCGCTATAACCCATTAGCAGAATACGGCAAATCGTCGGGCTGGTCTTGTCAATTGCTTCTCTGCTGACGTTTTTGGGGATTGACTGTCCTCGCCCTTCCTGCCGAGCCAATTTTTCTGCTTCTCTCTGCTGTACAAAGTTTTGTCGGATTTCGTTTGCAAAAGTGTCATACTCGTCCTGAGTAAACCGCCTTGTGTCGAGTAGTCTCCTGATAACGACTTCTTTACTTATGCTGAATCTACCCGCCATAGTTTCTACATCATCCAAGGTGATTGAAGTGATTTTCTTTGCTGATAAATACGCGTTTAACGAGTCTGTAGGAACAAGCACCTCACCAGCCACAGCATTGCAAAACACCTCTTCCGCTGCGGAAGAAAACGACGAAACCATCTCATTGCAGAGTGTGGACTGGCGCTTTAGGATATGAACCAACTCGTGGATTATTGAAAACGTCTTGGCTGGATACCTATCATTTTCGTTAACGCCAATAATCGGAGCGGTGTCATTGAAGATTGATATTCCACGAACAGTTTCTACATCAACGCCTGTAAAACAGTGAACGAAGATGCCCTTGCTCTCAATTTTTTGCCGCACATAAAGGTAGAACTGTCGTGGAGAGGTCAGCTTAAATTGGTCATCCAATTTAATACCGAAAAACACTCTTATGGTTTTTGCATATTCAATAACGCTGGCATTGTCGGCAATTGCAGGCAGCGACAGCGGTAGTGCTTCAATTTTCATGTCCGATTCTGAAGAAACCAAAAAATCGTGGTAGCGAATGAGTTCAACAACCGCAAGGTTCAAAGAACTATCGTCGATCGCTATATCATAAGGTAGTGTCCGCAAGTTCCTCAAGGCAGGTAGCTGTTTAACGGGCAAGATGCCCTTATTCATATACAGCCCAGCAAAAGGAACCTTCAGAACCTTCGCAAGCCCCTTAGCCTGATTTATTGTCGGATAATCGGTGTTTGAAGTGTCCAACCACGCGCTGACCTTTTCCTCGGTCTGCCCTGTCCTCTGAGAAAGGTAAGCAATGGTGACGCCTATCTGCGAGCAGATAAAGCTAAGGGTCTCCTTATTAATATTTGCGTCGGTTCGTGCCATCGGTAATCCTCCTTTCTCCGCAGAGCGTACATTCAATTATATGCACGTTCGCTATTAGTGCAATCCTACGTTATGAATCACTCATCTTCACCCATCATCATCTTGTAATGCTGTTCCTGCTCCAAGGCTTCAAATATCAACTTAAATACATCCTTATATAGCGAAATGTCTGTGCAGTCGTCGACATAATTCAGACCGTCGCTAAAGCCTACGGAGTTGGCATTTATATAGGATAACATAGCCGTGGCGAGGTGATACTTCGTGTAGTCGGGCAAACCTTCGGCTGGCGTTTCCACGAACTTGTCTTTATGCTCATCAAGAACCCTCTTGCGAATATTCACACCGTCATAACCGCAAAGCTGCATGAAATAGTACTCCAGAATCCGGCGAATGACGTTCATTAACGGAATCGCCGTGTCAACCTCCCTGTACTCACCCCAAAGGGCGGCGTAGGAATTTTGGACAGGGTTGAAGTTCTCTTGCTCGGTCGGCTTTATCAGACACTGGCGGACACAATGCTTGATCGTGGAATTGTTGCTCGCTTTGTTTACCACATAGAACGATACGCAATTATAGCGGGATACTTGATTATAGGTTATCTCCCTATGGAAATAGACATTGTGGGTCAGGATGAAAATTTGCTTGATATAGTCGCCCTGAACCTCACGTTCCTGTTCACGATATTCGGCGTTGTTAAAGCAGACACCTACCATTTCCCGCACCAAGGTACTGACGATGAATAGAACGCAACTATCCATACTGGAAACGGGGTCGTCTATTACGACAATTTTATCCTTACTGACATCGGTATCTGCATGGGCCCCGCGTACAAGGTGGTAAAAGTAGAGGAACGCAATGAAATTCCGCTCGCCCTCGCTGAGTTTGTCCGCAATCGTCCCGTCTTGGCGCACAACCTCGTAGACATTTTGCTGACCTCGCTTTTCGCGCAGGGTGAAGCCTTGGAAACCTGAATCTCGAAGTAAGTCATTTATGCTTTTGATAGTCGGGGCTGTGCTAACCACTCGTTTGTTAAGGTCGGCGATTTCATTCCCCAAATCCCGTGATGTCTTGCCGCCATCTGTGATTAGCTTCATCAAAGCGGTAATCTCATCATCAAAAGTCTTGCGCCGCCCTCTATAGGTCGTAACATCGCTCTGAAGCGTAAATGCAATAAGCTCCCAGACTTTCTTGGTGCATTCAGCTTGCTTCTGACGCTTTGCACCGACGATGCCGTTGTTAGCTTGAATCTGTTTATTGAACCCCTCGATGAGGTTGTTTATTTCATCCCGCAGCGTTTTGACGTTTTCAAGCGTGACTACTGAAGACGGCTCTTTCAACTTGTCAGTTATCCGTTGGATGTTGATTTCAATCGTTTTCTCCAAGAGTGCAAGTTTCGCCTTATACTCAGTCAGGTCAAGCTTAGGGAAAGCGTTCTGGAGATTGCCGTTAAGCACATCAAGGAAGCCTCGCATATCGCTTGCATAGTCCTCTTGAAACTGCCGCAAAGCAACGATGTCCTCTTGATACTGCCCATCAAAGCAGGCAGAGACTTGCTCTTCAAAATCGTCGGGTAATTCCTGCTGACAATAAGGGCATTTACCTTCTGGAGTTTCAGCGAAATGTTCATGCCCTTGACGCACCCAGTCCGTGGCTTTAATCGCTTTGATGAAGCCTGCAAAAGGTGTATCGCTACTGCTTGTGATGGATTTATTAAGTAGTTCGTTACCGGGGGACCCTTTTAATCTTTCCGTGCCACCGGTCGGTTGAAATTCCTTATATGTAGCAGCATTTGGATCGAATGCCGTTTCATACAGCGTCCTTAATTCTCCCATATCGTGTTGATTAGGATTTCCTGTTTGTAATACTTTTTCAGCAAACTGGGCCTTCCGCTTAAAGCCGCTCTGTGTAGCGTCAAATCCATCGCGGATGGCTTTCGTTTTGTCCCAACAGGTTGCTTGAAAGTTATCGAGCAAAGTGTTTCGTGCAGACTCCTTTTGGTCCTTTGCCGTGGTATTTTCGCTATTTAGCTTTTCCTGCTCGGCTCGCTGAGTATTCTTTTCAGCTATGTCGGTTTGAATCTTGATGTTCTGCTCGCCAACGGTGAATACGCCCTTGAGTTTACCGTAGTCACGGAAATTCGCTTCGACAAACTCCTGATTATAGACAAGCACAGAGTAGTCATCTGCAGATTTGCCTGCTTGCCAAGACAAACCTTCATTGCCATGGACAGCCCGCGCTATTGTGGATTTTCCCGTACCGTTGTTTCCATAAAAGAAGTTGATAAGCGTAGGCTCAACCGGAATGCCGTGGAAAGTCGCAGCGTTCAGCATAAGTTTTTCGATTGCGGAAGGCATTTTAGTATTCATCATCTATATCCTCCGTTTGTTTTCGCGGCTCGGATATACGCGAATTTATAGGTAGAATTTCATCTTCGTCATCTCCGAGAGCGGGCAGTGCGATTATCTCCCTACCGGCTATGCCTTGGAGGTCGCCGCTCATACCATAGAGACTATTTGTGACCTTTTGCAAGATTTTTTCCTGTGCTGCCCAGCGTTTCTGGGCTTGCTTTTTCTCTGTATCGAGCTGTTTTGCCATCTCGTCGTAGGACTCAAGGATATAACGAATCCGGTTACTAAACTCGCCACCGGTCAGATAGTTGTATATCAGTTCAACCTTCACATCTTTGCCTTCAGCAGCGCGATTGGCTGCAAAGACCTTGACGATTGCTTCCCGCAATAATGTGGCGAGCATAATCACATAACGCGGTTTCACGAGCCAGACATTATCAGCAAGCTGTTTGAAGTCGTCGCCTCCTCCGTCAGTGGGGTTGAACACAATAACTCCCATTTGAGCTTTTTCTGATGCAATTTCATCTTTCAGCTTACCGAGCCAGCTTGCCTGATAGGTTTTGGCGTTTTTGCACTCCCATAGAATCAATCCGCAATTCATATAAAACTGCTCGTTGACTACTTGACGAATGTCTGAGCCTCGTTCGCCCTTTTTAACTTCTTCGACTGTATCGAACGGGAAACTGCTGCGGAGGGCATTTTCGATATCCAGTTCGAGGATTTCACCCTGTAACTGCTGTGAACCCTGTTCTGCCACCTGTTTAGCTGTGGTTAATTGCTCACGTAACCGGTTGATGGTTTCCTCCTGCTCGCGGATTTTTGTGTTGAAGTCCTCGGAGGCTTTTTGCGCTGCCTCGGCACGTATACCTTTTTCCTTTTCGAGCAGTTCCTTGCGGGCCGTGAGTTCTGCATCCTCACGCGCCTTATTTGCCTTGGAGAGTTCTTCGAGCAAATCCGATAACTGCTTGCGGAGCTGCTTTTCGCTTTCCTTTGAAGCGATGGCTTCACGGCGCAGACGCTCGGTTTCGAGTTCCGTGGTCTGTTTTGCCTTTTCAACTTCAAGTTCAGTAGTTTGGCGAGCCTTGTCCAGTTCAAGTTTTGCAGTTTGCCGCTCCCGTTCAATTTGAAGCTGTGACGCCTGTTGCGCCTCGGATATAGCTTTTTCCACGGCTTGCTTTAACTTTATCTCAGCAGCGGCATCATACTCCTTGCGGAGTGTCTCCGACTGCTCAGTTTTTGCTCGAAGCAACTCATCCTCAATCTGGTGCTGTATGGCATCAGATATTTCAAAAGACTTTTTGCAATTCGGACATATAATAGTAGCCCCACCCATATTTTCTCTCTCCTCAGACTATTTTTATCCCTGTACCAGCTCCCACAGCTTGTCATAGCTGTCAACTACATCGTATTTCACGTTATCGCCGCTGATAGCACGGAAATGCTCACGGGCGCAGTGTGCTTTGGCTTCCTCGATTTTGCGGAGTTCCATCGAGGACATATCACCTTTCGTCTCAGCAACGAAATAAATGTGCTTCACTTTACCTTCATAGAACGCAATCGCCCAGTCGGGGTTATATTTGCCCACAGGGGTGTTGATATAGAATCCGCGCGGCAACTTGACATAGACCTCAACCTCTTGACTGTGCGCTTCTAATGCGGAAGCAAAGTCACGCTCGTTGGTAGAATCGTAAATAACATAATCGTATAGGTGACGCTTTGCCTCCATAGCGTTTACGCCAAGACTTCCTTTCTTTAGATCGGGTTCGGTGAATATTTCAGTACCAAAAGCGGAAGTCAGCTTATCGTAGGTTATATGTTCGATAATCGCTGTTGCCTTCTGCTCGTTGATGATGTTTGAAGCGCGGATAATATACTCTTCGGGATTGTCTCCGAACTGGTCAAAGATAACTTTTTCGAGACCGACCAGAATCTTTGTCACGGCTTTTCGCGTGAGTCCCGTTTCTGCTACGATTTTCCCAACAAGATCGTAGTGGACGGCTGAACTTGCCCGCATCGTCATGAATGGAGCTGCTTCCTCGCGCACCATATCCTTTCGAACAAAGGCTTCTCCAGATTCAAGCTGTTCCTTGGAGTCAATGTTCTTTGCCTGTTCACCCGTTTCAACCTTGAAATAAATCTTCCAAACGCGCAGTCTGGCATTCAGCTCCTTTACAGCCTTTTCCACCAATTCATCTTCATCAAATCCTACGACATAGTAGCTTTTGTGGTTAATGCGTGACCACAGTTCTTGGAATGCCTTGCTATCCAGTTTTCCCTTATCAAGTGTGACCTCGACGGTGTTTTTGCGAGCGTTTTCAGGCTTATTGGCATTCGGATCGTAGACAGAATCCAGTACGGCTATGACATCAGCAGTTTGTCCGGCTGCTTCTTCAGGTACTTCTATAGTGCCGTTTTTCTTATCCTCGTAATATTTCTCGGTTAGTTCGCCTCGCTTCACATAACCGTTTTCTATTAAGCTCTCATAAATAACAAGGGCTGTATCTTCATCGAACTTCTCTGTGAACAGCTTTGCTTCAACCTTGCGCGGACGGTCGCCGACAGCTTCGGCAATTTCGCTTTGCAATCCCTTGGCGAAGCTATCGTAACTTTCGTTTGCAATAACCGTCAGTACGTTGATATTGTGGACTTCCTCGCGGGATAGGAGGGTTTCATCCATACGTTCGCCGCCTTGATTGACGGCAAGGCGCAGCCCACGCCCGACTTCCTGGCGTTTACGAACATCGCTTCCGCTCTGTTTCAAAGTACAAATCTGAAAAACATTCGGGTTATCCCAGCCTTCGCGCAAGGCAGAGTGGGAAAAGATAAACCGCACAGGCTCACGGCGGTCAAGCAGGCGTTCCTTGTCCTTCATGATGAGGTCATAGGCATCCGCGTCGTCGGATGTGCGTTCTTTTCTATCGCCGAGCTTACTGTCTACCATACGGCCACTTTTCTTATCAATTGAAAAGTAACCAGCATGTGTTCGCTCGACCTCAATACCGTCAAGATACGCAAGATACTCCGTCGTGTCAGTTAAGGCAAGCTGCATACTGCCGACAATGGCTTTGTACTCCTCCTGGAAAATCTCAGCATAGGTGCCTCCTTGTGCGTTGCCTGAAGCGTCATACTGCTTGTACTTCGCCACTTCATCAATAAAGAAAAGCGATAAAACCTTCACGCCTTTGGCAAATAACTGCCGCTCCCGCTCGATATGGGACAGTATGGTTTCCCGTATCTGAATACGGCGCAACTGATCCTCACTAACCGCGCCAATAACATCCCCGGCAAACAGCTTCTTACCGTTTGTAAATTCAACAGAAGAATCTCTGCCGTCAATTCGCAAAACGGTATAGCCGTCCTTATATTCGGCAAGCTCTCCGGAGTTATCGAACAGGCTATAACCTTCGGTTACTACCCGTGTTTTTGGGCTGAACCCAGTCTTATTCTTTATGTCAAATTCGATTGTCGCTGTGGGGTTGCCCTTCGAAAGGTTAATGCTCTGCACATAAACATAGCCTTCCGTAGCGGTGCTACCGGAAACCGAAATACCCTTGACGGCTATCTTTTTTACGAGCCGTTTGTTATAGGCTTCGATCGCATCCAAGCGGTAAATCATGTTGTACATACTGTCAGCTTTGTGGGTCGCAGAATAACGAAGGGTGACAAGGGGAGCGAACTCTTTCAATCGCTCTTTGGTGGCCTTACCTTCCACCGACTGTGGTTCATCGATGATCATTATCGGGTTTGTTTTTGCAATGATATCAATCGGACGGCGAGAACGAAACTCGTCCAGCTTCATATAAATACGCCGGGCGTCCTTGCCTCTTGCATTAAACGCTTGGCTGTTGATAATCATCACGTTAATTGCACTATCAGAAGCGAACCGGTCAATCTCAGTGAGCTGCGAGGAATTATATATGAAATAACGGATTTTCTTACCGTAATCCTCGGCAAAATGCTCCTCCGTCATTTGGAAGGACTTATAAACCCCCTCGCGAATAGCCACGCTTGGCACGACGATAATAAATTTACTCCATCCATACCGCTTGTTCAGTTCGTACATGGTCTTAATATACGTATAGGTTTTGCCGACACCTGTTTCCATCTCAATGGTCAGGTTAAAACGGCCTACAAGTGAATCGGACGGTTTTATACCACCTTGCCGCTGAGTGGTGCGGATATGCTCCAGTATTTTGTCATCAGAAACAACAATAGGTGCATTGCTAAAGCCCGTAAAATCCTGTGCTTGGGATAGGGAAAGCTGTCCCAAGCCGGAATCTATCATATATGTCGGGGTGCGAAACGGCTGACCCGCGAACACATCGCAGACTGCTTTTGCCGCGTCTGCCTGAAAAGGCTGATGCCGGAATTGTAGTTTCATTCGCCGTCACCTCCGTATTCATTCGTAATTTTCATCATATTACCCTCACATTCGTGTTGGGCGCAAGCAGCTTGAAAATTTCAAACACGTTTATTTTTTCGGGCGAGCTGGTGAAGCCGCTGTCACGGAATACGGCACGGAGCGGTTTGCGTCCTGCGATTTCGCGGATAGCCTTTTCGCTGATATGCTCGTCGAAGCAGGCGATAAGATCGCCGTCGTTGTATGTGTGGATGGTGAAGCCGTCTATCTTCTCATGAGTGTGCGGCATGGATAGCGGCAAGCCCCAGTCGAGCAAGCAGCCGTAGAGCAAATCCATATCGGTGCGGTCGGGCTTGATATTGCTTTCCATTTGCAGAACCAACTCCTGCGTGTAGTCGCCTGCTGCGTAGTACACGTCATTCATGTTGGTATCGTCGAGTTTAAGGACACGGAAGCCGATATCAAGGTTCTGTGCGGTCAAGCCAGCCTCAGCTTTGATATTATCCCCAGCGCGAAGGATGCGTTCCTTTCCGATTTCGCAAATGGTGGAATAGCCTGCTTTGGCGGCTTCTGTACCCTCGGTGCACACTTCAGGTAACTGTACCATGATAAACTTTCGTTTGCCTTCATCTTCAGCGTTTAATCTCATCACAGCATCAGCTGTTGTGGCTGATCCAGAGAAGAAATCAAGTACAAGGTCGTTATCACGCACGCCAGAAACTTTGATAATCTTTGTCAATAAATCAACAGGTTTGGGGTTGTCAAAGGCCTTGCTGCCAATAGCAGATTTTAAGTCTATTGTTCCTTTTTTATTGCCTTCAACATCAGTCCAAAGATTTGATACCTGTTTTGTTCTACCTTCAAGGTAATATTTTACATACGGCATTAATTCACCATTTCGTGAGGTCTGCCAAACAATCATGTCATTCTTGAGAAATTCCTCATATGTAGAGTATCCAAATCTCCACCGACTTTCGTATCCAGTTGGACCCACAGGAAAAACCTCTTTCCCTTCGGGTGATATAACTGGATAATACATATTAGGACGATCTTCCCGTCTATCAGCATTCCCAGTTTTACGGAGTTGAAGAACAGAATATTTTCCTTTGCTATCCTCAAAGCTAAATCGTTTCTCATCATCTTCACTTAATGCTATTCCCTCCAACGTAAAAGCAGGTGACTTTTTGTATATAAGTAAATAATCAAGCGAAGAACCTATTTTGTTAGCATCTTGGCCAGTTGTTGTTCCAGTTGCCCTACTTACACATCCAAAATAGTTAGCCGATCCGAATATCTCATCGCACACTTTTCGTAAATTGTGTAGTTCATTATCATCTATAGAAATAAAAATAACACCATCATCACGTAGCAAATTCCGTGCCAGCACCAACCGTGGATACATCATACAGCACCAGTCTGAATGAAAACGTCCGTTGGTTTCAGTATTCTTAAACAAGCGGTCGCCATCCTCGTCGTATACGCCCGCTTCTTCCTCGTAGTCCTCGCGGCTGGAAGTGAAGTTGTCACGGTACACAAAGTCGCTTCCAGTGTTGTACGGAGGGTCAATATAGCACATTTTGACCTTTCCAAGATAGCTTTCTTGCAAGAGTTTTAGCACGTCAAGGTTGTCACCCTCTATGTAAAGGTTCTCTGTAGTATCCCAGTCTCGGCTACCGCTGCTGCAATATGGATTTCCCGTACTGTCCGCACCCGTAGGAGTGGTTTCATCCTCAAGAACCGGACGGAGGGTTTTGCGGATAGGTCGCCCAGCCTCGGCAATGGCGGCGCGTTTACCCACCCATGTAAACTCGTAGGCTTCGTCGCCGAAAACATCCTCGCCGAGCATGGAGCGCAGCAGGTCAATATTAACCTTTCCCTCGGTAACCACACCGGGGAAAAGCTCGGCTATTTTCGTCACATTTTCGGTGGTAAGGTTCGGGGTTTCGAATTTAGGTTTATTCATGAGTGGCTTCCTCCTTGATAAGTTTGGATGATAAACTTCATCATCACACTTGATAATTCAATAATATATTGCACTTCTTTTTCCTCGACAAGATCATCGTGCTTAATATGTTCATTTTGATACTTGCTGAAGTAGTCTAACAGTTTAGTGAACATGTTTCGCACTTCGCTCGATACATTGTTGTCTTTTAAAAATGGACCAAGCTCTGAAATGTTATTTTCAAGGCTTTTTGTGTTTTTCAATATCTCTTTCAAAAGCAATTCTAAAGACAAGCGTACATCATCAAGAATGTTTCTGAGAAATTCTTTGCGTTCATATTTAGTTAAAGCACTCTGGTATGGGGCGAGTGCGGAAGTAAACGATGACAATAAATGCTGAACATCAGAAATAAGCTCTTTTTCTATTGGATTATAGTATTCGGATATATAATGAAGCATACAGCCAAGCAGAGCCTTTGAATTTCGTAAAACAAGTCCGCTATGTTGTTTTATTTCTTCATATAAATCATCAATTTGGTCTATTGTTGTTGAATAAATGGCAGCTATTTCTGCCCAAACATCGTATAAATCAGAAACATCGTTATTATCTATCGCACATTTAAGTTTCTCAACGTAATTATTCATCAATGAATGCTGCCTTGCATTGAGCATTTACAAATCCTCCGATTCTTTTCTTAACCGTTTCAATTCGCCGTTCAACTCAACCTGTTTATTAAACTGCTTTTCGCGCAGTAGTTTCTTTTCCAAAACGGCAATGTCACGTTCGAGTTTTTGCCGCTGTTTATCACGGTCTACGGCTTCTTCAATATCGCTGTCCGTTCCGAGCCGACCGCCAGAAATCTGCCGCGCCAAGTTTTCATATACAGCATCCAGATTCAACCCCTCGAACTTCAACATAAAACCGTCAAGAGACTGCCAGTCAGTGTTGTAGAACGTGCCGGACGCTTCAATCCACGCCTGTGCTTCATCACCGAAAACAAGGATAAACAGGATTTTATATGGTATCGCCTTGGCAATGGCGGGCAGGATTCGCTTGTCAAGTTCTTTCTGGCGGAGCTTAATTTCAAATATCTGAATTTCCACAACTGTTTCACCCGCACTAATCGCCATTGTGCTTTCAGCCAGTTTGTTTCGCCAGAAGACTGATTCTATCTGGTCTTTTATCATCTCGCGCGACTGCGGCGTGAGAGTGGTGTTTTGGTAGAGCTTCTCTTTCGCAATGCGGCGGTTTACCTCTGTTGAGCGGGGCAATCCTAACATATCTTCACCTCACCACAAGGAAGCAAATCAACTCGAAGTCGTCCAATCCGCTTATTTTATTATTAAGCGCGGAGGTACCGCCCGGACTGAACAGACTGTCTATATCGCTTTCTTCTTTTACTTCTATGATTGAATTAATCGCATCGGACAGAAGTGTGGATATGTTCCGCATATCCCGTCCGTCCCTCGTTTCAATGTTGAATTCTTGGCATACATCCATAATCGGTTTGGCGTTGCCCTTGCACAGAGAGCGGGTCTTGTCGAGCAGCTCTTTCGGCGAAAGATGGTCGCAGACAACTTCTCCGTCTGTTCCTATGTACACCATGTAAAACGGGTGGAGGCGGTTCTGCATATCAATGTTCACGCTGTTGTTGCGGTTCTTAAGCACGAACACAATTCCCGGTGGGCAATCCTCCGAAGCAGGGACAACCGCATGAAGTCCGAATGGAATTTTGTCCATATCACCGTTGTTTTTTACATACTCAAGCAGGTCGAGCCGGAACTCGTTCAGCCCTAAATCCATAATAGAAATGCCCGACTGCATATCTTCTATATCGACAACTTCCTCTTGAAGTCGTTTCAACTGTGCCTTGCGGTATTCAAGGTCGCCTTTTTCTTCGGCGTTGATAAGATCATCGTCGCCGGTTGCGGTCATGACAGAAATCCGCATCCGTGTTTCAACACGACCTTTGAGGGAAAGATATTCGTCCAAATCCACGTCCGGCCAGAAGTTTACAAGCTGTATGACCTCATTGCGGCTGCCGATACGGTCAATCCGCCCGAACCGCTGAATGATGCGGACGGGGTTCCAGTGAATGTCATAGTTCACGCAATAGTCGCAGTCTTGTAGGTTCTGTCCTTCCGAAATGCAGTCTGTGGCAATCAGCACCGAAATGTCAGCGGTGTTGTTTGGCATCAACAGGTTTTTGTCCTTTGAAATCGGGGAGAACAAGGTCAGCACCTCGTTCATAGAAGCCCGCTGTCCCTTTACCGTGGTTTTTCCGTCTACACTTCCTGTAATCATCGCCGTATCTAGCCCGAATTTAGACTTCACGAATGAACTAACATGGTGATACAGATATTCTGCCGTATCTGAGAACGCTGAGAATATCAGGATTTTTCGGTTGCCATCGTTTATCGGGTTCATCAGTTTGCCTTGGATAAGTCCGAAAAGCGTCTGGAGCTTTGTGTCGTGTTTTGGCGTGATATCATCAATCAGCATTTTCAGCAAGGCAAGCTCCTCGCTGTCTTCGGAAAGCCTGTCTCGCCATGTTTTATAGTCCATGTCGCCAAGGTCAATCTTGATGCTGTGTTCGGCAGCAAAATACTCCGTATTGCGATCATCGTCGTCAAAGTCCGCGTCACCTGTGAGTTCCCGTCCGTCGATAACCGAATAGCCGCCACTTGTGTAGGCGTCTATTTCGGCAATTGTGTTATCAATTAATTGCTTAACCCGCCCAACGGTGAGCCGAAAGGACTCTACGGAGCTTTCAAGTCGTTTCATCAGGTTTATGCTCATCAAACGGCGTATGCCCATCTCACGCCCTGCGCGGTTGATATTGCGGGAGGTATCAACATATTTATGGAGCATACTTGGGAATATGTAATCGGTGGGGATATACACCGAGAGATTCAATTTCATTAGCTGCTCATAAATTTCACTGTAGTTTATTGCGCTTTCTAAATCGGTCAGGCGCGGTCGCAAAGAGATGGGCTTTAATCGTTCGGGAAATGAGCCGATCTCCTTCATATTGTAATATTTTTCTATATGTTTACGGGAGCGAGCGATGGTCACGCTGTCCAATACTTCAAAAAAGTCAAAGTCAAGCGACTTCAACAGCGAGGTCGTAGTTCTTTCGTCCTCTTCCTGCTTGTTCCATTGGTTGAATTGCTTCTGTGCGCTTCTGAAAATTTCATCTATAGTGCGCTTTATGCCGAGTTTTTCATTGATAAGGTTCGGGTTACCCTCATAAGCAAGTTCAAGCTGGTGGCGAAGATCGGTAAAACGGTTGTTGACTGGGGTAGCCGAAAGCATCAAAACCTTCGTCTTTACGCCCGTGCGTATAACACGGTTCATCAAACGAAGGTAGCGATTCTCGCGGCGGTCTTCTCCATATACTTCACCGCCGTTTCTGAAGTTATGGGACTCATCGATTACCAC